>Ga0209373_10002920_pt1 | contig 16429 bp, 16 predicted proteins | sample Higcelweek5metaG_FD_187173 | JGI IMG/M metagenome (GOLD analysis project Ga0209373, IMG submission 187173) | Freshwater pond sediment microbial communities from the University of Edinburgh, under environmental carbon perturbations - High... | ecosystem: Environmental > Aquatic > Freshwater >... | reverse complement strand
GTCGGTTTTCAGGGAACGAATGTGCTCATAAAGCTCTTTCCCCAACGAATCAAGGTCTTCCGAAATACTTTTATATCCGTAGTTCTCAGTGTCGAACCCCGCTTTATCGATTCTCTTTTCCAACTTCTTCATCACTATTTTGGGGCAAGCGTAACCATGCAGAACGGCTACTTTCTGGCTTCCGAAAACCAGAGGTGGAATAAACAGAAACAGAAAAACGAGTGGTAGTTTTTGCATAAAAGAGACGATGTTTGTTCATTTCAAATTTAGGAATTATTTGATTGGAAATAATGGATTAGTGGCAAAGAGACTGAAACGCTCGGATTATTTCTTCAAGTGGTAAGGAGGGAACGAACGTTGCACCGGGATGTGAAAAGTAAAATGAAAATCGGCTGTGGTAAAAAGTGGTTGATCAAATTTAAAAAAGTATGCATCTTTGTGAATGACCATATTAAATTTGGGCTATGAAAAATATTCGCTGTTTGTTGTTACTGTTCGTGCTGTTATCCGGTTTTTCGTTGAAAGCAGCCGATAAGATTGATCGTTACAAATTGGTGACAAGACACAACATTGTCAATTCTGTAGTAAACCCGTTAAATTCATTGACCGTTGGGAACGGCGAATTTGCTTATACCGTTGATATTACCGGTATGCAAACATTTCCTGAATATTACGAGCAAGGGATCCCGTTGGGAACACAATCGCAGTGGGGATGGCACTCATTTCCAAATACAGAAGAATTTGGTTGGAAAGAGGTGTTGAAAAAGTACAAGGTAGGAAACGATTCGATCCCCTATATTTATCAGTTTTCAGAAAACGATGGAGAACGAAAGTATAATGCCAGCGAGTGGTTGCGTGCAAATCCGCAACGCATTCACCTTGGTTTGATTGGCTTGGAAATTGAGAAAAAGAATTCACAACCCATTTCAATAAAAGACATTTCGAAACCAAATCAAAAGCTAAACCTTTGGACAGGAGAACTGAAAAGTTATTTTGAAATAGAAGGTGTTCCTGTAGAAGTAACCACACTGTGTCATCAGCAGTTGGATATGTTGTCGTTTAAAATCAAGTCGGGGTTAGTGAAAAGCGGAAAGCTAAAGGTGAAAATCAGCTTTCCCGATGCGTCAGTGCTTAAATTCAGTCCGGGTTACGCCTTGGTTTCATCAGAGGAGTACACAAGTTCAATCTTCCTGAAAACCACCAGCAGAACAATGTTTAAACGATTACTCGATTCAACGGATTATTATGTGCAGTTCGACTGGCGGGGAGTCGCACAGGTTGAACGGACAAACAATCAGTCCTATCTGATTAAACCTTCGGGAGCAAGCGATGAGTTGGAAATAAGTGTCAGGTTTGAAAAAAATAAAGGGCTGGTTTCAATTCCTTCGTTTTTGGAGACCGCCAAGAATAATGCTGATAGCTGGAAGAATTTTTGGCAAAGCGGTGCAGCTGTCGATTTTTCCGGTTGTTCCGATTCACGGGCCGACGAGTTGGAGCGGAGGGTTGTTTTGTCGCAATACCTTACAAAAGTTCAGTGCAGCGGATCGCTGCCGCCACAGGAGACTGGCCTTACCTTCAATAGCTGGTATGGCAAATTTCACCTTGAGATGCATTTGTGGCATGCGGCACATTTCATCCAGTGGGGCAGGGCCGAACTGATGGAAAAGCAACTTGACTATTATTTCAAAATCTTTGAGAAAGCAAAGGCAACCGCGCAGTTTCAGGGTTATGAAGGGGTGCGCTGGCCTAAAATGACCGATCCCGATGGAGACGAAAGCCCCAGTACGGTTGGTACATTCCTGATCTGGCAGCAACCCCATTTGATATATTTTTCGGAATTGTTGTATCGGTATTATAAAAACAATGTTGAGATTTTGAAAAAGTATCAGCCGTTGGTGGAAGCTACTGCCGATTTTATGGCTTCATATTCCCGGTGGGATAAGCTTCAAAACCGATATGTTCTGGGACCTGCATTGATCCCGGCGCAGGAGTGTTTCAACCCCGAAACCACCGTGAACCCGGTATTTGAACTGGCCTATTGGCATTGGGCGTTAAAAACGGCACAAGAGCAACGGGGCAGGCTGGGATTGCCAAAAAATGAAAAGTGGCAGAACGTGATCGACCACCTTTCTCCGCTCCCGGTCAAAGATGATCTCTATCTTTTTTCTGAAAATGCAACTGATACGTATACCAATTCTGTTTACTTTACCGATCATCCGATTGTGTTTGGAATAGCAGGTCTGTTGCCTATTTCTGAGCGGATTGATAAAAAAATACTTGAAAACTCGATGAGGAAAATAATTGAAAAATGGGATTGGTTAACCGCCTGGGGATGGGATTTCCCAATGGCAGCCATGTGTGCTGACGCGTTGGATAAACCGGATCAGGCCATCGATTTTTTAATGATGGATACCTATAAAAACAGTTATCTGATGAATGGGCATAATCATCAGGATGACCGTTTGCCGATCTATCTGCCTGGAAACGGGGCTTTGCTTTCGGCGGTGGCTTTCTTATGTACCTATCGGAACGAAAAGGGTGAAAACGGATTTCCTTCAAACGGCATGTGGAAGGTAAAATATGAAAATTTCCCTCAGGGTATTGAATAAACGGGCTTTAGCCAAATAGATTATTTTCAAGGTTAGTGATAAATATCTTTAAAACGTACTTGCACAAAACTTGTAATTAAAACCTGATTTTATGAAACTTACTCTAAAATTACCGGCTCTGTTTTTATTGGCAATCAGCCTTCTGTTTTTTTCTTCTTGTGAAAGAAATAAATTGGCATTACTCACATATTCAGGCGATAACAAGGTCGTTTCGTTAAAAATCAATGATGATAAAGTGAAATCTCCGCTTCAGTTTGTAGTCGATAAACAGGCAACCGAAAGCGCCATCTATTTCGAAACCATAGAAGGGAAACAGTTCCTTTTGGGGAAACCTTCGAAAATAAAAAACAACGGTAATCTTTTTTCAGCAACATGGAAAGTTGCCAAACGAAATGTAACTGTAACCATTGAAAAAAAATCGGACCGTTATCTGTATTCATTTATCGCCCAACCTAACGAAGACATTACCGGGTGGGGCATGAGCCTTGCGGCAACCAGCGATGAATATTTTACCGGCCTTTTTGAACGGGTGGTCGATGGAAATCAGACCGAATCGTGGAAAAAGGGGATCACCCAAGCGATGAACCTGCGCGGTCAATCGGTCGACATGCTGATAAAACCTACCGTGTCGCTATACACACCTTTCTATCTGTCGTCAAACGGTTATGGTTTGTTTGTTGATGGTACCTGGCCGGGTCATTACGATTTCTGCAAAACCGATAAAGAACGGGTCATCATCACTTTTGAAGGGAAAAGCCTGAGCGGAATAATTTATACTTCAGCAAAGCCTGCCGAAATTGTGAAAGCGCATTCGCTCAACGTTGGTCCAACCATTGTTCCCCCCGAATGGGCATTCCTTCCCTGGCGCTGGCGCGATAACCACACCAACCTGAAAACCTATTTCGATGGCACCCCGGTAACGGCGCCCTATAACAGCATGGTGGTTGAAGATATCTTAATGATGAAAGCGTTCGATATTCCCTGCGGTGTCTATTGGGTCGATAGGCCGTGGGCGAAGGGATTGCACGGTTATGCCGATTTTGACTGGGATCCGCAGCGATTCCCCAATGCCGAAAAGATGATTAGATGGCTGCACGAAAACGATACAAAATTCCTTCTTTGGGTTGCCCCCTGGGTTACCGGAGACATGCGTTTCGAAGCGAAGGATAAAGGATATGCAGTTCCTATCAAAGGGCCTCATGGCGATATCAATGAAGAAAATGTTGCGATGATGGACTTTACCAACCCCGATGCCTGCCGTTGGTTGCAGGAAAAAGGAATTGAAAAGATGCTGAAACAGGGGGTCGATGGTTTTAAACTCGATAGGTCGGAAGAGCTTTGTCCCGAAAGTTATGAAATAAAATTTGACGATGGGAGGGTAGCCCGTGAAGTCAGGAATCAATATCCTGTACTTTATGTGAAGACATTCAACGAAGCGTGTAAAAAGATAAAGGGAGACGATTTTGTGCTGATTCCACGTGCAGGGTATACCGGAAGCTCAAAATACAGCGGTTTCTGGGGCGGCGATATTGGCTCGGCTCCCGAAGGATTAAGGGCTGCAATTATAGCTCTGCAACGTTGTGCTATCATTGGTTTTCCAGTTTGGGGCTCCGATATTGGTGGTTACTGGGGCGATAAAATTGACCGGGAAGTTACAGCCCGCTGGTTGGCTTTTGGTTGTTTTAACCCCATTATGGAGGTTGGCCCAACGGAAGACCGGGCACCTTGGAATATGGATTCTGAACCGCATTACGATACTGAATTAATCGCTATCTGGCGAATGTACGCTAAAATCCATACTACAATGGCCGGTTATACACATCAACTGGTGAAGGATGCTAACAAAACGGGTATGCCTGTTGTACGTCCGCTGTTCCTGCAATATCCCGATCAGCCCGAAGCCTGGAAAGACTGGCAAACCTATCTTTATGGACCCGACATTCTGGTTTCGGCAATTTGGGAAAAAGGTACAACCAAACATTCTTGTTATCTTCCTACCGGAGAGAATTGGATTGATGCCTGGGACACTTCGAAAGTATATGAAGGTGGAAAAACCATTGAGGTGGTAACCCCAATGATGAAAATCCCCATCTTCATTCGCGAAGGCTCTACCGTCGATTTGGGCGATTTAAATGCACTCTATATCGAGTCGATGATATTAGCTAACAATGTTCCTGATTTGAAGGAGTTGCAGAAGGGGGTGAAATAGAAACTCGATTCTGGATGTTCGGAGACGGAAGACAGGAGACATGACTTGATACTGGATGCTTGATACTCGATATTTGATTTTACCTCGGAGTGGTAATCTTTTTATAACGCCGGTCCCGATAATCATCGTGGATTAACCCGGTGGAGGGGAAGTGCTAATGAAACAATCGTCCGCGGTAGATTCGTGTTTAAAGTTCGAATCATCATTCGGACGAAAAGGGAATAGCGTTCGCAAATGTTCTTCATCTATCTGAGAAGAATGAAATGAGAATTTTGGATTTTAATGAATCATTAAAAGATATTGAGATGAAACCATCACGTTTATTTATTTTGTGGATTGCTCTTTTGATCTTCTTTCAGGCCAAAGCTCAACCTTGGATCCCCGATCTGGGAAACGGACGATATAAAAACCCGGTCATCTTTGCCGATTATTCCGATCCCGACATCATCAGGGTGGGCGCAGATTTTTACATGGTGGCTTCAAGTTTTAACTGCACACCCGGTATCCCCATTTTGCATTCAAACGATCTGGTAAACTGGGAGATCATCAACCATGTTTACGACCGGTTACCTCTCGAAAAATACGATAAACCCATGCATGGCGACGGTTCATGGGCACCATCAATTCGATATCACAACGGAATCTTCTATGTTTATTTCTGTACTCCTTACGATGGTTTGTTTTTGGCAACAACCGGCAATCCAGCCGGAAAATGGAAACTGGAACACATTGTGAAGGTTGACAACTGGGAAGATCCCTGTCCGCTTTGGGACGATGATGGCAACGCTTACCTTATCCGTAGTAAACTGTGCGGAAATGCCCTCTACCTTCACCAGATGAGCGCCGACGGGAGACAACTTCTCGATAACGGAACCGAAATTTTTCGGGATGCGGCTCAGAAAACCATCGAAGGTCCGAAATTTCTGAAGAAGGATGGATATTACTACATTTTTGCCCCTGCCGGAGGTGTGGCAACCGGTTGGCAAACCGTATTGCGGTCGAAGAATATTTGGGGCCCTTACGAGGCAAAAGTGGTGATGAACCAGGGCAGCACTGATATTAACGGCCCACATCAGGGCGGTGTGGTCGAGTTGGAATCAGGTGAGTGGTGGTTCCTACATTTTCAGGATCGCGACATGTATGGCCGCATTGAACACCTTCAGCCGATGGTGTGGAAAAACGATGGATGGCCTTTTATTGGTATCGATCAAAACAACGATGGAATTGGAGAACCGGTTTCAGAATATGCAAAACCCAACGTTGGAAAAACTTACCCGGTAAAGAATCCTCAAACTTCCGACGAATTTAACGATGGAGAACTTGGCTTGCAGTGGCAATGGCACGCCAACTCACAACTGGAATGGTATTCGTTTAGCGATGGTAAAATCAGGTTGAACGCGGTGAGGAACATCACCCAAAACGGCAATTTCTGGTTTGTACCCAATCTGTTGATGCAAAAATTCCCTGCACCTGTTTTCTCGGCTACAACGCAGGTTTCGTTTCATCCTGAATTAAATGGTGAACAGTGTGGATTGGTGGTGATGGGCATTACCTGGGCATCTATTTCGCTGATCAAACAAAACGATTCTATTTTCATTCAAACCTTCGAGGGGACTTTTGATCGGTGTGACGAAGCAGGTATTCAGACAGGTTTAGTTATTGCAAATTTTCCTGAATGCTTTTTTAAAGTACAAGTTAAAGAGGGCGGAATGTGCCAGTTCAATTACAGTTATGACAATCAGAAATTTCAGGAGCTTGGTAAACCGTTCAAAGCATCGAAAGGGAGATGGATTGGCGCTAAAACTGGCATTTTCTGCATCAACCCAAATATGAAAGAAAGCAACGGTTTTGCAACTTTTGACTGGTTTAGGGTTGAGTGATTTTCGCGTATTGTATGTGAGATGGCTGTCTTACCTGCTGTCCCTTTCTATATTCATATCCATGCACAATAGCAATGTGTTAGAATTTAATCTATCAAATTAAATTAAAAATCATATATTTGGAATAATTGCGTTAAATTATGAATTCTGTTGATCGTCATTATTATAAGAGTTTTGGAATATTCCCCCGAAAATTTTTATGGATTGGTGTGGGATTATTGATCATTGGGCTAGTTGCTGTTTATCTCTACTTTTTAGGTGGCAAACCTGAATTTTTTACATCAAAGATTTTTGCAGTTTTTTCATCGTATGCCGAAACCCGGTTCTTTGTAATTGCGCAGACTAATTTGCTCGATGAAATTGGTGGTGTGTTTAGTTTGATAGGATTGTTTTTTATTGGTTTTTCGAAGGTAAAGAACGAGTCGGATGAGATCAATATGATTCGAATTAGTTCTGTTTTATATTCAATAATAACAACGGTTACAATCTGGGTACTCATGTTCCTGTTTGTATATGGTTGGCCTATTTTTGTCATTTCATTTTTTGTCTTCTACCTGTTCCTAATTATAAATTTTATTGTTTTTACGATTTGTTTAGCGAAATACAAACGAGTAAAAGAGAATGTTTAAATTTAACCCGAATAAATACAGTAACTTATGGAACTTATGTTTATGAAACGAACATGTTTGCAGACAAACACAAACACAGGTGAATATTCGACATGTGAGTTCCATACAACAATTAAAAAACAAATTATACACGTATGAAAAAGATTAACATCTTACTATTGATTATTGGAGTTCTTTTGTTGAGCGGATGTAGTTCATTCGACTTATCAAATTCTAAACTTGGTGGTGCCCAATCCCCGATGGGCGAAGTTGGCAATGAGTGTAGTGTTACGGTACCATTTAGTGGTGTTCAAGATGCCAAAGTGGTTGTAACTGACCTTGAAGATGGGATTTCAACTATCTCTTATTCAGTAAAAATTACCAATCCAACCTTGCTTGAAATTGTTCAATCGATGTCCGATGTGAAAATAGAAAATGGAGTTGCTACCGCAAAAAGACAATACCGAATTACTGAAAATGGTTATCAGAGCGTTTACGATGAGGGAGACCTTACCATTGTAGACTATAATTCGAAAGTTGGAGATATATATTCGCTCAAAAGGGGAAATACAACCATCGAGCGGGAAGTAGTCAGCAAATCAACCAAAGATGATTACGCGTGGGGTGGGTTCAATATTAAAACGATCAACGTAGAAGAGAAAGGCCGGAACTTACCAGGAGTAGACAAAATCGAATTTATTTCAAATCATAAATGGGGTATGGTTGGGGTAAAGATTTATTTTGAGGATGGTACATCTAAAATTATTAGTATAGCCAGCGGAGCAAGTAATTAGTTCATTTTTATTAATAGCATTAAATGTAAACTAAATTATGCATTAAGCTTTAAAATTGCTTTTAATGTTGGTTAAAACATACATTCAAAAATATTTTTATAGCCATTCATTGAAGGGAATTTGTAGATGATTTACCTTGAAAACGAAATATCGGGTGAGCTTTCCAATTTTGTAAAGTGCTTTTGGATGTCGGACAGCGAGGAGGGCGAGGGCGTTCACACCGTATTGCCCGACGGCTATTTCGACCTGCTTTTTCAATGGATCGGTGACCAATTGGTAAATGTTTGCCTTACCGGAACCTGGACAATACCGGTCGACGTACCTTTTACCAAACATACAAGGTATTTTGGTGTGCGGTTCAAGTTGATCGCTTCGGAATATATCTTTCGGAATTCAATCGAGCGGATTGTCGACACCTCGACCGACCTGCCCCTCGATTACTGGAACACTGAACCTCATGTTTTTGACTCGTTTGAAGGTTTTTCTGAAATAATGAGCCAGATTATTCTAAAATATTTACCCGATTACAAGGAGATTGACCGTCGCAAATTCAGGCTTATCCAAACGTTGTACGAACAAAATGGAGACATTACAGTGAGTGAACTGGCCGATCAAATTGGTTGGAGCAGCCGCCAGATCAACCGTTGGTTCAACAGCCAATTCGGGCTTTCGCTCAAAACATTTGCCAACATACTGAAGTGCCACGCGGCTTACAGGTACATTGCACAGGGTCAGTTTCAACCCGATAAAACCTATTACGATCAGGCGCACTTCATCAAAGAGGTGAAACGGTACACCGGAACTACCCCAAAAGAGCTGCACAAAAATAAAAACGACCGATTTTTACAATTAACAACCCTTCCGAAAGAGTAGTTTTGCTCCCGTTCTTAAAAATTTTTTAGCTATGGGATTCAATAAACTTACACCCAATTTTGAAGTTTCCGATCTGCGTGAATCGGTTCACTTTTACCAATCGGTATTGGGATTTACACTTACTGCTGCCGTGCCCGAAACACATGACGGGGTTGACCCTGAATTGATCGAAGGGAAGAATTATGTTTTTGCCATGATGAAAAACGGCGACGTGGAACTGATGTTTCAACGCTCCGACAGTTTTAAACACGATGTGGAAATTGCGACAAACGAAATCATTGGCGCCTCGGTTTCATTCTACATCGAGATCGCCGGAATACAGGAGTTCTACAACGAAATCAAAGGCAAAGTACCGGCAATTACTGCAATGAAAACAACATGGTACGGCGTTAACGAGTTCTACATGAAAGACAACAGCGGTTACATTCTAGGATTTGGAGAAAAAGCGTAATGGAAAACAAACCTAAATTCGTATGTCCGCTACTGGTTGTGGCCGACATGCAGCGCGCCCGCAGTTTTTATGAAACCGTTTTAGGGTTGAATGTGATTGTCGATTTTGGCGCAAACATCACCTTTGAAGGGAATTTCGCGTTGCATTTGCTATCGCATTTCCAATCGCTGATCGATGGGAAAGAGATCAAAACCGGAGGGAACGATTTTGAGATCTATTTTGAGTACGATAACATGGACGAAATTGGCGAACGGCTGTCGAAGTACAGCGTTGAACTGGTGCACCCCATGCGCGAGCAGCCCTGGAGGCAACGTGTGGTTCGGTTTTACGATCCCGACCTCCACATTATTGAAATTGGCGAGTCGATGGAATACCTATGTTACCGGCTGCACCTCGAAGGGCTTTCGGTTGAGGAGATCACCAAAACCAGCATGATGCCCGAACCTTTTGTGCAGGCTGCGATTCAGAAGAGATCACCATCTGATTGAATCAAACGGATTAGATTTATTTGTAATTTTGTAACATGTGTAAGGAAAAATTAATAACAGGAATAAAAGTTACTCAGCAAATGAGTAAGGCCAGGAATATTTTGAATAGTCAGGTTATTCCAAGAGAAGAACTGTATCAGATTCGTAAAAGAGAAGGGAGACTTAGCCCTGAACTTATAAGCGCTTTGAAATCGAATGGCTAATTTGATAGTAATTGCCGGGTGTAATGGTGCAGGCAAATCAACCTTTGCATCTTCATTCTTGCCTGAGGGATTAACTTCTTTCGATTATGACAGATTATATTTAGAGAATTACAATAGTCTTCCGGACAGTGAATTTAGAGAACAATTTGCAAAGAATAAAACAACAGAAAATTTTGAACGTTCTATAGACAAGGCTTTAGCTAACAATACAGACTTTTGCTACGAAACTAATTTTGATTCAAATCCTATATATTGGGCCAAGAAATTTAAAGAAAACGGATATCAAATAAACTTGATTTTCTTTTGTTTGGAAAATCAAGAAATTGCAAGGCACAGGATACAAGTGCGCACAGAATTTAGAGGACATTTCGTTAATAATAAGACCATAGATTTAAAATGGAAAGCCGGATACAAAAACGTTAACTTACATTTCCGATTTTTTGATAATATTTTATTCGTGGATAATTCGACACAGAACGAAATTTATACTAATCTTTTACAGATTGAAAAAGGAGAAATAGTACTGATGACAGATAAGATACCAGACTATTTTTATCATCGGTTACCAGATATTTATAGACTAATAACGAATGAATAAGGTTCTATAGCCAACGTTGTTTTTTTTAGTCTGTAAATACAGCATGTAGTCGCTTGCCCCATTCAGTTGCCCGTTCAATTTCACCCTCTTTCAATGGCCCCTCTTCGCCGGTTACCAGAAACCCTTCGGGAGGGGCCATCAACGTCGCGCGCCTTTTAGTGAGTTGTTTGGCCATGGTTGAAGCGGCATAACCTCCGGTATTCACCATAAAACGTAAGGCTTTCGATTTGATGGTTTCCAGCGCGATTCGGGTATCGAAAACGGCCACTTTTACCCCGCTCATATTCGTTGGAAGAGTGTTTTTGAAAAAAGCGTTTACCCCTTCGGTTGGCCTGAACCCGCGTGTGGGCGAGCCAATAATCAGCAGGGTTACCCCGAAAAGATCGCCGGATGTTGTTTCGACGATTCGCTTTGTCGTTGTTGTTTCAGGGTCGAACGCACGGGTAACGGCATGGGCTATTTGTTCTGTATTTCCAAAGTAGGAGTCGAAAAGAATAAGTGTTTTCATGGTTATTATTTTATTTCGGAATTATCGGTTTAATGGTTGTGTGAATTGCCACGGTCCCGATAGCCATCGAGGATTATGCCGTGGATTTTAATGTTTAATTTTATGTGGCTTTAGCCAAATCATCTAATCAAATTGGGCTAAAGCCCAGAACTGTCTGCTTTCTTATTTGCCCCCGACCTGAAGGTCGGGGCTATTCATAACCAATAAACCGATAATCCCGTTTTATTTACTGGTTTGCTAATTACCGGTTCTTTTTGTCAATTTACAGCACCCTCTTCACTCCCGGCACTTTCCTGATTAATCGGGCAACAAAGAAACAGGTGGGTATGCCCAGCGCCAATACAAAAGCCAGACGCGCCAGCGGGGGCATGGCTATCTGCTCCGACAGAAATGTAAATCCGACCACAATCAGCGGGTGAATGATGTACGCCGTGTAACTATCGGACGAGGCTGCCAAAACCATCTTGTTGGGCTTGTTCAGGCGCTTCTTGAAGTACATCAGTAAAAAGAAACAGAACCCCACGCAGATAATGGGTTCCCACATTGCATAAACGAGCGCACTGAGATTCATTCCGCCTGAGAATTTACCCATCGCCTCGGGTGTTTTGCTCAATGCCAGCGCAATCACAATGGCCGGAATAGCTACCAGTGCAGCGATAAACCACGGACGTGCCTGCCGAAGCGTAAACCGTTCCATCCAGTTGTTACGGTTGGCCACAACGCCCAACGCATACATGGCAATGTACAGCACAAAATAGCCAAACTGCAATCCGAAGAAGTTCTTCCCGGTTGGGTAGAATAACCGCACGGCAAATGCCAAAGCCCCAGTACCTAAAATAAGCAGGATAATTTGTGCAACCGACGGCAGTTTACCTTCGGGTTTTAATTCATAATCCTTTTTTGAAAAGTGCCGGTAAAGCGCATAGATGGTTTCAAAAATCAACAGTGTGAGGACAAACCACATTGGGCCGGGTTCGGCATATTTGGTATCGATGATCCAAAGAAAGTGTTGAAACGAACCGGTTTCTTTGCCCAGGTATTTGTGAATGCCGTAAACCAGCGTAGGGTGCAACAACAGCGTGTAAACCGCCAGCGGGATGCCCAGCCGTACCAGACGGTCTTTCATGAACTTTCCGAACCCTTTCTTATCGTAAGAGGTGGGCATCAGCAGCGCCGAAATGAAGAAGAAACAACTCATGAAGAAGGCCTGATCGATGGCCATGCACAGCGAAAGGATCATTTGTGTAATCCCTTGGGTTGTTTCATGGCTGACGTAATACCAGCCTCCCGAAGCTCCAAAGGCGATGGCTGAATGATGAAAAATAACCAAGATGGTAAGCAGAATCCGCAGCCGGTCGATATAGTAAGCGCGTGTCATACAATATGGATTGAAAGTGTTAGCTAGTTGAAAATATGCGGGCAAATATCGGCACAAAAGAGTAAGGTTCGCCAGGCATGACCCCAAAAATCGGCTAATGAAAGGTAAGGCTTAGGTTCCTATTCTGTTTTTACCGGTAAACCGAAGGCAACATTTATTTTCGGATACACTTGTTCAGCTCCCCGACCAGTTGAAAAACCGTGGTGCAGGGGTTTTGATTGCTGAAGGTTTCACCATTTTTCCCTTCGTACAAACGATGTGCATGTTGAATGGCTTTGGACTGATCTTTTAAGAAAATATCATAAAGGCTTTTGGAAAACTCGCGTGTTTTGCCTTCTTTCTCGTAATTGCAATTCAGTTTCTCCGACAACATGCGATAGTAGTCGAAGCGGGTGGCAGCAGCGGTTTGATATTGGTAATGCAACACCAGCCAAAGTTCAAAACTATCGTTGGAATAGGCTACACGGATACCATTTTGTAGGGCAAGCTTAATCGCGTTATTGAAATCGCGGGCTAATGTTTTATTGCTACAAATATCATAATCAAAAACCACCCACAATTGACGATCTGGATCAAAATTAGGCAGATCTTCTGTTAGCATTTGTTTTTCTGACAACAATTTTATTGCCCTTTTCACTAGAGAGGTCTTGCTATCACCCAAGCCAATGACTGTTATATCGTTTTTTGTGTTTATAGGAAAACTTTTGAAATATTCCGTTTCAGTATTCTCTCCTTCGCAAAAAACATAGAATGAGGGGCGGGGTTCTCTGTTTCCCAGTTCACGTTTATTGGAACTTGTTTTTAAAGCCCAAGGTTTCTTGCGATCGGTTGGTTTGATATAACCCATTATTCAAACAGTTTTTCGAAGTCGCCCAGGAACGGGATGGCGCCGTATTTCCCGTTGATGTAATCTTTTTCGTACGAGGCATCGTTGCGGATGCCTTTAAAGTCGGCAAGGGAGTATAGCACGGTCTCCTGCATTTTGTTCTTTTCGGTGAAATAGATCTGGTCGCGGCGCAGCAGCGAATTGTCGAGCAAGTTGGTGTCGTGGGTGACAAACACCAGCTGTGCCCCGTTTTTATTTATGGTTGAAGAGTTAAACATCTCCACAATCTTTTTGGTAAGCATAGGGTGAAGACGGGCATCGAACTCGTCAAGAATTAAGGTATTTCCCATCAATAAAGTATTTGTAAGCACTCCACTATAATTAAAAAACTTTTTAGTTCCATCGGATTCTTGTTCATCAAGTAAAATTTGTCTGTATCCAACTATTTCACCTTCGGAATTATAATAGGGACGTCTTGATAAAACGAATTCAACATTTCCAGAAATCACTTTATTCAATATTTCTTGAGGTGAATTTTGGGGTAAATCTTCTAAAGTGATTTTTTTATTGTTAATGTCCTGAATTCCAAAATCAGCTAAATTTAAAATTGAAATAATATTCGATTTTAATGAATCATTCTTCATCATCTCCATTGTAATGGAACGAAAGCTATTGTCAACAATCCCCGAACTGATGAACAGTCTATGTGAAAAAAAATATTGGATTTTCCTGGAAATATCTCCATTAAACGCTTTGCAAATATTTAGAAAAAGATTGTTTTCACTTGTTTTATCCTCTAATCCAATTCCTTCAGCAAACTTCTTTTCATTGATTTTAATGGATGAGCCTTCACGAGTAAAATAATAGGTTTCACTTTTCCCTGGTGTTCCAAATAACCATTCACTTTTTACCACATTTTGCAAAATTTCAAAACCATATCGAAACCTCACATTGTTGCAGATAAAAATTAGTTGAAAAAAAGTTGGTTCGTTGTAGCTATTTAAATTTAGTGCGAAAGGTTCAAATATCTTGATACCCAATTGATCATCTTGAAAAGACCTATCGATGAAAATCATCATTGTAAGCAAAGCTTTCACTACATTACTTTTCCCGCTTCCGTTAGCCCCGTAAATGGCCGCCGATTTTAGCAGCGAAAGCTTGTCGGAGACTTTGATCACATTGTTTTCATCCAATTCGGGGTATTTCGATTTAATGGGCGCTGCAACCATGCTCAGGGTTTGCAAATCTTTAATCGACCGGTAGTTTTTAACACTGAATTCGATAATCATATCTCAATATTTGTGAAAATTTCACAAATATACATTTTTGATTGTGTTTTTGTTCACGTTTTCAACTTTATTTCAAATAAAAGTTGGAATAAGGGCACCCCATTATTCCAACTTTCCCTGTCTGTCGTCAGGCAGGCATCATTCCAACTGTTGCGAAGTTATTCTTTACCCAAAATCACCTCAATGGCTTTTTCAATGATCGAATCGACGCCTTTATCCATATCCTCTTTTTTCATGTCGACATGGATGTCGGGCGGAACCCCCAGTTCAAAATTTTCACCGGTTGTTGAAAGCAGTTGCGACCCGGCGCAGTGAATTTGCCATTCGTTGGGGAGTTCAATTCCAACGGGTAAACCCAAACCGCCGCCCGTTGTATCGCCAACAATGGTTACGCCGGGAATTTCGCGCATGGCCAAGGTAAATACCGATGCGGCGCTATATACCTTTCTGTTTGTAAGTATGCATACTTTCCCGTTGTAGGTTATTGCCGATGGTGAAATCTTGGTGGGTGTTATTTCCGTAAAGTCGTTGTGGCCGGGCCCGTTTTTCAACCGTGAGTCGAACAGATGGGTTTCAACTTTCATAAATCGTTTTGCAAGCATGAAAATGTTTGAAGCCGAACCGCCAAAGTTATTCCTGACATCGATAATCATCCCTTTCGTATTTTTATATTTCTCAATGAGGTAATCCATATCGAAATCGGTTATCTCTCCGTCAAAACTATCATAGTAGATGTAGGCGATTTGCCCGTCGCGCAAACTAATATGATCGAGCGGTCCGGTAACCGAACCCCACCCGTGGGCATAGTTGTCGACAATCATTCGGCCATCGAAGTTTTCAGGCCCCCGTGTAAAAAACCCGACATATTTATGCTCGTTGAACGAAGATGTAATGCCGGAATGGCCGTCTTGCAGCAGGTCGATCATTACCGAAAGGGAATCAAAAAAAGCTTCATCGGTCATGTCGTTACTGATTCCCTTTGAGAAACGGGAGTGCACGGCATCCCAGTCGATGTTTTTGTACTCGAAGAACGAATATTTGGTGTCGATGCTGTTCCAGCAGAATTCAAAGACGGCTTTCTTATCGGTGGGTGATTTTTCTAGGATTGTCTTTTCGCACGAGCTGAACAGAGCCAGGAAAGCAATCAGTATGATGGAATATGATGTCGTTTTCATTTTTTCGTTAGTTTAGGTTAAACAAAAATTTGATGCTAAAAAATTGATTGAGTGTTTTTGCCGGGTTCACTTTCGGCTGCGTACTCATATAATCGTAGAAATAGGAAAGCTCAATGCCATTCCTGTTTTTCAAATAATAGGTTAGCGAAACACCCAGCTCGATGTTGAAGTAGTTTGAGATGTATCCGGTGTAGTTTGAATTAATATCAAAGATACCTGATCTTTCCTGGGCCAGGGTTTCGGGCAAACCAATGTAAGGTGGGGTGAATACCTGTGAAATGATTGGCAATTTCACCGAACACTCCAACTTGAAATCTTTGTCGGGTTTTCCTTTCTTAAATAAAGGCTTCACACTGAAATACTTTTCAGCTTTAGCCGATAGCGCCAATGATGCAGCCCCTTCATACGTGAGCCCCGAGTTGCCGATTTCCCCGTCGTTCACCCTGAAACCAATTTTTGCCATAGCAGCCGGCCCAGCAAAGAGAAAAACCTTTTGAGGTTTGTAATTGTAAACGTTCCACAAATAACAAATATCAAGAT
>Ga0209373_10002919_pt1 | contig 16436 bp, 15 predicted proteins | sample Higcelweek5metaG_FD_187173 | JGI IMG/M metagenome (GOLD analysis project Ga0209373, IMG submission 187173) | Freshwater pond sediment microbial communities from the University of Edinburgh, under environmental carbon perturbations - High... | ecosystem: Environmental > Aquatic > Freshwater >... | reverse complement strand
CATAGCTAATGTTCCAGAGATTGCATTTGCTGCAATTGCAAAGGTTCCAAAGGTAGCAACCAGGCTCAAAACTATTATTTTACCTAATTGAAATAAACTGTTTTCGATTCCATTTGGAATACCAATATAAAGAATCTTTTTAATCATATTCAAATTAAGATGCAAGTCTATTTTTCTATTTAGATGAATCTGCCGTTTCTGGTCCATCAGCATGATGGTAATGATAACCGCGGCAATGCACCTCGCCACTAATGTTGATATTGCGGCTCCTGCAACACCCATTGATAATCCATATATCAATAATGCATTTCCACACAGATTTATCAGATTCATCAGTAATGCTGTCCACATTGTAATCTTAGAATTTCCCATAGCTCTGAATAAAGCTGCACAGCCATTGTATACAGCAAGTGCTGGAAAGGATAATGTCGTAATCAATAAATATGTTTTTGCACTGGCATAAACCCCGTCTTCTATTTGTCCAAAGACTGTTGTCAATATGAAATCATGTGTCAAAAGAAATATGATACTTATTATGACTGCAATGAGACCAGAAAATAGCACCAGCTGATTTGCAGTTTTGTTTGCGCTTTTCTCATTTTTCGAGCCAAGGTATTGTCCTGCTACAACAGCACCACCTGTAGCAATTGCACTAAATATATTGATTAATAGTATATTTACTGTATCAACAAGAGATACTCCGGAAACAGCTGCCTCTCCTGCACTTGAAATCATGATGGTATCAACCATACCGACACTAACCGCCAATAACTGCTCTATAATCAATGGTATCACCAGTTTTTTTAAATTGGCTTTTGTAAATAACATGAAATCCCTTTCTTTTTCTAATAATATCTTCTCACTGTCAATATTGACCGATATGTTGCATAAGAAATCTTAATGCCTGTTGCCTGCGTGCTTGCATGTACTATCTTACCGCCTCCGATATAAAGTCCCACATGACCTGCATAACAGATAATATCACCCGGCTCTGCGCTTGCATATTCTACTGCTGACCCACACGACGCTTGTGCACTTGAATTTCTAGGTATGCTAATGCCGAAATTCTTAAAAACTGCATATGTAAATCCTGAACAATCAGCACCGCTTGTCAAACTGGTTCCGCCTGCCACATAAGGATTCCCAACATATTGACATGCAAAATTAGCAATCTCTTTTCCTTTTTCACTCCCTGCCGAGCTACCAATTGTCTCGCTTGCAGATGTGGAACTTGATGAACCAGTGCTACTTGTAGAACCTGATTTTTTTGCTGCTGCTTCTGCTGCCTTCTTCCTTGCAGCTTCTTCTGCTTTTCGTTTTGCTTCTTCCGCTTCTAAACGCTTTATCTCTAATGATTTTGCTTTTATGGTCGCCGAATATGCACTTGCTTCTGCTTTTGCCGCTGCCAACTGCGCATTAAAGCTTTCTACTGTTTCCCGCTTCTCGTCTATCATTACTTGTAAAGATGCCTGCTCTGCTTTAAGATCTGCTTCTAATTCTACCATCTCTGATTTTTCATTTTCCAGATTTTCTTTTAGCAACAGTACTTTCTCTTTTGTTTCCTGATATGTTACGAGGAGGTTTCTGTCATATTCATATAGTTTCTCTATATAATCCACTTTGTTTACTAGATCAGCCATGCTCTCAGATTCTAAAAAAAGCTGTAGATAACCCACATCGCCTTTTTCATACATAAATTTGATACGTCTTTTCATCGCAGCATACTGCGCTTCTTCATCTGCTTTTGCTACTTCATACTGTCCTTGTGCATCTGCGATTTCGATCTCTTTATTCTCTATGTCCTGTTGTAGTATTTCAACCGTCGATAATAGCTCCACTAATTGCATATCCAGTTCCGTGATTTCTTCTGAAACGACTTCTTTATCTCCCTCTATATTTGAAATATTAGACTTTATATTGTTTAATTGCTGTTCTGCAGCTTCTTTTTCTTTTTTGATATCAGAAATAGTGGCCGCCCGCATGGGTACCACAACGGATACGCATAATGCCATAACCAATATTACTTTTATTACCCTTTTTGTCATTTCTACTCACCCTGACTTCAAATAAAGATAAAGTACCCTCTTTATACTTTATGTAAACCCACTTATATTATACATGATGCCCTACTAAACTTCAAGCAAGAAATATCATAAAACAGAGAGCCACGATTTGTAGCTCTCTGTAAAAATTTTATTATAACTCACAATTACTCACTGTCCGTGGAAATGGTATAACATCTCTAATATTAGACATTCCAGTCAGGTACATAACACATCTTTCAAATCCAAGACCAAAACCTGCATGCCGTGTAGAACCATATTTACGAAGATCTAAATAAAACTCATAATCTTCCTTATTTAGTCCCATCTCTTCCATTCTGGTGACCAGCTTATCATAGTCTGCTTCTCTTTGACTGCCACCGATGATTTCACCGATACCCGGTACCAAACAGTCCATCGCTGCCACAGTCTTACCATCTTCATTTAACTTCATATAAAATGCCTTGATTTCCTTAGGATAATCCGTTACGAATACTGGTCTTTTAAATTCTTTCTCCGTCAGATATCTTTCGTGCTCTGTCTGCAGATCGCAACCCCATGACACCTTATACTCAAACTCATCATTATGCTTCTCTAATATGTCAACTGCCTCGGTGTATGTGACATGCGCAAAATCGGAATTAAGCACATGCGTTAACCTTTCGATTAAACCTTTATCAACAAACTGGTTAAAGAACTCCATTTCTTCAGGTGCTTTTTCCATCACATAGCGAATAATATATTTAATCATACTTTCAGCCAGTATCATATCATCCTGCAAATCAGCAAATGCCATCTCTGGCTCTATCATCCAGAACTCCGCTGCATGTCTTGTCGTATTCGAATTCTCTGCTCTAAAAGTAGGACCAAAGGTATAGATGTTTTTAAATGCCATGGCATATGTCTCACCATTTAATTGTCCACTGACCGTCAGGCTCGTTTCTTTATTAAAGAAATCATTTTTATAATCTATCTCACCCTCTTCGTTAAGAGGAAGATGTTCCATATCGAGCGTTGTCACGCGAAACATCTCGCCTGCACCTTCACAGTCACTGCCTGTGATAATAGGTGTGTGCACATAAACAAAATCCCGCTCCATAAAAAAGCTGTGAATTGCATATGCAATCAAAGAACGAACGCGGAATACCGCCTGAAAAGTATTTGTTCTTGCTCTCAGATGAGATATGGTCCTAAGATATTCTAAAGAATGTCTTTTTTTCTGTAATGGATAATCAGGTGTTGATGCGCCTTCAATCTCTATTTCTGTTGCCTGTATCTCAAAAGGCTGTTTTGCTTCTGGCGTAGCCACTAAAGTTCCCTTTACAATAATTGCAGTCCCTACATTCAGCTTGGAAATCTCTGCAAAATTTTGCATGGTATCATGGTATACGACCTGCAGAGGCTCAAAGAATGTGCCGTCATTTACCACGATAAAACCAAATGCTTTTGAATCTCTGAGACTTCTGATCCATCCACCAATTTCAATCTCATGATTCATCCATTTTTCTTTATTTTTATATAGATCCCGTATTGACAATAAATTCATCGCTTACTCACTCCTATTTACTCTTCTGAAATAACAGCATTTTCTTTCAGAAATTCTAAAATCTTAGATTTCAATATATATTCATTAAATGCTTCCATATCATTTCCCTCTTTAAAAGCTTCCACTGTCTCATATCCGTAAAGTGCAGTGTATTCTGTTATGGCATCTAAAATCTCCTGCTCTGATAACTCCATCTTTTCGGCTTTTGCGATAGCTGATAATACAAGGCTTTCTTTAGCAGCTTCTAAAGCATATGTTTTAGCTTCTTCCGCAAACTGCTCTTCTGTCAGACCCATATAACTCGTTAAAAAGTCTGTAAATTCAATTCCATAAGATGTTGCATAAGACTTCGCATTTGTATACATTGTTTCTGTCTTCTGCGCAATCAATTCTTCTGGAAGTTCATCACTAACTGTAGCATTACTAAATGCCTTTTCCCATAATTCTGCTGATAAAGCTTCCTCTGCAGAAACCTCTTTCTGCTCTACCAGTTGTTTCTCAAGAAGTTCTCTGTATTCTGCTACGGTACTTGCTTCCTCTGAAAGCGTTTTTACAAAATCATCTGTTAGTTTAGGCACTATATTTTCACTTATAGAATTTAATACCACTGAAAATACGGCATCTTTTCCTGCTAATTCACTATTGTTCGGATATGGATCTGGAAAAACTAAATTTAAATCAAATGCGTCTCCTACTTCCTTACCGATAATACCTGTTTCAAATCCATCTATTAAGTTACCTGAACCAATGATTACCTCAGCGCCTTGCTGTGTACCGCCATCAAAAACCTTACCATCCATCTTTCCTTCGTAGTCGATATTGACAATATCTCCATCTTCTGCTTTTGTCCTATCTGTAACTGGTTCTGCCTTTGCGCTACTTTGCAATACGGATTCTATTTGCGCTTCTACTTCCTCAGCGGTAACCTCTGTTGATACTTTTACTGCTTCCAACCCTTTGTACTGACCAAGTGTCACATATTTATCTGGATTAATACCTGTTGAAGTTGAACACCCTGCTACCATAAGGATACTTCCTGTTATTAATCCTAATACTATTATTTTTTTCTTCATAACTTATACTCCTCTTTTCTGATCATTTCTAAGTCTCTTAGAAAAACCCAATATAACATTTATATCACATTGCAACGCATAATAAAAGAGTTTTCACCTAAATTTCATAAAACAGGAGAAAACAATCTGCATACCTGTTCTTTGATACGTACTATAAATTTTCTGTGTTTATAGCGAAATGGTGTGATCTCTGTACAGTTTTTTAAGTCCTCGATAAAAATCTCATGCATTTGGGTTGCAAGTGATGAATCATATATTGTGGCATTTACTTCAAAATTTAATTCAAAACTTCGGATATCCATATTTGCAGTCCCATAGCAAATTACATTTTGGTCTATGATGACTCCCTTTGCATGTAAAAAACCATTATTGTAGGTATAACATTTAACGCCTGCTTCAAGCATATCGCCGACATAGGAATAGGTTGCCCAATATACAAATGGATGGTCTGGCTTACACGGAATCATAAGTCTGACGTCCACCCCTGAAAGTGCAGACATCCGAAGAGAATCAAAAATGGATTCATCAGGAACGAAGTATGGTGTTTGAATATAAATACTTTTTTTTGCATTATTAAATAGTTTTAAATAATTATTTCTGATATTTTTATAGGAAGAATCAGGTCCACTGGATACTATCTGTACCCCGCTCTTGCCCAGTTCAACCTCTTTTGGCATCGTTATATACTGTCGTTTTCGGAGTAGATTTTCTTTTGCACTATAGTTCCAATCAAGTAAAAAACGTAGCTGCAGATGTTGCACTGCAGATCCACTTATTTTTAAATGTGTATCCCTCCAGTAACCAAATCTTTTGCTAAGTCCGAGATATTCACGTCCTATATTGAACCCACCGACAAAAGCAGATTTTCCATCAATCACAACAATTTTTCTATGATTGCGATAATTGATTCTCAGATGAAGTCTCTTAAATAGTGCTGGGAAAAACTCTGCAGAATGAATTCCAGCCTTTTCAAGTTCCCGCCAAACCTTTTTTCGTATCTGCATGCATCCCATACTATCATACAAAATTCTGACTTCGACACCTTCTCTTGCTTTTTCGCATAAAACACTTTTTATTTCTTCGAATACTTCATCGTTGCGAATGATGTAATATTCAATATGAATATATTGCTTTGCTTTTTTAATTTCATCAATCAGTGCCCGGAATTTCTTTTTTCCATCTGTATAGATGGTAACTTTATTGTCATCCGTAAAAACAGAGCCTGAGCTCTCCAAATTATATAAAATCAGGTCCGTATATTGCGCAATCGATACATTTTGCATATCAAAATCACGCCTTAAGATACTTTCCTCCTGCTTATGAATAATAAAATTAATCTCATCCTCGATTTCCTTCGTTTTGAAAATCTTAGACCTATGCATATCTTGACCAAATACCAAAAACAACAAGAATCCAAAGATGGGAACAAAGTAAAGTACTAGTAACCATCCCCATACAGATTTTGGATTTCTTCTTTGAAAAAAAACAATGAGAATTGAACAAAGCATATTAAAATAAATGATATTGTCAAAAATCCATTGTCCTGCTATTTTTGCATATTCCCAAAATATAACCATCTAGTCTCCTTTTGCTCTTCTTTGTTTCTACCATTATATTACATTTGATTTTTTACTGCAATATCTAGCTTCATTTGCCTGCTTTATCTTGCGCTTTGCCTAAAAAAATGCTACACTATTCCATGCAATACCGCTATTTTTTGTTCTATTAGTTTATAATTAGGAGGAATGATTGATGTCAACACTTACTATTGTTTTACTCTCTATAACTGGTGTATTATTGATTGTTGCTGTTGTTCTCTATATTTTAGGGAAAAAAGCCCAAAAGAAGCAGGCTGCACAGCAAGAACAGATTGAGGCTGCAAAGCAAACCGTATCTATGCTGATTATTGATAAAAAGCGTATGAAACTTAAGGACTCAGGACTTCCCGCAATCGTAATCAATCAAACTCCCAAGCTACTCCGTAATTCCAAGATGCCCATTGTAAAGGCTAAGGTTGGACCTCAAATGATGACTCTTGTCTGTGATGAAAAGATATTTGATTCTATTCCTGTCAAGAAAGAGGTCAAAGCCGTTGTAAGTGGTATCTACATTACCGGCGTAAAGGGCCTTAGAGGTGGTGTTAAGGTAGCACCAAAGAAACTGGGATTTTTTAAAAGGACTTTAGCAGCAGCACAGGAAAAGGCTGGTGCAAAACCAATCAAATAATTTCAAAAAGAAAGTCCCAATTCAATAGAAATTGGGACTTTTATTATACTACTATCTTTACCAATTCTTATTCATAATCTAACATTTCACTCATGTTATCGTTTAATGCCTTCAGATACTCTGCCATTTCGACCTTTATTTCATCATTTCGTAGTGCAAATTCGATATTGGCCTGGATAAATCCCAGCTTAGTTCCAACATCATAACGATGGCCTTTGAACTCATACGCATACATAGCCTCATCCTTAGAGAGTCTGCGAAGTGCATCCGTTAACTGTATTTCGCCACCAGTTCCAACATCCTGTGTTTCTAAATAAGGAAAAATAGATGGCGTTATAATATATCTTCCCAGTATAGCAATATCACTTGGTGCATCTTCCAGTTTTGGCTTCTCCACCAAATCTCTGACTTTATATACCCTTGCATCAATGGCTTTGCAATCCACAATTCCATATTTATTGACAACTTCATGAGCAACCTTTTGTACCCCGAGAACAGATGTCTTATACTCATTAAACACTTCCATCATTTGACTGAGACAAGGCTTCTTTGATACTACGACATCATCCCCGAGTAATACTGCAAATGGCTCGTTTCCTATAAAATGTTTGGCTGTCAGTATTGCATGCCCGAGTCCTCTGGGTTCTTTTTGCCTAATATAATGTATATTTGCCATCTCAGAAATACCTCTTACCATTTCTAGCAATTCTGTTTTGGCACTTTTTTCAAGTTCCAATTCGAGTTCTATCGAGCGATCAAAATGGTCCTCGATGGAACGTTTGTTGCGACCTGTTACAATGATAATATCTTGAATACCAGAAGCAACCGCTTCCTCAATAATATATTGTATCGTTGGTTTATCTACGATTGCCAGCATTTCTTTTGGCTGTGCTTTGGTTGCTGGTAAAAATCTTGTTCCCAATCCCGCTGCTGGAATAATTGCTTTCTTTACCTTCATGTTTTTCCTCCTAATGTAATGAAAACTTTGACTCTTCTTTTGATTTTATATTCATTTCGATTTTACAGTCTGCCAAAAATTCATAATTTACTTCTAATGCATAGTCAATATCAATTTTTATAGTTTCTTTCGTCTCATGAATATTTACTTTTTTAGCATCTACTCCAATTAGGATATTCCCATATGGCGTGATATAGTTTGTCATGGTTTTCTTATTTTCTTCAAAAACCATATGTACATTTGTTACACCGGTTTTTGTTAAATCCATCGAATTTCCATTAAATTTTACTACGTTTTTTGTTAAACCTTCAAATCCTTCCATTACTTCATCATAAAGCAAATAATTTGTCTTACTTTTTTTATAATAAAGACCACTTGTAATAATCTCAATCAGATCACTGTCTAAGTCATTTCCAAATTGAAGACCTTTCACGGATATCAATACTTCTTTTGTCATTCTAATACTCCTCTATATTTACCTGTTCTGTAGCAGGTCCTGCTGCAAGCTCTTCATTGAAATTTGAGAATATCGTTTCAGCAAAATTTCTAAATTTGTCCGCAACATCACTAACAAAAAATTTATATTTTTCAGGATCTCTGTTCTCTTCTGGCAGATGAAGCAATTCTTTCGATTCTAATAGCTCCTTCAATTCTTTTGCAGTTTCATAAGCCGGATTTACAAGTGACACCTTTTCTCCAACTACGTCCCCAATCGTTTTTTTAAGCAATGGGTAGTGGGTACATCCTAATATTAAGGTATCAATATCCTCTCGTAGCAGCTCCTTAAGATACCGTCGTGCCATTTCATATGTGATACTGTCTTCCCATAATCCTTCTTCTACCAAAGGCACAAACAAGGGGCAGGCTTTTCCTAACACAGTAATTTGTTCATTTCTCTGTCTGATAAAGCGCTCATACATTTCACTGTTAATAGTACTTTCTGTCGCGATAATCCCTATTTTCCCATTTTTTGTTCTATCAACTGCAGCTTTAGCGCCTGGCTTAACAACTCCAATAATAGGGACCTCCAGCTCTTTCTCAACTTCTTCAAGTGCACATGCACTGGCCGTATTACAAGCAACTACAATTGCCTTTACATCATAGGTCTGCAAAAACCTTATGATTTGCCTTGTATATTTTGTTATCGTATTTTTTGATTTACTTCCATAGGGAACCCGCGCCGTATCTCCAAAATAGACGATCCTCTCGTTTGGAATCTGTCTTATTATTTCCTTTACTACTGTCAATCCACCCACACCGGAATCAAATACACCAATTGGGTTTTCCTTGTTATTCATATCAATTACCTCATAGTGACTATTCTAACTTTTTAATGCAATCCTCTAAGAAACTTGTCTAATCCCCCTCTATAAATCCAGTTGACTGATGATATTCAATTCCTGATTATCAATATGACTCTGAATCAACTTCTCCGCTGTTTCATTATCTCCTTTGGCAATGCTATTACTTATCTTATCATGCTCTTCTATTAAACGCATGTGATTTCTGCTGTCCTTCACATATTCCAAACGGTAGCGATAAACCTGCTCCGCCAGATTATTAACCATTTGTACTAGTCTCCTGTTGCCAGTCGACATTAATATAATATCATGAAATTTCACATCCGACTGTGCTATCGTGGTAGCATCTTTCGTCAATGTAGATTTCGCAAATTCAGCATTAGCCTCATGCAGATTTTGTTTTTCCTCATCAGTCATTCTCGCACATGCAAGTCTGACTGCAAGTGTATCAAGCGTTCTTCTTACCTCCAGCACATCCTGCAAATCCTGTTTTGAAATCCTGGATACCTCTGCACCTCTTCGCGGAACCATTGTAACTAATCCCTCTAGTGATAGCTTATGAATAGCCTCTCGGATTGGTGTCCTGCTGACGCCCAGACAGTTCGCTAAATGAATCTCCATCAAGCGTTCTCCTGGCTTTAATTCCCCTGTCAATATTCTTTGTCTGAGTGTATTAAATACTACATCTCGTAGTGGTAAAAATTCATCCATATTCATCAAAAATTCTTTATCCATATTGGAGCCCTCCTTTTTCATTATATGTGTTTGTCAGAAAAACCTGTTTTGCTATCCCGCTTTGCTTTAATTCTTTATATGCCTTCATCGCTACCTCTTTCTCATTATATAGACCAAATACTGTCGGCCCACTACCACTCATAAGCGCATTTAATGCACCTCTGTTTTTCATAAAATCTTTAATCTCTTCTATAATAGGATACTTTTTTACTGTTACAGTCTCTAAAACATTTTCCAGTTTATTTGCTATTTTTATTAAGTTCTGCTCTTTAATTGCCTCAACAATACCATTGATATCAGGATGTCTTGTTATTTCGTCAACATGCAAATTCTCATATATATACTTCGTTGATACACTGATTCCTGGCTTTGCAATCAATACCTGACAGTACGGAGCTGCCGGAAGTGGTGTTAGAATCTCTCCTATCCCTTCTGAAAGTGCCGTTCCTCGCATGATACAATAAGGAACATCAGCACCTAACTTAAGTCCTCGTTCCATTAATTCTTTCTCGCACAAACCCAGGCAGAACATCTTATTAATACCCTGCAGAACTACGGCTGCATCTGCGCTACCGCCAGCCATACCTGCAGCTACGGGAATATGCTTATTTAAATTTATTTTTACTCCATTTTCTATTGCAAATTCATCTATTAGTAACTTTGCTGCTTTATATATCAGATTATCCTCATTGGTCGGCAGATAACTTAAATTCGTTAATATCTCGATACCTTTATTGCTCGTCTTTTCAATTGCAATCATGTCATATAGATCTATATTCTGCATAACCATACGAACCTCATGGTAACCATCTTCACGTCGTCGTATAACATCAAGCCCTAAATTAATCTTTGCTCTTGCCTTCAATTTTATTTGATCCATAATAATGGGTGTCTCCTTGCATTTTGTATACAACATGTCTTATTACTATATTACCATTTCTGCTTTATTTTTCAATACTAAACACTAATGTTTTAAAAATATACTGCCGATATATGCTATGAAACCGAAAATATTAACAAGGTTTTTCCTTGCTAATGCGAATAACTTAATCAGTGTATACGGGTATATAGGCCCACACTCATACCAAGGAGGGTAATTTATGAGCATAAACGGAATTTCGGGTTATTCGTCGGTAGCTGACGCATATAGTACATATACTACCAAAACAAAAGCTACAGACGCAGAAACCTCGGCTAAAACTACTACTGCAACAAAAACTGAGACCACTGCTGAAACCGGTGTCATTTATGAATCATCGGCTTCCTCAACGGAAAAAACTTATACACAGGATACCAATCTAGTTGCTCAGTTAAAGGCTGATGCGGAAGAAAGAACTGCACAGCTTCAGAATCTTGTTCGCGAAATGCTTCTAAAGCAGGGAAATACCTACCATGAAGCAAATAATCTCTGGAAATTTTTATCGAGCGGTGATTATACGGTTCCCCAGGCAGTTAGGGAAAAAGCACAAACAGATATCGCAGAAAATGGCTATTGGGGTGTTGATCAAACATCTGACCGTATTATAGATATGGCGAAAGCTTTAACCGGTGGTGATCCCGATAAAATCGAGGAAATGAAAGCCGCTTTTGAAAAAGGATTTAAAGAAGCTACTAAAGCATGGGGTAAAGATTTACCTAGTATATCTTCTGACACATATGATGCTGTTATGAAGAAGTTTGATACTTGGGCTGAAGAAGCAGCACAAATTTAAAAATTAAAATTATTTGTATAAAAAGTCCGTCATTTGCATGAAAGTCAAATGGCGGACTTTTCAATTCCTATAAATGATATCCTCTATTTTACTGCATGAATAAGCTCAGATAGATTTTTAACATTATATTTTTTCATATATGCTTCGATTCCCATTACTACTTCACTTGTCGCATATGGATTATAAAAATTGGCAGCACCTACTGCTATAGCTGTTGCACCTGCCAAAATGAATTCGATGGCATCATCAGCATTTGCTATGCCTCCCATGCCGATTATGGGAATCTTAACTGCTCCAGCCACTTGATAGACCATTCTGACTGCGATTGGTTTAATAGCAGGGCCCGATAAGCCACCCGTCTTATTTGCAAGTGAAAACGTTCTCTTATGAATGTCTATCTTCATCGAGGTCAACGTATTGATCAATGATACTGCATCGGCACCGCCTGCCTCTGCTGCTTTTGCCATTTCTGTAATATCTGTTACATTAGGACTAAGTTTCATAATGATAGGCTGTTTTGCCTTTTCTTTCAAAGTCTTTGTTATATCATACAGGACACCTGCATTTTGTCCGAATGCAATTGCGCCCTCCTTAACATTTGGACATGATACATTTATTTCTAATAAATCGACTTCGGTTTCAGCAAGCCTCTCAACGACCTCCACATAATCTCTTGTACTTTTTCCACATACATTAACAATGATTTTTGTATCATACTGTTTTAGAAATGGAATATCTCTTTTAATAAACATATCCATACCTGGATTTTGCAACCCTATTGCATTAAGCATACCACCATAAACTTCAGCTACCCTAGGTGTAGGATTTCCTTCCCATGGTATATTTGATACACCTTTTGTTATGACTGCCCCTAATTGATTTAAATCTACAAAATCCTCATATTCCATTCCAGAGCCAAATGTGCCCGATGCTGTCATAACAGGATTTTTAAATTCCACACCTGCAATTGTCACTTTCGTATTGATCATAGAATCACCTCTTCTGCAAGAAATACAGGTCCATCTTTACAGACTCTTCTACTATTCACCTGCGCATGTTCGTCCTTATCTGTTGTCTTACATACACAGCCAAGACACGCCCCTACACCACATGCCATTTTCTCTTCCATAGAAATCCAGGCTGGTATCTTGTGTTCTGCTGCATACTGTTTGATTGCACGTAGCATTGGAGTTGGTCCACAGGCATATATCATATCTGCCGTCAGCCTATTTTCACGAATAGCATCCATGACATTTCCTCTCGCTCCTACACTTCCATCCTCCGTTGCAATATATATATGTCCATATTTCTCGAGCTCTTTTTCTAAAAACAGTTCGTCCCTATAGCCAACGATAATTTGCTTATCATGCTTTTGACTGTCTAACTGCTTTGCCAGTTCTAATATTGGTGGGATACCGATTCCACCACCTATGAGAAATACTCTTTTACCTGCTTCTTCTAGAGGAAAGCCGTTTCCGAGTGGTCCTAATATCGAAATACTGTCTCCCGCCACATAATTAGCAAACTCTGCAGTTCCCTCACCAATGACGCGGTATACGATTCGCAAAAAACCTCTTTCATGATCAATCTCACATATACTGATTGGACGTGGTAATAATTTTGACGCATCTTTAGTATAGACTGAAATAAACTGTCCCGGCTTTGCATCTATGGCCATGGATGTTTCTATCATCATGCTAAAAATATCCGTTGCTATTTTCTCTTGACTAATAACCTTTGCTTGTTCCTTCTTTGGCTTTGCCATATTGAATCCCCACTTTTTATACTGACTTCTTTTTATTTATTCCTGATATAAAATTTTTCCTTCACATATTGTATATTTTACCTTACCAAATAATGTTTTTCCTATAAATGGTGAGTTGATAGATTTAGATACGAACTTCTGCACCGTCCATTGCTCTGACTCTGAAAAGATAGTTAAATCTGCGACTGCTCCAACTTCTATATATCCTGCTTCCAGCCTGTATAGATTTGCTGGATTAAGTGTCATTTTTCGAATCAACTGCGCTAAAGTCAGATAACCTTCTCTTACAAGATTCGTGATACCAAGTGCTAATGCTGTTTCAAGTCCAATAATTCCACTTGGTGCCTCTGCGATTGGTTTTGCCTTTTCTTCGGCGCTATGTGGTGCATGATCAGTAGCAATCAAGTCTATTGTATCATCCTGCAGTCCTCGAATAATGGCCTGTCTATCCTCTTCAGTACGAAGAGGTGGATTCATCTTTGCAAGTGTTCCGTATTTTCGTACATCCTCCTCTGTTAAGGAAAAATGATGAGGCGTGACCTCTGCATATATACTTGCCTCTTTTCCAAATTGTCTTTTCTTTGCCTGTCGAATATATTCCACGGTTTGTCCTGCGCTGATGTGTTGGATATTTAATCTCGCTCCCGTCTCTTCTGCTATCATAAGATCACGCTTTACGAGCAAGCTCTCCGCCTCCGCCGGTGAACCTGTCATACCAAAATAGTTTGCCACGCTTCCCGCATTGATGCCATTATCAGTAATCAGTCTTGGATCTTCTTCATGTAAACTGATTGGTATATTCATTTCTTTTGCAATTAACATAGCCTGTCTTAATAGCTTTTCATCTATAATAGGAGTCCCATCATCTGTTATGCCTGCTGCCCCGCATTTTGTTAGGTATTCTATATCTGTCAGTTTTTTTCCCTGAAGCCCTTCTGTAACACAGACAGTAGAAAGAACATGAATTTTTGTCTTTTTTCCTTCCCCAATTACATACCGCAGTGTCTCTTCATTATCGACTGCAGGTCTTGTATTTGCCATACATACAACTGTCGTATATCCTCCCTTTGCTGCCGCTTTTGCACCTGTTAAAATATCTTCCTTATATGTAAAGCCTGGATCACGAAAATGCACATGCACATCAATCAGGCCCGGTGCTACTACTAAACCTTCTGCCTCTATAACATCTTCCTCTTCCTGATTTGTAAGGCTGCCCATAGCCGCAATATGGCTTCCCTCTACTCTGATATCCATCACTTTTACTTTACCCGTTTTAGTATCTATCACACGCCCATTTTTAATAATCATATTCCATTTCTCCCAATCATAAGCCTGTATAATTATTTGCATTGTATCACACACATAATAACTTATCAAATACACTTCCTTATGTTGTTCTCACATAATCCTTTAAAAAGCAGTTGTGAAAACCAGTATGACGAAGTATAATAATTCTCGGAGGAAGTGAAAATCATGATTCGATTTATATCTGCAGTATTATTTGTTGTTTTATTTTTAATACTAAGTATTCCGCTTTTGATTACAGAGTGGATTATTGGTAAATTTAATCCTTCTGTCAAGGAAAAGAGTTCACTTGCCATCGTCAATTGGGCTTTTGGTATCGTAATTTGGTTCTCTGGTGTAAATCTCACGATTATTGGTGAAGAAAATATACCACAGGATAGAGCTGTACTTTATATTAGTAATCATAGAAGTTATTTTGACATTGTATTAACTTATGTCCGCGTTCCGAGACCAACTGGCTATATTGCAAAAAAAGAGATGTTACGGATTCCTCTCCTGTCGAACTGGATGAAAAATCTGCATTGCCTCTTTTTAGACCGGGATGATTTGAAAGAAGGGCTAAAGACGATATTGAAAGCCATCAATCTTATCAAAAGCGGAGTTTCTATCTGCATTTTCCCCGAGGGTACTCGCAATAAGGTAGATACCATGATGCCTTTTAAAGAAGGAAGTCTCAAGATTGCTGAAAAAACTGGCTGTCCCATCATTCCTATTGCAATTACAAATTCAGCTGAAATCTTTGAAAATCATTTTCCTGAATTTACGAAATGTGATGTTATAATTGAATATGGCAAACCCATTAATATAAATGAGTTAGATAAAGAACAGAAAAAACGTTTAGGTTCCTATACACAAAACATCATTGCTGATATGCTTAACAATCACATCAAACCCCATACCATGTGAAGCTTTAATCAATATTGTGTCACCCTGTTGAAGGGTGGCACTTATTTTTTGTATTGCTTCATCACGCGTTTGATAATAAAAAATACTCCTGTCACTGCCTTTTTCTGTTTTAGCTTTCACTGCTGCCTCATTCATAAATTGAGCCTTTTCACCAATGAATATTACGATATCTGTTTTTGATTTAGAGACATAATCACCAATTTCAGAATGTAATGCATCTGCTTTCTCTCCAAGCTCAAACATATCTCCGAGAATAGCAACTTTTCTTGTAGCTGCTTCTCCCAATAAATCTATTGCTGCTTTCATAGACATGGGATTCGCATTATAGCAATCATCAATAATCATATATCTGTCTGTCTTAATTAAATGACTCCTGCCACTCAGAGACTCAACTGTGCTAAGTCCTTCCTGCATCATTTGAATAGTCAGATTCATGATTGTCCCAACTGCTATCGCCGCCAGCGCATTGTCCACCATATGACTACCTGGTATCGGAATCGTGATGTCAAATAGATCTGTCGCCGTATGAATCTTACATTCACTTCCTGCAAATCCATTATTTACAATAGCCGTTGCAAAGATATCATTGTGTTCACCTATGCCAAAAAAAAGTGGTTTTATACCTTTAATCCTATCTATTTTTGAAAGATTTATATCGTCTCCATTTAGACAAATAGAACCTTGTTCATTCATAAAATCAAATATTTCTGATTTTGCTTTTAATATACCCTCTTGTGTCTTTAGATTTTCTAAATGACAGTTCCCAATATTAGTAATGATGCATATGTCTGGTTTTGCAATTTCACTCAGTCTATGCATCTCTCCGAAGTCACTGATTCCCATTTCTACAACTGCAACCTCATGCTC
>Ga0209373_10002917_pt1 | contig 16444 bp, 18 predicted proteins | sample Higcelweek5metaG_FD_187173 | JGI IMG/M metagenome (GOLD analysis project Ga0209373, IMG submission 187173) | Freshwater pond sediment microbial communities from the University of Edinburgh, under environmental carbon perturbations - High... | ecosystem: Environmental > Aquatic > Freshwater >... | reverse complement strand
CTTCTTAACATTCTATCATTGTTGACTGCTTTTTCTATATTCATATTTCCTTTTTATCAAATATTTCTCTGTTTCTATCCATTTTTATATTTTTTGCAAATTTTTCTATTACAGAGCAAGTTTAGTGACTGAGCTCATCAGGAAGGGGTTCAATTAAAAAATCAAGATCTTTGATAGTATTGGTATGGATTGGATCTCTTTCATACACCGTTCAAGAAGTCTTTCAAGATAGAAGGTTCTCTCAATTTGTATGATGACTTATCACTCCTTCTCACATTTGGTTTGTTTTTTCCCAATGATGATTCATGTTTGTTTATTATAAGGTATAATTATGGCAAGAATCTTAATAAATAATATCCCTTTTCAAAATTTATTTGTTATTTTTTAAAGTAAGGTAATCATGAAAATTGGTCTTTGGCTATTCTGTAGGAAATGAAAACTATTTGAATCCAAAGCTTCCCTCCTATTGTGAAAGCATGGTGATTTTCTACACATAGTATTGACTTTTTAATTATAAATCTTTTCTCCATCTTTGAATGATAGTCATTTCCCGCATCGACAAGTACAAGGAAGATGGTACCTCAAAGTACCTCTTCCAACTCAAAGGGGTGAATCAGTTTTTTTCTTTGCCGTACTCTCGAACTCATCCTAACAAAGAGTGGTGATACCATCAGGATTGTGTACACGGCTCACAGTGAGATCGACGAGGTCATCGGTATTGAAAATTTCAGCATGAGAAAATCAATTCATGTATAACCTCGCATCTCCCCCAATTAAAAAGCCCCGCTCGGGGGCTTTTTTGCAAATACTATTCTAATTCTTGTTGCTTTCTTTGCATTCTTTCAGTTATCATTCTCCTGAGAATTAACTGAGGTATGTGAACGCATTTCCCATCAATTTCACCTGTAATATATGTTATGCTTGATTTCATTGGAACCAATTGTTCATTGAGTTCAAAAACAAAACTCAAGATTTTCATCAATTCGTTTTGGTCAAGTAATTCCATTTTCATTCACTCTTGAAAACACCAAAGATTGTATTTGATTCCGTCCAATAGCTTCATTAGATTTCCCAATTGGTATTGGAAATATTCAGGTGAATCAATCTCCTCTGGAATTGCTCTCGATTCATTTATATCAAAAATATCTGGATTGATGTATTGAGAAAATCATTTTTCTAAAATATGTTTTGTAAGAACAGATGAAGATTTATGAAGTGCTTGAACATGAGAGACGAGAGTGGTAAAAGAATGATTATGTTCTCCACAACTCATAAGAATATCGGTTTTGATTCAAAAATCTACAATAATGTCCAATTCAATAAGGGACTGAATCATACTCACTACATTTTTCCAAACTTCTTGAACCATTTGATTGAAAGTTCCTTCTTCAAACTGTTGAACTTCTCTTTTTTGAGATGCTTTCTCTTCTCAATTGACTCATTGAGAAGAAGTCTGAGATTTAAGTGTTTTACGAATTCAAACATAGTGTTTTACATCATATCTAGCTTCTGTAATTGTTGCTTGTGACTTTGTGAGTTTTTCCAACAAAGCCCTCAACCCCCCATTTTGAAAAAATCTATCCTCTCTTTCTTTATATTTACTGATATGACGCTGAATTCTCAGCAATTCTTGCAAGAGATCTTGGGTCTCGCCTATGAGATTTTGAATAGTTTCTTTCCCTCTTTCGTATGTTTCTTTTCTATATATTCTTTCATCTATCGGAGCAACGCTATTAACAACAGATTCATAGTCAATTTCTTCATTATCAGAAGTCGTCTGAACATTCATAATATATTTGTAAAAAAGTAAAGAGGACTTTATAATTAAATATTACAGATTGTCAAACTTTTTTTCTTCCATTCTTCCCTGATTTCCTTTTTCTGATGGAACTCATAATTTTTTATTCCATCCTTTTTATTTTCTATTTTTCTAGGAGAAATAAGATACTTATCCAATACATAATAAGTCCAAAAAATAATGTCAATCAAGTCAAAATAAAACCATACAAAAACCACTAAGAACAAATTCAAAGAATCATTGCATAATAATCTGTACGAATAGCCCCTGAAAGAAAAAATCAAAAAATCGCATTGATAAAGACGAGATAAGCCCGATACAAACTCCTACTCCATATATCAGGTCTCAATGAATAATGATAGAGCCAAGCAACTGGATTTTTCATGAGTAGTTTTTATAAAGAATAGATCCTCTCTACCAATTCTGGAAAGTGGAGATTTTCAAGAAAATGCCCCCTATCTTTGAAAATCACATACTTTGCCTCAGGAAGTACTTTTTGAAGATGTTCACAGTCTTGAAATAGGACGATGGGATCATCAAGACTCGCATAGACAGTAGTGCGTCATGCGTACCTTTGAAAGCCCACAAGTGAAGTATCAAAAGCAAAACTTCCCATCAGTTCCTGTGGAGTATCAAACAGGGCAGGTGCTATGAGGTGTACTTGACTTATAGGGAATGTCCCCTGCGACTCACTCAAATACTTGAGCAAAAAACTTCATCCAAGCGAATTTCCTACCAAAATATTTTCTTCTACGAAATACGCATGAGCCTTTTCAAACATCGTCTTCCAATACGGATAGTATGCAAAGCCTTTGTTGGGCATCGGAATAAACAATATCTCATATTCACTTCCCAAATTCTCTCCAAGTGTATCCTTCCGATTCTTGAGCTTTTTGGCAAACGGATGAAACTCTTCGGAGTCAAGATATGCTTGAAAGTCACTATAATTAGAGGATTCGACTCCACCCCCTATCAAAAAAACTCTTTTCATCGAGAAAAATTTACAGAGTTAAATCAAAAAAGAGAGAGTATAATTCCCCTCTCGCTTATGCTCAAATACACTATTCTGCAACAAAAAGTGACAAAAGTCTCAGAGCCTCCTCACGATAATCAGTTTCCTTAAGCTCTACATACAAGGTCACTTCTTGCAAGATATCATCCATCTCAAGAAGATCTTCTTCTTTCAGTCACGCAGTATACAAATATTCTAAAATATAATCAAGTGCTGCAAAATCATCTTTTTCAAGGGCATCTTGTACTTTTTTAAGATAATCCTCATAGAGTGCTTTATGGTTGGTCATAATGGAAAATTAAATAATTAAAAACATATAAATTCAAGTTCTCTCATTCTCTCTTTTTCAAAGGGAGAATGTAAGGAGAATTGATTTGATAGATTCCTGCCTCCGCAGGAATGATGGGGCTTTTCTTCTTGCTATTGAAACTTGCTCTTACTCTATCTTATTTTCCTATACTCGGTCATGTGTCCCGTGACGTCAAAGTAAAAATCATATTCAAACGTCTCGCCTTTGAGAAATCTTGGAAGCCAAATGACATCGTCTTCCCACATTTCAGAGTAGGGAATCGCATCGAGAGCGTACCACTCGGGTCTCATTTCCTCGGTTTCGGTGGGGGAGCCTTGGTATTGAAGAATTTCAAATACATGCACATCTTGGGCAAAAGTCTTGCTTTCAGAAAAATAAAAATGTAAAAGCCCTCTTGTTTTGATGTCTTCAAGTCAACACTCTAAGAGAGTTTCTTCGTGAAGTTCACGAATCATCCCTTCAGCAACGGTTTCTCACAGATCGACCTTACCTCCAGCACCATTCCACTTCCCCACTCAAAATCCTCTTTTTTTCATACATAAAAGAATCTTTTCATGTTCTACTAGAATTCATAGAGTCGCTTGTTTCATAGTTTGTGAATAATAAGTAAAAAGTTAATCTTTCCCTCCCATCTTGTAATATTTATTAAAAAAAGCAGGCACTGCTGAGAAAAACGCCAGACGAAATTGGTCTTTTCTCGTCAAAAGATTATCACTCCAAGCTCAAAATGCTCCATTTTTCTTGCTTGCGTTTTCTACTCATGTCAGTTCTTGAAGCACGTTTCCAAGATCTTCTCCATGCTCATAGAGTCTTTTTTGAAAGACTTCTGGCACTTCCATCATATTGGAAATTCCATAGTGACCTTCCCCTTTCAGTGAAAGAATATACACCACTCAAAAGAGATATGCTTTTTCTCCGATTTTGGTCGTACCTCATTCCATTCCTATATACCAATCAGCCTCCACCATTTCCCTGAGATTATGTGCTCGATTTTTAGCTCAGAGCATATTTTCCTCAAGACTCAGAGGCATATCACTCACTCCCGATGGCACACTATATGGGATAACTTCAACATCTAGTCCTTCAAAATACGGACATTCTGAAAGAGATTCTTCGATAGCTCTCACCTTTGGAGGAGCAAGGGTTGCAAGTGCAATTTTCATAAAAAATATGTAAAAAAATGTAACGACTCTATATAATGTCATTTTTTACAATAATTTCAAGTTTTTTCTTTCACTTTTCATTTTCACCCGCTTTTCTCTACTCCTTTACAGCAATCACCTCAATCTCCACCAAAGCTCCTCTTGGAAGCTTGGCAACCGCAACGGTACTACGAGCAGGTTTGTGTGCAAAGTACTGCCCATAGATTTCATTTACCTTGGGAAAGTCTTCTATGTTTTGGAGAAAGAGAGTCGTTTTTACCACGTTTTTAAAATCAAATCAAGCAGATTGAAGCACGTATCAAAGGTTCTCACAGACCTGTTTGATTTCAGCCTCAATCCCACCTTCCACCATCTGCATGGTCAATGGAAGAAGACCAATCTGTCAGGAAGAATACAAAGTATTTCCTACCATAATTGCCTGAGAATACGGACCAATGGCTTCAGGAGCCTTTGATGTATGAATAATGTTCATAAAAAAAGATTAGATGAGTAAATCAAAATACAAATCATTGTCGGTGATATCTTCAAAGACGATTTTGGACTTTTTGAGATTTTGAAGAAGGAGTTCAAAATTATCCTTGTTGTTCGTCTGGATCCCAACCAAGGCTGGGGCTTTGTCTTTGTTTGACTTTTTGAGATATTCAAACCTTGTGATATCATCGTCTGGTCCAAAGAAATTGAGGAATTCTTTGAGAGCTCAAGGTCTTTGAGGAAAAGAAATAATCAGGTATCTTTTGAGTCATTCGTATTTTAAGCTCCTTTCTTTGACCTCGGGGAGTCTTTCAAAATCAAAGTTTCCTCCACTGACTATCAAAACGACATTCTTTCCTGCAATCATCTGTTGGATTTCTGGCTCTTTCAATATATCCGTTGACAGCGCTCCTGCGGGTTCTACAACGATTCATTCTTCTTTGAGAAATTCCATCATCGTCGAGCAAAGCCTATTTTCAGGGCTTAAATAAATTTCAAGTCAGTAGTTTTTTGCTATTTCAAAAGGAATACTTCATGGTCTTTTTACTGCGGCGCCATCGACAAAAGTATCTATTTTATGGAGCGTACGAAGCTCTCAGGCTTCCAAAGAATGTTTGAGTGTGGGAGCTCCAAGTGGTTCCACTCAGAGAATTTTTGTATTTTTTGAAAGATGATCAAATACCGTAATCATTCCCGAAACCAATCCTCCTCCACCGACAGGACACACCACAAAATCGATATTTCCATCAAAACTCGCTAAGAGTTCCAGTCCTACCGTTGCCTGCCCCGTGATAATTCTCTCGTCATCAAACGGATGCACAAAGACCGCATTTTTTTCTTTTTCAAATTCCTTTGCTTTTGCCAAAGCTTCGTCAAAACTATCCCCCACCAAGACGACATCGATATACGCACCTCCAAACTTTTTGGTCTTGTAAACCTTTTGCTCAGGAGTGGTAATCGGCATAAAAATAGTTCCTCGTATCTTGAGCTCATGGCAGGTCAAAGCCACTCATTGGGCATGATTTCCAGCCGAAGCACACACGACCTCAAAATTTTCATTGGTGAGAGAAAGCGAGTGAATCAAGTTGAATGCTCCACGAATCTTGTATGAACGAACCATCTGTGTATCCTCTCTTTTTAGGTAAATGTTCGCTCCGTACTCACGAGACAAACGTGGAGAATACTCCAACGGTGAGGGAGCAATAAAATCACGAAATGCTTTTTTTGCCTCTCTTATATTTTCTATAGTTATCATAGGGAATAAATGTTAAAGAATTACGAATTACGAAAAAAAGAAAGTATTGTCATTCCTACAGAGGCAGGAATCTATTGAAAATAATTCCTCCATAACTTTCCCTCTCGTGGAGGGGGAAAACGAGCAGAGCGAGGAGGGGGAGAAAGAAGAGCAAGAGCAAGTTTCAAGAGCAAGAAGGAAGAAGAGCTCGTTATTTGTCAACAGAGGGCTTTAGCCCTGTGTGGTGGATAAGAAAGCTGGAAGGCTTCTTAGTTCTTTCAGTTCTTTCAGTTCTTTCGTGCTTCATGTTCTTCATTGAGTTCTTCTTTTTGTCTCTTTTTTACCTCACTCCAATTTTTTCCTCACTGACCATCTTCTCAGATACGCTCAGAGAACTTTTTCCAACATCTTTCAAAAACTCTCTGCTTGTCTATTTTTTTCTCTTCTTCCAAGGAGTGCAACAAACAGAGATAATTCCAAAAAATATCTCACAGCTCATCTTCAAGATAGACTGCATTATCTTCTTTGATCTCATTTTCTACCTCTATCAACTCATCTTTGATTCCCTGCAAATAAGTGCTATTCCCTTTATAATAGCCCCTATTGTCTACGGTATGAAAATAATGGATTCTTTTTTGTGAAAGGGAAATAATCTGATGAATTTTGTGTAACATAAGTATATTAAACTATAGAATAAAATTTATTTAACCCAAACAGAATACGAATATACCCCAGTATTCAGATTCCCACAACTTTCAAATAGGGTAAATAAAGGCACTGAAGGATGATAGAATGTATCCACTCCATTTGTTTGTCCCCAACTAATCGCACCACACCCACTCCATCAACATCACAATTTATGTCACACTCCACTCAAAGTCCCTCCATTTCATACAAACCAGTGTCCAATTCATGCATTTGATTTACAAGCTCATATTCCCTTTTGTATGACTCAAAAATCCCTATTCTCTGATGTATCAACCGCAGATTTAAATTCGTCATGGTTTACATTGAATATCGCTCCATAAAACAAAGTAAACTTTTTTGGATCCGTGGTAAGTCAGAATTTTATTTGATGAAATGATGAAATATTAAGTATATTCATACTATAACATTGACTAATATCCGCAGGAGGGGTATCAGTATTTTTTATGAAACCAAAATTGCTTAAATTAGCACATGCATTTCATGACCTTCATACGAGAGTCCGTCCTCAATCATCAGTGGTCATATCACAGTAGACTTGAAAAAAAGTTCCCATTGGATTTATACTATACATTCCATCTGAATTATTTCATAAATCATGGAGCCTTTTACAATTTCAAGTTGGATTTATTTCTCTCAATACCAACCCAGTTCATTCAATGATACCGTCTGTTGTATTGTTAAAAATTGCTTTGTAAACAGTATTCGTACTATAGATATCAATTCAAGTCCCTGTATCTTGAAGTGGAATATTATGGGAGTCATACAAAATTCAGATTTTGCTTCCTTGCACCCGTAATTTTCTCTCGTTCAAATCTTCTCATGCATAGGTAGAAGAAGCGAAAAGATTCATTGAGAGTCTTGTTTCATTTTCCATAAAAACAGACAATTGATATTTTGAATTGGCACCAAGAACCAAATAGGTATATTTTTTTAGATCAAGAGGATCTTTTGGCACTTGATTCATTTTTGATATTTGTGTGACATTTTCTCAAAAATATCATTGTTTTGAAATCAAAGCACCACTAACATATATATTCACCGAACTATCAGGTACTGGATACATTCATGAAACCGTCTTAAAGACTTCCAATCATAATTCCATATTTTTCACATCACTTGTTCTCACGGAATCTCTCGCATTTGAAGCATATCACAAAAATGAAATAATTCAAAGTGTTGCCAATATAGCCAGAATAGTGATTACAATTATGAGTTCAACGAGCGTAAAAGCTTTTGACTTCGTTTTTCATGCAAACATACATATATATTACGTAATAAATACCTCTTACTCTCTTTCCCCCTTCACATTTTTTGCTATAAAAAATAGAAAGACAAGAGGCACACGTGCTATTATATGCAAACAAGATTTTTTTCAAGAGACAAATAAAAGCATACGATTGCTCGTATGCTTTCGGCCTCCCCAAAGAGGGAAAGAGGTACCACCAAAAAGCAAATTCTTGATTTATCCTTGATAACGAAGGGAATCTCCGAGAGGGTCTAGTAAGACTCATAGTCTTTTCTTCCTCCTGCTGGTCTGTTGATTACAGAATCATAGGGCATTTACTACGCAGCCATTGAGTAAAGTTCTTGTTTTATTTGGTCAGTATCTCGGATTCATTGATCCCAAATTCTTCTAAATCTTGTCGAATAGTGTTCAATCCAAAGGAGAGCGTTTTCGTTTCCAATCTCTTCTGGTTTAGCCTGGTAATAATCAGACATTACACGAACCTGTGCCGTAAGTGGTTCTTCACAAACCATAATCGAAATATTAAAAAATAAATCCCGAGTATTATAGTCCGAATTTTTGAAAGTCAAGGAATTCAAATAACTATTTTATTGACTTTTTATTGGAGGGGATTGGGATAAACATAACCCCACGAAAAATATGATATAAGAGCCAATAAATACACCATTATCTCATAATACAAAAGGCAATTTTTCTCCAGAGACATTTTCAAAAGAGTATTTAAAATAAAGAATCCTGAGATCATTTTTTAATATATTGTACAAAATATTCACACATTCGTCAATATTTACAGCTTATACAAAAGATAATTCACCAAAAAAGAGGATTTCTCCTCTTTCGTAGATTATGCAAGATTGACAAACTCTGTAGCATCATTTGGCAAATCAGCCTTGATTTTGTAGGTATCGATCTGATCTTTGTTTTGTCATACAGAATGTAAAAACATTTCTTTGTACTCCCCTACCGGAATAATCACTCTGGATTCTATATTTTCAATCGTCTTTTGAGAATTTTTGTTTGCGTGAAGAATGAGCACATCGATATCACCAAGAAATGAAAGAATTTCTTCACTCGGGTCAAAAGCTTCGTCGAATAGCACAAAAATGACATTCCCTTCTATCATAAAACTATAATAGAGTGCTTCTTTGTACTCTTTTACTTCTAATAGCACTCCTGCTTTTTCATATTCTCAAGGAAAATCAACTACCATACCATCGAGGACTACTTGTTTCTCATCATAACGAATTGTAATACATTTTCCATCAGAATTTTTAATAATGAGATCTTGTTGTCTGTGAAATATTTCTACCATAGGATTGAAAATTAAATGAAATAAACCTTATTTTTATGAATAATACTCAAAAGATCAAATTTGACCTCCAAATTTCCAATTTCAGAGAGTGGAACCCATTTGTACCCTACAAACCTTTCTTCAGTTTGTACATTTGGAAGTGACGTACCTTTGTATTTGATTAAAAAAAGATAGACATCTTTATCAATGAGTGGATTATCTTCCAGATATCCAGCTGTAAACGTATAATTTAACTTAGTGATGAATTTAATAATTTCTAAATCGGCTCAAGAGAGTCCTGTCTCTTCGGATGTTTCTCTCAGTGCCGTTTGACTTGCAGTTTCTCATTCTTCCATGTGTCACTTAGGAATCACAAACTCGGTCTGTCACTTAGAATTAATCCATTCTAACAATAAAATATCGATATTATTTCAAGTTTTTCTGTAGATAATTCATCATGAGCTTTTTTCATATATTTTTGCCATGATTATTCTTTTTGTTTGATAAAATTTCATACACTATATTCAAAATTAAAAAACTTGCAAACCGAGTTTGTGAGAATAATACCACTCTCCCCATTTAGGAGGAGAAATAGAGTTTTTCTAAAAAGCAAGATTTCTGTATTTTGTCAATATTTTTATGTAAAAAAAATAATGTTTTTTTTGCATTGAAAAAAAAATTATGCTACAATACTCACGAATCTAACAAAAACCAATATTTTTTGACCCATGCCCTCTATGCAAAACAAAAATACAGATATTCTTGATTCCCTTTCTTCCGAAGAAAGCAAGGATATTTTACAAATGCTCAGTGGTAAAACTGCTATTTCTTCCAATGATGAAAATAATACGGTCACTGAGTGGCAAGAAAACTTTTTAAATGAGACCGATAATAAAACTTCTCAAGACGATATTCTTGCATCTTTTTTTAATACTCCTGAAGAAACACAAGAAACCAATATTGATACTCCAACAGATCAAACTGAAAGCGACGAGCCCCTTGAATCCGTTACTCCTCAAGAAGAAATTCTCCACTATACTTCTTCCTACGAAACAGCATCTATAGAGAGTTCTGCAAATCTTTTGGACGAAATTCAAGTCATTCAAGAAAAATCAAAACCAAGTTTTTGAAAAAAAGTAGCAGATGGAGCCATCTTCTTTGTGAAATATATTGCTACATCTACCGTAATCTTTGCTGTCATCCTCTCTGCAAGTAATTATCATGCATATATTGAAATTGCAAAATCATACTTCAATCCAGAAGGACTCGAAACCAGCAGACAAAATATGCTTGCGAGTGTTCAAGCAAGTGCAATCCAATCTACTCCTGCTCCCATCGCAGAAGATACTACGGCAACCACTGCATCCACAACCGAACAACAAGATATCCAAATCTCACTTGATGGAGCACAAAAAATTGAAATGCAAAAAAACAAAACCTTCCACTCTATGGAAAAATTGATGAAAGAAGATGCCAACGATGAGCTTCCTCTCGATATCAATCTCGTTCCTTACGAAAATAGAGTCGTGATTCCAAAAATCGGGAAAAATATTCCTCTCGTTGACGTAGAAGGAAGAACCGTAAAAGACGTGAAAGAGCTTGAAAATGTCTTTATGAATGAACTCATCAATGGAGTCGTTCGTTATCCATGAAGTGCGAAACCATGAAACGATGGAAACACTTTTATCTTTGGACATTCCTCAAATCTCCCTTGGATTAAAGGAAAATACAATGATGTGTTTGCACTTTTGGACAAAGTAAACTTCTGAGATGAAATTATCGCCTACTACGGACAAAAAAAATTCACCTATAAGATAACTGAGAAAAAAATAATCACCCCTTGAGATGTATCTGTACTCAAAAGGGATACAGATAAAAAAGAAATTACTCTTATGACCTGTTGGCCAGTGGGAACTACCTTGAACAGAATGATTGTCATCTGAGAACTCGTGGAAACACAATAATACTCTCTTATCTTATATTTATGCAAGTTGTTAGCCCTGAATTTACCTACCGAACCATCCAAGAAATCCTTGACCTTGTTCCAACCTACTTTACCACCAACTTTTTTGCTACGCTCACTTTTGTGATTTGCCTATGAATCAGTTTGACGTTGATACTCTATATACTCCCTGTCTATTACATCATCAGGGCAGGGAAAAAAACCGACAAAATTAAACTCACAAAAAAGCTAGCACTCAAACAAATGACTCTCCAAAAAGAAATAGAGACCGAAATTGAAAAAGAGCTTGAAGCACAAAAGGAAATGGCAATAAAACAAAAGATTTCATAACTTACTCAGTACAAAAAAAAGCTCCAAACGTTGGAGTTTTTTTATTTTTTCCTACTTCTTTCGCCATGATATTTTCCATAATCAAATACGAGTATTCCATACATAAAGATACTCACAGCTACATAAATCAGAAAATTTCTTTTGTATCCAAGATGCTGGAATTCCCAAAACATCATAAAAAGTATTAAGGTATTTGCCATCACTAAAGAAATCCAAAATCTACGATATTTCAGCACATCTGGCAAAAACTTTTTGATAAAGTATTTCAAGAAAAACACTACACTCAACAGAATTAAAAATCCACAGACAATGAGGAAATTATAAAACGAATTCATTTCAAAACGTGTCAGATGAAAGAAATTTGCCCCTAAAATCCCCAAAGCAACCACTACGATTACCAACAAAAGCAATCCATAATATGCCCATAATCTCATCGGAAAGATTCTACGTACGGATGCAATATTGGGAACTCTTCTGAGTTCTGAAAGCATTGAGTCAAGCGTACGTTTTGAATCAAGCGAAAAGTGTAAATACAACTGTCCTCTAAGTCTATTGAAATGAAGAGAATCTAATTGAATATCAAGATTGTACACGAGAGTAATGATTTGATTGAGACTAACAAAATCTTGAGTCTTTGTTTGGACTTGAATCGTGATATGGTTATTTTTCAGATTGGTAGAAGTGAGTGATGCTACCTTTTCCACTACATGATTGATATCAATTCCATCAAGAGCAAGGATCATATAGAGTTGTTCTTCCTTACGAAAACCAAATTTATGTATGACTGATTCTTTAATCACTCTCGGAAAATGCTCAAAATTTCTCAGAGAATAGAGTTCAAGTGCATTGTTCAAAATTGCCTTCCCTAAAACGATAAGTTTCGCTTTCGAGTGTTTTTGAAAGATTTCTTTCAGTGCAAGACGTGCTTTTTTGGTTTTTACATAAAAAAAGTGTTCAATACTATAATCTATTTTTGGGATAGATCCCTTGTGAAGCGAGATAAAATCCCCATTTTTAAGTTCATAAAAAGCATCATATACTGGACTCCCATTGATAATTGCTTCTGAAAAATAGAATCCCTCATCGTGCCCAACTTCAAATGCAAAGTCAAGCAGTCGTGCTCATTTTGGAAGTAAAATTCCCTTTCCATCATGAGTAAAACATCGCATCTCCGAAAAGATAATCTCGTCTTTGAGTTTTTCGATAAATTTTTTTTGATCTATAACTTGTTTTTGCACATCCAAAATCTTTGACATCCATGGTGGAAGTGAACGAAAATCAGTATTAAATCCTTTATATATAAAGTGTGCTGCAAATCCAGTGTTATTAAACAGATACATACGCTCAGATTGAATTTGAAACTCGATGAGCTCCCCAGAATCGTCATAAACTGTAGTATGAATTGATTGGTATCCGTTTTCTTTTGGAAGCGAAATATAATCCTTAAATCGCTCTTGCCTGACTTGAAAAATCTTATGAATAAGTCCCAAAACAGCATAACAATCTTGCCTTGTCTTGGTAAGCACTCGCATCGCAAGAACGTCATGAATCTCATTGAGGGAAAGACTTTTTTTCATCATTTTCTTGTAAATAGAAGAAAGTGTTTTGATTCGTCCTTCTATTTTTACTATAGGGATATGGTGTTTTTTTAGTGCCGACTCCAAGAGGTCGTGTGCATGAACAATTTTTGACTCATGATAGGTGTATTTTTTCCCCACCAATCGATAGAGTCGTTTGTATTCTTCTTCGTGAGTATACTTAAAACTCAGTTCCTGCATCTCAATTAAAAACTCCCCTATAGAGAGAAAATTGACAATCGGAATATAAATTTCTTGGGTTTCACGCGCGATTCTATATCTTTTATCTTTGGAATAGCTTTCAAGACCTCGAAGTATATGAAGCCTCGAGGCTATTTTTACCAAAAAAATACGAATGTCGTCCCCAACAAGCATCAAATGCTTCTTAACATCTTCGATTTCATCCTTCCCCATATCAATACGAAAGGTGATTTCATCAAATTTTTGGAGTCATACAACAATTTTTTGTACTTCCGCTCAAAATTTTTCTTCTACATTGCACCAAGAATTTTCAGCGTGCAAAGCATTGTATAACAATGCAGATGCAATAGAAACATCATCTGCCTGGATTTTTGTCAAAAGGAGCGCAACCTGAAGTGAATGACTCAGTTGGTCATCTCCTGTTTGTCCATGAGAGGCATGTTCTTGAGCACATAAAAACGCCCTATCTATGAACTCTTTATCATAAAATTGGTTGTATTTTTCTATCTCACTCTCAAGCTTGAGAAAAGCATCCAGAATTTTATCCTTCATACGTAAGAAGTTTAAATATACTTCGTATTGTAGGCAGTTTTTCAACAAACGCAAAACCTTTTTTTAAAAAAATTTTTGTATTTTCTCTCGTACAAGTATAATACCACACGCTTGAAGAAAAAGGCTTATTTTTGCAATAAAATGGCTAAAGTCAAGAATGATTTTTTTGACTGCTTTTCATACTTACTTAAAACTTACCCCCGCTTTATTATGGAAATCCTCCTATATATATATATCTTTATCTTTTGAACCACGCTTGGAAGCTTTGGTTCGGTAGTAATTAGTCGTCTCAAAGAAAAAAAATCTGGAATTGTTACTGGAAGAAGTGAATGTCCGCTGTGTAAACACCGTTTGGCTTTTTATGATCTCTTCCCGATCTTTTCCTACCTTTCTACTGGTGGAAAATGCCGTTATTGTAAAGCCCCTATCAGCCCTGTCTATCCCCTTTTGGAGATTACAATGGGAGCATTATTTATTCTCACTACGTATTTCTTTGTGGATTTGCAAGCAATGGCTCTCTGAGACATGTGGGAAGTCTACAAACTGTGTTTTTATTTACTCTTGGATTTTTGAACTATCCTCTATGTGTTTTACGATATTTTGTATTTTGAAATTCCAGATCGTGTGATGGCAGGACTCATAGCACTTACTTTTGGTACTGTTGCGCTTCAAACACTCTTTCCAGAAAGTCAGATCTTAGGTACATTTAAAGATTTCACTGGAATGTTTTCACTATGAGAAAATCTGACTATTATCGGATATGGAGCCTTGATGATAGTTGCGTATTACGTCATTATGATCAAAGGACTCGATGAGAAAACCGACCTGCTCATCCTTGCCCTCATGCTCCTTGGAGGATTTTGTCTTCGCTTCCTATTAGACATTCCTCTAGAAGAAAATATTATGGGAAGCGCACTCATCGCAAGTTTTGGAGTCTTTTCGTTCCTCTTTTTGCAGATTGTGCTTTCATGAGGAAGATGGATGGGAGGAGGAGACCTTCGAATTGCCGTCTTGATGGGACTCTTAGTTGGTGGAAGTTTTGCCTTTCAATCGGTGATGGCAAGTTATATTGCGTGAAGTATTATTTGACTGGGAATCATTGCCTATACCAAGACCAAGGTTCACTACAAAATACAAAAGAGTTTTACTCATAAAGTCAAAAAAATTCTCCATATCAAAGAAAAACCAATCAATATTGATACAAAAATCCCTTTTGGTCCATTTTTAGCTATTGGAATCTATGTGATACTTTGTTATGGAGAGAGTCTTACGAGCATTTTACAAGATTATCTTACATTATAACATAAAAGGTTATTTTGTCAGTACGTTTTCATTTTACAAAATAAAAAAAAACGAGTACAATACATACAAATATATTCCTAAACAAAAAGAAAATGGAGAAGAAAAAAATTCTTGCTATTAAAGATTTCATAGAGTCCGCAGAAAAATCAATCAAAAACGCGAAAAAACTTCTCAGCGAAGTTCTCAAAGAAAACAATATTTCCATTGAAGAAATGACTCTCGACACTTCAGGACTTACCAGCTACCGTTCAGAAAATTCAAAAATAGTAGAATGAGTATTTACTTGAGAAGAAATGCTTGGTTCTGATAATCACAAATATCCCGTACCATCCAACTATTCTTCCAAATCAAAACTCGTACAGTGAGATAAACTCAAGCTCACCATCGATGAAAACTGAAAAATGATCTACAAACAAATCCTTCCAATCGAGAGAGAAACTAAAGTCGGACTTCTCATCAAAGAAAATGGAAAATTTGGAGTTGTTGCCGAAGGAAAAACCTACTGTGTCCTCACCGCTGCTGTGACACATTTCAAAGCAGAAATTGGAGACAATGTCACCGTAATCCTTCCACAAGGAAGAGAAGCAACCTTCGCAGCCATCGAAGCAGTCATCCCAAAAGAATAATCCAAAAACGGTCTTGCGACCGTTTTTTTTTGTGAAAAGCAATCACATTCTTTCTCACAAGTAGAGACGCGATAAATCGCGTCTCTACTTCTTTTTTCTTCTTGCACTTGTAAGGAACGATTGCCATCGTTCCCTACTTTTTCTTGCTCTTGCCCTTATAAGTCTTCTGGGTCTATCCTCTCGTATTCATCATCATGAATAGCAAAAAACACAACGTCATTTGAGAGGGAGAGGTAAATCTTTTTGAGGTCTTTGGTTTTGAGACGAATCGATTTGGTGGGGTCTCAGGGGTTGAAGAGAAAGTATTTGTGGTCAAAGATTTCACTATCGACAAACACAGGAATTTCACGATTTTCAAACCCGATGGGAGGAATACTTCCAATCACTCACATCCCCTGACTTGAAAGCTCTTCTTGCGAAGCAAAACGAATATCTTTGGTACCAAACTCACCTTTAAAACGACGTGCCTTGATCTCTTTGTCTCAAAGTGTCGTCACGAGGTAAAATTTCCCTTTTGCATGAAAGACAATATTTTTACTCCCAGCACCTTCCAATCAAGCAGCATCTCTCAGGGCTCGTGAATGTTCACAACTCGTTGTTGCTTCGTGTGTAATTTCTTGATAGTCAAACCCACAAAGGGCTAACATATTTTTGACATTT
>Ga0209373_10002910_pt1 | contig 16482 bp, 12 predicted proteins | sample Higcelweek5metaG_FD_187173 | JGI IMG/M metagenome (GOLD analysis project Ga0209373, IMG submission 187173) | Freshwater pond sediment microbial communities from the University of Edinburgh, under environmental carbon perturbations - High... | ecosystem: Environmental > Aquatic > Freshwater >... | reverse complement strand
CTGAAAAACCATCGTCGGCAGCGCGTCGCCGCCGTCGTTGGTGGAGCGCTTTCTAAACACCCCAATCCAACCCGTCAACCGTTTTTTCAACCGCCGCTTCACTTTTTTTCCGCAGCACCAAAGCACCACCAAAAGCAAAACAACAAACCAGCCGACAGACTGTCAAACAACCAACCCGCCAGAACCAAATCCAGCAAACCAGCCGCCCAACAGCACGATAGTAAAAACCACTTGTCCGAAGGGACCAACCCTTCAAAGAACCACCGTGATACTGGCCGAAACCACCATCACCCCGCCACATAACTGCGAAACCATCCAGCCCCGCCGCCAAGGGAGGCGCTGTATAGGCCCTCACAAATCACAACGCAAGGGGGTTTTTCAGAAAAATGAAAACCACATTGCATCACCGTGACAAACCCAATCTACGCCCGAAAACCAAACTTGGGCAGGGGGAGATGGCCGCTCCCCCTGCATGGCAGGCCCTTCCCACGCAGGGATGGTAGTTGAAATATCGCATGATGGGCATTATCTCCCGATACTGTGCTGGTTGGCAGAACCCGGCGGAATAATGAACAGGCAGCATGGCGCCCCCCTTCCTCCCCACACCTGATGTCGGCGCAACTGATAGCGATCGGCTTTCGCCGCGCGCGCAGGCAACGCGGCAGCGTTTGATGCAGGCGGGGGCTGAGCTGTTGGGCAAGGTGGGGATTGAGCGTATTTCCACCAATCTGGTGGCGGCCCGCGCCGGAGTGACCCCCCCGGTCTTCTATCGCCATTTCAAGGATAAGTACGAGCTGTTGGCTGCATTGGGCGAGGATCTGATGATCCGCCAGAACCGGGTGCTGGAAGCGTGGCTGGCCCAGCATAGCAGAGGCTATGATCAACTGATCGAGGCCCATTACCGGTTTCTGCTGGATTCAATTCATGTGACCGCCGAAGTTCCAGGTGCCGTCTGGATCATGCGGGCGCTGCGGGCCGTTCCTTCCCTGGCCAGCGTGCGGCTGCATTCCCATGAATGGGTAACAGACCGTATCATGGAAGCAATTCGGCCCCTGCTGCCGGACACAGACCCGGTGGAACTGCGGTTGCGCAGCCGTATCGCAGTGGAAGCCGGTTACAGCGTCATTGAACTGGCGCTGGAAGATGATGCCCAAAACCCGGAAGCTTTGTGCCAGGGGTTGACGCGGATGTGGGTCGGCGGGTTGCGGCACGCCCTCGGCTAACGCCGCACGCGCGGCGGGCCGGCAGTTGTCGGCATCATATCCGCCTTAAGGTCAAGCTTTAGGCGGATTGGTCACAGACCCAATAATAATTACGAACCTGCAAAGGCCTGTCATCCCTTTCTTCAAAGGGGTGGGAAAAGGCGCTTGCATCGTACCGTCATATTAGCTATCACTAACTTATCAAGTTAGCTTTAACTAACAATCGCCTTTCAAACTGACCGCTATCGTGGGTGCCATGCCGATACCATCGTGCATGCGGGCGCTGCGGGGCCTGCTTTACCTGAGTTTCCTGATACCGCTGGCGGCCTGTGAAAAGGCGGCACCGGTGCCGGATGCCGCCACCATCGTCGCCCTGCGACCGCAGGATTCCCGGCTTTCGGAAATCTATACCACTGCCTGCTTGGCTTGCCACACCATGCCGGATAGCGGGGCGCCGCAGACCGGTGTGGCAAGCCAGTGGCAGCCCCGGCTGGCCAAAGGCATGCCCACCCTTTTGCAGAATGTCGTGCAAGGGCTGAACGGCATGCCGGCAGGCGGTCAGTGTTTCGCCTGTACCACCACCGATTATGAGGCGCTGATCCGCTTCATGAGCCAACCGCCTGCTGCCCCCTGAACAGGAGCCATCATCCATGCTGTCACGGCGTTCGCTTTTTCTGCTGATGGCTGGGGCCGCGACGCTGGGTGGCGGCGGGTGGGCCGCTTCCCAGGTCGGGCAGCAGCCGGAACCGCCCACACCGCCGGGGCAGGATGCGCAAGGCCGGTTGCTGTGGCGCAACTGGTCCGGCATCCAGACAGCCTATCCGCAGCAGCGTGCCGCGCCGGCAGATGAGGGTGAGTTGGCCGACCTGGTACGGAACGCACCCGGCCCCATCCGCCCTGTCGGTTCCGGCCATTCCTTCATGCCGCTGGTGCCCACACCCGGAACGCTGGTGACGCTGGATCGGATGGCGGGGCTGGTGGGGCATGATTCAACCGGCATAAGCGCCACGGTGCGGGCCGGCACGCGGCTGGCCGATCTGGGGGCGGCCCTGGCCGGTATCGGCCAGGAAATGCCCAACCTGCCCGATATCAACAAACAATCCCTGGGGGGAGCGCTGGCCACCGGCACCCATGGCACCGGGGCCACCTTGCCGGCCCTGCATGGCAATGTCACCGCGCTGCGCGTCGTGACTGGTCGGGGGGAGGTGCTGGATTGCGATGCAACACAGAATGCCGATCTGTTCCAGGCCGCGCGGGTGGGACTGGGGGCGTTTGGCATCGTCACCCAGGTAACGCTGCGCAACAGCCCGCTGCACCGGGTGGAGCGGAACGTCTGGGTGCAGCCGCTGGAAAAGACGCTGGCCGACTGGCCCGGCCTGCGTGCCAAGCACCGCAATGTGGAATTCTATTATCTTCCCTTCACTGATATGAGCGCCGTCATCACGCATGACGAAACGGATGCCCCCGCCACCCCACGGCCACCCGCACAGGATAATGAAGCGCTGCTGGACCTGAAGCGCCTGCGCGACTGGCTGGGCTGGTCGCCCGGACTGCGCCGCCGACTGGCCCGGCAGGTGCTGGGATCGCTGGAGCCGGAACGGGTGGTGGATGAAAGCTGGCGGCTTCTATCCAACGAACGCCCGGTGCGCTTCAACGAGATGGAATTCCACCTGCCGCTGGACGCGCAGCCCCAGGCCCTGCGCGAAGTGATCACCGCCATCGAGGATGCCCACAATGATGTGTTCTTCCCCATCGAGGCGCGGGCGGTGGCCCCGGATGATGCCTGGTTGTCGCCGTTCCAAGGGCGGATGACGGGTTCCATCGCCGTCCATGCCTATTACAAGGACCAATATGATTTCCTCTATGAGATCGTCGAACCCATCCTGCGCCGTTATGAGGGGCGACCGCACTGGGGCAAGCTGAACCGGCTGACAGGGACGGATTTCATCAGGCTTTACCCCCGCTTCAGCGATGCTGTGGCCCTGCGGCGGGAGGTCGATCCTGAGGGACGGTTCCTGAATGATTACCTGCGGGGGATCATGGCCCATGGCTGAACCGGCCACCACCGCCCCCACCCATGATGCCTATTTCACCGCCCTTTCGGCGGCGCTGAACCGCGCGGGGCTGGTGGAACCGGTGCTGGTGCTGGATGAGGAACGGCTGGCGGCCAATATCCGGGCGGTGGCGGGCACCCTGGGTGACGGGCCTGCCGTGCGGCTGGTGGTGAAGTCCCTGCCCTGTGCCGATCTGCTGCGGCTGATCGCCCGGCAATTGGGCACAGATCGTTACATGGTGTTCAACCGCGCCATGGCGCTGGAGATGCGACGGCTGGAACCAGACGCCGACCTGCTGTTGGGCAAGCCGCTGCCGGTGGGGGCGGCTTCAACCTATTACGACGCGGCGGGGGCCAGCGATCCGGGGCCGCATTGGTTGATCGATACGCCGCAGCGGCTGGCGGAATATCAGGCGATGGCGGCGACGCGGGGCATCAATCTGCGCGTCAATATCGAAATCGATGTGGGCTTGCATCGTGGCGGCATTGCCGATCCGGCGGCGCTGGCCGGCTTGCTGGATCAGGTGGGGCCGGCCACGCGGGTGACGGGCCTGATGGGATATGACCCACATATCGCCAAACTGCCCAAGGCCCTGGGTCTGCGCAGCCGCGCCCTGGCGTCCAGCCGGCATCTCTACCGGCAAATGGTGGCGGTGCTGCAACAACGGGTGGGGCCGGGGCCGCTGATTCTGAACAGTGCCGGCAGCCCAACCTATGCCCTGCACGCCAAGGGCAGTGCTGCCAATGAGGTCGCCATCGGCTCCGCCTTTGTGAAGCCCGGCGATTTCGATCTGGACACGCTGGATCATCATCAACCGGCCTGTTTCATTGCCACCCCGGTGCTGAAAACCGCCTGGCCGGCGCTGGCACCCGGGTTGGGGCGGTTGGCCTGGCTGGGGGGCCGGGCCCAGGCGCAGTTCATCCATGGCGGCCATTGGTTGGCCGATCCGGTATCGCCAACGGGGCTACGGCGCAGTGCGCTGTTTGGCCCGTCCAGCAACCAGGAATGCTGGCTGGGACCGAAACGGACCGGCATCAAGCCCGGCGATTGGCTGTTTCTGCGCCCACGCCAGAGCGAGGCGGTTTTTTTGCAATTCGGTCCCATCGTCCGTTTCGACGGGCGGGAGATCACAGGCTTTTGGCCGGTCTTTCCGGTCTCGGCCTGAAACCGGCCCCCACCTGCGGGTACAGGTGGGGGTGGGGGGTGACAATCGCGGCAAAGAAGCCGCCCGGCCCGCAAATGGCCGGTTGAACAGGGGGTATCGGTCATGTTGCACATCACGGGGGTCAAGAAGGTCCATTTCCTGCTGCTGTCCGGCATTGCCCTGGTGGCTCTGCCCGCAACAGCACAGGAGGCGATGCTGGATGAAATCGTCGTCACCGCCCAGAAACGGCAGCAGAATTTGCAGGATGTGCCGCTCAGCGTGACGGCCATTGCCGGCGATGCGCTGCTGGATCAGGGGGTTGCCAATGTGCAGGATTTGGGCAAATTGACGCCCGGCCTGCAGATCACCAGCACCGATGCCGCCGCGAACCCGAAAATCTTCATCCGGGGTATCGGCCTGTCGGATTTCAATGCCAATGCGGCGGGGGCCGTCGGCATCTATCTTGATGGGGCCTATGTCGCCTCCCCCCTGGCCCAGATGGGCCAGTTCTTCGATCTGGCACAGGTGGAGGTACTGAAGGGGCCGCAAGGCACACTCTATGGCCGCAACAGCACCGGCGGCGCCATCAATGTCACCACACGCCGGCCCGATTTCGACACCAGCGGCGAGGGGCAAATCTCCTATGGTCGCTATGAAGCCGTCACCTTGCAGGCGGCCAGCAACGCCCCCATCGTGGCCGACCGGCTGGCCATGCGCATTGCCGGCATTTATGAACGCGATGATGGCCGCACCGATAACCGCGTCACCGGCGATGATGTGAACCGCACCAAGCGTTGGGCCGGGCGCGCCAGTTTCCTGCTGACACCGAACGATGATTTTGAGGCTTTGCTGCAAATCCATGGTGGTCAAAACCGGGGCGACAGCCTTTACGCGCAATCCCGCGCGCTGGTGCCCATCGCCACCGCCGCCGCCGGGCCGGACGGGCTGTGCGCAGCGGGTGCGGCCAGCGGGGCCTGCGTCGATGCGCTCGGTTACAGTGATACGGATAATGATCCCTATGCCGGTGATTACAACCTGAAGGGTCAGGACCGGATCGACCTTTACGGCGCCACGCTGAACCTGCGCTGGGATCTGGATGGGCTGCGGTTTTATTCCATCACCGCCTATGACCATGCCAAGCGCAATGACATGGAGGATACCGACGCCAGCCCCAACCAGTTAATGGAGGCGACATATCTGGCCACGCAGCGGGATTTCAGCCAGGAACTGCGGCTGGAGGCTGATCTGGACCGGGTGAAGGCCGTCGGTGGGCTTTATTACCTGCATGATTATCTGAATACCGGCAGCCAGTACGATGTGCTGCGGGCGCTGCGCCCGCTTTTCATCACGCCGGACAATCCCACCGGGCTGTCGGTTGAAAACAATGTCGCCATTGTGGGTTTCCCCTATCGTCAGACGACGAACTCCTATGCCGGCTTCGGGCAGGTTGATTTCCAGGCAACCGACCAGCTGACCCTGACCGCCGGCCTGCGCTATTCCCGCGACGAGAAGGATTTTCACTATCGCAGCACGGTGGAACAGGTCATCGATCTGTTCAGCCTGGATGCATCCAAAAGCTTTGACAGTATTTCCGGGCGGCTGGCGGCATCGTTGAAACTGAACGACGATGCCATGGCCTATGCCAGCTATAACCGGGGCTATAAAAGCGGCGGCTTCTTCGGCGGCTACACCCGCGATCCCGCCGATCTGGAACCCTATGATGATGAAACGCTGAACGCCTATGAGATCGGCAGCAAGACGGAATGGCTGAATCGCCGGCTGCGGCTAAACCTGTCCGGCTTCTTCTATGATTACCGGGATCTGCAGGTGTTCCAGTTGATTCAACGCGACGGGCTGCCGGTGCAGACCTTCACCAATGCCGCCAGCGCCCATGTCTGGGGCAGCGAGTTCGAGTTGACGGCCCTGCCGGTAGCCGGGCTGGAACTGGGCCTGTCCGGCGCGTTCCTGGATGCCAGGTACCGCGATTTCATCTCCCAGGGGGAGGATCTGGACGGCAACCGCCTGCCCTCCTCCCCCCGCTGGTCGCTGACGGGAACGGTCAGCCACCGGCAGCAGGTGGAGGGGCTGGGTGAACTGGCGCTGACAGCCAATCTCTCCTACCGCTCCAAGGTTTATTTCGACAGCCGCAACCTGGAACGGTTGAGCCAGAAAGGCTATTGGCTGGCCGACGTGACCCTGGGCTGGACCGCCAGCGATGGCGGCATCGGCGCAGGCGTGACAGTCGCCAACCTGTTCGACAAGGATTACATTGTCGATATCAACGATCTGGACAGCTTTGGCCTGGATGCCGTGAATTATGGGCGGCCCCAGCGATTCAGCGCCTATCTGCGGTGGACATATTAAGGGTGGCATTGCCCATCCAGCCCTATCGCCATCCGGTTCCTCTCTCCGTCACCTCGGTCTTCGCTGGGGTGACGGGAAAAGAAGATGATACCGTCGTAATTGCCCCTCCTCCCAAGGAATCCCGCCGTGCTGCCCCTTCCCCCCGCTGACAGCGCCGATGCCCTGGATACCGCTTTTGCCCGCCTGCGCGCAGCGGCCCAGACCGATCCGTATCCGGATGCCACGACACGGCGGGGCTGGCTGGCCGCACTGGCCGATGGGTTGGCTCACCGGCAGGATGATTTTGTCGCCGCCATTGATGCCGATTTCGGCGGACGGCTTGCGCATGAAACCCTGTTCGCAGAAATCTTTGTCACCATCGCCGCCCTGCGCCATGCAAGCCGGCACCTGAAGGGCTGGATGAAGCAGCGGCGGCGGTCGGTGCCGCTCACCCTGCAACCGGGTAGCGCCTGGATAGCGCCGCAGCCGCTGGGCGTGGTAGGGGTGATCGCGCCCTGGAATTATCCGCTGCAGCTGGCAATCTGCCCCCTGGCGGGCATTCTGGCCGCCGGCAACCGGGTGTTGTTGAAACCATCAGAACTGACCCCCCGCACCACCACCCTGATCGCCCGTCTTCTGGCCGACGCGCTGCCTGGTGATGTGGCCGCCTGTGTTTCAGGCGGGCCGGAACTGGGAATGCGCTTTGCCGGGCTGCCACTGGATCATCTGCTATTCACCGGTTCCACCCGTGTCGGGCGGATGGTGATGCAGGCGGCGGCGGCAAACCTGACGCCGGTGACGCTGGAACTGGGTGGCAAATCCCCCGCCCTGCTGCTGCCGGATGCGGACATCGCGTCAGCGGCGACCGATATCGCCTATGGCAAGCTGACCAATGCCGGGCAGACCTGTGTGGCGCCCGATTATGTGTTGCTGCCCCGCCCGGCGCTGGAACCGTTCCTGACAGCAATCAAGCAGAGTGCCGCCAAGTACTTCCCCGCCCGCAACGGAGCATCGGAAATAAGCGTGATTTTCGGCGCCAGGGGCCGGGAACGCGCCCAATCCCTGCTGACAGAAGCCAGGGAGCGGGGGTTGCGGGTGGAGTCACTCTGTGCCCCACCACCGGGTTCCGACCTGCCGCCATCCGCCATCATCGACCCGCCCGCCGATATCGCCCTGATGCGGGAGGAGATTTTCGGGCCCCTGCTGCCCATCATCCCCTATGACAGCCTGGAAACGGCCCTGGCCCAGATCAATGGGCGTGATCGGCCACTGGCGCTTTATCTGTTCGGGCGCGATGGGGCGGTAATCGACCGGGTGCTGGCCGGCACCCATGCCGGGGGGGTCGCCATCAATGACACGCTGATCCATGTGGCGGTGGATGATCTGCCGTTTGGCGGCATCGGCCCCAGCGGCATGGGCCGCTATCACGGGCGGGACGGGTTCGACAATTTCAGCCATCTGAAACCGGTTTTCCGGCGTGGCGGGCCGCGTACCGACCGGTTGATCCGCCCGCCGCTGAACGGGCTGCACCGGAAATTGCTGCGCCTGCTGATCGGTCGCTGAAGGAAACCCGCCCATGGCCGAGGTCAGCCACACCCGCGCCGCCGCCTATGGCGTCGGCTCCATCGCCGCTGCCAGTTTCGTCGTCACACCGCAATTGCTGCTGCTGTTTTTCCTGACCGAGACCTTGGCGGTGCCGCCGGCCTGGGCGGGGCTGGCGGTGCTGCTGCCCAAAGCATGGGAATTCATCTTCGATCCCACAGTCGGCCTGCTATCCGACCGGGCACGGATGAAAAGCGGCCGGCGCTGGCCCTTTCTGCTGGCCGGCGCCTGCCTGTTCCCCCCCGCCTTTGCCCTGCTGTTCGCCCCGCCGGTTCTGGATGACTGGCGGCTGACGCTGGCCTGGGTGACCGTCAGTTTCCTGCTTTGCACCAGCGCCTATTCCATCTTCGCCATCCCCTTTGTCACCATGCCGGGGGAAGTGTCGGACGATCCGGCCATCCGCACCCGCGTGGTGGCGTGGCGCATGGCCTTTGTCGGCGTCGGCGTGCTGACAGCGGGCGGGCTGGCCCCGCTGCTGGTGGAAAGCAGCGGCGGCGGACGGCAGGGCTTTGCCCGCATGGGGTTGGCCATCGCCCTGCTGGGCGGGTTGGTGATGCTGGCGGCGGGGCTGGCGGCACGCGGCTTCCGGCGAGCAAACCCGAAACCGGCGGCCCCGAGACAGCATCCGCTGCGCCACCTGCTGGGTAACCGGCCCTATCGCTGGCTATGGATTTCCTATGTGGTGCAGATGGTTTCCATCGCCGTCAGCGCCGCCCTGCTGCCCTATGCCGTCCAACATGTGATGAAAGCGCCCGGCAGCATGGTGTCGGTGCTGTTCGTCGCCATGACGGCGGGCAGCATCCTGACCATGCCGCTCTGGGTGCGGATCAGGGGCTGGCTTGGTGCAATGCGGGCCTATCTGCTGGCCTCTGTCGTCTGTGCCGCTGGTTCCGCCGCCTTGTTCAGCGTTGTCACCGGCAATGGGGTGCTGGCCTGTCTGGCGGCCCTGGCCTTTGGTATCGGGCAGGCGGGGCAGCAATTGCTGCCGCTGTCGCTGCTGCCATCGGCGACGGAAGCGGAAGACCGGGTGGCCGGTGCCCGCCATGCCGGCCTGTTCGCCGGCATCTGGGTGGCGGGGGAGAAACTGGGCATGGCGCTGGGCGGTGCCCTGGCCGCCCTGATGCTGGGCCTGGTCGGCTATGTCGAAGGTGGGGTGGCGCAGGGGGCAAGCGCCGTGGCCGCCATTCCCTGGCTGTTCGCCATCATGCCCGGCCTGATCCTGCTGGCCAGCGTGCTGCCCCTGCGCCATCTGCGCAGCATCGCGCCCGATTTGGGGGATTAAGAACCAGCTGAAAGGGGGATTGCGCAATCAGGGGCAAACTTTTATGAATGCAAATCATTATTAGTTTGGTCGACAAAAATCGACCGTCCAGCAGCAGGACGCCCATGCGCATCACCGGCCATCACCCGCTTTGGCGCATCGCCGCCGCCGTTCTGGGCGGCTATGCCTTCACCTGGGGCTTCATCGCCCTGGGCATGGCGGCTTTTTTTTCGCTGGGCATGCCATTCCATGATGCCGAACATCTGACGGCCATCATCGGTTTCCTGATCTATCTGGTGCTGTTCCTGTGGGCTTTTGCGGCGCGTAGCCTGGCACGGGTCTGGGCCGTGACGGCGGGCGGGGCGGCGGTGATGGCCGGTGCCGCCAGCCTGATCCAGCACCAATTGACCTGAGCGGCAGAGAGGGACACCCCCATGTTTCAGAGCTTCCGCCTCTCCATGGCCTGGCTGCACACCTGGTTCGGCCTGACGCTGGGCTTCGTGCTGATGGTCGTCTTCTTCTTTGGCGCGCTGTCGGTGTTCGACCGGGAGATCGATCGCTGGGCCGTACCGCAATCGCGCTTCGAACCCCAGCCGATGCCCAGTTTCGACAAGATCCTGCGCCCGGTGTTCGAGCAGATGCAGCCGACGCAGGAGGCCATAACCGAGATGGCGCCCCGCGTGAACGGCCCGATGCCACAGACATACGGCACCGTGGAGCGGATGGGGGCCTATACCACCCACCGCGACCCGGTGCTGGAACTGTTCATCGGCTTCGATGTGCCCAATGCGAAAGACCCGGAGGAAGCGATCTGGGCCTATCGCACCATTGACCCACGCAATGGCGCCAGCCTGCCGGATGACAGGCTGAAGATCGGCAGCGAGTTCTTCTATCCGCTGCATTACAGCCTGAACCTGCATTGGCTGGATATCGGTTATTGGATCGTGGGATCGGCGGCCATGGTGATGCTGGCGGCGCTGGTCAGCGGTGTGGTGATGCACCGCAAGATTTTCCGGGAATTTTTCACCTTCCGGCCAGCCAAGACCGCCCAGCGCAGTGTGCTGGACCTGCATAACCTGACCGGTGTGGTGGCCCTGCCCTTCCATTTCTTCTTCGCCTTCACCGGGCTGGTGATTTTCGCCGGCATCTATTTCCCTGTCGGCCATACCCAGTTGGACCCGCTGCATCAGGTGAGCGAGCAGTTGGAAGCCGCCGAGACCGGCCTGCCCCATGACCGGGCGGGTGTGGCCGCGCCCATTGCGTCGGTTGATGCCATGGTGACCGAAGCCCAGCGGCGCTGGCACGACAAGGGCATGGCCGGTGAGGTCGGATTCCTGGTGCTGCAGCATGTCGGCGATGCCAATGGCTATGTCAGCGTCTATCGCGCCGGCACCGACCGCATCGCGCTGACCGGAGAAGGCATTCATTTCAAGGCGTCCACCGGGGAGGTGCTGCGCGAAGACCCGGCGCCCGGTTTCGTGGATAATCTCAACGAGTTCCTGTCCGGCCTGCATCTCCAGCATTTCCGCCATTGGCTGCTGCGCTGGCTGTATGTGCTGGGCGGGTTGGCAGGCTGTGCCTGCATCGCCACCGGCTTCATCTTCTTTGTCGAAAAGCGCAAGCGCCAGCACGCCAAGCAAGGCATCCAGGGTGCCCGGCTGGTCGACGCGCTGGCCGTGACCACGGTGACGGGCATGGTGGTGGCAGCCCTTGGCATGCTGATCGCCAACAAGCTGTTGCCGGACAGTCTGCCCGCCGGCTGGCCGCCACGCGGCGATCTGGAACAATATGCCTTCTGGGCCACCTGGTTGCTGGCCTTCATTCACGCGCTGGCACGCAGCGGGCCGGTAGCGGCAGGCCTGCTCTCCCCCGCCTGGGCCGAACAATGTCGGGCCATCGCCGTGCTGGCACCGCTGGCCGTGCTGTTGAACTGGATCATTACCGGGGACCATTTGCTGCGCACCCTGTCGGTACTTTACTGGCCGGTGGCAGGGCTGGACCTCTGCCTGCTGTTCAGTGCCGGCGTGGCGCTGCTGGCGGCAGCCAAGCTGAAACGCCGCGCCCTGGCGGCACCCGCGATCAACAATGCCAAGACGGGGGCCGCCCATGCCTGAGATCATCATGTTGAGTGTGGCCATGCTGGCCAGTATCGCCGGCATGGGCTGGCTGGCCCTGGCGATGGAACCGCATTGGGGCCAGGTTTTCGGCCCCCGCGCTCAACGCCCGCGCACCATCCGGGGCCTTCGGGTGGGCGGCGGGCTGGCCCTGGCCTTGTCGCTGGGCCTATGCCTTAGCGCCGATCACCCCAGCATGGCGGCCTTGGTCTGGATCATGACCCTGGCCGCCGGGGCCTTGACGGTCGCGTTCACCCTGTCATGGCGGCCAGGCGTGTTACGGGTATTGCTGCCGGGAGTGTGAGAGGGAGCATTCGGAGCGGCGGGAGTGCCGCTCCGAATGGATGGGGTTCTACGCAACACTGTGCAACGGAATTAAGGGGGGTGTTGCGGTACCTATCAGCTTAACTGAGCTATACGCCAGATGGCCGTCGCTTGAGTTGCCATCCAGTTTTGATGGGCGGCGATCCTTTCTGCACTCCATATGGCGCTATCTTGCGCAATTTTCCTTGTCACCGCAAAGGTGCTCTGCTGATAAGTGCCACGCTTCTGCGAATATTCAGCCGTTGCCAAATCACGATTTGCAGAAGCCTGGAGCAAAGTCATATTACCCAACCTGTAAATCAGCGCCTCCGCATCATCATGATCAATCCCACCCCAATTATCAGGAGCATTTTGGGGCAGAACATGTTCAATATTAAATGCATCGCTCGAAAAATCATGCGCCACACCTGAAAGATGCTTCTCCATCGCGCACAAGATAAACCTGACAACCCGATTGTTCCGTGAATCGGTAGTGCGAATAGATTTATCTGCAAATGCATTTCGGAAAGAATTATCATCGGGATAAATACTCCTCAATGCCTGCAATGCAGGATTAAGAGCGGCGATCTCTTTTTTCGCTATTTTTTCTGCAACCTCGTTATATTTTCGCTCTTGCTCAGCAGTGCTATACGATCCAATAACATTGAAACGCATTGATATTACAACAGTTGCACGCAATAATCCGCTAAAGTCTCCCGCAGAAAAGTTCCTTTTAGCCGCCAGCAGCAGAGGAAACGGCTGGCGTACACGAAACGTTTTCAAAACAGATACTAAATCCTTATCCTCACGAGACCACTCTGATGGCTCCGGAGAGGAGAGCGCCAGATATGTGTCAAGATCCTCCTCCATACCACGCAGCAACTGAAATACAGATGCTGCATCTAAGACTTGCAACCGTATAGTTTTGAACAAGTCTGCTTGTCGCGCAAAATTACGCCGACTATTCCAATGTACCCGCAAAAAATCTGGAAAATTCTCAGATTGAAGCCTTCCGACAATAGATTCCCAACGCTCCTCGAGCACACGAAGTTCATGATCAGCTTCTCCTCCTCGATCAAGGACGGAGAATAAATAATTTTTCAACAGGTCAGTCGCGGAGAGCCGGACACCACGTGCATTTAAGGTTTCAAATACCTTATAGGCATTAAGCTCGTCTGTAACTGTGATGACAGTGAAAAAAAGGCGATCGCTAATGTCCTCAACGAGTTTAGCGAGCCTCATTCCCTCATCTCCAGTTGGGGGCTTTATGTAATCCAATACCTTTTTATCGAACCATTCAAACGCCTTACGCAATAAATGTTCTGAAGCACGAAAACCTCTTTGTGGCAAGTGCCCAAGCTGCACTAGGTATGATTGGAAATAATTATTATTGTTTCTATTCAGGGTGAGTTTTGGACGTACGTTGAGGGTAACGGGGTCAAGATAACCCACGTAAGTTTGCATTATCTGATCCACCCGTCGGCGATTAGAATCAGCGTCGTTTCCAGAATCGATCAGGCGCTTAATATTTTTAAGTATCGCAAGGATGATAACGCTGATAGTCGTCAGGCGTTGTTGACCATCAATAACGTCGAAAGTCTTATCATCAGCAGACTGCAGAACGAGATAACCCATATAGTGAGCGACCTCACCGTCAGCTTTCAAGGTGCCTAGAAGGTCGGCCCATAGATCTTCCCATTCCTCGCTTGTCCAACTGTAGTCGCGTTGAAAACGAGGAATGCGATAGGTCAAACCGTTCCCAATCAGCTTCCTGAAAGTATTATTTTCAGTCTTGAAGTTAGTCGCGGCCATAGTGGCTTCCTCTTTCACAACGCCCTACATGCCAAGCGATGGCCTAAAGCATATTCCACCGCCCGTAGAGGGGCAATCATAGGTCATACTAACATAAAAAAACTTGCCATTGCCCGTTCTGCATGTGGCTTCCGAGAGTGATCCATTCGTTGCCACTCCCTCACCCGCACGCATTCTCCGCCGGCGTCGCACAGTAAAGCTCATACAGGGTCTGGATCACCCTACCGGCTTCTTCGCTGGCCAGGGCGTAATAGATGGTCTGGCCGTCGCGGCGGGCGCGGACAAGGCCGTCTTTGCGCAGCAAGGCCAATTGCTGCGAAACCGCCGTTTCGCGCACGCCGATGCGCTGAGCCAGATCGCCGACGGAACGCTCGCCCTGGATCAACTGGCACAGGATCATCAGGCGGGAACGGTTGCCCAACGCCTTCAACAGATCGACCGCACGGTCGGCATTGGCTTGCATGTCATGCATATTCATATCCATGCAGATAGAGGGGATTTCGGGGTGCGTCAACGGGGGAGGGTCAGTTCTCTTCGCCCACTTTCCGTCATCCCGGCGAAACACTACCAAGGGGGGACGCACCTTCCATGCCTCCCCCGCGGAAGCGGGGGTCCAGGGGCCATGGGGGCCGAAGCGCAGTGCTTGTGGCCCCTGGACCCCCGCTTCCGCGGGGAAAGCGCTTTGGTGCGAGAGGTTAACTTAGCGCCAACGGGCCTGCGCCGGGATGACGGAAAAAGAAGACGTGCGCGGAAAGCAGCCCCCCTAAACCACCTTCCCCCCATCGCGCAGCACGATGTAGATGCACGGGATCACCAGCACGGTCAGCAGCGTGGACGAGGCCAGACCGAACAGCAGCGACACCGCCAGCCCCTGAAAGATCGGGTCGGTCAGGATGGTGGCCGCACCGATCATCGCCGCCAGAGCCGTCAGCAGGATCGGCTTGAACCGCACGGCGCCTGCCTCCAGCAACACCTCGCGCAACGTATGGCCCTTGCCGGCCCCGTGGCGGATAAAATCCACCAGCAGGATGGAGTTGCGGACGATGATGCCGGCCAGCGCGATGAAGCCGATCATCGACGTGGCTGTAAAGGCCGCCCCCAGCAGCCAATGGCCCAGCATGATGCCGATCAGCGTCAGCGGAATCGGCGTCAGGATCACCAGCGGCAGGCGGAAACTGCCGAACTGCGCCACCACCAGCACATAAATCGCCAGGATGGCCACACCAAAGGCCGCCCCCATATCGCGGAAGGTGACATAGGTGACCTCCCATTCCCCATCCCATAACAGGCTGGGCTGGCTTTCATCCGCCGGCTGGCCGGCCAGCCGGATGGTGGGCTTGGGCAGCTTGCCCCAATCATGGGCGTCAATCGCGTCGGCCACCGCCCCCATGCCATAGATCGGTGCCTCATACCGGCCCGCCAGTTCAGCGGTCACCATGTCGTTGAAATAGCCGTCGCGGCGGTACAGCACGGGCGTTCCCTCCTCCCGTGTCACCCGCAGCAGTTCACCCAACTCCACCACCCGGTCGGAACCGGGAAGGACGTTGGCCGGCACCGGGGTGGCGGCCAGCCGTTCGGTCCAGGCGCGGGCATCCTTGGGCAGGGCCACGCTGATATCAATGGGGTACCGTTCCTCCCCGCGATGGGAATAGCCCATGGGCGTGCTGCCCAGAACGGCGCTGATCGCCGCGTACACAGCGGATTGTTCAACGCCCAAAAATTCCAGCTTGTCCTGATCGATGGACAGGCGCAGGCGCGGTTGGGGCGTGCCGAAACTGTCATCAATATCGGTGATGAAGGGGATGGTGGCGAACAGCTTGCGCACCTCCAGCGCGACGGCGCGGCGGGTAGCGGCATCGGGACCGTAGATTTCCGCCAGCAATGTGGCCATCACCGGCGGGCCGGGCGGCACCTCCACCACCTTCAACACCGCCCCTTCCGGCAGTTTCAAGGCCGCCAGCAGTTTGGCGCGCAGGTCCAGCGCGATGGCGTGGCTGGCGCGATCCCGATCCCCCTTGGGCAGCAGGTTTACCTGCACGTCGCCCAGTTCCGGGCTGGCGCGCAGGAAGCTGTGGCGGACCAGACCGTTGAAGTTGAAGGGAGCCGCCGTGCCGGCATAGATCTGGGCTGACCGCACCTCTGGCAGGGTGCCGGCGATTTCCGCCGCCTGGAACAGCAGGCGTTGCGTGTCCTGCAGGCTGGCCCCGCGCGGCAGGTTCAGTTCCACCGACAATTCCGATTTATTATCAAACGGCAGCAGCTTCACCGTCACGCTTTTCGTGGCGAACAGGCCCAGCGCCGCAAGAGTGGCAATGCCAATGACAGCAAGGAAGCGCGCGGCAAGGCGGCGGGAGGAGATCAGGGGTGTCGCCACCCGGCGATAAAGCCGGCCCAGCGGCCCGCCATCATGGGCACCCGCATGCCCCGCGCCATCGGCCCCTTTGCCGGAAAATTTCACCATCAGCCAGGGGGCCAGCACCATGGCGGCGAAGAAGCTGAACAGCATGGCCGCCGAGGCATTGACCGGGATGGGCGCCATGTAGGGCCCCATCATGCCGGAGACGAACAGCATGGGCAGCAATGCGGCAATCACCGTCATGGTGGCGACGATGGTGGGGTTGCCCACCTCCGCCACCGCCTGCACGGC
>Ga0209373_10002908_pt1 | contig 16491 bp, 13 predicted proteins | sample Higcelweek5metaG_FD_187173 | JGI IMG/M metagenome (GOLD analysis project Ga0209373, IMG submission 187173) | Freshwater pond sediment microbial communities from the University of Edinburgh, under environmental carbon perturbations - High... | ecosystem: Environmental > Aquatic > Freshwater >... | reverse complement strand
GAAATCAACTACTTTCTCCTCAATCTCCTGCTCGTAAAGCTTATTAGCTTCACCTTCTTTCTGTAGCATTTCGTTTGCATATTTTGTAAGGTATTCATCCGGAATATAAGACATTCCGTATTGGCTGAACTGCGCCAACAATTGTTGTTTTGCAGCTTTTACCAAATCTTCTTCCGAAACCTTAAGCTCATTTTCTTTTGCTATTTTGCTCTTTATCAAAGACCATTTAAGGTCATCAATAAAGTGTCCAAATTCGTTCTCAATCTGTTCATCAGTAATATCCTTATTGGAAACTTTTAACCAGCGTTTAAGAAACTCTTCTGGAAGATTAAAATCTGCTTTGGCAAGCAATTTTTCTTTGATATCAAGCATTAGTTTAAAACGGGTTTCACGAATGAATGAAGCTCTGATGTCTTCAGCTACCCTATTGTTAAATTCCTCCTCGTTTTTAACTGCATTCTCTCCAAAACACTTATCAAAGAATTCCTGATTCATTTCAGCATCAATATATTCCTTAACTGTTTTAACTATTATTCTAAAATCAGGACTCATTTTTTCAGCTTCTTCCTTGGTTATTTTTAACAAAGAAGAAAGTTCGGTATCGTTAGGAAATGCTTTCTTGAGGTTAACATCAAGAATTGCTCCTGCAGATATGCCGATAAATGATTTTTTAATTTTACTGTCTTTCGTTGATTTGATTGCTATTGAAGCTTCCTCAACATGAATTCCACCGTCAATAACTTCGCCCTTTGCATCAATCTGAATAAGTTCTACACTTAACATTGAAGTCTCAAGAGACTTTTCGCATTCATCAAATTTGCCGAATCTCTGTCTGTAACCGGTAATATATTTATTTACCATTTCGTCATCGACTTTGATTGCATATTTGTTGACTTTATCCTTTTTGCTTAGTTTAATTTCGAATTCCGGAGCAAGAGCGATGTCAAAAATAAAACTATAACTATCTTGTTTACCCCAATCAATCATTTCCTGAGTATCGCTTGGCAATGGATCGCCTAAAATATTTAGTTTTTCTTCAACAAGATAATCTGATAATGATTTGGAAACAAGTTTGTTTAACTCGTCAGCAATAATTGCGTTTCCATACATTTTCTTAATTAATCCTGATGGCACATTACCTGGTCTGAATCCTGGAACTACGGCTTTGCGACGATAATCTTTTAGAGTTTTTTCAACACTTTCGGCAATGTCAGAATTTTTTACATCTATAGTCAGAGTTGCGTTTAACTCATCAATCTGATTTTTTACAACTTCCATCGGGTCGTTTTTTTTGATAATTACTAATTTAAAAAATGTCAAAAACCGCATTTATCCCCAAAAAGAAACTTATGCGGCTCTCGTACGGGTGAAGGGACTCGAACCCCCAAGCCTCGCGGCACTAGATCCTAAGTCTAGCGCGTCTACCAATTTCGCCACACCCGCAAAATTGAGGTGCAAAGATACATATCTTTTTTTAATTAAAAATTCTTTTTTTGATTTTTTAAGTTTCTAGCCTAATACCTTGCAGCACAAGTAACTAAACATATATAACTAACCCAATAATAAATAATTTAGGTCTGTTCCTTATTGATATTAATGATCTAAAAAACGATTATCAAATGAGTTTGACGATTTAATTACCATGGCTAATATTGAAAACACCACTTATTTCCCTTCAATCCAGTTTATTATTTCCTGGTCATCTGGTTCTGTTTTGGTAGAGATTACCTTAACTAGAAAACCATTTTCGTCAATAAGGTATTTTTGGAAATTCCATCCCACATTTGATGACTCCACACCATTAACCTTACCATCTGTAAGAAATTTGTAAATAGGATCTTTTTTCTTCCCTGTTACTTTTACTTTCGACATCATCGGAAATGTAACTCCATAATTTAAAGAACAAAATTCGAGAATTTCCTCATCTGTTCCAGGGTCCTGATTCATAAAATCATTAGATGGAAAACCAATTATGATAAAGTTTTGATCTTTATATTTTTCATAAACAGCTTGTAGAGCTGAAAATTGTTTTGTAAAACCACAACGTGATGCTGTGTTTACAATCATTATCTTCTTCCCTTTTAGACTCGCAAAATCAAAATTCTCTCCATTGATGTCTTTAACCTGATATTTATAAATAGATTTTGGATCTGGATCTTTTACTTTACCTGCTTTTTGTCCAAAACCAAACACTGATAGTGGTATTAAAAGCGAAAACACAAATATTTTCTTCATAGTTTAAATTTTTAAATCAAACAGCAAAATGACTTGTTTGTTCAATATTGAACCAACTTATGATATAATGTTTAGCGATAATTAAAGGTTAATTTTAGGAATGCTTATTGTAAAAACAGAGCCTTCTCCAAGTGTGCTTTTTACCTGAATACTACCATTTTGCTTTTCAATAAACTCTTTGCTGATCATGAGTCCCAAGCCAGTTCCCTTCTCGCGTTCTGTACCATACTGAGACTGAATAAGATTTTCGTCAAATAAAGTTGCAAGGACTTCGGCACTTATGCCAATTCCACTGTCAGAAACAATAATTTCAACAGATTTTTCAGTTTCCACTACTTCAATTAATACAGAAGAATTACGATGCGAGAATTTTATTGCATTCATGATTATATTTCGAACTGTAATCTGAGTCATTATTATGTCGCAACTCACAATAATCTGTTTCTGAGGATTAAATTCGATATTAACTTCTTTTGGTCTGGCCGAAATATTACAGAAATCGACAATTTGCTTAACCAAATCTGTCAGGTCAGTTTTCTCCTTTTTTACAATAAAGGTTTCGCTCTGTGTTTGCGACCAATCCAATAAAGTTTGGGTAAGGTCATATATTTTTTTTGATGCAGAGTTTATAATCAAGGTGGTTTTTTCAAATTTCTCGAAATTCTTTGTTTCTAGATACTTCATCTGGAGATCGCTACTACCCAATAAACTGCTGAATGGATTACGAATGTCGTGTGAAATAATGCTGAAAAGTTTATCCTTAGTTTTGTTAGAATTATTCAGCAAAGTATAAAAATGAATCATGTCATCTTTAAAGTAAGATGCCATTACATAAACAATTAGAAAACAAATTGCATAGATAATATGCATTGGATAAATTTCAATCACACCTTGTGTTTGATACATAACAACAAACCTCACAACAAAAAACGACAACGGAAAAAATGAAAACATGAGGTTCTTCCTCCATCCATCAAATAAGAAGATTGGCATTATTGATAGTGGAATTAAAATATGTTCTGTTTGGCGCAAAAAATCATAATGCAAAATTGTAATTACAACCGTATAAACAAAAAATGCAGATGTAATCAACATCAGGTTCGCATGATAATATCTTTTATACTGTAGATACCAAGATGGGACACATACCAAAATTATACAAGCAATATCACTAAAAGCTAAGAAGTAGCTTTCTAGAAAAATGTTAATTACAAAAAAAATAAATAAAATGAAAGTAATAGAGAACACAATAACATTAAGAAACATCACCTTTCTCAACTCGAGATAAGGTAAATTCTTGTCCACTCCGAATAAAACGAGTTTTTTAAGAAATCTTTTAATTTTATCTAACATTTTTGTAAAAATCCAATTACCACCTCAAATTATCCGTTCGTATAATTTCAGATTTTTACAAATATATAATTATTTATTCAGAGCAAAATGATTTCCGTATAAATTTTTTGTTACAATCTATAATCATGAAAATTATAAAAAAATCCCACGCAAGTAGTTTTGTAGATTTTCTACCAGGATATTAACCTAGACGAATCATTTTGCAAACTGATTTTTACAGCTATGTGATTATCGGGAATTAACTCTCCCAGCATCTCTGGCCATTCTATTAGCACAAGGGCTCCAGAATCTATATATTCATCAAAACCAATATCAAATATTTCGGAAATCTTTTTAATTCTATAAAAATCGAAATGAAAAATCAGCGAATATTTATCGCATTCGTACTCGTTAACGATAGCAAAAGTAGGGCTGGTAACTTCCTGCTGTACATCCAAATATTTGCAAATTTCCTTAATAAAGGTAGTTTTCCCTGCTCCCATTTCACCATAAAACAAAAAGATTCTGTTGTTGGCAATAGAATTACAAAACTTCTCGGCTGCAGCAGGAAGATCATTAACAGATTTTACTATAATCTCAGGCATTGGATTTCGGTTTTAAAGTTATAACCGGAATAATCATTTCCTGCATTGATATACCACCATGCTGGAATGTATCTTTATAATATTTTGCATAATGATTATAATTATTTGGGTATGCAAAGAAATCGGAACCATATGCAAAAACATAAGTAGAACTGATATTTGTTTTGGGCAAATATGCGTCGGCAGGATTCGTGATTTCGAAAACTTCCTTTTTATTATAATTCAGATTTCTACCTTGTTTATATCTCAAATTGGTTGTAGTTTCACGATCGCCGACAATCTTAATCGGATCCGACACTTGAATACTTCCGTGATCAGTGCTTATAACCAGATTTATATCATTTGTGGATAACACCTTAAGCATTTCGAACAATGGACTAAACTCAAACCACGACTTTGTAATAGCTCTATAAGCTGTTGTAGTATTCGCTAGTTCCCTCATCATTTTTTGATCCGTGCGCGCATGTGATAAAGAGTCAACAAAGTTTACTATTATTGCAACGAACTGATTATTGAGCACAGACTTTACATTGTCAGTAATTCGTTTGCAATATTTAATGTCAGTTATTTTCTCAAAATACAAGCTAGTTTTGATATTGTATCTTGTCATCAGCGACCTTAACATTTCTTCCTCATAAAGATTTTTGCCACCTTCCTCATCATCATTCTTCCATAAATCGGGATAAAGCCTGTTTATTTCTGAAGGCATCAGACCAGAAAAAATAGAATTTCGCGAATATTGTGTAGAAGTCGGCAAAATAGAATAATACATTCCTTCCTCAACTACATTATAAAACTGTGACAACAATGGTTCTAGACTTTTCCAGTGGTCGAAACGCAGGTTATCCATCAAAAGAAAAACAACTTTTTTACCATCCTTAAGCATCGGAAAAACTTTTTCTTTAAGAAGTCCTTGCGAAAGTAAAGGTTTGTCTTCATTCTGGGTGAGGAACCACGAGGTGTAATTTCTTTTAATGAATTTGGCGAAACTACTGTTTGCCTCATGCTTTTGCATCTTCAGTACCTCATCCATGGTATTATCCTGTGAGGCAGCAAGCTCGAGTTCCCAATATGAAAGTTTGCGGTAAACTTCATACCAATCTCGATAACCTAAGCTGTCGTTAATCTCCATACCAATTTTCATAAACTCCGACTGGTATGCAGAAGTAGTTTTCTGTGTAATAAGACGGTCCTTATCGATGTTCTTCTTAATTGCCAATAAAATCTGATTTGGATTTACGGGTTTAATAAGATAATCGTTTATTTTGGAGCCAATTGCTTCGTCCATGATATTCTCTTCTTCGCTCTTGGTAATCATTATCACAGGCACTTGTGGAATAATGTTTTTTATTTTACTCAATGTTTCAATTCCACTTAAACCTGGCATGTTTTCATCCAGAAAGATAATATCGTAATTTCCTTTTTCGACTAAGCTAATTGCATCAGTTCCGTTTGTTGCAGTATCGACACTGTAACCCTTCTGTTCAAGAAAGATTATGTGTGGTCTTAACAAATCTATCTCGTCGTCAGTCCACAGTATTTTTATTTGCTTTAAAGGCATCAGAAATGTATTTTATTAAAAAGGTGAAAGTATTATCTGTAATTTTCAGCGTAAAATCTCAGATACTCGTTAATGTTTTTGTTTTTCTGTAGTTTGGAAAAATTATCAGCAGAAATCACAAAAACCTTATAATCAGCATTCTTCAGTTTAGAAAAGACATCCTCACTATTTGCAATCATTTTCGAATAATTAACTGATTGTCTCTGGTTTTTAAATATCTTTACAGTCACAACTTCGTAATTTGCATCATAAGGTGTGTTAATGACATTAAAAGTCCTCATACTGAAATTGAAAATATTGAAATTCCTGATTTCAAAACTCAGGCGCTTGATGTCAACATCTGCCGTTTTAACATAGATTACATAAAAATGCTCAGCCAACTCATCAAATGTATAATTTTCTGAAGGAATTTTATTTCCTGCTGTATCTTTAACTGCCGCAGTGTCATTAGTAACGACTTCTGGTCTTGCCTGCAATTCTGCAATCAAAGCATTTATATCAGTAGTTCCGAAATATTCAAGGATATTTTGAGCTGCACCAGCAAGTTCATCATCAGGATATTTTTGAATAAAGGTTATCAGAGCCGTCTTAAACTGATTAAGTTCGGCTGTCTTACCAACACATAAAACCTGTAAAAATTCAAATTTTGGCACAAGCTCATTATCAGGATTCTCGCTTATATATTTTGCAGCATCGGCATTGACTTTGCTAAATTTTGCAGCCATATAATTGTCATAGGTATCCATATAGAGTTGCTCATCAAGTCTGCGTTTCTGCTCCATTTCCTGGACATAGTTTGGATTCTGGAGTAATTTAGCATAATTGGTCTGAGGGAAATTAGCAATAATGAGTTTCTTGTATTTTTCAACATCAGTTTCGTTGCCTGTCAGCTTATTTAACAAATACAAATTATAGTATGATAATAGTAAATACTCATTATCTGGATATCTCTTATTGAGATCTTCGTATGCGGCAATTGCTCTTGGATAATCAGAAAATCTCTCTTTGTAAATACGTCCGACATTAAACAAAGCATCAGTAATTTTGATATGCGACTCTTCCATTGCAGAATCACTAAGAGGAACATCCTGCAAATAATATGCTCTGTCCTTGTTATTTGTCAATCTCGGTTTAGTATTTGCCGCAGCACTATCGTTATTTTCGACAACAGCTTCCTCGCCAAACTCACTATTGGCTTTGTTCTTTCTTCTCCAATTATCTTCATTTTTGCGAGTACCCCATTTCTTCGAAAACTCATTTCTACCAAAGCTTAACTGTGATGGATTATAAAAATACCAAGCTCCACCAGCAGGAGCATTAACGTTATTCATGCTATTGCCACGTTGTTGATCAAAAAGCATTGAATTAATATTCTCTTGTTGCTCCCTTTCTTTTGCTAAACGCTCCTCTTCAATTAGATCAGCAATTATTTCATCAATAATTTTATTACGATCTTTATCCGACATTTTTGCCAATTTCTGAACACTGTCTTCGAATTCAACAACACTTGTATAACCTACAAGCTCGTTTAAATGTGAAGAATTTGTTTTAATTTCTTCGTACTTGTCATAGGTTGGGGGCAAGAATGCCATACAGGTATCATAATATATCTGAGCGTTTTTGTAATCATTAGTGGAGAAATAAATCTCGCCTAGTTTCATACAAGACAACGCCTTTTGATAATCATTGCCTACACTTGATTCTGATGACAGTTTATAATTTGATATTGCATCTGCCCTCTGTCCACCTCTATAATCTATCTCAGCAATAGCATAATAAATCTGATCAAGGTATTCAATGTTTTTATCATCACGAAGCATTTTTCGCAATGTTTTTCGGATATCCTTACTGTTTTTTCCCTGATCCACAAAGCATTTTGCCATATTAATCTTGGCGTTGAACTCCATTTCGTAAGAACTGTTTTTCTTAGCAACAGCTTCGTACATTTCTGATGCTTTAGCAAGATTGTCAAGCTTTTCGTAAACCTGAGCTAGTATGTAAGTATATCTGAGTTTGTCCTTTTTGCTTTTAGTGTACTTTATCGCTCTCAGAAGCTTTGGAATCGCATCCTCGTACATTTTCTGTTTGATAAAATAATCAGCATAAATAGCTGAAAACATTCCATCCAGTTTTTTTGGCAAATCTTTTTGAGCTTCTATAAAATCCAAAGTTTCTTTGGCTGCTTTGTAATTTCCACTTTCATTAAATGTTCTAACAAGATATAAGTTCGCTAGATGTCTGTTATCAAGATCAGGAAATTGTCTTATCAAATAATCAAAATTTTGTCTAGCTTGTGTATAATCTCTTTTAATAAAATAAGCCTTCCCCATTAACAAATAACAATCATCAACCCAGTTATTAAACTCTTTTTTGTCAAAAAATTCCTTTTGTTTTTTTGACATATTGCCAGAGTTCTTTGGTGATGGTTTCTTCGTGATTGAATGAATTTTTATCCCTTTTGAAGATTTTTGGATAGCCTTATCCATCTCACCACTTGCCGAACCAGCAAGATCCTCTTTGCTGTCAACAAAAACTGCCAAAATCTCATTATAATTGTCTGTATTCTGCGAGTTTATTCTGTTTATACCTCGCTTGTATGCCTCATTTCCGTTAAAATAAATATTGTATTTTAGAGTCATATTATGATAAGCACGACTCGTAGATGTGTTCTTTTCAACAGAACATGAACCGATAAACAGAATCAGAATCAGCAGTCCGTATATGATTAAATTCCTCTTTTCCAATGTTGTAAGCTTATTGCAATGAAAACTATTTTTTTTACTATTTATTATTTAAACCATACAAATTATTCAACTGTTACCGACTTCGCCAAATTTCTAGGTTGGTCAACATTACAACCACGCATAACTGCAATATAGTAAGAGAGCAGTTGCAAAGGGATAACAGTAAGTAATGGAGCCAAAGCAAAATCAGAATGAGGAACCTCTATTACATAGTCCGCCATTTCTTTAATAGTTGTATCTCCTTCAGAGACAATCGCTATTATTAAGCCTTTTCTAGCTTTAACTTCCTGAATGTTTGAGACAATTTTATCATACGAATGATCTTTTGTTGCCAAAACTATCACAGGCATTTTTTCATCAATGAGAGCAATTGGACCATGCTTCATTTCTGCAGCTGGATAACCTTCAGCATGTATGTATGATATCTCTTTTAATTTAAGAGCACCTTCTAGCGCAACTGGGAACAGATAACCACGACCAAGATAGAGGCTATTAGTTGAATCTTTTATTTTCTCAGCTATTGCCTTGATTTTGTCCGCTTCTTTAAGAATTCTCTCAATCTTTTCTGGAATTACATAGAGTTCGTCGACCAAAGCTGAGAATTCTTCCTTCGTGAGTCCTTTATTTGCAAGACCGATAGCCATTGCCATCATTGTTAATACGGTTACTTGAGCAGTAAAAGCTTTTGTTGAAGCAACTCCGATTTCAGGACCAGCATGAGTGTATACACCCGCAACTGTTTCGCGTGGAATACTTGAACCAACTACATTGCAAATACCTAAAACAATCGCGCCAGCTTTCTTAGCAAGTTGAATTGCTGCAAGTGTATCGGCAGTTTCGCCACTCTGGCTAATTGCAATTACAATATCGCCTTTATTAATAATTGGATTACGATATCTAAATTCGGATGCATATTCAACTTCAGTTGGAATTCGCGTAAACTCTTCGAAAAGATATTCTCCAACAGATCCTGCGTGCCAACTAGTTCCACAAGCTATAATAATGATTCTTTTCGCGTCTTTAAGTTCCTCAAAAACATTATGAAGACCTCCAAGAGTTAAAAATTTTGCATCAAAATTAAGTCTACCTCTATAAGTATCTCTTATAGCTCTTGGTTGCTCATAAATCTCCTTCAGCATATAATGATCAAAACCATTTTTTTCGATTTCGTCTAGCTTTAGGTCAATTTTTCTGATGTCGGGTTTCTGTTTTACATTTTTAAGGTTCGACAAGTTAAGCCCATCAATACCTATTTCAGCGATATCGTCATCGTTTAAATAAATCACCGAATTTGTATATTCGATAATTGGTGAAGCGTCCGAAGCTATAAAATACTCTCCGTTTCCAACTCCAATTACCAATGGACTACCTTTACGTGCAGCAATAAGTTTTCCAGGATTTGTTCTGCTCATGATAACCAAACCATAAGCACCTTCTACCATATTTAAAGCAGCTCTTACGGCATCTTCGGCGTTCATAGAGTCGCCATTATTCTGATTATTCAGATAAACATACTCTATTAGATTTGCAAGAACCTCAGTATCTGTCTCACTTTCAAACACATAACCCTTTAATTCGAGGCCAGTTTTAAGTTTTGAATAATTCTCAATTATCCCGTTATGGATTATTACGAACAAACCATTCATCGATTTGTGAGGATGCGCATTATTATCGGTTGGCTCACCGTGAGTGGCCCAGCGTGTATGGCCCATACCAATCGTACCACTGACATTTGCATCACTTAACTGACACTCTAGGTCGCTTACCTTACCCTTACATTTAAATATTCGAAATGTTTCACCGGCTAACGCTATTCCGGCAGAATCATACCCGCGGTATTCTAGTCTTTTGAGCCCTTTAATTAGAACATCATAAGCCTGTCTTTTACCGATATATCCGACGATTCCACACATAATTTATAAATTAGTATTTTGAATAATAGAGTTCCAACTTCATACTCTTTTCTGAGTCATCGTTCCCATGAATTACAGAACGATAAGGCATTGTTCTGTTGTCAGAAGCAAACAGATAAATACCATAGTCCTGATTACCATTTACGAGTTCTTGAACATGAAAAGGTATGTTAAAAGTATAAGTATATTTATCTGAACCGAGACTGCCTCCAAAATAGGTGTTGTTCACTTTATAATCCGTTATAAAATCGTATTTTCCACTCTCCAGAATTAAAACAAGCGTCATTTTTGGTGGTGGTGCATAAGAGCTTTCATTTGTGCCAGATTTCACTGTAACTATTAGTCTTGCTTTGTTTACAGCAATATTTGTTGAGTCAAAATAATTTTCAAGTTCTGGAAATTTTATTTTTGTTTTTAACCCACCCAAACTTTGTACATAACAAAAATCATGGAGAGCTAAGGTATCAGCCAAAGCAGCCTGAATCTCTGCAGATGCAGTACTATAGTCGTGTTCAAACATATTAATGATTGCTGACTTTGAATTAATTAAAAAATCATAAGAAGCAGTATCGTTCTCATAATTGATATAATTCAAAACCATCTTTGAGTCGGCATGAAGTAAATTAACACTATAAATACATCCTCCACTTGCTACATCATCAGTTGTGATATAAAAACCATTAAAGAAGTCAATAAAAGTAGTATTATCAACAAAATGGCTTGAATTAGATGAATTTATAAACGATGCCGACAGATCTGAAGGTAAGTCGATGGTTATCATACTATCAGCAGCATTAAATACTAATGGTGCTGTTGCAAGTAATTCATATTCGGAAGGCTCTAGATTAAAACTCGAATAATAAGTAGAGTCAATAAAAATATCCTTTTTTAATCTGTAAACATTTACTGTTTGAGCAGCAGATTTATCACCATAATACGAGCTGTATTTAAGTTGCAATTGCAAAGAAAGTACAGTTTTAACTGTATCAAATTTCACATTACTTGAAGAAATTCTAGCCTGACAAACAAAACTAGCCTTTGTAAAACCAAATAACGGGTCGTGATAACTTCCTAAAGGAGAGAGAGTTCTTTCGTCGGTGGAAATAATATCATCAGTGACTGTAAAGCAATCTACATCAAGGGTATCAGCAAAAAGTTCCATTTTGTCGCTACCAGGAATAATTCCCAAACCTATATCAGAATCATCATCATTACATGAAATAAAGCCCAAAGTCGCAAAAAACATTGAGGAAACAACAAGCAGTCGAAAGAAAAGATTTTTATTCATTAAAGTTTGTTTTCAATTAATTTATCGTAAAATTCGTTGTATTTATCAATATAATTTTCTGGATTTTGGGGTTTCAGAAATGGCTTTTTACTATTCTCAACAAACTCTCTTATTTCAGGATTTACGCTATTTGAACCTAAAATAACACCATCAGAATATTCAATTGCAAATTTCATTAGGTTTGACCATTCAGGTGGATTAAGAGTAGCTACATCTTCAGGGAATATTCCGTCTTCACTGAGTTTTTGAGGCAAATCAGGGTTTAATGATTTTGAAAATTCATCATCATAAACCGAGTAAATAATTTTAAAATTATTGTCAAAAAGAGGATCACTGTTATAAATCTTTTTCATGTAAAATGGAACCAAGGCAGTAAACCAACCGTGGCAGTGAATAATATCCGGTGCCCATCCTAGCTTTTTAACTGTTTCGATAACTCCTCGCGAATAAAAGATTGCTCTCTCATCATTATCTTTAAAATCTTTGCCTTTCTCGTTGAGAGCAAATTTACGACTAAAAAAGTCATCATTGTCAATAAAATAAACCTGCATTCTAGCCGGTTGTATTGAAGCTACTTTTATCACAAGAGGGTGATCAGTGTCGTCAATAACCAGATTCATACCACTTAACCTTATTACTTCATGAAGCTGGTTCCTTCGTTCATTAATATTTCCGAATTTGGGTAAAAATGTGCGGATCTCCCGGTCTCGCTCCTGTATCCCCTGAGGTAGATGCCTGCCTATTAAAGACATTTCTGTTTCAGGCAAATACGGTGTTATCTCCTGGGTTACATAAAGAACTTTCAGTTTCATAATTTAGTTACTAAATTGGTTTATATTTTCCGGCCACAAAAATATAAAAAAAAAATGATATTTCCGCACATTGAACCTAAACGATTTATTTAAGAAATTATTGTAAGTGCTATTTTTTTCTCTGAAACCCTTACTATTTTGTTAAAATCAGCTATATTTTCGATTGTTATGACGAATTATTTTTGTAGGGTAAACGGATAATTATAATTTCGCCAAAAAAATTATGCTTATAATCAGAACTGTTGAAGAGATGATTGCATTCAGAAATCAAAAACTGAATGGCGAGACTATTGGATTTGTTCCGACTATGGGAGCATTGCATAAAGGGCATATTTCTTTGGTTGAGAGGTCGGTTAAAGAAAACACTTACACTATTGTGTCCATTTTTGTCAATCCAAAACAATTTAACGATAAGAGTGATTTCGAAAACTATCCAATAACATTGGAGAACGACCTCGAGATGCTCGAAAAAGCAAAATGCAATTTGGTCTTTTTACCATCAAATACTGATATTTATTTGAATTATGATGGGTTTAAAATGGATTTTGATGGGCTAGACAAAATTTATGAAGGAGAATTCAGACCTGGACATTTTCAGGGAGTCGTTGATATCGTTTATAGATTATTTTCAATAACAGAACCACATAACAGCTATTTCGGAGCAAAAGACTTTCAACAAATGGCTGTAATTAAATTAATGGTTAAAACTGCCAAATTGCCGATTACTGTTATTCCTTGCGAAATAATCAGAGAAGAAAGCGGTCTTGCAATGAGTTCGCGGAACGAAAGATTAAGTTTCGAAGAAAGAAAAGCTGCGGCAACAATTTACAAAGTATTAAAATCTACAGTTGACCAAGTTTCAACAAGTCAAAATCCTAACCAATTATCTGCATTAATTGCTGCAGAAATCGATAAAAATGATTTTTTAAAAGTCGAATATGTGGTTTTTTGTGAACCTGAAAGCCTAAAAACTGTTTATATATTCGAGTCAAACACAGCTGTAAGACTTTGTGTAGCAGTGTGGTGCGGAAAAGTGAGATTAATTGATAATATAAGTTTGCAATTTTAAATAAGTATTATTTAACTTTGCAGCGAATTTAGATTTGTTTTATGAACATAGAAATAGTTAAGTCAAAAATTCATAAGGTACGAGTAACAGAGGCTAATCTGCAGTATGTTGGCAGCATTACCATTGATGAAGACTTGATGAAAGCTTCAAATATAATTGAACACGAAAAAGTTCAGGTTGTTAACATCAATAATGGCGAAAGATTTGAAACTTATGTAATCAAAGGAGCTCCAGGATCTGGAATTATTTGCCTTAATGGACCGGCGGCCAGAAAAGTTGCAGTTGATGATGTTGTTATTATCATTTCTTATGCTTCAATGGATTTCGAAGAAGCTAAATCTTTTAAACCAGCATTCATTTTCCCTGATACCCAGACTAACAGGCTACTATAATGGATTATTTGCAAATCGCAGAATCAAAAATCCTTAATTCAGAAGAATTAAAAATTCGCATTTTAGAGTGGAAAAAAAATAACGATGTTATTGTTTTCACTAATGGATGTTTTGATGTAATGCACTACGGACACATCAATTATCTGTCAAAAGCCGCTAGTCTAGGTGATAAACTAATTATTGGGCTAAATTCTGATTCTTCAGTTAAAAAGTTAAAAGGAGAATCCCGACCTATAAATAGTGAATATGCTAGAGCAATGATGCTAGCTTCAATGATTTTTGTTGATACGGTAGTATTTTTCAGTGAAGAAACACCTGAAAATTTAATTAAACAAGTCATTCCTAATATTTTGGTTAAAGGTGGAGACTATAAAATCAATAACATTGTGGGTGCAGATTTCGTTATAGACAATGGAGGTAAAGTAGAAATAATTCCATTCGTTAACGGGTATTCTTCTACAAACATTATTAATAATCTTGGAGCGCAATAAAATAATTATTATATTTGCAGTAAGTTTATAAAAGCAAACAGTCATGAAATTTGGTAAAATCTTATTAATAATTTTATTTGCAACCGCACTCTTAGCTGGTTGTAAAAACATTGAAGAGGATATTATTGGGACATGGAATGTCCAAACTTTTGATAATCAACCTCAGGGAACATATACTTGGACATTTAAAGACGGTGGCCAGCTTATAAGAGTTTCTACAGCTAATGAAGATATTATTTTTGATACTTGTACTTATACAGTAGATAAATCTTTATTTAAAAAACGAATTACGATCGAAGGCAGCAATGAGATTTTTGGTCAGGGAACTCTCAACGGAGTTTATCGTATCGATAAATTAAAAGATGACGTGCTTATTCTGACTAGAGAAAGACTCTCTGATGATTCTCCTGACGGAGCATATCTAAGATGCGAGATGATTCGTAAACAGTAATCTATGCCAAAGTTTAAAACAGTTTTTGTTTGTCAAAACTGTGGTTACATATCGCCTAAATGGGCTGGTAAATGTTCCAACTGTAGTAGTTGGAATTCTTTTATAGAAGAAGTCGAATCTTCCGAAGAAAAAAATGCAAAAAAATCTGTTTCGGCAAAACCAGGAAGTCCTGTAGCAATTAATGATATAGTCCAGAATGTTTTCCTCAGGATGAATATGCATTTCTCTGAGTTTGATAGAGTGCTCGGTGGAGGTTTGGTTCCCGGATCGCTTGTTTTACTAGGCGGCGAACCAGGTATTGGAAAATCTACACTTGTGTTACAGTCTGTTCTTAACCTTAAAAACACAAAAATTCTTTATATATCTGGCGAAGAAAGTGAAACTCAAATAAAACTGAGAGCCGAAAGAATTGGCATTCACAATACAGACTGTTTCATTTACACCGAGACCAATATCGAAAAAATTCTTGCTACAATAAAATCCATAACTCCTGATATTGTTGTTATCGATTCTGTCCAGACTGTAGCATCTGCAGATTTGAGTTCCTCCCCCGGCACTGTTTCGCAGATTCGTGAATGTTCCAGACAATTACAGGAATATGCAAAAGAATCATCAACACCTGTAATATTAATTGGACACATCAATAAAGACGGAGATATTGCAGGGCCAATGTCGCTCGAACATATTGTTGACGTCGTACTGCAATTCGAAGGAGATAATAATCATTTTTACCGTTTGTTAAGGCCAAAGAAAAATCGTTTTGGTTCTACCTACGAAATAGGTGTATTCGAAATGACTAATGACGGGATGAAAGAAATTTCGGATCCAGGAAACATTCTTCTTTCGGGCGACAATACCGGTTTAAGTGGCGTGGCCTTTGGAACAATTGCAGAAGGTTCACGAACATTGATGATTGAAATTCAGGCATTAGCAGGTAATGCTGTTTTCAGTGCACCGCAAAGAAATGCGACAGGGTTCGACTCAAGACGCTTCCAAATGCTGCTGGCAGTAATTGAAAAACGCTTAGGTTTAAAGCTTGTTCAAAAAGACATATTCTTAAATATTGCCGGCGGGCTTAAAATTAATGATCCGGCAGCTGACTTAGCTGTTATTTCAGCAGTAATATCTTCATATTTTGATAAACCAATACGCGAAAACTCATGTTTTATTGGCGAAGTTGGATTATCTGGCCAAATCAGACCTGTTTCATTTATCGAAAAAAGAGTTGGAGAAGCCTCAAGACTTGGATTTGAAAATATATTTATTTCCGCATCTCAGAAATCAGAAATAAAAACCAAAGTAAAAGGCGTAGTTGCTGTTACCGACATTAAAGATTTTGCTTCGAAGTTGTTAAAATAAGCACAACCCCAAACTATCTAAACTACATGTGGTCAAAATCTCCATTATGATTATTGCGATCATACTCAGCACAATCAATTTCAACAGAAATATTTCCTGGCCTTTCAAATTTAGCTTCTCTCGAATAAGGAAGTTTAGGATCGTCATACACTTTTTGCATATATAATCCCCAAATAGGCAAAGCCATAGCAGCTCCCTGACCTAAGGTTATATATCTAAATCGTACGCTTCTTTCTTCA
>Ga0209373_10002907_pt1 | contig 16492 bp, 14 predicted proteins | sample Higcelweek5metaG_FD_187173 | JGI IMG/M metagenome (GOLD analysis project Ga0209373, IMG submission 187173) | Freshwater pond sediment microbial communities from the University of Edinburgh, under environmental carbon perturbations - High... | ecosystem: Environmental > Aquatic > Freshwater >... | reverse complement strand
TTTTATTTCTGGTGTTTCTGTGGATGATGAAATAAATTTTATAGAAAAACTAAAAAAAATTACAAAAAAAGAAATTATAGAAGTTGCCAATAAATATTTTGGTAATAATTATGTTGTTGGTTATAGATATGATAAAGATTATCAACTTCCCAAAAATTCATATTCAAATCTAAATAAGGTTGAAACTATTACAAATAGAATAAGTGAATTTGCTGAAAAAGTTGAATCAATGAATATAGAGCCAATAAAACCCAAATGGGTTGATTATAACAAAGACTTTCAAGTCAAATCTTATGCACCTGCTGTTTTGTTATATCATGTTTTTAATCCAATAAATGATTTATTTAATTTATCAATAAGCTATGACTATGGAAACAAACATTACAACAACTTTTGCTATGTAATGGATGAGCTAAATTTTGCAGGTACTGAAAACTTAACACCAGAAGAGGTTAAAAAAGAATTTTTCAAAATAGGTATTAATGTCAATTATTCTTGTGGAGATTATGGTTTTTCTTTAAATATGTCTGGTTTGGATTCTCAAATGGAAAAAGGTTTGCAACTTGCAGAAAAACTTCTTTGGAATGCAAAACTTGATGAAAAACATTTAAAAGATAAAATAACAAATATCTTTAGCAAAAGAGATGATGAAACAAAAGATTTGGAAACATTAAAATCTGCTTTTATAAAATATATAAATTATGGTAAAAAATCTAGTTATATAGATAGACCAACAAAAGAAGATTTATTAAAAATAAATATTGATGAATATTCAAAAATAATAGAAAAATTGCAAAAGCAAAATTTTAAAATTTATTATAATGGACAATTATCTATTGATGAAGTTGAATCTGTTTTGAAAAAATATCATCTTCCAAAAGAAATAAATAAACCATTATTAAATCCAAGAAAACAATCACCTGTAAAATTATCATTAAAAAATGATAAACCAGTAAAAATATATTTTCTAAACTATAAAGGAACTCAATCCCATATTTATTTAATTGTTCCAAGTGAAAAATTTAATGAAAAAGAAATTCTTATAAGTAACATCTTTAATGAATATATAAAACCTATTATGTCCCAAGAAGTTAGAGAATCTCGTTCTTTGGCATATTCAACTTGGGCATATTATTATCAAGGTAATAGAATTGATGACCAAGATAAAATACATGGTTACATTGGTACTCAAACAGAAAGAACTTTGGAAGCACTAGATGTATTTATAAATACATTAAAAAATGCAAATGATTATCAAGAACATTTTGAAAGAGCTAAAAATCTTATAAATAATAATATTTCAACTGAATATATAAACTTTAGAAGTATTATACCTGCCATAGAGCATTGGTCAGAAATAGGATTTTTGGAAGACCCAAGAAAAGGAATGTATGAAGATTTAAATTCTGTTACTTTTGATGATTTGAAAGCATATATTAATGATAAGATTTCAACAAAAAATCTTACATTTGCTATTATAGGAAATAAAAATAGTATTGATATGAAAGAGCTAAAAAAAATAGGAAATGTAGAAATTATATCTGTAAATTCATTATTTACAAATTAAGAAAAATATAAAAATGAAACAAGTTGCTTTTAAATTTAAAGTAGAAGGATTGCTTTCTAATAAAGATAGAATAGAAATACCTATAAGAGAATTATTTGTAAAAATAAATCCTTCTATAGAAGAAATTATTTTTTCCGATGATTATATTTACATTGGTGGAAATAATAATAATGCTGGTAAATATATTTTTCAAAAATTAGAAAGCTTGGGTTTAAAGATTACAAACCTAGAAAATTTGCCCACAGATTTGATAAGAGTGAATAATCTAATTTTTCCATTACCACATAATCCAAAATTTTATGACATAATTTCTTTTTTTAGAAAAGATATAGATGCAAAAAAAGAAGTTTCAAAAATAGAAGAAATAAAAAAGATTTCTATATTAGAAAAAGAAAAAGTTATATTTGATAATCCTTGTATATGTAGATATTGCTACAAAGAAACTACACAAGATTTAAATTTTTGTATTTTTTGCGGTTATGAATTTTCTCAAAAAGAAAGCATGGAAAATGTTTCTATAAAAATAATAGAAATTGATGATAGTGCTGTTAAGTTTAAACTTGCAAAGTATTTACAAGATATTACATCTTATGGTAATTATAAAAAACTTTTGGACTCTCTTACATATTTACCAACGATATTAAATTTTTCAATATATCCATCAAAATTAAATACATTTTTAAACATATTAAATGAATTTGGTGTTATTTATAATATTCTTGACCCTGAAGGTTTCAATTTTGATAAAATAATTGCTTCATTTAAACAATATGGTAGTTTGGACATTGGAACTATCAAATTGGAAAATTATTATTTTGACCCAATCTTATCAAAACTAGCTTCTGATGTTTTGAAAAAAACAAGTTCTGATTCTCTAAAACTTGCTACAAGTCATTGTTTGATAGAATCTTATAGAATAATTGATTATATAAAAACTTCTGATACAAACTCAAAAGTTCTTTTGAATGATTTTAAAAATGATATAGAAGAGTTACTAACAAAATTTTTAAACTTTATAAGAAAAGCAAATGAAGTAAATATTTATCTTTTGGAAAAAACAGAAGATAAGTTAAATAGAGAAATAATTTTACTTCAAAATCAAAAATTAAAAACTGAAAATGAAAATGCAAAAGATATTTATAATGAATCTATTGTTATAAAAGAACAAGAATCAAAAGAATTAATTGAAATAAACAAAACAATTGAAATAATCCAATCTCATATTATTTCAATTGCAACTGTCCTAAGCTCTATGCGTACAAAAATAACATATATGGATTTAATTAATGTTCAACAAAATAAAGGTGATATAAAAGAGCTTAAAGAACTGAAAAATAATATTTACTCAAGACTAAAAGCTATGGAAGAAGTATTATCTATCAGTAGATTATCTCAATAAGAAATATTTATTTTTAGACTAAATCAAATAAATGTCTTTATTAATAAATCAATTTTATTCTATTTTATTCTGTTATTTAGTTGTTAACATTGAGACTAAAATGTCTTATAATACATTGAGCATCTATATAATAAGACTGTAACAAAAAAGGAGCAATGTCCTATGTTCAATGGAGAAAGCAAAAACTCTACACGTATTATTGGAATAATGGATCCAAATAGTTTTTCTTTTAGAGCAGCTTTGGAAGGTTTGTTATCATATTACCTTCAAGAACCGCTTAAATACAAAGGTGAAGAGTATCATGTTATACACAGAAGAATAATGTGCAGACCTTATAATGCACTTGGAGCAAAAACAAGTTGTGATGCTATTTTAAATAGAGGTGCTCATTGGAGTCCTCATCATAATAGTTTCTTTATGATGGTTTCACCAAAAACATATTTACTTAATGACATGCTTTCATTTAAATCAATTGATAAAAACTCTAGTTATGGTCAAATGCATGATTTAGGATTAAATATTCCAAAAACATGGGCTATACCACAAGAAGATTATTCAGAACTTACAAAATCTGACAGAATTGAAACAGATTTGATTTTCCCAGAATATGAAATGTTTGATCTTCATGCAATTGGAGAAGAAGTTGGTTATCCAGCATTCCTAAAACCACAATCTGGTGGTGGATGGGTTGGTGTAGAAAGAGTTACCAACTTTGAAGAATTATTAGACGCTTACAAAAAATCAGAAGATAAACCAATGAACTTACAAGAAGCAATTCCATTTACTGAATTTGTAAGAACTGTTGGTGTTGGTCCTCAAATGTATCCTATGCACTATAATCCAGATTCAACATATTCACATGATAGATATTTGAGAAATGAGCATCAAGCAATAGAGCATAATTTTATAACACCAGAACAACGTAAAGAAGTTTCTCAAATAACCAAAATAATAAATGCTTTCTACAATTGGGATCATAATTCTTGTGAAGCTCTCATATCAAAAGAAGATAATTTAATTTACCCAATAGACTTTGCAAATGCATATCCAGATAGTCATGTAACTTCATTGCATTATTATTTCCCAGATGTTGTAAAGGGAATGGCAAAATGGCTTATATACAATGCTGTTACAAAGAGAAACAAACCAGTATTCTCAAATGATTGGCATAAATATTATGAAGTTTTGGAAAAAGCACAAAAAGAAAATTGGACTTATGAGCAAAAATTAGATGCTTATGAAAAAATTGCAGATGAACATTTTACCACAAAACAGTTTAATGAATTTTGTGATGAATCATTAATAGACTTTGACAAAAAAGCTATAGAGTTCTTTGAGAGTGAAGAATTTTATGGAATTATTGAAGAAGCTGTTGGCAGATACTTCAAAGTTCCTCAAGAAGTTCCTCAAAAAATTGCACATTATAGTGGAATTTTAAATTTCTGGATACAATGTGAAAAAGACAGAATGGGTCTTATTTAATTTTTAGAGATTAAAATAAATATTTGGAGAGTTTTAAATTCTCCAAATATAAAAGAATCATATTTAAGATAAACTCAAATAGATAAATAAAATCCCTCTAAAATACTTTTATAATTTAAATTCTTAATTTAGAGAGATGTATATATGTATTTCTGCATTATTCATATCTCCTCCATCTTGATATTCTTCAAAATCGTGACTATATTTTCTATCTAATTTGATATTACAAAGATTCATCCAAAATTCTTGTACTGCTGTTTGAACATGACCATTTATAATAAATTTTGCATACTTACCAGATGGTATAATTTCTGATTGTAAATCTTTGGATTGATTTATTAAATCTTTGACTTCACAACAAACCATTACATCATATTCATTTGCTGTATTTTCATAATTTGTATAAAGGCCTATGCTGTTATTATTTTTTTTATCAGCTATAGAATTAAATATTCCTTTTTCAAAAAAATTTTGCCATAGCGTACCAATATCATTGCTCATGTTTGGGTCAGTATTACTGGTTCTAGTCTTGATACCTACTACTGTTTTTTCTTTTAATTCTATTAATTCATAGTTCATTTTAGTTACCTCATTTAATGATATTCTATGAAATTAGTATATAATTCATAATATGACAGCAGTATGTCATATTATAAATATTTTTTTAGACCATTTTCAAATTTCTTTTTTATTATTTCTCTAACATGTTTAGGCTCCAGAACTTCAGCATAATCACCAAATGATAAAATATATGAATATATCCATTCATTTTCAGGAAAATTTACTTTTACTATAAAATTATCATCTGCATCTTTGGATATAGATTCTTGTCCAAATTCATCATATATTCTATAAGCCATACTTGCATTAATTTTTAAAACAAACTCAATGTTTTTATAGTTTACTTCATCTGATTTTTTCCAAATATTTTCAGGTATAGTTCTTTCAAATGTTTCTTTTAATAATTTAAGTTTTTTTATCCTAATTATTTTAAATATCCTATAATCAGACTTTATTGTACAAAAACCATAAATATACCATGCTTGACCTTTAAATATAAGTTTTAGAGGCTCAATAATTCTTTCTGTTTTTTTACTAGAAGAACTATAGTAATCAAATTTTATAATATTTTTATTTATTATAGCTGTCTTAAGTTGGTTAAATTTTTCTTTTTCATCTGAACTACTAGACCAATTGGAAAAATCTACATCAATCCAACTTGTATTATTTTTATCAAACATTGTTGCTAATTTTTTTAGTATCGGTTCTATATCAGGAACATTTAAAGCTTTCATACCATGAAGAGATGCTAATATATTTATTTGTTCATTTTCAGAAATCATTGATTTTTTTATAACAAAATTGTCAAGAAGACCAATACCTCCACCTTTACCTTTATTTGCATATATTGGAATACCAGCACAATTTAATATATCTACATCTCTATATATTGTTCTTTGTGAAACTTCAAAATATTCAGATAGTTCTTTTGCTGTAACTATTTTTTTTTCAAAAAGAATATAAATAATTTCAATTAACCTATCAATCTTCATATTTTTTTTTAACCTAGTGGGAAATACTATATTTTAATTTAAAAAAAAAGAGTCAATTTAGACTCTCTTTTTTACTTCAAACTTATTTTTAAATTTTAGATAGCTATTTTTCTTAGTTTTGCACTTAATGTATCAACAGAAATAACAAGAACAATTAATATTATTACAATTGCACAAGCTTCTGTATAAGAAAATGTTCTAAATGCATTGTTTAACAAATATCCAATACCACCAGCACCGATTAGACCAAGTACAGCAGCGGCTCTTATATTTGTTTCAAAACGATATAGTGTAAATGAAATTAAATCTGGCAACATTTGAGGTACTACTGCAAAAGAAATCGTTTGAACATAATTTGCACCAGTTGCTTTTATTGCTTCCACTACACCTTCATCAATGCCTTCTATTGCTTCAGAAAGTAGTTTTGCCAAAACGGTTGTTGTATGAATTGCCAAAGCCATAGTTCCAGCAAAAGCACCTAAACCTACAGCCGAAACAAATATTAATCCTAGAGCCAAATCTGGAATTGTTCTCAATAGATTTAAAACCGTCCTTACTCCTGCATATACTGCTGGATGAGGTGATGTATTCCTTGCAGCAAGAAATGATATTGGGAAAGCACAAAGTAATGCAATAAATGTTCCAGCCAAAGCCATTTGAATAGTTTGTATTGTTGCACCTACAATAGTTTGTGGGAATTGATTATTCCACCAAATTCTTTTATGTTTAGCTTGTTCTTTTTCAAGAGGCATCGGTAATATTAGCTGACCAATATTTACATCATCTGGTTTACTATAGTGTTCTGGATCTAAAATTTTATTAAAGCTTGGAGGCATCATTCTACTAATTGTATCAGAAAAAGGTCCTGCACCTTTAACAAGCTCAATGACATTAAAATTAGCTCCATCAAAAGCCCAACCTAAAATAATAACAAAAACTATTGCAATTATTATTGCTTTAATATCATTTCTTGGAGGAGGTGGTGCTTTTTGATATGCAAATTCTTTTAATTCTTCTGTTTTTGACATTTTATTCACCTGCTGTAGTATAAACTTTTTTTATAACATCATTATTTAATTCGTCTGTTGTTCCATCAAATGTAATATGACCACCTTGAAAAGCGATTATTCTATCAGAATACGCTCTTGTTAGTTCTAATGTGTGTAAACTTACAATTGCAGAGATTCCATCTTCATCACAAACTCTTCTAAGTATGCTTAAAACTTCGTTTGAAAGTTTTGGATCCAAACTTGCTACTGGTTCATCTGCCAAAATAAGTTTTGGTCTTTGCATCAATGTTCTTGCAATAGCAACTCTTTGTTGTTGACCTCCACTAAGTTCATCTGCTCTTTTGTAGGCTTGGTCTAATAAATTAACCCTCTCTAAATTAGCGAGGGCTTTTTTCTTATCATCTAGTGAAAACATTCTTAATGTACTTTTTAACGGGGACTGGTAACCCAAACTTCCTGATAACACATTTTCTATAACAGTTAATCTTTTAACGATGTTAAATTGTTGAAAAATCATCCCTACTCTTCTTCTAAAAAGTCTTAAATGTTTGCTATCAAGTTTGCAAATATCAAGTTCTTCTTCACTATCTGTAGAAAGTCCTGTAATAAGTTTTTTCTTTATGAAAATTTCGCCAGAAGTTGGTTCAATGAGACGATTGATACATCTTAGAAAAGTTGATTTTCCTGCACCACTAAGACCAAGAACTCCCATAAATTCGCCTTGTTTTATATCGATTGAAACACCTTTTAAGATTAAATCTCCTACAGTGTATTCTTTCTTTAGGTCTCTAATTTTCAATATGGATTCTTTTTTCATATTATTGTTTTTCTCGTTTTTTGAGTAATTATTTTCCAAATTACTAATAAAAATGCCATTTTCTGATATTTTTTCTTCTTTACAAGTATTATTTATATCCATTGTGTTATTTCTCTTTAGATAATTCTTTTTTTAAATCAATACCAGCCAATTTGAACGCTTCTCTTATAGATTCATAATCTTTATCTGTAGCAGAGACAAAAGCATCTATGCGATAGAGATTTTGTAAAATCTTTTTACCTTCGGGATTTTTACCCATATCTAAAAATGCTTTTTCTAATTTTTTTGCAGTTGCTTCATCCATATTTTTACCGATGCAAATATTATCAGATGGTATTGGTTCAGAATGTGCAATTGCTTTTATTTGAGCAGCTTCTTCTGGCTTTAAAAACTGTGTCCATGCACCATCATTTCCATTTGTATCATTTGAATATGTTGCACCACCATCAACTTTTTTGTGTAAAACTGCTAAAACTGTTGCATCATGTCCACCAGAATATATAACATTTTTAAAATCAGTAGAAGGATTTATACCAGCATCATTAAACATTTTTCTAGGAAGTAAATTTCCAGATGTTGAAAGAGCATCACCAAAAGAAAATGTTCTATTTTTAAAATCTTCTAGTTTGTTTATTCCGCTATCAACTCTTGTAATAATTGCTGAATAGAAAAAAGGATTTCCATGTCTCTCTGCTTTTAGAATAACTTTTACATCCGCTTCATTTTTTGCCATTACATAGGCTGATGGGCTAAGAAATCCCACATCAAGCTTTCCTGCTCTGAATGCCTCAACTATGCCTGTGTAATCTGTTGCAATGAATGGTTTAACTTCCTTTCCAACAGCTTTACTTAGTAGTTCTACAAGAGGTTGAGCATTTTTTGAAAGTTCTTCCATATTTTCGGATGGAATAAAACCAACGTTGATAACTTTTTCTTCAGAAGCATTATCACAACTAGTTATTCCGATAACAAGGAGAATGGATATGATAATTTTTTTAAAAAACATATTAACCATAAGCACTCCAAAATATTTTTATCAAAAATAAATTTTTTATATTTTAACGATATAATACCATAAAAAATATCATTAATATTTTTAATTTTAAGTGAGGTTTTTTATGAATAAACGCTGTAATTTATGCGGTGTTTTATTGGATAATCAAGTAGAATCAAATGAAGAAAGTGATATAAAAGATAGATGTGAAAACTGCCAAAGCTCAGAGATTCAGCCCAAAAAAACTATGCCTATCAAAGGTCTTTTTTATATCTTTGATGGTTTATGGATTTTGTTGAAAAATCCTAAATTATTAAAGCTCTCAATTGTTCCAATATTGATAACAGTAATATTACTATTTTCTTTTGTATTCTTTGGTTTTAACTATGGTTACCATACAATAACATCTCTTATTGAAATACCAAGTGAAAATATTTTTATCAATATATTAAAATTTGTAACTTTGACACTAAGTCCATTGTTTTTAGCAGTTGGATTTTTCTTTTTATTTATGCTTTTGATATTACCTATCTCTTCAATTATTTCAATCCCATTTTTTGAGCCAATATGTATAGAAACAGAAAAATATTTGGGTCTAACAATGAGAGAAGAAAAGTTTAAAATAAGTGATTTGAAAATGATGATAAAAGAAATCTTAAGTCTTCTTGGCTTCAAACTATTTGTATTAATATTTTCTTTACCTTTGCTTTTTATACCATTTGTTGGTTATATTGCATTTTTATTTATTTTAACCTTGTTGACTTCTATAGATTTTTTAGATGTTATTATGGCAAGAAAAAAATATGTTTTTAGAGAAAAAATTCAATTTATAAAAAAGAATTTTCTTCCATTTATTATGTTTTCAGCTCCATTAATGACACTTTTTTGGATTCCTTTTCTACAGTTATTATTAATTCCTTCTACTGCTGTAGCTGCTACAAAGTTTTTTTTGGAAACAGAAAAAAATACATAAACAAATTATTATTTAGCTTTTAGGTTTTATGGAGAAAAAATAAAATTGAAACAAAAACCAGAAAGTTTGATAGATAAACTAGATTTATTATCAGATCTAATAGTTGAAAATCCTAAAGAGCCTTCAAATTATTATAATAGAGGGATTATATCTTATGCATTAGAACGCTTTGAAGATGCTGAAAGAGATTTTTCTAAATCTATTATTCTTGATGAAAAAAATTATATTGCCTATTTTAATAGAGGAACATTTTATCTTCATCAAAAAAGATATAAAGAAGCAAGAGCAGATTTGTTAAAATCAATCAAATTAAATAACAAATTTGCTGAGGCACATTATAATTTGGCATGTGTACTTGTAAATATTTTTAACTATCGTGAAGCTGTTTTTGCCCTAGATTGTGCTGTCAACTTGGATAGAAGGTTTATAGACGTTGCTAAAAAAGATCAAGATTTTCAAAAAATTTCAAAAATGAAAGAATTTCAAGAAATTATGTTAAAAATCTGATCTATAATACTAAAGAAAGTGTATATTTAATTTGTCAAATTAAAACATACATTTGGCTTAACTTTATAATAATAGTATTTATATATTTTGTGAGGAAAGTCATGGGAATATTTTTAAACGAAAACACAAAAGTGGTTGTTCAAGGTATCACAGGAAGAGATGGCTCTTTCCATACCAAACAAATGATTGATTATGGAACAAAAATCGTTGCTGGTGTTACACCTGGTAAGGGTGGACAAGAAGCTAATGGTGTTCCAGTTTTTGACACAGTTCAAGAAGCTGTTGAAAAAACAGGTGCAAATTGTTCTGTAATTTTTGTTCCTGCCAAAGTTGCAGCAGATGCAATCTATGAAGCAGCAGCAAATGGAATTAAACTTATTGTTTGCATTACTGAAGGTGTACCTGTACAAGATATGCTTAGTGCATATCAATTTGTTCAAAAACAAGGTGCAAGACTAATTGGACCAAACTGTCCTGGTCTAATTTCTCCTGGTGTTGCAAAAGTAGGTATCATACCAGGTCATATTCATATGCCTGGTAGAATTGGTGTTGTTTCACGTAGTGGAACATTGACCTATGAAGTTGACTATACTCTTACCCAAGCTGGTATTGGTCAATCAACTTGTATTGGTATTGGTGGAGACCCAATTATTGGTACAAACTTCCTAGATGCTCTCAAAGCATTTGAAGCTGATGAAGGTACTGATGCTGTTGTTATGATTGGTGAAATTGGTGGTAATGATGAAGAAGTTGCTGCTGAATACATCAAGACTATGACAAAACCAGTTGTTGGTTTTATCTCTGGTAGAACTGCACCTCCTGGTAAAAGAATGGGACATGCTGGAGCTATTATCTCTGGTGCTAGTGGAACTGCTGAAAGTAAAATTAAAGCATTGAATGCAGTTGGTGTTCCAGTTGCAGATCTTCCAAGTGAAATTGTTACATTACTTAAAAAAGCTCTAAAAATTTAGTCTATCCCTCTAAATTTTAGTTAAAAAACCTACCGAAAGGTAGGTTTTTTGCTATTTAAATATATTTTTTATCTAATATCAGATTAAATCAACTAAATGCATATTTATTGAAATAAGGTAATCACATTAAAGTTCGCAATGTACTAAATTTAATTTGGTTTGATATAACTAAATTTTTATATTATTAAAATCAGAATCATCAATTGTTCTAATAAAATTATTCTTGACAATCCCCAAGATAGATATTATTATCTATATAGACGCTTCTTATATGACGTGTCTATATAGAAGTATTTAAATCTCTTGTTAGAAAAATGGAGGAAAACTTTTGAGTTTAGATTACAATCCAGAAAAATTTAAGAATACCTATGAAACAGATTTGGGTAAAAAACTTTGGGAATTTTTAAATAAAGATGATAATAAAATTAGAATGATAACAGCATCAGAACTTGGAAAACCAGCAATTGAAGGTGTTGTTTATGAGTTGTTATCAAAATTTGATAGAAAAGACATATCTAATGACCGCACAAAACAAATGTTAGGGCATATGGTTAGACAAATAATGGAAAGTATTGGTTTTAGATTAGTAATGTCAAATGTTTTTGTGAAACATGGTGGACTTTTTTCCAGAGCATCTAAATATACATCTGATTATATAGAAAAAATAGATAATTGGAAACCAAATATCTAGTTACAAAAAAAACCTACCGAAAGGTAGGTTTTTTACTTTAAATATATTTTTTATCTTAGAATCATATAAAACCATAGTAAATTTTTTATTTATACATAATAAAGTAGTATAAATACAAAAAAACTTGATATTATCTATCTTATAGAATAAATTATCAAAATGATAATTTAAGAATCACCCTTATTTTATATTTATGGAGCTTATAAATAATTATGCAAATAAACGATAGTGATAATCAAATAATAGAAAATAATAATCAACTTAAAAACTATTTTTTAAGTGGTTACAAACCAAAAGAAGAATTTAAAGTTGGTTGTGAATATGAAAAATTTGCAATATTTACTCCAGAGCTAAAATCTCTTGATTATTATGGAGATAAAGGTATTTATTCTCTTTTTAAAGGACTTGAAAAAAATTATAATTGGGAGCCTGAATATGAAGGAGAAAATATTATAAGTTTATTCAAAAATTCTTCTAGTGTAACTCTTGAACCCGGTGGACAAGTTGAACTAAGTGGTAAACCTCATAAAACATTGCATGAAGTTTATGATGAAATTCAAGAGCATATTTTGGAGTTAAAAGATATAACAAAAAATTGGGGTATTAGTTGGTATGCTTCTGGTCTAAATCCATTTATGGAAAATGAAGATATTCCTTGGATGCCAAAAGAAAGATATAAGATTATGAAAAAATATCTTATAACAAAAGGTGAATTAAGCCATTATATGATGAAACAAACAGCTACTGTACAAGCTAATTTTGATTATATAGATGAAGAAGATGCAATAAAAAAATTTAGAATAAGCTATGGAGTTAATGCAATTGTTATTGCAATGTTTGCAAATTCTCCAATATATAATGGTAAAGAGACTGGTTTTTATACCAAAAGGTCTGATATATGGAAATATACAGACCCAGAAAGATGTGGTATTCCCAAAAATGTATTTTCTCCAAATTATACTTATGAAGATTATATGAATTTTGTTCTTAATAACAGAATGTTTTTAATAAAAAGAAATGGTCAAACTATTGATATGACACATATAACCTTTAAAGAATTTATGAAGAATGGTTATAAAGATTATAGAGCAACTCATGCAGATTGGCTTACTCAACTCACTACAGTTTTTCCTGAAATAAGACTTATGAGATATGTTGAATTAAGAGGTACAGATAGTCAAAATATGGATTTGGTGATGGCTATACCAGCTTTGTGGAAAGGGATTCTTTATAATAAAGATGCATTAGATGCTGCATGGGAGCTTGTGAAAAATTTTGATTATGAGACCCATAAACAATGGCGTCTTGATGTTGCTCGTTATGCAATGCAAGCAAAAATTAAAAACTATAAAACAAAAGAATTGGCAAAAGAGTTGTTTAAAATTGCTTACGAAAGTTTAAAGAAGGAAAACTTCCTTAATGATAAGAAACAGAATGAAACAATTTATTTGGAAGAACTAGAAGAAAAAGTTATAAAAATAGGAAAATCTCCAGCAGAAACACTTATAGAAAATTGGGAAACAAAGTATAATAAAGAATTAGATAAGTTGATTAAAGTGTATAAAATTTAAATTTGAGGTGCTTATGAACGGCAGTTTAAATGAGCAAGAAAAAATAGAAAGACTTTCAAGAATAGACAGATTGGGCGAAATTCTTGTAAGGCTTAATGCTATAAAATTATATCAACTAACAGAGTTGATTGAAGAGCAAAAAAATAAACCACAACTTAAACTTGGTGAAATAGCTATTGAAAAAGGTTTAATAACCAAAGAAGAGTTAATTAAATATTTAGAGATACAAATAAAGGCTGGTAAAATCGTGGACGAAATTTTAAATCCTTTTGGACAAATGACAGATGAAGAAAAATGGCAAAGACTTTGTCAACATGAGAGATTGGGAGAATTATTAATAAAAAATAATATCTTAAAATTATCTCAATTGACAGATGCTATTGATGAACAAAAGAAAAATCCAGAAAAACATTTGGGTCAATTACTAATAGAAAAAGGTTTATTAACAAAAGAAGATTTAGAAAAAGTTCTTTCATTACAAGAAACTCAAAATTTAATAGTTAAAGATTTGGAAAAAGAACTCAAAATAAATAATCCTAATTAGTCCTATTTGACTAGGTCTTAGAGATTATTAACAAATGAAAATCTTTATTTCTCTTGTTAACGATTTGTCAAGAAAAGTGTGGTATATTTACAGTATATTAAAACGTTTAAATACTTGTAAATAATACCTTTAAACTTATCACAAATAGTTGAAACTCATATACTAATGTGCTATCATAAAATTAAATAAAAATTGTGATGTTAATTACTTTAGTAAAAGGGATACTATTATGAGTATTAAAAATCATGTTTTGGAAAATTTCTTAGAAGAACTTGATGAGTCTTTGTTTGAAGTCGAAGATGAAACAGAATCAATTGAAACCCCAGATGAAACAATAGATGAAAGCATAGTAGAAAATATTGTAGAAGATTCACTTGATAATGTTTTTAGTCTTGATAGTTTGAAATCTTATCTAAAATCCATAAGTAAAATTGAACTTCTAAAGATAGAAGAAGAAAGAGAACTTGCAAAAAAAGCAATTGAAGGTAATAGAGATGCTCGTCAAAAAATGATTACTGCAAATCTTAGATTGGTTGTAAGCATTGCAAGAAAGTATAGAAATAGTAAGATTTCTTTCCTAGACCTAATCCAAGAAGGTAATATTGGATTGATGAGAGCTGTAGAAAAGTTTGACTATAAAAAAGGTTACAGATTTAGCACTTATGCCACATGGTGGATTAGACAATCAATTACAAGAGCTATTGCAAACAATGAAAGAGATATAAGATTACCTTTACATGTAGTAGAATTATTAAAAAAGATAAAAAAATCATCTCATGAATTATTTAATAGATTAAATAGAGAACCATCATTAGGTGAAATATCAGAATTTACAGGAATAACAATAAAAAAACTTCTTTATGCAAAAGATTCTGTAAAAAATATAATACCTCTTTCTACTCCTACATTTGAATCTAGTAATCATACATTAGATGAAATTGTTCAAGATATTTCTGATAACAGTACCAATAATAAACTTGATTATAAATTTTTAACTGATGATGTTGGCAAACTTATGTCTATTCTAAATACAAGAGAACAAGAAGTAATTTCTATGAGATATGGTCTATTAGATGGAGAAGTTGTTTCTTTATCTAGTATAGGAAAAGAATTAGGTATCACTAGAGAAACTGCTCGTCAAATTGAAAAAAAATCTCTTCTAAAACTAAAAAGACATGCTGATAAACTTGGCTTAGAAGACTATATAACAGCTGTTGACTAAAAATTATTTTATTCTAAAAGATTGGCAAAATGGATGTTGTCAATCTTTTAGTTTTCTTATGTTGCATTTCTTAATAAAGTTAAGCTTTTTATATCTTGACGATAAGAAAGTTCTATAGTAACATTAATATTGTTGTTGGGGCGTTTAGCTCAGTTGGTAGAGCGCTTGCCTTACAAGCAAGTGGTCACAAGTTCGAGTCTTGTAGCGCCCATTCTCAACAAACTTCAAACACTTTTTTTCCCAAAAAAAATAAATTTATTTTAATCATATTTTCTATATTGAAAATTAATTAATTGAAAATTTTTTATAAATAAAAAAAATTAAATACTTCTAAAAATAATATATAAATTGTCAAAGAAATAATTATTTAGTATAATTGACATCAATTTATAAGGCTTTTTATGTTTAGCATAGAAAACTTATCAGTATTATCTTTATTCTATAAAGTTGGTAATACAATGAACTATCAAAATATTGTAAATGTTGTTACAAAAGAAGTTATGCAAGCTATTTCATCTGGAAAGATAGATGACATTAAACCTACAACAAATTTAATGCCAAATATAAAAGATAAAACAATTGTTTTTTTATTGGCTAATGTAGATATTGATATAAATCCATTTTTTAATATCTTAAAGGTTCTAAAACAAAAAAATAGAATTAAAATTTTTCTACCAAAATGGGGTCAATCATTCCATAGAAATTCTAATTTATCAGAAATAGATTCTGACCCTCAACTTATAGATTTTTCAAAAGTAACAAATGCAAACCTTATACAAGGTGATGTGTATATTGTTCCTGTAAATAATGAAAACTTTTTGAGAAAATTGTCAAAACTTGATAGAAGCAATGCATGTCTATCTGCAATTGTTCAAGCATTGGGAAGAAATTCACTTGTTTATGTAGTTCCAGATAAAGAATTTAAAATTATTCCAAATCTAAAAGATTCAACATCAAAAACAGGTGCAAAAGTTTTTGATATTTCAGAATTACAAAATAATATGCTTTCTCATGCAAAACCAGTACCTATGCAAAGTGTAGATTATTCAATGCCAAATATTAAAATTGATATGTCTGCTGGAAATGCTCCTGTTTCAAAAACAGAAAAAGGTGATAATACATGTTTCAACTGTACAACTCATGATTGTCTTACAAAATGTACATCCAAAATTGACAATATACTCAAAGCTG
>Ga0209373_10002906_pt1 | contig 16493 bp, 12 predicted proteins | sample Higcelweek5metaG_FD_187173 | JGI IMG/M metagenome (GOLD analysis project Ga0209373, IMG submission 187173) | Freshwater pond sediment microbial communities from the University of Edinburgh, under environmental carbon perturbations - High... | ecosystem: Environmental > Aquatic > Freshwater >... | reverse complement strand
CGTGGGAATGTTGGAACTCTGGTTGGAGCAACTTCCAAAGACCGAAGTGTGGTATGGCATTGCCCCGGTTTATTCTCAGAAGTCGCGTCAGTATTGGGAAAGGGTCAATAAAGTTGTTTTCCCTCCAAATTTTAGTTATCAAAAGAACGCAAATGCGGAACTTGCGCGACAATTATTAGATAAAATTGCAGAGGCAAAGCAACGTGCGTATTTGATGCCTATCGCTGTGTCCGCTAAAGAATATCTCAATTCTATTTTCGAATAAAAAGTTTTAGAAGAATGCATTTTGCTATTCATAAGCATTTTCTTTCTGATATTTTTTAAAAGAAACGAAAATGTCACAAGAAATATTTTTTGTGAATTGCAAAAGTGTTGTTTTTATGTTTCTTTATTTTATTGTTTTCTTTTTAAAAATAGACTTAATCGCTTTATTTTGTAAAAACACACAAATTTGTTGCTCTTAAAAATGCCAAAATTGTTTGATGATTTCCAAAATTGTTATATTTTGCCATGTCATTAACCATTACAACCAATTGGAGATTGAACAATGGCACTTAAGAATGAATACCTTCAGAAAGTTTACGACAAAGTCGTTCTGAAGAACAAGGGCGAAGATGAATTCCACCAGGCCGTGCGCGAATTTCTCGAATCCCTCGAACCCGTCGTAGAAAAGGATCCTTCTATCGCTAAGACGGGTATCATTGATCGTATTGTTGAACCGGAACGTCAGATTATTTTCCGAGTTTCCTGGGTAGATGATGCTGGTAATGTGCAAGTGAATCGCGGCTATCGCATTCAATTCAATTCCGCCATTGGTCCCTACAAAGGCGGCATTCGTCTTCACCCTTCGGTGAACGCTTCAATTTTGAAGTTTCTCGGTTTTGAACAAATTTTCAAGAATAGTTTGACCAGCCTTCCTATGGGTGGCGGCAAGGGAGGCTCTGACTTTGATCCTAAGGGCAAGTCTGACAATGAAGTGATGCGTTTCTGCCAGGCTTTCATGACAGAACTTTCCAAGCACATAGGTGCAGATACTGATGTTCCGGCGGGGGACATTGGGACAGGTGCTCGTGAAATTGGTTACATGTTTGGCCAATATAAGCGTCTTCGCAACGAATTTACGGGCGTTCTCACAGGCAAGGGGCTTTCTTACGGTGGTTCCCTTGCTCGTACAGAAGCAACGGGCTATGGACTCCTCTATTTCACACGCGAAATGCTTAAGAACATGAAGAATGATACTCTTAAGGGTAAGACTGTTGTGATTTCTGGTTCGGGCAACGTGGCTATTTATGCGACCGAAAAGGCTCAAATTTTTGGTGCCAAAGTTGTGACCGCTTCTGATTCCAACGGCTACATTTACGATCCTAAGGGGATTAATCTTGCTGTGGTGAAACAGATCAAGGAAGTGGAACGCGGCCGTATTTCTGAATATGCCAAGCGCGTTCCCGGTTCTGAATATCATGAAGGGTGCAAAAATGTCTGGACAGTGAAGTGTGACGTGGCTCTTCCTTGCGCTACTCAAAACGAATTGGATCTTATCGGCGCTCAGGCGTTGATCAAGAATGGTGTTTTTGCTGTCGCTGAAGGTGCCAATATGCCTTCTACTCCGGAGGCGATCGAAGCTCTGCAGAATGCGGGTGTTCTCTTTGGGCCTGCCAAGGCTGCTAACGCAGGGGGTGTTGCCACTTCCGGTCTCGAAATGAGCCAAAACAGCGAACGTTTGAGCTGGTCCTTTGAGGAAGTGGATAAAAGACTGGAAACGATCATGATCAACATCTTCCACAATGCTTACAATGCCTCCAAGGAGTATGGGCATGAAGGGAACCTGGTCATGGGCGCAAATATCGCAGGTTTCAAAAAAGTCGCTGATGCCATGAAGTGGCAGGGTGTTGCTTATTAATCTGTTCTCTAACGGTTATTTTCCGCTGTGAAAATAACTTTTTGGTTCTAAAAGGAATAAGCCTCTGAGTCACTTTTCAGAGGCTTATTCTAATTTAGACTATTCTCATTTTTGAAGAAAATGAACGTACAATTTGTGTGCTTTTGAGATTTTTTCAAAAATCGAATTTATATTCCAAAACGGTTCCTTACATGATTTGAGTGTAAGGTTGGTTGTGTTCGAAATTTGGAATAACGCTTTATGTTCTTATTTAATGAACGCTTGATGTTTCGTGCGCTTTTGTTGGTAGTTGCCGGTCTTTTTTTGATCTTCATGCCAGAATTGGTACCTGACGACTACAGTATCCTTTCTATGACATCTTATTTCTTAGGTGTGGCTCTTTTGATTGGAATTTCTTTTTTTGCGAAGTTTCCGCCAGTAAAGCGATCAAAAAAAATACGCAATGATATTGAAATTCCCCCTGCTGATGCAACGGTTGTTGTTTCTCGAGATTATCATAAAGATTTTTTGGAAAAAGAAGAATTATTGCAGTTCATGTTTGATGTATCCACTGATGGATTGTGGCGTTTTGATCTTGCTTCTGGCAAAGTGCATTGGTCTGAACAATCGACGGCGATTTGTGGAATTGGCAAGGAATTAGGTGATTCTTTTGAGGTGCTCAAGTCTAGTATGTTTGAGAGTGATCGCAAAGATTTTTTAAAACTGTTGTCCGAGTCTCTAGAAAAAAATCGACAATTCTTTCAAGAAATTCGAATCTATGATCGCGAAGGAAACACGCGCATTATATTGTTATGTGGAAAACCTCAGTATAACGAAGAGGGACGTGCCATCCGGATGGTGGGTACATTGGCTGATGTGACTGCGAAGAAACAAGTAGAGCGCAATCTTTTTTATTCCTCTTTTCATGATGCGTTAACGGGTGCTAAAAATCGGCAATTTTTCTTAGATCGAATTGATGAAGACTTGGTGCGTACGGGAGCAAGACCGGATTATCTTTTTGGGGTTATTCTCATTGATCTGGACCATTTTACAGCTATTAATGATTCATTCTCTCATTTAGTGGGCGATAAGTTGCTTCGTACTATTGCTGATCGAGTGCTGCAAAGCTGTCGTCAGAATGATATTGTGGCTCGTGTGGGTGGTGATGAGTTTGGTATTATTCTCCGTGATATTCAGGGACATGGTTCAGAGGGAGAAGTACAGGCGATTGTGCGTCGTTTGCAAAGTGAAATTCGTCGCCCGTTTTTGATTGATGGCAATGAGATTTTAGTGACTGCCGCTATGGCGGTGATTTTTAACAAAGATTTTAAAGATGTGGAGAGTCTCCTCGCGAGTGCCGATGCGATGCTGAGACAAGCGAAACGTGTGGGCAATGGGGGCATTCAGTTCTTTGCCAGTGGCATGCGTGAAAAGGCGATGGAACTTTACAAGTTGGAAATGGAAATTCGGAAAGCCATTCAGAGTCAGGAATTTATATTGGTGTACCAACCCATTACGGATATTAACAAGAATAATGAAGTTCCTGGTTTTGAAGCCCTTGTTCGTTGGAACAATACGGAACGAGGTATTGTTGCCCCCGCTGATTTTATTCCGATGGCAGAAGAAACGGGTTTGATTGTTCCTATGGGGGAACAAATTTTGCGCATGGCTTGCTATCAGGTGAAGGAATGGGTGGATCTAGGGTATAAAAATGTGACGGTTGCTGTGAACTTTTCGGCACGGCAATTTTCTTTGGATAACATGGTGAGTGAGGTGCAAAAAATTCTTTTAGAGACTCATTTGCATCCAAGAAATCTGAAGCTCGAAATCACTGAATATACGGCGATGGCTGAGGTGGAGAAAACGATTGATGTCATGAACGCTCTCGCCGATATGGGACTTCAAATTTCGATTGATGACTTTGGTACCGGCTATAGTTCCTTGGTCTACCTTAAACGTTATCCGATTCATACTCTCAAAATAGATCGTTCGTTTATTAAAGATATTCCTGAAAATGCTGAGGATGTGGCTATCATCAAAATGGTGATCGCTATGGCAAAATCTTTAAATCTGGAATTGATCGCAGAGGGTGTAGAAACTCTTGATCAAGTCGAATTTTTGCGCAAAGAAGGATGTCATTTGATTCAGGGATATTATTTTAGTAAGCCACTGGCGGGTGACAAAGCACTGGAGTATCTGAAAAATCACACCCACGTTGCCGCAGCAAAATTAAGCGTTCTAGATCCCGTAACATAAACGGGTGTTTTCTCGGCAAGTACTCATGAGACTTTCTAGAGAAATTTCTTTGATTGCGGCGAGGTGCTCGGCGATGATCGGGATCATGCCGCTGTGTGCTGGTTTCCCTCGGTAGGGGACTGGGGCGAGGTAAGGCGCGTCTGTTTCTAATAATAATCGATTGATTGGAACTATTTTGGCTGCATCGCGGACGTTTTGTGCGTTTTTAAAAGTAATGATCCCTGTAAATCCGATGAATACTTCGGCAGGGAGTTGCAGTAATTCCATTGCAAATTCAGGGTTTCCGGTATAACAATGCACATGGAGTTTTGCTCCTGAAAGGGGAGCCTTGCGCAGAATGGAGAGACTATCTTCATCCGCTTCCCGCAAATGTAAAACGAGAGGTTTTTCCATCTCTAGTCCGAGGCGCAATTGACGGTCAAAAATGCTTTTTTGCACTTCGTGAGAGGGTCCTTCATAGTGGTAGTCCAGTCCGATTTCTCCGCACGCAACGGTTTTAGGAAGGCTTAAATATTGACGCAATTGTTTTTCTATTTCGTCACTAAAAGTATTCGCGCAAGAAGGGTGCACCCCGTAAGCCGCGTAAAGAAAAGAATATTTTTCGCAGATATTTTTGGCGTATTCAAAGTCCTCAGGGTCGCAGGCTACATGAACCATCGCTTCTGGTTTTGTATCGAGTCGTTCCCAAAGGGATGCGAAAGATTCCTTGGCGTGTTCTTCGTAAGTGTCTATGTGGCAATGGGTGTCAACAAATGGGATCATTGGTATTTGATTTCTAAAATGGTGTAACGAACGATTCCGCGGGGAACCTGGACTTCTATTTCATCGCTCATTTTTTTTCCTAAGAGTGCTTTTCCCATGGGAGAATCCATGCTTATTTTGCCTGCGAGGGGGTCTATTTCTTCGGTTCCTACGAGGTGATAGGTCTTTTTTTTGTGAAAAACGATATCTTCAAGGGTGATTATGGCTCCAAAACGAATGGAACCGTCGATGGGTGCCTTCATATCGACGACTTTGGCTCCATCTAGAAGTTTATCAAGAGCACGAAGTCTCTGATCTATTTGTCGCAAACGCATTTTGCCATAAGTGTAGGCCGCATTTTCCGAACGGTCCCCTTCAGCGGCGGCATCGCCTACCTGTTTTTGCATGGCTGGACGTTCCACATACTTCAGTTGTTCCCACTCGTCCTTGAGTTTGAGAAAGCCGTCTTTTGAAATTGCATGTTGCATAGATTTCAATTTAGAAAGAATAAACTTTTCTAACTTTAAGACGTATTATGGAAAAGGAAAGCGGAAGTATGAAATCGAAGGAAAAAAGGTCTGTCAGAATCAGTCGCGTTTATTTTAATCGAATGTTTCCGAAACGTATGGATGCATTTAAAGTGGCTTGTTCTGTAGCGGCGGGAGTTTTTATTGGTATTTGGCCAACCTTGGGTGTGGCCATTATCCTAACGGTTGCATTCTGTGCTGCGTTTAAGTTGCCGAAAGTTCCTGGTGTTGTGGCTTCTTTTGTTGCTAATCCACTGACTCAGTTTGGATTCTTCTATCCTGCGGGCTATATTATCGGTTCCTGGATCATTAAACCGAGTCGTATTTCTTTTGACTTTCTTCAGGAAATAGAGGGTTTGTCTTTTCGAAATTTTTTGACCGTCATGTCCAATTTGTGGACCAATGCTGCAGATCATTTGTTGGCTTTTTTACTCGGCATTACCATTGTGGCGGCTGTTTTTGCGGCCATCTTTTTCTGGATTGCTTATGTGGTTGTGAGTTACCGCAAGCGGAAGCACCTTGAATTGAAGAATGCCTATATTAAAAATCTGGTCAGTGAAGATGAAAAAATTATTCGTGAAGCAAAACAAAAGGAAAATCCTTCTATGATGCATATTTTCCCCTTTAAGGCACTTCGCCCAGTTGATCCCAAAGAAGCGGAAACTATTTCTGCTTTGCCTTATGATGTGATGAATCGTGCAGAGGCAGCGGCGATGGCGAATGGCCTTCCTCATTCCTACTTGCGTGTCACTCGTGCAGAATTGGAACTGCCCGATTCTGTAGATCCTTATGATCCACAAGTCTATTCTCATGCCCGCAAAAACTTGGACAAGATGGTTGCCGAAGGGGTTATTGCACACGAGCAAAAGAGTTGTTTGTATGTTTATCGTCAGACGATGGACGGTCGCGAACAGTATGGGCTTGTCTGTTGTGTTCCTGCGAAGGATTATTTTCATAATATTATCAAAAAGCATGAACTGACTCGTGCGGATAAAGAAGAGGATCGTCTGCGCCATGTGCTTGCAACGAATGCGAATACGGGTCCTGTATTTTTAACCTATAGAGATCAAGGACAGTTTGATTTGTTTGGACAAGTCACCCAGCGTGCGCCTCTTTATGATTTTGTTTCGAAGGCCGATGGCTTTGGTCACACGGTTTGGATTATTGAAGATGATGCAGAGATTGAGGCGATTCGCAAAGCGTTTGAAAAAGTCCCATGTAGTTACATTGCCGATGGACATCATCGGAGTGCTGCTGGCGCCCGTGCGGCGGGGTATCGCGCCGATGAAAATCCGAATAACAAAGGCGATGAAGAATATAATCGTTACCTCGCCATTCTTTTCCCATCCACACAGTTGAAAATTTTGGATTACAATAGACTTTTGAAAAACTTGAACGGACGTACCTCGGCTGAATTGCTGACCGCGTTGGAAAAAGTATTTTCTATTGTACCTCTTCCCACGATGCAACATCCGGAAACGCAGAATCAGGTGAATTTGTACTTAAATCATCAATGGTATGCTTGTCGTTTTCTTCCTAAGTTATTGAATAATTTAGGTCCTGTGGATGGTTTGGATGTAGCTTTGTTGCAGAAGAATGTTCTTCATCCGCTGTTTGGTATTGATGACCCTCGTACGTCTAAGGACATTGACTTTGTGGGGGGTATCCGAGGGCTTGGTGAGTTGGTCAAACGGGTGGATTCGGGTGAATGTGCTTGTGCCTTTGCAATGTATCCTACTACGTTGAATCAGTTGATGGACATTGCGGATGCGGATGAAATCATGCCTCCGAAGAGTACTTGGTTTGAACCTAAACTTCGCGATGGACTTTTGGTTCACACGTTGGATTAATTCAGGAATAAAAAAACGTACTCGAAATGAGTACGTTTTTTTGTGTGTATTCGAAAACCACCCGCTAGGCGGGGTTCCGTATAAGCCTTATGGCGATCCTTAGTGACACAAGAAATTCCTTCGAGTAAATTCGGAATGCGGTCTGCCAACTGCATCACGACTCAAAGGAATTTAAAAATGGAAGATATAAAGAAATTAGCTCACACGAGCTGGAATTGTAAGTATCCTATTGTGTTCGCTCCTAAATATAGGCGCAAAGTGTTTTATGGGGAAAAACGGAAGGATATCTGCAGTATTCTACGACAGCTTTGCGAATGGAAACAGATTCACATTATCGAGGCAGAAGTATGTCCGGACCATGTTCATATGCTCCTCGAAATTCCGCCGAAGGTTTCCGTGTCAAGTTTTGTCGGTTTTCTAAAAGGGAAGAGTAGCCTACTTTTGTATGAACGATTTCCCGAACTGAAATTCAAATACCGTAATAGGGAATTTTGGTGTCGAGGTTACTATGTCGACACGGCAGGTAAGAATGCAGCAAGAATAACGGCTTACATTCGAAATCAGCTTGTCGAGGACAAGGCGGGTGAACAATTGACAATGATGGGCAAACTCTGACCCGTTTACGGGTGGCACGTAAGGATATATCGCAGATGGCAGACTGACCTACGCGACGTGACGCGTGGCTAGTATCTAGGACTATGCCCGTATATGAAGAACCACCGGCTAAGCCGGTGGGTATCTTTTCTGAAGGTAGGTGATTCTACAGACGGGAACCTGGAAAATATCAAAACCGATGAGGGTCAGTTTTCCCTTTTCCTGAAGCGCCCGGTTCATTTCCCGGAGAGGAATTCTGTTTTTGAAGAGGGGTGGTGTCTCGGGAGAAAATTCAGACAGATCCGTCAGTACATCCTGTTTTGAAATCCAGTTTCCCATGGTTTGCGTCAACGTATCCGCCCAGGTCTTGAGTTTGGGCGCAATTTCCAGAACATCGGGAACGGGGTGAGCGTTCAGGTAGAATATGCCCGCAACGGCCTGGGTAAAATGCCCGGAATCCGGTGGGGTCGCGTAGAAACGCACGGAATTTATTTTTTTGTTGCTTCTCAGGGAATTCAAATCCTTGTCGGTTAATTCGATCACATTTCTCAAACCAAGATCAGTCCAGGAAGTTTCCGGATTCCCCCAGACGCGCTTCTGGTTCTTTGCCGAAAAATAACCTAGATCGCCCAGATTTCCGATCACCGTGCCCGTACCGTCCAGGCTTGCATGCCGTGCGCTAGGGTAGTAAGCGAAAGCTCCTTCGCTAGGATGGTAAAACTTGTCGAATTTCAATCGTAAAAAGGACTCGAAAATTTCCCGAGCCTCTGCTTTTTCGCCAGAGGCTGCATTTTTCCATAAATAGCGGGTGAGCATGGAAACGCCCTTTCCTTGCCGAAGAATCCACCCGTGCCATTCATCCAGATCTTCTGCGTCATCTTCCGGAGGTTTTTCTTTCAGAATCCTGAGGGTTGTTTTAATCATTTTATCGCGGTATCGCAAAGGAAATTCGAGGTAGCGGTCTTCTCCTTCCCGGTTTACAAAACCTTTGATAATGGATCCCGTATTGTGCAAATCCACCTTGGTCAACTTGCCGCTGCTCCGCGAACGGGGCCCCCAGTATCCCGTTTCCGGGTCCTGATTTTCATAGAACCATTGGAGTAAACTTTTTTTCCATTCCGGTGAAAATTGGTAAAGATGATTTCTCTCCACAATATTATCGGCTTCACTGTAGGAGATCAGATCCCTTACTATATGAAATGTACTTTCCGGCAGTTTGGTGGCGAGCCATCCAATATTGGCCATCTCATCAAGATACCGATGCAGGGATTCCGGCGTATTGATTTCATCAAGAAATTTCAGCGGATATTTAAGACGTAACGGTCTCCCGGTTTCTTTAGCGAGGCTTTCCAGGTGAATAAGCTCATTCCCTGTAGGTCCTTCGAAGGTGCAGTAGGGGAAGGAGTCATTCATAAAGGCGCCAGTTCTCGGATTTTGCAGATTCAGGTAAAAATCCATTTCCTGATTCTTATCGGCAAATTTGGGAACTTTAATAAGACCTTCCCGATTTTTGAGCTGAGTGTATAACTTCTCAACGCCCTGGTTGGCTTCCAGGTAATGGCCTTTGTCCAGGAGATAGGCGAATCCCAGCATCTTGAACTCGAATTCCGCCATATAATAGCCCTCTTCCTGACATTCCTTGTTCAGACGGAAAAGATCCGGTATCCGCGCAAAGCCGCAGGCGGATAGGCCAAGTGTCACGAACGTGATCGTACAGAGGGTGATTACGAACTTCAGAGCCCTGAGGTTCATCATCTTCGCTTTGATTTGCATTAGAACGCCTCCATCAATTTGATGTATTTCATGATTTCCCCGTCTGAATTATAGGTGAAGTCAAAACGTACGTTGATTCGCTGCTTTTTCTGTACCATGAGCCGGAGTCCGAGACCCCCTGCTACGCGGATATTTTCACCGAATTCATCGGTATGGTCGGCCGCTTCCCCCGCCCCGACAAAAGCGGTGCCCCCTATTCTCCACCAGATGGGGAAGCGAAATTCTGTCTGGCCGGCGTAGCTGTTTTTGGCCTTGTATTTTTCGTTGTCGAAGCCTCTCAGTAATTTGTGTCCCCCGATTGCGGGGAGATAGAAGATCGGAACATCGCCCCAGGCTTTTTCGTAACGGAACTGGAATCCCAGAACGCATTCAGTGAAAAAAGGAAAATAATGCCGGTAGGAAAAGGATGCGAGTGCAAATTCGGTGGAGCTCCATAATTTGGGGGTATAATAGGTTCCTGAAATTCCCACAGAATACCCTGATTTTTTATACAGGCCCGGATTGGTTGTTCTGTAGTTCAAGTCAAGTCCGACCCCCGAAGAATGAGTGGCTTTGTGTTCAAAATCAGAATCCTCTGCGTCTATTATTTTGTATTCAATATTTTCAAAATCCTGATAATGAAAATCATAAACCGGGCTTGCATGGAGATTTTTGTAAACCGGGAATGAATAAGAAAGATTCAAAGGAACATCAATGGAAGAATAAGTCGCAATCAGAGAATCACTCGCGTCTTTACCCACACCATAATAATTCTGGATGCTTTTTTCATAGCCCATCGCCACTTCAAGTGCCTGCGAATTCCCTTTGAAATTTTTGGTCACTTCTGTCGCCACGTTGTAGGCGCCGCGGGGGGAATAGGTTGTCGTCAGATCCAGTTCATCCACCTCATGATCTTTACGGGAAGAATCGGGATCGTAGTAGAACACGTTGCTCGCGCCGAATGTCCAGCCTGTCTGATCATCGTATCCGATAATCGGATGTGCGCCCCAGCCCCAATCCCAGGAGCGCGACTCTGTGGCATGGGCTTGAGAAAGCAGGGCAAGGCCTGAAATGAAAATCAGAAATCGGGAAACGAAGTGCATAGGGAAACCCTCGCTGATATTGAGATTATTTAAACCCCAGTTCTTTGAGATACTGAATGCTTTCTTCTGCCCACTGAATATGGGATTGCACATCGTGATAGCCTCTGCTCACGGAAATTTTCCAATACAGCAGTTCCTTATCCACATCAAACTTTTCCTTGTATTTGGGAAGGGCTTTGGCTGTAGCATCGAGTCGCTTGATATCACTTTGGTATTTTTTGAGACGCGCCTCCAGAAGGCGCAAAAGTTCGTTACCACCAATATTTGAAGAAAGAAAAACGCGCATCAGAAATTCATTGCGGTTGTCTTCATCTGTTTCTTCCGGCATATTCGTGAGCCATTCCTTAAGCAGCTTTATCCCCAGCGGGGTAATGGTATAAACGTGGCGGTTGGGCCCCGCTTTGTTTATTTCGATGTTTGACTTGACACATTTATTTTTTTCGAGAGTTTGCAGTTCGCGGTAGATCTGGCTCGTTTTTGCAGACCAGAAATAATTCACCGAATCTTCAAAAATCTTTTTCAGATCATAACCCGTCATTGGACTGTATTTGAGAAGCCCCAGAAGACCATAACGTAATGACATTGCAAACCTCTATTGTTATTAATCAACTTGTAGAATATACAATAAGTGGAATAGTGTGTCAAGAGGCTTTTTGGGGGGGGATTTTAAATAGAATTATAAGCCATATTGGAATGAAAAATCCCGTAATTAGCTGAAAATGGGTGTGAGTTCCGTCGTTTTTTTCAGTGATATGCTTGCAAATATTTTTTTGTGGGGGACTTGCAAATAGTTCAAAAAAAAGATAAACTAAAGAATATTTTCAAACAGGAAGAGGAGACACAATGGACGCTTATATCGGTCAAATTCAACTTTTCGCTTTCGGCTTTGCTCCGATGGGCTGGATGCAATGTAGTGGTCAAACTTTGCAGATTATGGCCAATCAGGCTTTGTATTCCCTGATTGGTACGAAGTTTGGTGGTGATGGCAAAACGACTTTTATGTTGCCGAATCTGACAGGTTGTGAACCCAATCCGAATTCGTGCTATTACATTGCGACCATGGGCCTCTATCCTAGCCGGGGTTGAGATATGGAATATACGATCGGTTGTATAACGATGTTTCCCTATTCTTTTGTCCCGATGGACTGGTTGCTTTGTGATGGCAGCACTGTGTCTATTGCGAGCTACTCGGTGCTGTATTCTGTAATAGGCACTCGCTACGGTGGCGATGGGATCAATAATTTCAAACTGCCGGATCTGCGCACCGCAAATCCCAGCGATTACATCAACTATTTCATTGCCTGCAATGGCATCTACCCCGAACGGAGCTAAGGAGATTACTATGGCAGATGTTAATCTGGTTTATGGCAAAATTACCACGGTATCCGCGAATACCTATGTAGCTCCCTATACTCCTGCCTGTGCTGTGGATGGCAACAAAGCACAGTCTTCCAACCGCTGGCTTTCCTACAAGGTTCCCGGCTGGTTGATGGTGGATCTCCAGTATCCTTGTGTCATCAGTCGTTGGGCCGCGTACTTTTTGCCCAATGCTTCCACTTCGACAACGACATGGTCTTCGGCTCTTTATGGCATGAGGAATTATTCTCTGCAGACGAGCATGGATACCCTGACATGGACGACCGTGGATTCCGTTGCCAACAACGCCAGTGGTTATACTGACCGCACTTTGTCTGGGATTGCGGTAGGGCGCTTTGTGCGTTTCTATGCGTCTTCCGGCCTGAGCGGGAATACCCAGTCGGCGATCTCTTTGCTGGAGTTTGAGGCATACGGTCATGCGGTCGGTGCGGCGCTGTCGTCTCTGGTGTTCAGTAGCGGTGCATTGGTTCCGGCCTTTACCTCTTCCACCCTGACCTATTCACAGCAGGTCAGTTATGATACGGATTTCATTACGGTGACTCCCACGGCTGCGGATTCCACAGCGACTATCACAGTCAATGGTGTGCGGGTCGCGAGTGGTGAGCCTTCAGGGTCTATTCATCTTGCGGTGGGGAACAATACCATTAACGTGGTGGTGACTCCGGTCTATGGTTCTTCCATGACTTATACAGTCACTGTGAATCGTGCCGACAGTCAGTATCTGACTTCGCTGACTTTGATGTCAGGTACCAATACTTATGGTTTGACTCCAACCTTCTCCAAGACCTTAGGGGCCTATACGGCGACGGTGCCTTATGATGCTTCGACGGTAACGGTGACTCCGGTTGCGGAAGGAACGACATCGGTCATTAAGGTGAATGGTTCTACGGTGGCGAGCGGTTCGGCTTCTGGTCCTATTTCGCTACCGGTGGTGGGTGCGAATACGCCGATCTCGGTGGAATGCTCGCTGCCTTCGGGTACCAAGCAGACCTACACCATTGCAGTGACGAGAGCGGACTCACTGCTGTTGACGCAGGCGGTGGTAACTCCTATCGGGAAAGGTTGTGGTCCTGCTGTAACCGTTTCGATGAATGCGATTGATGTGGTTTATGGTGCTCTAGTTGCCGGCAACACGGCAAACTTCACGGTAACACCCACCGCGGTGAGTTCCAGCGTAACCATAATGGTGAACAACAGTCCGGTAAATTCCGGAAGTCCATCATTGGCGATTCCGATGGCAACAAATCCTTTCGCTGTACAGATTGTGGTAACATCAACAGTGAATTCGTCTTCACGGACGTATACAATTAACGTTAGTAAGTAAACAACCTCAAAGGGACTGTCTCAAAAAAGACAGTCCCTTTTCACTTTTGATTATTTCGGTCACCTTATTGGTTGGGTAGCTCAGTATTCGATTCGGAGAAGGCGTCCCTCACTAATGAAATAACTACTTTTCAACAAGGAGAGTCCTATGAAAAAACAACATCTGTCTTTGTGGATATTATTGCTTTTTGTTTCTGTTCTATTTGTTCCCAATATTTATGCGACAAGCTTTGGAACAAATATTGTGACGAATGGAGATGCAGAAACGGGAGATATTACCGGATGGACTGCAACGAGCAATCCAAATGCTTTTACAAATACTGATGCGTATTATGGTGAAAATGTACAAGAGAACCACGGCAAGGTTTTTGAAATCTATGATGGCGGGGCAAGCGTAGAGGCTACGTTTTCACAAACAATAGATGTTTCAGATATTCAAAGTTTCTTTGCCTCAGGGCTCGTTTCGTTCGTTTTTTCTGTACAGGCATTCAGTTGGTATGGTGCAACTGCATTATACACGGTGGAGGAGTTGGGAGCATCGAACAATGTGTTGAATGCTCATACTAGTGGCACCGTCAATCTTAGTCCACAGAATGTCAATTACCTATCTGACGGTAATGGTCATTTTGACTCTTCTGCTTGCACATGGACAACGACTTCTCTCGAGGTCGCAGGCCTTGATGCCAGCACGACACAATTAAGAATATCTATTTATGGCAAGACGTCGAGTACCGCTACCGACTATGTCGATTTTGACAATTTTCAACTCATTCTTTCTACCGCGCCTACGGTGACCACCACTTCTGTAACTACTTACGGTAAAAATGCCGCCACCATGGGTGGCTATGTGACCGCCGACAACGGTGCTGCGGTAACAGCTCGCGGTGTGGTTTATTCTTCCACCGATGCAACTCCTGCTATTGGGGAATCGGGAGTTACGCAGGATGTGAATGGTTCTGGTACAGGGAGCTTTAGTGAATCGATGGGTTCTCTTTCGGCTGGAACGATGTACTATGTGCGTGCGTATGCAACCAATGCTGTGGGAACCAGTTACGGGAGTGTTGTTTCTTTTACCACGATGGCTCCGCCCTCCCTCAGCAGCGTTTCTCTTCCCGGCGATGGCACTTATATCATCGGTCAGAATCTTGATTACACTGTCAACTTCAGTGAGGCGGTGAATGTGGTGACAACCAGCGGCACTCCGTATCTTACACTGACTGTGGGTAGTTCCACCGTTTATGCAGCATATTATATGGGCACAACTACCAGCGCTTTGACCTTCCGTTATACGGTGGTCTCCGGTGACCTGGATGCCAATGGTGTTGCAGTGGCTTCTAATATTAACTTGAATAGCGGTTCAATCAAAGATGCTGCGGGTAATGATGCAACCGTAACCTTTACGGGTAGCACAGCCGCCAGTGTGTTGGTGGATGCGGTGGCTCCGATGATTACAGGTGTTACAGGGCCATCTGCAGGCACTTATGCTCAAGGCGATACGCTTTGGTTCACTGCGACGTTTGATGATAATGTAACGGTGAGCAACTCTCCCTATATTCCGGTGACGGTTGGCGGTGCGAAGCAGGCGGAGTATGCTTCTGGTTCAGGTACAACTATTCTGAAGTTCCGCTATGTGTTGCAGTCTGGCGATAGTGATGCGGATGGTATTGCGACAGGGACGAGTGTCACTCTGAATAGTGGTTCAATCAAAGATGCCGCAGGTAATGCTGCTGTTTTGACATTCACTGCACCTACAACCACAGGTGTGTTGGTGGATGCCGCTTCTCCGACTATTAGTGGTGTTGCAGGGCCATCTGCAGGCACTTATGCTCAAGGCGATACGCTTTGGTTCACTGCTACTTTCGATGAGAATGTAACGGTGAGCGGTTCTCCCTATATTCCGGTGGTGGTGGGTAGTGGCAAACATGCCGAGTATGCTTCTGGTTCAGGTACAACTATTCTGAAGTTCCGCTATGTGTTGCAGTCTGGCGATAGTGATGCGGATGGTATTTCCACAGGGACGAGTGTCACTCTGAATAGTGGTTCAATCAAAGATGCCGCAGGTAATGCTGCTGTTTTGACATTCACTGCACCTACAACCACAGGTGTGTTGGTGGATGCTGCTTCTCCGACAATTAGCGGGGTTACAGGCCCTTCCGCAGGCACTTATGCTCAAGGCGATACGCTTTGGTTCACTGCGACGTTTGATGAGAATGTAACGGTGAACGGCTCTCCCTATATTCCAGTGACGGTTGGCAGTGCGAAGCAAGCGGAGTATGCTTCTGGTTCAGGAACAACGGTTCTGAAGTTCCGCTATGTGTTGCAGTCTGGTGATTCGGATGCGGATGGCATTGCAACAGGGACCAGTGTCACTTTGAACGGCGGGACTATTAAGGATGTGGCAGGCAATGCGGCGACTTTGACATTTAGCGCACCTACAACCACCGATGTGTTGGTGGATGCGATGGCTCCAATGATTACGGGTGTTACTGGTCCATCCGTAGGCACTTATGCGCAAGGCGATACGCTTTGGTTCACTGCGACGTTTGATGAGAATGTAACGGTGAGCGGTTCTCCCTATATTCCGGTGGTGGTGGGTAGTGCGAAGCAGGCGGAGTATGCTTCGGGTTCAGGTACAACTATTCTGAAGTTCCGCTATGTGTTGCAGTCTGGTGATAGTGATGCGGATGGTATTTTCACAGGGACGAGTATCACTCTGAATAGTGGTTCAATCAAAGATGCCGCAGGCAATGCTGCTGTTTTGACCTTCACTGCACCTGCAACTACAGGTGTGTTGGTGGATGCGGTGGCTCCAGCGATCAGTGGTGTCACGAGCCCTGATGCAGGCACCTATGAGGCAGGGGATACGCTGTGGTTTAAGGTGGCTTTCGATGAAAATGTCGATGTCACGGGAACGCCTTCGATTGTCTTGACGATTGGAAGCAGCAGCAAACAGGCCGTGTATGTTTCGGGCAGTGGTTCGGATACATTAAGGTTCGGTTACGAAGTGGTGTTAGGTGATACGGATGATGATGGTATTGAGGTAGCGGCAAGTATTGCGGTGGATGAGGGTTCGATTACCGATGATGCAGGC
>Ga0209373_10002903_pt1 | contig 16501 bp, 14 predicted proteins | sample Higcelweek5metaG_FD_187173 | JGI IMG/M metagenome (GOLD analysis project Ga0209373, IMG submission 187173) | Freshwater pond sediment microbial communities from the University of Edinburgh, under environmental carbon perturbations - High... | ecosystem: Environmental > Aquatic > Freshwater >... | reverse complement strand
CATTACAAACAAGCTCTCCATCGAACCGGGAGCAGTCTTTACGGGCAACTGCGTCATGAAGGAGGGTGAAAACGGTGGAACAGCAGCAGCCAGACCCAAAGAGGAAGGAAAGTAAAGGCGGCAACGGCCTCGAAGCCTATTCAAGATACAGTACCATCGCCATCCAGATGGTGGTTATAATCGTCATCACATCACTCGGCGGCGTTAAGCTTGACAAATGGGTCGGCACAGAGCTGGTATTCACTGTGGTACTCTCTCTCCTGGGCGTGGCGGCCGCAATGTGGCTCGTCATTAAGGAGGCTGTCAGAAACAGGTAAAATGTTCCATCCCCGTGCAATCAGATACTACGCCCGCCTGGCGGTGATCTTCCTGGTTCTTGTCGCCCTGATAATTGTACTCGGGGTAATCCGTCCCGGTCTGACAGACACGGTCCCGGCAATTTTACTCACATCCGGATTCGCCCTTGCTGCCTTTATTTCGCTTTTAATTTTTTTTAACGGTTTCTTTTCGGACAACGAAAAAAGTGTTTTTATGACACTAATTGCGCTGGGTGTGAAGATGCTCCTCTCTTTTGTGCTTGCGCTGCTATTCCTTCTGGTCTTCAAAAACGACTCAACCGGTTCATTAATATTGTTTTTTATCCTATATTTGGCCTTCACTTTTTATGTAATTCTTACATTTACAGGTGTCCTGAAAAATAAGTCAGATTAAAGAAATTTATCTTGAAAAACAGGTATTTATATCTTCTGATTCTGGTATTTGCTTTGCTGGCAGGAACGGTTCCGGCCATCTCAGCTGTTATCAGTGAAGATGAGGTGAAATCACAAAAAACGGAGAAGGAGTTTGATGCAGCGCCTTTCATTATGGAGCATGTGGCAGACTCCCATGAGTGGCACATCCTGACTAAGAAGGACAGCACTGATGTTGCCGTTTATCTGCCGGTGATCATTTATGACAGGGAATCAGGCATTCATCTTTTTTCCTCCCGCAAGATTGCACACGGTCACAGTTATAAGGGATTTACAATTGCCCATGAGGGCAAGTATGCGGGAAAGATAGTCAGGGTAGATGAGCACGGACATCATGATGGCTCAAAGCCTCCGCTTGATTTTTCAATTACGAAGGCCATATTCGGGATGATTGTGGCCTCAATCATTCTCCTCTGGCTTATGATTGCCCTTGCAAGGTCATACAGGAAGACTGGCATCAGCGCACCGAAGGGACTCCAGGGAGTGCTTGAACCGGTTATTCTCTTCATCAGGGATGATGTTGCAATTCCAAACATCGGTGAGCACAGGTACGGGAAATTCATGCCCTACCTTCTTACTGTCTTCTTCTTCATCCTGATCAACAACCTGCTGGGGCTGATCCCGATATTTCCGTTTGGCGCCAATGTTACAGGGAATGTCAATGTTACATTCGTTCTGGCCCTCTTCACATTTATCATCACACAGTTCAGCGCCAACAAAACGCACTGGAGGCACGTCTTTGCCGCACCCGGTGTGCCGTTCTGGCTGCTGCCCATCATGATACCGATTGAGATCATCGGGCTCTTTTCAAAGCCCTTTGCACTCATGATCCGTCTCTTCGCGAATATCACGGCCGGCCATATCATTGTGCTGAGCCTTGTGACGCTTATATTCATTTTCAAGTCGGTGCTTGTGGCCCCGGTCTCCATCTTCTTCGTGCTCTTCATGGACTGCATTGAGCTGCTGGTGGCCTTCCTGCAGGCATACGTATTCACACTGCTGTCAGCCCTCTTCATCGGGATGGCCACAGCCGAACCGGAGCATCATTAATAATCAATATATCAATTTGTTATTTTAAATTCAGTATTATGGAAGAAGCACAAGCAGTAATGTCATTAGCAGCAGTAGGCGCAGGGCTTGCAGTTATCGGAGCAGGACTTGGCATCGGCCGCATCGGCGGTTCGGCCATGGACGCTATCGCACGTCAGCCTGAGGCCTATTCGAAGATTCAGCTTGCAATGATCATCTCGGCAGCGCTTATCGAAGGGGCAGCCCTCTTCGCAATCGTTGTTGCAATGATCAAGGGCTAAAATCAAAATTGAGCCTGCAACGGTTGGTTGCAGGCTTTATTAAGGAATTAAACAAACCGGGATATTATGTTACTACAAAGCAGTCTTGCCAGTCCCGCCATCGGGACCGTTTTCTGGACAACACTGATCTTCCTCATCCTGCTCTTCCTTCTCTGGAAGTTTGCATGGGGGCCTATCATGAATGCTGTCAAGGCGCGTGAGGATATGATTCACAACGCCCTTGACTCTGCCGAGAAGGCCAGGGAGGAGATGAAGGTGCTGCAGGCCGACAATGAAGTCATCCTGCGCAAGGCACGTGAGGAGCGTGACAAGATCCTCCGCGATGCCCGCGTAGCCTATGACCGGATGATGACCGAAGCCAAGGAGAAAAGCCAGTCAGAGTCCGACGCACTCGTTCGCAGAGCCAAAGAGCTTATCGAACGCGAGAAGGTGTCTGCAATCGCCGAAGTAAAGCGCGAGGTGGCCAGGCTGGCTATTGAGGTGGCCTCGAAGGTCGTCGGGGAGACACTGAAAAGCGATGCCGAGCAGCAAAAACTGATAGAGAGATACATTAACGAGATCGAAGCTAACAGGAACTGACCTCATGAATTCAGCCAGGATATCCGTCAGATATGCGAAGGCACTCTTCGATCTTGCCCTTGAAGGCAATGCTGTGGAGGGTGTGTACAGGGACATGAAGAGCATCAGCCGTCTCTGCACCATGGACGAGGTGAAGGCCGTGATTGGCAACCCTGTGATACCTCTTCAGAAGAGAAAGGATGTCATAATTGCCCTTGCGGGAGATGAAGCAGAAAAGCTTACCGTCAGGTTTATCGATTTGATGTTCAGTCACGGACGCGGTGATTACCTCGCTGCAGCCGCAAGAAACTTCACAGACCTTACCCGCAGGCACAGGGGTATTCGCCAGGTTACACTTACAACCGCCGTGCCTGTCAGCGGAGAGCTGAAAAAGGAGATAGCAGGGCTTATTGCCGGGAAGGAATCCGGCACAATTGAATTCAACGAACAGATCGACGGGTCGGTCATTGGCGGCTTCATCCTCCGGGTTGACGATTCATATATCGACGCCAGCGTGAGGAACAGGCTCAATAAATTCAGAAAGGAATTTTCACTGGCAGGTTATGCCGAAAAGTAGTTTATAAGATTCAGAGATATGACTAATATCAAACCTTCAGAGGTATCACAGATTTTAAGGCAGCAGCTTGAAGGAGTAAAGACGGCAATTGACATTGAGGAGGTCGGAACGGTCCTGCAGGTCGGTGACGGCATTGCACGCATCTACGGCCTGATGAACGTCGGCTCCAACGAGCTTATCGAGTTCGTTGAGTCGGGCATAAAGGGTATTGTCCTCAACCTTGAAGAGGACAACGTGGGAGCCGTTATCCTTGGCGCATCGGAAAAGATCAGGGAGGGTGACATTGCCCGCCGTACCGGAAGGATCTCATCCATTATGGTCGGAGAAGGACTGCTGGGCAGGGTCATCACAACAACCGGAGAACCTATCGATGGCCGCGGACCCGTAACCGGCGAGCTCTATGAGATGCCCTTCGAGAGGAAGGCCCCCGGGGTTATCTTCCGCCAGCCGGTCAAGCAGCCCGTACAGACAGGGCTTAAGGCAATTGATGCCATGATACCAATCGGCCGCGGACAGCGTGAGCTTATTATCGGCGACCGTCAGACCGGCAAGACCGCCATCGCTGTCGACACAATACTTAACCAGAAGGGGGAATTTGACAGGGGCAAGCCGGTCTACTGCATATATGTTGCAATCGGACAGAAGGGCTCGAACGTTGCCAATATTGCAAAAACACTTGAGAGTTACGGTGCAATGGATTATACGGTGATCGTCAGCGCCACAGCCGCCGATTCTGCCGCTGCACAGTTCTATGCACCCTTTGCCGGCGCGGCGATCGGGGAATTCTTCCGTGACACGGGCCGCGATGCGCTTATAATCTATGACGACCTCTCCAAGCAGGCGGTTTCATACCGTGAGGTCTCCCTCCTGCTCCGCCGCCCGCCCGGCCGCGAGGCATACCCGGGTGACGTCTTTTATCTCCATTCACGCCTTCTTGAAAGAGCTGCCAAGATCATCGAGTCAGATGAAGTGGCACAGCGCATGAATGACATTCCAGAATCAATCAGGCACCTCGTCAAAGGGGGAGGGTCACTGACTGCCCTGCCGATAATTGAGACACAGGCAGGTGACGTCTCTGCTTACATTCCCACGAACGTCATATCAATCACTGACGGCCAGATCTTCCTTGAATCGAGCCTCTTCAATGCAGGCATCAGGCCCGCTATCAACGTTGGTATCTCAGTATCCAGGGTTGGCGGTAACGCCCAGATCAAATCGATGAAGAAGGTGGCCGGAACGCTGAAGGTTGACCAGGCACAGTACCGTGAGCTTGAAGCCTTCTCAAAGTTCGGATCCGATCTTGATCCTACTACTCTTGCAGTGCTTGACAAGGGCTCAAAGAACGTCGAGATACTCAAGCAGAACCTCTTCTCACCGATGAAGGTTGAAGAACAGGTTGCAATCATATATTGCGGCACAAAAGGATTGCTGAAAAGTGTGCCGGTGCACAAGGTGAAGGATTTTGAGAATGATTTCCTGGCTTTTCTCCGCAGTAATCATGCTGATACACTTAAGAAGATCGCCGGAGGTGTTATAGACAATGATGTTACTGCGGTCCTTGAGGCGGCAGCAGCAGATGTTGCCGGACGATATTCCGCCCGTTAGCATTTAAGTATAAGAAGAGAAGATGGCTAACTTAAAGGCTATAAGGGTCAGGCTCAGCTCGGTCAAATCAACCCGCCAGATCACCTCCGCGATGAAGATGGTGGCTGCCGCCAAGCTGCGCAAGGCACAGGACGCCATCGTTCAGCTAAGACCATATGCCGATAAGCTGAACGAGATTCAGGCAGGCCTGAGCGCTGCACTCCGTGACACCGAGATTGAAAATATCTATGCCGGAAGAAAGACTGGCAACGGCAAGGTGCTCCTTGTGATCGTGACTTCCAACAAGGGACTGTGCGGGGCATTCAATGCCAACGTGATCAGGGAGGCTAAGCGCCTCATGTCTGAGAAGTACGGTGATCAGTCGAGGCGGGGTGATCTCGCCCTGATTACTGTAGGAAAAAAGGCGCATGATGCAATGAAGAAGCTGAAGTGCAATATCCTGGCTGACCGCAGTGATCTTTACACCGGCCTCTCCTTTGACAGGGTCGCAGTACTGGCTGACAGGCTGATGCAGCTCTACATCTCAAAGGAGTATGACACAATAGAGATCATTTACAACAAGTTCAAGAACGCTGCCGTCCAGAAGCTTACCGAGGAGGTGTATCTTCCCGTCAGGATGAGCTCTCCCGAGGGAGGGAAGACAACAACTGCAGACTATATTTATGAGCCTGATCAGATCAGCATTGTCTCGGAACTTATTCCGAAGACGTTGCGGACCCAGCTCTACAGGGCTCTGCTTGATTCCTTTGCCGCAGAGCAGGGGGCACGCATGACTGCAATGCACCAGGCCACAGACAACGCCACCGACCTCATCAGGGATCTTACCCTGCAGTACAACAAGGCACGCCAGGCCTCTATCACCAACCAGCTTCTTGAGGTGGTGAGCGGAGCCGAGGCGCTAAACGGATAACGGAAAAACGAAAATGTTCACCAGCGATTACCTGAGAGAGCTTACAGACAAGGCTATTGCAAGCCTGGGAGGGACACCGGAGGCGGAGAAGCTCTTTGCACCTGTGAGATACATTATGTCAATAGGGGGCAAGAGACTCAGGCCGGTGATGTGCCTTCTGGCCTGCAACATCTTCAGGGATAAGATTGACGAGGCAGTGATGCCGGCGGTGGGCATAGAGGTGTTTCATAACTTCACTCTTATCCATGATGATATAATCGACCGGGCTGACATGAGAAGGGGCTCACCCACGGTACACTCCAAATGGGGTGCCGACCAGGCAATTCTTTCGGGCGATGTCATGGCATTCATTGCAGTGGAATGCATAGGCCAGGCACCTGAAAAGGCGCTGGCGAAGGCACTGAGGCTCTTTAACCGAACCGCCATTGAGGTGTGCACCGGCCAGCAACTTGATCTCGACTATGAAAAGAAGGGTGTGGTCTCTGAAGCGGAATACCTTCGCATGATTGAACTGAAGACAGCCGTACTGGTTGCTGCATCATTGAAGATGGGAGCCATAATTGGCGATGCGAACGAAAAGGATCAGGACCTGCTTTATGAGTTCGGCCGCTGCCTAGGGATAGCCTTCCAGATTCAGGATGATGTGCTTGATACCTATGGCGATACCAAAATGTTCGGCAAGAAGACCGGCAGCGATATAGTGGCCAACAAAAAGACTTACCTCCTTGTGAAGGCGCTTGAACTGGCAGGGGGAAATAAGCTGAGTCGTCTCAGGAAACTGCTTGGTGATGGCAATGATGACCCCGTTGAAAAGGTAAGGGCCGTGAAGGAAATTTATGATGAGCTGGAGATAAGACTGCAGGCAGAAAATTTGGCATATGACTACTTCAACAGGGCATTCCAGGCGCTTGACCAGGTTTCGGTTAACGGTGAACGGAAGAATGAGCTTAAGCAGCTTGCAGTGAATTTGATAGGAAGAGTGAAATAAACGCCGGTACTGCGGAAACGGACGGCAAAAAAGAATTTGAATATTACAAGTATTTATTGAACAGATTTAAGTCAGAGAGATGGCAAAGAAAACAGGAGTGATAAGTCAGGTCATCGGGCCTGTGGTTGACGTTACCTTCGATACGGCCGGCACTGATATGCCGAACATACTTGACGCGCTCGAGATAACGCGGCAGGACGGCTCAATGCTTGTTGTCGAGTGTCAGCAGCACATCGGTGAAAAAACCGTAAGGGCAATAGCGATGGACTCCACCGATGGTCTGCAGCGCGGTATGGAGGTGATTGCAACCGGACTGCCCATCGTGATGCCCGTAGGTGACCAGATCAGGGGACGACTGATGAATGTGACCGGAATGCCAATTGACGGTATCGGTCCGCTTGACAAGAAGGGAGGCTACCCCATTCACCGCAAACCGCCGAAATATGAGGATCTGTCAACCGAGAAGGAAGTGCTCTACACAGGGATCAAGGTGATTGACCTTATCGAGCCTTACTCAAAGGGCGGAAAGATCGGACTCTTCGGTGGAGCAGGCGTGGGCAAGACAGTTGTTATCCTCGAGCTTATTAACAACATCGCAAAGGCTTATTCGGGACTTTCTGTTTTTGCAGGAGTAGGAGAGCGCACAAGGGAAGGCAATGACCTCCTTCGTGAGATGCTTGAAGCCAATGTGATCTCCTACGGCAAGGAGTTCATGGAGGATATGGAAAAAGGGGGTTGGAACCTTGATCTCGTTGACCGCGAGGGTCTCAAGGATTCAAAGCTGGCGCTTGTGTTCGGGCAGATGAACGAACCTCCCGGCGCACGTGCACGCGTGGCTCTATCGGGACTCTCCGTTGCCGAATATTTCCGCGACGGCGAAGGTGAAGGTACCGGAAGGGATATCCTTTTCTTCATGGATAACGTCTTCCGTTTCACGCAGGCCGGTTCCGAGGTCTCTGCACTCCTGGGCCGTATGCCTTCAGCCGTTGGTTACCAGCCTACGCTTGCCTCGGAGATGGGTGTGATGCAGGAGAGGATTACCTCTACACGGCATGGCTCTATAACCTCAGTGCAGGCCGTCTACGTCCCTGCCGATGACCTTACTGACCCGGCCCCCGCAACAACATTTGCGCACCTTGATGCCACCACGGTGCTTAGCCGTAAGATTTCTGAGCTTGGCATTTACCCTGCCGTTGATCCGCTTGACTCTACCTCGAGGATCCTTGCACCCGAGATTGTTGGTGAGGAGCACTATCGTTGTGCACAGAAGGTCAAGGAGATACTTCAGAGATACAACGAACTGCAGGATATAATTGCAATCCTTGGGATGGATGAGCTTTCCGAGGAGGACAAGCTGGTTGTTCACCGTGCACGCAGGGTGCAGAGGTTCCTCTCGCAGCCCTTCCACGTTGCTGAGCAGTTCACCAACATACCTGGCAAACTGGTCTCCATTGAGGACACGATCAGGGGCTTCAACATGATAATTGACGGCGCAGTGGACCAGTATCCGGAAGCCGCATTCATGCTCGTCGGAACAATAGAGGATGCAATCGCCAAGGGCGAGAAGCTTATTGCAGAGAGCAGGTAAAGTCAAAAGAGACCCGACGTGAAAATAGAGATAATCACACCTGATAAAAGCATTTACTCCGGCGATATCCGCTCGGTGCGTGTACCCGGAAGGAAGGGCTCGTTCCAGGTCCTGAAGGACCACGCTCCCATTATCTCCACACTTGATGCCGGCCTGGTTGTCATCGCTGATGAACAGGGTGCTGAGGTGAGGTTTCAGATCACCGGCGGCGTTATCGAGGTGAAGAAGAACAGGATTATCCTGCTTGCCGATTCCGTGACCCAAAGCTGAGGGTGATGGACAGCGACGAATTCAGGAGACAGGGCCATGCAATCGTCGAGTGGATAGCCCGTTACTTTGAAAACGTTGAGGAGTACCCGGTCAAATCACGGGTTAGTCCAGGTGAGATAAAAAATGCACTGCCTGAACTCCCTCCGGCGGGAAGTGAATCATTTGACCTTTTCCTGAAGGATTTTGATAAGATAATCATGCCGGGCATAACACACTGGCAGAGCCCGGATTTCTTTGCCTATTTCCCTGCAAACAGCAGTCCTCCGTCCGTTCTTGCCGAGATGCTAACCTCAGCCCTCGGGGCCCAGTGCATGTTGTGGGAGACCTCCCCCGCCGCTGCAGAGCTCGAGGAGCGGATGATGGGGTGGCTGAGGGTGATGACAGGGCTACCCGAAGAGTTTGAAGGGGTCATTCAGGACAGCGCTTCATCAGCAACTCTAGCCGCGCTGATCACAGCCCGTGAAAAGACGACAGGATTCCGTTCAAACAGCGAAGGACTTCGTGATGCGGGGAAACTTCGTATTTATGTTTCAACCCAGACTCACTCCTCCGTTGAAAAAGGGGCAGGAGTGGCAGGATTTGGCCGCGAAAACCTGGTGAGGGTGATGGTCCGGAAAGACTTTTCAATGGATCCTGAGGCCCTGGAGAGGGCAATAGAGGCAGATATTGCAGCAGGGTACATCCCTTGCTGCACGGTTGCCACAATCGGCACCACCGGCACCACCGCAATTGATCCGCTGAGAGCTGTTGGTGAAATCTGCCACAGGTACGGGATCTGGCTGCACGTTGACGCCGCACTGGGAGGAACCGCATTGCTCCTCCCTGAGATGCGGTGGATGTCTGACGGAATCGAATATGCCGACTCGTTTGTCTTCAACCCGCACAAGTGGATGTTCACCAACTTCGACTGTTCGGCCTATTTTGTCCGCGATGCCGCGTCACTCATCCGGACCTTCGGGATCCTTCCTGAGTACCTTAAGACACGTACACGTGGGCAGGTGAATGATTACCGCGACTGGGGCATACCGCTTGGCCGGCGTTTCAGGGCTCTGAAACTCTGGGCAGTGATCCGCTCCTACGGCGTTGAAGGGTTGCAGTCAGCCATACGTGAGCATATCAGGCTGGCAAAGATGCTGGAGGGGATGATCAGGTCAGAAAAGGACTTTGAACTGATGGCGCCGGTGCCACTGAACACAGTCTGTTTCCGGTATCACCCGCAGGGCTTTGATGACACTGCCGCAGACAGGCTCAATGAAAAGATCAACCACGCCCTCAATGACAGCGGGAAGATCTATCTTACCCACACGAAGGTCAACGGCAGGTACGTGTTGCGCATGGTCACAGCACAGACAAATGTGACTGAACGTCATGTGATTCAGGCCTGGGAGCTGATAAAGGAATATGCCCTATCGCTCTCTTCCCAGGACGGTGCCGTAGATATTGACTGAGAAAGTCCCGTTTACAAAGTACCTGTTTTCTCCCGGGAGATATCCGGCCCTGACACCTGCACTCATCTCAAACGGAAACCGCAACAGGTAAAAATCAGCCAGCAGTTCCGATCCCGCCGATAAGAACATTTCCGCTCCGGCAGTATAGCTGCGGTTGTCGTAGTCATTGATCCCCTCGGCTTTGGAGTAATCATAGAAGAGTGATCCCCTTATCCTCTTGACATAAATAATGCTACCCACCGCCAGGTCAGGATAGAATAGCGGCAGAGTGTAGTCTGCCGAGAATGAGAACAATTTCTCTGCTATCAGGTTGTCACCCTGACCCCTGGGCCAGGGGATTGAGTTACGGTAGATAAGTTTCCGTGCGGGTGACTGTTTCTCCCATCCCGACCTGAGGGCTAGACTGTGATTCGGGAACACCCCGGGAAAATAAAGGGTTGCCCTCGCATAACTCCTGTTGCTGTACAGGCTGGCGTCCCATGGTGTTGAGGTGAGCCTTACATCAAGTACCTGTCCCCACCTGGGATTTATGTCACGGTAAGCTGTACGGAATGTGTTTGAGAAATAAAGCCTGCCGGTCAGGCTGATTACATCCCTGTCATACCGGTTCTCATCCGGCATAAAGGTTAACCTGTTCCGATAGCCCACATAAAGGGCAGGCATCAGCATCTGCCTGAATTTTCCGTGTGCGAACCAGAGCTGATCATAGACGCTGACGTTGAGCTGCAGGTCGCGGCCGGTATCTGCCGGCAGGGAGTTCCCGCTTGTATCAATGCTTACAACCTGGTCTCCTCCCCAGCTCACATCCGCGTCAATCACCGGGTGCCATCCCTTCCAGCTGATGCCGGTACGGATATAATGATTTCCGTCAGAGTATTCATATCCGGCTGTGGTTATGAGTGTGCTCAGGTGGTTCTGTGACATGAGTGTTATCCCCGGGCTGACAGCTGTAGGATCGCTCGTAAGTTCGTCAATGTCGGCATAAAACGGGAACCAGCTGTGGAAATTGAAAAGGTGTGCCGTCTTGCTGTATCGCTTCGGTTCGGGTATTACAGGCAGGGACCGCTCCTCACTGTCTGTCACTGCCGGTATGGGCGCTATCGCGGGAATGATTGCGTGTCCTGTAAGGCCTGCTGTGCCTGCTGTGGCTGATCCATTTTCTGAGGCGATGATGAATCCTCCTGCCGTGTAATCCGAGAAGAGAAGTTCCCCGTCGCTGACCGAAAATCCCGATATCCCGAAACGTGAACCGGTGATCCGTTCTGCAGGGCCATCTCCTGCGATGCGGTAAATGTTATCTGATCCGTCGCCCTGCGCCAGGAAGAAAAGTGTGTCATTGCATATCCCGGCCTGGATGATGTCCCTTACACTCTCCTCAAGGTGCACTTTCCATCGCTTTCCGGTAGGGCTGTAAGTACGGATCCCCTCTCCCTTCTCACTCAGCGTGACAACTGTCACCATGCTGCCGTCAGATGACCATGCGGGGCGCTGCAGGATGAGGCTGTCAGGAGGAAAAACATTCATCAGGATTTCACCGGTGTACGAGTCAAGCAGGACAAGTGAACAACGCATATCAGGCGTAGTTGACACGGCCGCGACTGTCTTCCCGTCAGGAGAGAGGTCGGGAGCTGTATAACGGCTGCGGAAGGTAAGCTGCGTTATGGGTCCGCCGGGGAGGTCAAGTCTCTTGATTACCGAGTAGTCACGATTGTCCCATCTAGGATCAGGGTGTTGCTCCGCCCATACTAAAGTGTTGCCTGAAAGCGAAAAAATATAGGGATAAACATATCCGGTGGTGGTCAGGTTCATCTCTTTGCCCGAAACAGGATCGGTAATTACAAACCGTGAGGGATCGGACAGGGATGTTCTGAGTGAAACGATCCTCCCGTCAGCAAGCCTGTGAGGAGTGAAATGGCTGACATAATCCCTTTTTTTGCTGATATTCAGCGGCTGGTAATCTGTTGTTCCTTCAGGCATATTCAGGTTCCACATCTTTTCAAGTGCAGCAAATGTGGAGTCGTAAAGCCGTTTCTTGGTGAGGCCGGCGGCGCTTCGAAGTCCTGCATTGACAGGGTTGAGGTGCCATCCGGGTGAGATTTTTGATGTAAGTGTATTCCAGGCGCCGGGATCATTGTTGCGCAGGTGGTTCATCATAAGGTAACCGAAGACGTAGTGATCGGGGGTGAAGTTCCTGTATGATCCGGAGAGCATTTTGTCATAGCCGTATATTCCATTCGGTCCTGCTGCAAGCGCCCTGGCTCCGCGGATGAATGTATTGCTTCGTCCCCTTCCTGAGAGCCCGGTTGCCGTCTCGGCATATACAGCATCGCCCTCGAAGGCCCAGTTCGGTACCTCCACCGCCGCGAGGCCCACCGCCTGCTCACCGATTATGTATTTAAGCGCCTTTCCAAGGCCTTTGCCGTTGAGGGAACCGAGCTGCAGCACGTGTGCCGTCTCGTGTACTGTGAGCTGCAGTGCCGGATGCATCGGCAGGTTGTCCTGGCCGGGAAGGGGATAGAGCTCCATCCTCCTGGGCGCCCAGCTGACATAGCCGTTCGACTGCATCGAGTGATTGTGAATTATCACCGGGATGTTCGTGCGGACGCCGGGATATAGGACAGACAGCTTCTCATATGACTCCTCCAGCAGCCTTGCATAGCGCGCTGCCTCCGCGCCGAAGTCGTCCGGGAAGATAACCCGGAAATGAGGGGTTCGTATCTGCAGCCACCTGAGTGAAGCCGGATCCTGCCCGGTCTCATAATACTGAGCTCCTGCCCTGGCAATAGCAAGCAGGCTCATTATGAGCAGAATGACTACTTTTTTCATCAGGGGCTGTTTGCTCAAAAATACCAAAATTGGCCGATATCTACGGGTGCACGCCAAAATCTTATTATTTTCGTGCGGTATTAATCAGGAACGGAAATAATACGGTTATGACAAAGAAATTCAGGCTTTGGGAAAACATTCTCGGCTGGGCGGTATTTGCCGTTGCGGCAATCACCTATCTGATGACCCTGGAGCCGACCATGAGCCTGTGGGACTGCAGTGAGTTCATTGCATCGGCATGGAAGCTCGAGGTCGGGCACCCGCCTGGGGCACCTTTCTTCATGCTCCTGGGAAGGTTTTTCTCCTTTTTTGCCGGGGGCGATGTGTCAAAGGTGGCAATGATGATCAACGCCATGTCAGGCCTCTTCAGCGCACTTACAATCCTCTTCCTGTTCTGGACAGTCACCCACCTTGCAAGGAGGATTTTCCTGAGGCAGGAGTCTGACTACACTGCCGGAAGAATCATGGCCGTTCTCGGTGCCGGAGTAACCGGTGCACTTGCATATGCCTTCTCTGACACCTTCTGGTTCTCCGCCGTGGAGGGAGAGGTGTATGCAACCTCGTCACTCTTCACTGCCGTGGTCTTCTGGGCAATGCTGAGATGGGAGGATGTGGCTGACGAACCGTATGCCGACAGGTGGATTATACTGATCGCATTCATGATGGGACTCTCAATCGGGGTGCACCTGCTGAACCTTCTGGCAATACCTGCAATTGTTTTTATCTGGTATTTCAAGAAGTATGACTTCTCATGGAAGGGGCTGGTTCTGTCAACTGCTGTTTCGGTGATTCTGATTGTGCTCGTAATGTATGGAATCATCCCGGGGATTGTGAGGGTGACATCGGCATTTGAACTCTTCTTTGTCAACAGCCTCGGCATGCCGTTCAACAGCGGCATGTATATCCATCTGCTGCTGTTCCTTGCCGCACTGATTCTTACAGTCTGGTACTCCTTCACTCACACTGAAGGCAGGAGAGGATTCATTCTTGCAGCCGTAACAATGCTTCTATCAGGGATCTGGCTGCTTACAGGCTCGCTTCTGCTCAACATAGTGTTTCTTGGCGCCGTGATCTACGGGACATGGTATCTCTCCACCCGCAGGAGAGATGTTCTCAATACTATCATGACCGCACTTATGGTCATCGTAATAGGTTACTCAAGCTTCGCCGTCATCGTTATACGGTCCACGGCCAATCCGCCGATGAATGAGAACAACCCGTCCAATCCCTTCGCCCTTCTCTATTACCTTAACCGGGAGCAGTACGGTCAGCGTCCCCTTTTCCACGGCCCGTATTACAACGCTCCGGTGACAGATTATGTCAAGGGGAAGCCAACCTATAATCCCTCAGACGGCAAGTATATAATCACGAATCGCCAGACCAACCGGGAGTATGATGAGCGGTTCATGACAATCTTCCCCAGGATGTGGAGTGACTCTCCGGACCATATCAGGGAATATGAAAAGTATGTTGGTACGAAGGGCAAGCCGGTTCAGGTCAAGGATCCGCAGACCGGGGAGACAACCACCTTGCGCGTGCCTACATTCGGGCAGAACCTGAGGTTCATGTTCCAGTACCAGCTGGGATTCATGTATTTGCGTTACTTCATGTGGAACTTCAGCGGCAGGCAGAATGACATTCAGAGTACCGGGGGGCCGGTCAACGGCAACTGGATCACGGGGATTGAGTTCCTCGATGCACCGCGAACGGGGTCACTGAAGGGGATGCCGGATGATATGAAGAATGCGCCTTCGCGGAATAAGTATTTACTCCTCCCGCTTCTGCTCGGGCTTGTCGGGTTCCTGTGGCACTTCAACCGCGATGTGCGTAACTGGTGGATAGTTTTACTTCTCTTCGTGATGACTGGCCTAGCCATAGTAATCTATCTAAACCAGTATCCTAACCAGCCCAGGGAGCGCGACTATGCATATGCTGCCTCGTTTTATGCCTTCACAATCTGGATTGGCCTCGGGGTGCTTGCTCTGTTCGAGCTGTTCCGGAAGGTCACAGGAGAGGCACCGGCTGCCGTTGTTGCCTCGGTGCTGACCTTTGCCGCCGTCCCGGCTCTGATGGCATCAGAGAACTGGGATGACCATGACCGTTCCGGAAGGTACCTGGCAAGGGACGTTGCCTTCAATTACCTTAACTCATGCGCTCCAAACGCAATTATTTTCACCGGCGGCGACAATGACACCTTTCCGCTCTGGTATGCGCAGGAGGTGGAAGGGGTACGCACTGACGTGAGGGTTTGCAACCTGATGCTCCTGAATACCGACTGGTACATTGACCAGATGAAATACAAGGCATATACGTCGGAACCGCTGCCCGTCAGCCTGCCGAAAGAGCTCTACTATGACGGGGTGAACAACCAGGTGGCTGTCTTTGAACGGGTGAAGGAGCCTGCGACTGCAAAGGAGGTGATGAAGTTCATCACAAGCGGCAGCGAGGTCTCCAAGCTGTCAATTTACGGAGAGGATCTCTGGTATATCCCCACCCGCACAGTGCGCATCCCGGTTGACTCCGCGAAGGTGCTGGCCAACGGTACAGTAAGGCCGGAAGATGCAGATAAGATCGTGCCTTATATCGACATAACCCTTAAGGGTTCATGGATCATGAAAAATCAACTCCTCGTTCTCGACATCCTGGCACATAATGACTGGGACCGTCCGATATATTTTGTCGCCGGCCAGCATGAAGATGCTCTGGGCCTCGAGGAGTATTTCAGGCTTGAGGGCCTTGCATACAGGCTGGTTCCGGTTAAGGGAGTGAACAAGAGCTGGTTTGAGTACGGCAGCATAGACTCGGATATACTCTATGATAACATGATGAACAGGTTCACCTGGACCGGGTCATCAGATCCGGAGGTCTATATAGATTACTATCACAACCGCACCCTCACTGTTGTACGGGCGCGTCTCAATTATGCAAAGCTCTCAAAACAACTTGCAACTGAGGGTGATACGGCAAGAGCCGCGCAGGTAATCAACAGGTGTCTTGAACTGTTCCCGATCGAAAAGATGGGCTATGACTTCTACTTCAGTGACATCATCTCGGCATGCTTTGCTGCCGGGGAGAGGGACCAGGCGAAGGAGCTTTCATCAGAATTCGCTGATTACTATTATAAAAGGGCAGGTTACCTGCTTAATCAGAAGCCGTCTGTGGCATTATATGCCGAGGCTGAGATCGCCAACGGACTGCAGATGATGCTCCAGGCAATGCGCCTCTGTTTTGACAATGGCGAAACAGCCCTTGCTGAGGAGATAAACGTTAAATACAATGAGCTCTATTCGAGGTATGGAGCGATGTATCAGTAAGGAGATGAGGCAATAGGCAGAAGGCAGTAGGCAATAGTGAAGAAATGGCTGCTGGCATAAAAGTATGACATGCAACAAACCTTAGCCGGAAATCAAAAATATCTGTTGGTTACTGAAGACGATTGTTTGGCTGACACTACTGCCTATTGCCTATTGCCTGCTGCCTGACTGGCTCAGTCGTACGCCTGGTACGCCGGCCTGGGAGCCAGGTACTTTTCAATAATGAGGTGTATCTTGTCAGGGAAGATTGGCTTGAGGTTATACTCGGTACATCCGGCGATATATGCCTCATTCTTTGTTTGTTCCGAAAAATAGGCAGTGATGAGTATCACCGGCGCGCTCCGGTTTACCTGGCGGA
>Ga0209373_10002902_pt1 | contig 16501 bp, 12 predicted proteins | sample Higcelweek5metaG_FD_187173 | JGI IMG/M metagenome (GOLD analysis project Ga0209373, IMG submission 187173) | Freshwater pond sediment microbial communities from the University of Edinburgh, under environmental carbon perturbations - High... | ecosystem: Environmental > Aquatic > Freshwater >... | reverse complement strand
AGCCGCATTGTTTTCCGGATGGCAAAGTGAAAGCGGCTATCCGCTATTTTGAAGCCTATGATGCAGCTACTGCTGAAGCGAAGCAATACCGCCAGACAACAGTTGCTGCCAACTGGATTCCGCTCGGGATTTCATCGTGGCAATTGGGTTATAGCGGCTACAATCCGGGCAATGGCCGCGTGAATTTTGTGGCTCAACATCCAAGCAATCCCGATATTATTTACATTGCCAGCCCCAGTGGCGGCATCTGGAAAAGCGTCGATGGCGGAAATACCTGGAATACCACATTTGATCAGATGACGCGGCTTGGGACATCGTGCATCGCCCTTCATCCGCTGTATCCCGATACGCTCTTTATTGGCACCGGCGATAAAGATGCCTGGGATACCGAAGCCTTCGGAATTCAGAAAAGTTATGATGGCGGAACTACCTGGCAAAACGGAGGTATTAATTACGGAGTGAATTACAACAACATCAATAAAATTCTGATCAATCCACAAAATCCGGATGTGATGTTTGCCTGCACACCGGAAAGAATTTATCGCTCGAAAAATGCCGGTACAACCTGGAATACAGTGTACAACGGCAACAACGACGATATCCGCTGCATGTTCTATAAACCGGGCGATACCACCACCATATATTGTGGCGGCGCCATGTTTTTGAAAAGCACCGATGGCGGACTTACCTTTACAGAAAATACAACATTGCCAAACGATACAAGCCGGCTTGAAATAGGTGTGAGCGCGGCAAATAACAACTATGTGTATATCCTGGCTTCGAAATCGGATAACACTTTCGGAGGCTTATACCGTTCGACCAACAATGGAACTACTTTTACACTGATGTCTTCAGCTCCCAATATCATGGGATATTCCATCGATTCGAGTGCTTATACCGACGATGCCGGGCAGGCCTGGTACGATCTGGCCATTGCTGTTTCGCCTCTCGATGCAAACACGGTTTTCACCGGCGGTGTGAATATTTGGAAAAGTACCGATGGTGGTGCCAACTGGAATCCTGTCACCAACTGGTATGTCGATCCGTATTATCAGTACACACATGCTGATATACATTATCTTGGATTTTACGGAAATCGCTTCTATTGCGGTAGTGACGGTGGTGTTTTTGTCAGCGAAGATTACGGTGATACCTGGACCGATTTGTCGCCGGGCCTCGAGATTACACAGTTTTATGCATTTTCCAATTCACAATCAAATTCGCAGCTGATGGTGGCTGGTGCACAGGACAATGGCAGCAATAAATATTTAGATGGCGTATGGACGCATGTTTTTGGTGCCGATGGTTTTGAAGCGCTCACCCACCCGACCGATGACGATATTTTTTACTGCTCGTACCAGAGCGGTGGCATTTTGCGTACCTACGACGGTGGCGAAAATTTCGATTATATCAACACCACAGGACAGGAAGGCGCCTGGCTGACACCCATAGCTATGAGTCCTGCCAATCCTTCTGTGATCTGGATGGGTTTGGAAGATTTGTGGAAAAGTACCGATGGTGGTGATACCTGGAATGATCTTACCCAGGGACGTTTGCAGGGTGACAAAATTGATGAAATTGCTGTTGCTCCGTCAAACCCGCTTTCCATCTATTTCTCAAACAACGACTCATTGTATATTACCCAAAACGGTGGCAGCACCTGGACTGCGGTTCAACCAATGTCGGGCTATTATATTGCGGGGATCGCTGTCAGTGCCGAAGACAATAATAAACTCTGGGTTGCTTTATCGGCTTCGGGCGGCGATCAGGTGTTGCGCAGCCTCGACGGTGGCCTGAACTGGACATCGATAACCGGCGCCATGAGCGGTGTTGGGCTCAATTGTATTGTTGAAGATCCCAACTCGCCCGATGGATTGTATGTCGGCACCGAAACCGGAATTTTTTACCGCGACACCACTATGTCGGCCTGGGAAGCCTTCGACACGAATCTGCCCAAAGTGATTGTGAATGAACTTGAAATTGTATTAAATGTGAGCCGGATCCGCGCAGCCACCTACGGCCGCGGTATTTGGGAAAGCCATATGTACAACTGGGATGCACTGGAAGAAAGCGAGAAATTCATGTGCGATATTTTCCCCAACCCTGCTTCGAAGCTGGTGACCATTGATATCCAAAAAAACGCAAATGCCGATCTGCTGCGCATTTTCAATGCCGGAGGCAGTTTAATCAAAACTATTGCTGTCACTGGGAATCAGCTAACGGTGGATGTGAGCGACTTTTCGAATGGTAATTATTATTTCCGCATCGAAAAAAGTGGTGAAGTTTTAGGCACACAAAAAGTCACTGTAATTACAGAAAAATAGAAAATTCTTGCGCAAAAGAAATTTTTTATTACTTTTGCATTCTCATTTCAGGCCCCGTAGCTCAACTGAATAGAGTATCTGACTACGGATCAGAAGGTTATAGGTTTGAATCCTATCGGGGTCACTAAGAGACAAATCCGCAAGGAAAAGAATAATTAGCCCCAAGGCACGATCGAACTTGTTCGAATAGTGCCTTGGGGCTAATTATTTCAGCTCTGTAAGAGCTGTGCGGATTTGTCTCGGAATTCGGAGCTGTTTAGGATCAGCGGAGCAAAGTACGCAGCGAAGCGAAGTATCTTTGCGTAGCTAATCCTGACTCTATTCACGGAGCCTTTCCTCGAGCCATTTTACAAATTTGATGTTTTTGATTTATCAGAAATATCAAATGCGGAAAATCAAATAAACGGAGTAAACCCGGATTTGTCTCCGAATCCGGAGCCCAAAAGGATCAGCCAATATTTCGTACTTTTGAAATCGCAATTAAAAATCAGTTTTCATGCATTTTTCTGGATTTCAGGTTACACTCGTTATGCTTGCATCCCTATTTTTCGGTAGTTGCAATTCCAATAACAGCAAATCATCCAATACCACTGATACTTCATTGAAGTCAGCTTCAATTGCTGTTTCTGAGCTTAACGATGTCTGTGATTTTGTAGAGGCTTTCAGAATCTGCATTGACGATTACACTAAAGTATACAATGAAACAAAATATGAAAAATTGCCTGGTGCAGAACAGAGAAAAATTGATCAAATCAACTCCAAAATGGATGAAATCCTTCTGGCCGTTGACAAAAAAAATCTGAATATTGAACAGGTCTCAGCGTGCGAAAACTGGAAAGACATTATCTACAAAGGGAAGCTGTTGCTGCAATATAGAAAAACACCGGATAATTTGCAGCTCGATTCGCTGAAAACACCCTGTGAATATTTATCAAAGCTTGAATGGGTGGCTGATAGTGTTTCTGCTATAATCCAATACCGTCAGTTTAATGAATTGAAAATTCATGAGATAAAAAAAGTGATTCTGACGATCAATAATATTGCAGTAATTACAGAACATAGCATTAATAAAGGTATTCAGTCAAACGATTTCATGTCCTGCGAAAACTATGGACCTGTAACGAATAAACTTTCTGCTTTACAAAATCTACAATAATTGAAAATATCATTCATCTAATTTGAAAAATACTGCTCGTGAAATAAGTCAGTAACAGCACTTATTTTTTACTTATAAAAATTCAATCTGAAAGATTTGTATTTTTGAACAAAAATTGTCTATGAAAATCCGGTTAAGCACGACCATATTATTATTGCTGATGATGACCATTGGCAACCTTTGTTTTGCACAGAAAGATACCCTGATTATCTATCAGGATTATGAAACCAGCTTATACGGGTATCAGGATTCTTATTACGATATCGTTATTTTTCCGCAATACGACTATGCCGGCGATTTCAGCGAAGGATATGCTGTAGTGCAATCGGGCGCTCAGAACATGCTGATTGATATGTCGGGAAAAAAGTTTCTGGCTCTTGATTTCGGTACCACGCAAACCGTTACACATGGTTTGCTTACAGGCGAGAAAGATGAAAAATACGGCTGTATTGATCTGAAAGGCAATGTGGTCATTCCTTTCGAATACAGCTATCTGTCGGTAATTGGCGACGGCTTACTGATGTACGGCGAAAAAGGAAAATTCGGACTGATGAACCGAAATGGGAAAAAAATTACAGAAGCGAAGTATGAAGATATTGATAATTACTCCGATGGTTTGATCCGGGTTCTGGATGACAACAAATACGGTTTTATCAATACCAGTGGAACGTTGATTATACCTTGCAAGTACGAATACACCCAATCCTTTCATCAGGGGGTATGTCCTGTGATGGATCACAGCGAATTGTGGGGGCTGATTGACCGCAACGATCAGTTTATTCTGAAACCCATGTATGATGGCATGTCGGAATTTACCGAAGGCCGCGCTGCTGCTTCGCTTGATCTGAAATCGGGATTTATCGACCTGAGCGGAAAACAAATTACCGACATTGTGTACGACAATTATACGTTGTTTCAAAACGGCCTGGCATCTGTCAACGCTGGTGACAACTGGGGTGTGATTGATCTCAACGGAAAAGAAATTCTGCCTGTTGAATATTATGAAATCGAGTATCCTGAAAAGAAAACGATTCTTGCGTCCAATCTGGTTGAAGAAAGCACCTTTTATACGCTGTTTGACAACACCGGAAAACCGCTGACGGATTTTGATTTAGATGACGTTTTTCATCTCGGAAACAGTTTATATCGAGTCACAAAAGGCGATTTGACCAGTATGATTGATCAAACCGGTAAAGAAATTCTTCCATTGGAATACACTAGTCTCGGATCGTTTTATCAGCAGGTGACCATTGCCGGAAAAGGTGAACAATTCGGGCTCATCAACACCAAAGGCGAAACCATTGTTGATTTTGGCAAATACGACACCTTCGATTATTTTATCCGGGGCTTGGTGCGCGTTAGCAAAAACGATTTGTATGGTTATCTTGATCTGAATGGAAACGAAGTCATTCCCGTTACATACCCCGTTTTAGGTTATCTGATCGGAAGTATCACCTATTTTGAACGCGACGGAAAATACGGATTGATTGGTCGCGACGGAAAAGAAAAAGACTGGATCTATGACGAAATATACGATTTTGCCTTTGGACTTGCTTTGGTCAGTATGGATAATAAATATGGTTTTATCGACTACACCGGAGCACAGGTAATACCGCTCGAATATGATTATGCAGAGCAGTTTGCAGCGCCTCAGACCTGGTGTACCAGGGATGGTAAATCGGGAACCATCGATGTGAAAAACAATACCGTTGTTCCGTTTATCTACGATTCCTATTCGCTCTTGTACATAACCACTTATGAATTTTATACTGACAGCCCGATCGGCTATCAGGTTGTCAGCAATGGCAAAACCGGCGTCATCCAAATGGACGGAACCGTTACTATTCCTGTGATCTATGATTTTATCGGCGAATTCAATGAGCAAAAGACTGCCTGGGCGCGACTGAATGGAAAACTGGGTGGCATCGGAATCGACAACACGATTGTGCTGCCATTTAAATTTGATGAAATCGGTATTTTCCGCGATGGTTATGCTAAAGCCAGTGTTGATGGCGCCTGGGGCATTATTGACAAATATGGAAATATTGTTATTACTCCAAAATATTCATTTGTAAACAGTCTTGTCGAAGAAATGGCTGCCGTGCAAATGAACAATCAGTGGGGCTTTTGCCACATCAGCGGCCGCGAAGTTGTAGCGCCGAAATATCAGGCTGTCGAAAATTTCAAAGAAGGCTACGCCGCTGTTCAACTCAATAATAAATGGGGCTTTATTGATAAAGACGGCGTTGTGGTTGTTCAACCTATCTACGATACTGTCACCGATTTCAATGGTGGATTCAGCATTGCCGTAAGTGGAAAAAAGAAATACAGCATCGAAGCCGGCATGTTTACCAGAACCAGACTAAAGCAATAGCATTCAGCTTTCAGTCCGCCGCGGCGGATCAGCGTTGTGCATTGTGCGTTGTGCCCTGAGCGTTGTGCTCTGAGCGTTGTGCGTTATGCCTTGCGTAGCATTTCAATAAATCGTTTTGCCTGCTCAGCATCGGGAACTTTGCCATGCCAGCGATAATCATTTTCGATTTCGGGAACTCCCCTACCCATCATGGTTTGCGCCAGAATCACTGTCGGTTTTTGCGAATGTGGTTTTGCGAAGGCTTCCATCAATTCTTCCACATCGTGGCCATCGGTTTCAATGGCATGCCAGCCATACGATTCCCATTTCTGCTTCAGCGGTTCGAGCGACATAACCTTCTCTGTCGGGCCGTCAATCTGCACGCCGTTGCGGTCGACAATGGCCATCAGATGGGTTAGTTTTTGATGAGCCGCACTCATGGCGGCTTCCCACACACTGCCTTCCTGTAATTCGCCATCGCCGAGAATACAAAAGACGCGCGCATCCATTTTCTGTTGCCGCAAACCCAATGCAGTACCAACGGCTACACCGAGCCCCTGGCCTAATGATCCGGCCGATAATTCGATTTTAGGCAATCCATGATCGCGTCCGGGATGGCCCTGCAAGCGGCTTCCAAGCTTACGCAGCGACAACAATTCTTCTTCGGGGAAATAGCCGGCTTCGGCCAAAGTGGCATACAGCACTGGCGCTACATGGCCAATACTCAAAATCAAACGGTCGCGTTCGGCCCAGTCAGGTTCTTGAGCCCGGTGATTCATGCTGTGAAAATACAAGGCCGAAAACACATCGGCCAGACCCAGTGATCCGCCCAGGTGGCCGCTTCCGGCCACTGCAAGCATGCGGATTATATTGGTGCGTATATGAAATGCGTGTTGCTGAATTAATCTGATGTCGGTCATTGATTTATTTTTTACCAGACAAAGTTAGAAAGATTCAGCGGTAAAAAAGAACCGGCCGCATCCTGCTCCATGCGACCGGTTCAACAAAAAGTCGATAATTATTCAGCGATGAGCAGGCATTCCGAAACCACAAAATCAGCTCCTTCAATTAATAGTACATATTCGCCCGAAGGCAATTCAGAAGTCGGCACTGTAACCGTAATATCACCCGAACGGGCTTCAATTACTTCGCTTTTTACAATTTTTCCCTGTATATCAATCATTGAAATAGTCATCACTTGAGCTGTAGCAATCTTAAAATTCATCATCACTATATCTGAAGCTGGATTTGGAAAAATTGTTACCAACCCTTGCTGATTTGTGGCAATTTCTTCGTAGCTGTTTGTTGAGTTTTCGGCATCGAACATACTTAGTCCATTGTCGCTCCATGCAATTACAACTTTTTTGTTTTTTATATTCAAATCGATGCGCGGAACAACCGGATAATCACAATAGGTATCGGCATCGCGCACAGATTCAACCATAACCAATGCAACTGAATATCCCGGAGCTCCCAGTTCTTTGTATTTAAACGGAATCCAGTTATCGGAAGCATTGAAATACGTCATATCGAATTGTTCGTTTATTGGATCATAAACGACATATGGATTTTTATTGCTGGTAATATCGCTTGCCAGCACAAATTCATATTTGGATGGATTTGGCATTGCGTGCACAATGCTGTCGCAAACATACCCATAAATAGCACCAGAACTATGTTCGGCAACAATCAACGTGCGCATATCACCTTCGCCAAAGCCGGTGCCGTTACTTGTTTTTTGCGAAACAGCCATGCTGGGATTCCGGTAACTGCTGTTGCCAAAACCTACATCATACGGACCTGCATAATAGGGTAAGCCTCCGGTGTTCGGATAAACAAACATCACAGCAAGTCCACCGTAATCATCCGAGGGAAGTTGAAAATAATCCCAGACAACACCCAAACGACCGTAAACACTGGTTTCCGAAGTTACCGAACCGATGGCAATGCCCACACTACGGATATCGGCCGATGCACCATGCAATGAAACGCGATTCAGATTATATCCGCCAACTTCATCAGTCCATACAATCACAGAATCGATTAGAACACCATTTTTTACAGCTGCCATTGAAACAGCATAGGGATCGGAAGCATAGTTTTTGTTCCGGTAATCTGAAGCCAGGCTTACACAGCACCATCCCCTTTCAGAGGAAAAGGATTCATTCACCAATAGTAATGAGCCACCGCTGGCATTATGCCGCGAACATAAAAGAGTGGAATTGTGTAATACAGTATCCACCGATGTTCGTGAAATAAACAATGCGAAAGTTGATTCTTCGTTCCCGGCTGCCATAATGTCGAAACAGGTAAAATGTTCGGCAGCTGATAATGAAAACGACAGGCAGTTTGAAAACGTAAGGCCGTTGTTGGTCGATTTCAGGATTTCAAGATCCCGCATCGGGCCATCGGCACTGATAGTAGAATACAGACGTCCATAATAAATGGTACCATCGTAGGAAACCGAAACTTTTGCAGCAGAATAATAGCGGCCCGGCTCGGGGTTAACAACCACATCCGGACCCCAGGCATTCGCTGTGCCAGGGATTGCTATCGCAAAGATGGATAAACAGATAGCAAGAACCCACGTTGCTTGCTTTTTCATGATGATGAATATTAATGATTCGCTTAAGATAAGAAATATATCGCTTAATTACAATTAATCGCTGTTAATTCATTACACAAAACAAAAAATTTCGCACGTCTTATATGTCGTCCCGATTAAATTGCTGAATTATTTAGGATAATTCTGTAGCCCATGTATTTTATAAAATACCGGCATTTTCTTTTTTTGAGGTGCCAATTATTTTGGGTGTCCCTGACATTTTAGCCCCGCCAAAGCGGGGTAAACTCCAGCTAAATGAGGTTTACAAACAGACATTGCTGACCTGGAATCGTCAGGGGATGAGAGCGATAGCACCCAACGGCCTGTCCGCCCACTGGCGGAATTCCGTGTCCGTACCACTATAGTCCCGTGTTCGGCGTAGTCTGAAAAAATACTTTTCTGGGCTGAGTCTCCAGACTCAGCCCTACAACACGATTTATAAAGACTACGCCGATCACAAAATGTTGGGTGCGCTCCGAATTATATTATTCAGGCACCTCAAAAAAAGATATAACCAAAATACCCTGAAATATTTTGGCTAATTTTGTCCGGTAATGAAAATCATTTCTGCTGTTATAAATGATCTGGTGACCGACCAGCGGGTGCATCGTTCCTGTGTACTCATGCACGAAATGGGCTATGATGTAACCCTCATTGGGCGACACTTGCCCGACAGTATGCCCATGCCCGAACGACCGTACCGCTGCATTCGCATGCGATTGCCGTTTCATACAGGTCCTGCTTTTTATGCGGTTTTCAATATTCATTTGTTTTTTCGTTTACTGTTTTCGCGCTTCGATGCTGTTTGGGCAAATGATCTTGATACGTTGTGGGCCTGCCGTCTGGCTTCGAAACTGAAAAGAAAAAAACTGATTTTCGACAGTCATGAATATTTTACCGGAGTACCCGAACTCGAGAACCGTCCGCGGGTTCAGAAATTCTGGAAACGAATTGAAAGGCGCATTGTGCCTAAGCTTCCGTTTATGATCACGGTGAATGATTCTATTGCCGATTTGTTCCGCAACGAGTACAATATCCCTGTTCTGGTGGTACGCAATGTGCCGTTGCGAAATACCATAAAACACACGAAAACCCGCACTGAGCTTGGCCTTCCGGAAAATAAAAAAATATTGCTGATTCAGGGTCGCGGCATCAACATAGACCGCGGCGTGGAAGAAATGGTACTCGCCATGAAAGAAGTCGAAGACGCTGTTTTGCTGATTATCGGCGGTGGCGACGTGATTCCGGTGCTGCAGAAAATGATTGTAGCAGAAAATGTTTCAGATAAAGTCATCCTGCTGCCGCCCATGAAACGCGAAGACCTGATGCAATACACTATGGCCGCCGACATCGGATTAACGCTTGATAAGAATACAAATATCAACTATCGGTACAGCCTGCCCAATAAAATTTTCGACTACATCCAGGCTGGTATTGCGGTCATGTGCAGCGATCTGATTGAAGTTGCGAAAATTGTCAATACCTATAAAGTTGGCGCTGTGACACAAAGTACAGAGCCTTCGATACTGGCAGCAACCGTAAAAATGATGATTTCAGACGAAGCCCGGTTAAACGATTGGAGAAAAAATGCGTCGAAAGTATCTGAGATCCTGTGCTGGGAAAATGAATCAAGAGAACTGAATGAAAAAATACGCGAATATCTCGGATAAAATACTGCATATCGTTTCTTTCGATATTCCATATCCGGCCAATTATGGCGGAGCCATTGATGTATATTTTAAACTTGAAGCCTTGCATAAAGCAGGCATAAAAATTATTCTTCACAATTTTCAATACGGTGGCCGCAAGCGTGAGCCAGTTCTGAGCCAGCTTTGTGAAAAAGTCTATTATTATCCGCGCAATAACAACAAAACCAATATTTTATCATCGAAACCTTTTATTGTTGTGTCGCGTTCATCCGAAGAACTGGTGCAGCGTCTGGCAGCTGATGAACATCCGGTTTTGTTCGAGGGTATTCACACCTGTTTGTATCTCGATCATCCGTCGCTTGCTTTTAAAAAGCGTTTTGTGCGTACACACAATATCGAGCATGAATATTACAACGGACTTGCGCAAGCCGAATCGGATCCGTTGAAGGTGTTGTATTTTCAAAGCGAATCGAGGAAGCTGAAACGCTTTGAGAAGAAGTTGTCGCATGCAACCGGTATTCTCACTATTTCGAAAAATGATGAATTGCACTTTGCCGGCATCAATCCGAAAATCTGCACGGTGAGCGCTTTTCATCCATCCGAAACCATTCGGGTACAACATGGGTTGGGTTCGTTTGCCTTGTATCACGGAAGCCTGGATGTGAGCGAAAACAACCGCGCAGCGCTGTATCTGGTAAATGAAGTATTTAACGATATTGATTATCCACTGGTGATTGCCGGCAATAAACCGAGTAAGGAACTACGTGCAACGGTGAGAAAATTCAAGCATATCGAATTGAAAGATAATCTCGGCACCGATGATTTCTCGCGTCTGGTGGCCGATGCACAAATTAATATTCTTCCAACGTTTCAGGCCACCGGCATAAAATTAAAACTGTTGCTGGCTTTGCACGAAGGTCGTCATTTATTGGTGAATACGCCCATGGTTGAAAATACCGGAATCGAGGATTTATGCCATATTGCGGATAGTCCGGCCGACATGAAATCCATGATTAAAAAATTAGGCAGCCTGGAAATCGCACCATCGGTACTCGAACAACGTCAGAAAATATTAATCAGCAACGGCTTTTCAAATCAGCACAACGTACAAAAACTGATTGATTTTGTTTTCTGATTTTTACGGACGGATGCGCACTATATTCTGTACAGGATCGTAAAAAATATACACCGGCCGGTTGCTCAGTGGAATAAATAAATTTTGTGGAAATTATTTTCTGACTTTATCCAGTTAGGGCATTGCCTTAACTCCGTCTAAGAATTGACGGAAATATGATAAACTCCGTCTAAGCGTCGGCAGCGAAAATCAACAAAAAAAGTATGGAGTATAGAATGAGATCCCGGCTCGATGGCCGGGAATTATGCTCGACTTCTTTTATTGATTTTCGGAGTTTTAAGCATTTGTGTCATTAGCCGCCATGCCTGCTGTAACACTGAGCCCTGCTACTGTCATCCTGACGGAGTCGCTGTCACATTGAGCCCTGCTGCTGTCATCCTGAGCGGAGTCGAAGGATAGACAGTAGTTCTGACTCTAACGGAGCATCGTCAGCAGGGTAAACTCCGTCGAAGCGTGAACAGGCTTCAAACCCGTTGAAATGTGTGCATTAGCCGGAACATGGACCCGTCGAAACTGCAACATTCATTTGAATAAAATTCACTGCAAATTAATAAATAAAATTTTACAAATAGTATGTACATTTGTTCCAGAAAATAATCTGAACCGAACAGTATGGAATCAGTACTACGGACATTTAAACTCAGCAAGCAATTCGGCGCGCTGAAAGCCGTGAATGACTTAAACATCGAAGTGCCCAAAGGCAGTGTTTACGGCATTCTTGGACCCAACGGCAGCGGAAAAACAACCACCCTGGGCATTCTGCTCGATGTGATTCCGGCCACCACAGGCATTTTTAAATGGTTCAATCAGGACCCGACACCTCAGCACCGTCAACGCATCGGCTCCATTCTGGAGACACCGAATTTTTACGGATATCTGAGTGCCGAACGGAATCTGAGAATTTCAGCCGATATCAAAGGCGTGCCCTACAGCGACATTGAGCGTGTATTACAGCTGGTAAATTTGTACGACCGCAAAGACAGCAAATTCAAATACTTTTCGCTCGGTATGAAGCAACGTCTGTCGATTGCCGCAGCATTGCTCGGAAAACCGGAGGTATTGATTCTGGATGAACCTACCAACGGACTGGATCCACAGGGAATTTTCGAAATACGTGAACTCATACACCGCGCAGCAGCAGACGGAATGACCATCATCATGGCGAGTCATATGCTTGATGAAGTAGAAAAAATATGTACCGATGTGGCCATTATTAAAAACGGCACATTGCTGATTCAGGGCCGCGTAAGCGATATTCTCACCGATGGAAATCTCATTGAAGTGCAGGCAACAGATATGACTCAATTGTATGTAGCCTTACGCGATCACAGCGCCGTGACTGATGTTACGCGCGAACTGGATAAATACGTGGTTCGCTTTAATACCGAAATTCCAAACGATCAGCTGAACCGGTATTTGTTTGAAAAGGGCATTGCGCTTACACATCTGGTAAGCCGACGTAAAAATCTTGAAACACAATTTCTTGAAATCACCAATTAGTATGAAACGATTATTAAAAATTGAACTTCATAAAACCCTGTATAGTCCGGTGTTTTGGATCATGCTTGGATTATATGTACTGCTTTTTGTGCTGGCGTCGTTCACCATGAATTACATCATCAGCAATTCATCCAATAACGGACAATCGGCCGGACAAGCCATTCTGCAACAATTTTCCATTTTCAGTTTTCCGAATATCTGGCACAATCTGGCCTTCCTGGCCGGCTGGTTTAAATTGCTGCTGGCCGTTATCATCATCACTTTGGTAATTAATGAATTCAATTACCGCACGCTGCAACAAAATATTATTGATGGTATGAGTCAATGGGAAACCATTTGGGCAAAAGAAATTATCATTGTTTTACTTAGTCTGGTTGCGACTTTCGTGCTGACGGTCACCGTACTTATTCTGGGCGATAACAGCGCAGGTGTTTTTATTTTTGAAGGAATTGAATTTGTTGTTGCCTATTTTATCACCTTATTGCTCTATCTCAATTTTGTATATTTCCTGTGTGTTTTTATCAAGCGATCAGGACTTGTTATTGCCATATTACTTGGATATAGTTTAATTGTAGAGCCCATAATCACGTATTATTTACCTGAAATTCCGGGTAATTTTTTCCCAATGCGTGTTATGGTCAAAATGATTCCCAATCCTTTCGGCGAGCTGGTAGGTATGGCCACAGGACAGGAAAATTTCCCGGTGTATATTATTGTGAGTTTTGTGTATTGCGCACTTTTTATCACTGGAATTCACTGGTTTCTGAAGAAAGGATATGTCCGGAAATAATTCGCTCAACGCTCAGAGCTCAACGCCTGCAGCTTAAGGCTTAACGCTTAATGCTTAAAGACTACGTTGGATCACAGATCCTTAAGCTTTAGATTTTTAAGCTTTAAGCTATGAAATTTAGTAACGCACAGAGCGCAAAGCCAACCCACAACATCCAGAGCGAGGAGCATGGTTAAGCTTCGCACTCGCTCAGTCCGCCGCGGCGTAGGCACATCGAATAACGCTTTGCGAGAGGAATATTTAAAAACTCATGAAATAATATGCTTTTTGGAAGTGAAGAGCTTAAACAGCAGGCAACTAAGAAGAAGCTTCAGCTTTCTGCTATCTGGAATGTTCTTGTTTTCGTTATTAACAAACAATATTATTCTTTATTAACGAAAACTAGTTATCTTTGTAAACGAAATCTATTTATGCTATGATATCCAGACTGGTGATTGAACAGGTGATAAAATCTCAAAAGGAGCGGTTGACTACGGCCGATACCGGTTTATTAAGAAAGGTAAGTGGTTATGAGCGATTGAGCAGTCATGCCTTTATTCTCTGCGGAATTCGGCGCTGCGGTAAAAGCACTGTTTTACAACAGATTCGTGCATCTACTAAAACAGAGAACATTTATCTGAACTTTGAGGATCCGCGTCTGGCCGGCTTTGATTTAAGTGATCTGAACCGGCTGCATGATATCGGCAAGGAAATGAAAGTAAAGTCCTATTTCTTTGATGAAGTTCAGCTTGTTGACCAATGGGAGAAATTTGTCCGGTTCAGATTAGATGAAGGGTTCAGGGTTTATTTAACTGGTTCAAATGCCACCATGCTGAGTACGGAGCTCGGTAGCAAACTGACCGGCAGACATATTTCGAAAGAGTTGTTTCCGTTTTCATACGCAGAATTTCTTGCTTTTACAAAACGAAAACCAGGAAAGTCATCCATGATGAAATATTTGGAAGGAGGCGGCTTTCCCGAATTTATTAAAACCGGATTAACCGACGTTCTGATGCAGACATTTAATGATATAATTGCGCGGGATATTGCCATTCGTTTTAATATTAAGAACAGCACTATATTACGTCAACTGGCGGTGTGGTTGGTTACCAATACAGGAAAACCCGTGAGCGGAAACAGTCTGAGAAAGGCATTCGAAATTAAGTCATCATCTACCATAATGGAATATTTATCGTATTATGCTGATGCGTATCTGTTTTTCTTTGTTCCGAAATTCAGTTATTCAAATAAGGTGCAGATTGTTAATCCCAAAAAGGTGTATTGTGTTGATAACGGGTTTATCAAAGCCAACTCAGTTTCATTCAGCGATGATTATGGTCGTTTGCTGGAAAACCTTGTATTTACAGAGTTACGAAGGAAACACAAGGAAATATTTTATTTCAATGAGGGAAAAGAATGTGATTTTGCGATTGCAGATAAAGGGAAAATCACTGAGCTTTATCAGGTTTGCTGGCAACTGAATGATAATAATACTGAACGGGAATTGAATGGACTTATAGAAGCGATGGAATATTTCGGAATTAAAACAGCCAGAATCATTACCGCGAACCAACAGGATTCATTTAATGTTTCGGGTAAAAACATTTTGGTTGAACCTTTTCATCTTTTCTTTACCGCTTGATTCATGACGCACAGCGCTTCACGAGTGGTTAGTTGAAAGTTCATAAAGTTTGTAAAGATATCAGGTAGAGCAACAGCAAAGCTCGCAGCTCACCACTTATAGTAAGTATAGCTGATTGCTGACTACTGATAGCTGGTTGCTGATAGCTGATTACTCAATATTATCGGTCACTTTTCCTTCGGCGAACCACAACGTGCGTGAGGGGAATTTTTCCATCACCAGCATATCGTGTGTGGCCATCAGAATGGCTTTGCCCGATTTTTTCAATTCGACCAAGGTATTCAGAACTTCTTCCGACGACTGTGGATCGAGGTTTCCGGTGGGTTCATCCACCAGCAGTAATTCGGGATCGTTGAGCAAAGCGCGCGCTATCACAACTTTTTGCTGTTCGCCACCCGAGAGTTGATGTGGCATTTTATCGATTTTGTGTTCCAGTCCAACAACCGCCAGCACATGTTCAATACGCGAATCCATGGCCTCGCGGTCTTTCCAGCCAGTTGCCTGCAATACAAAAAGCAGATTGTCTTTCACGCTGCGATCGGTCAGTAACTGAAAATCCTGAAAGACCATACCCATTTTCCGCCTCAGCTGCGGAATATCGCGTGTGCGCATGGTGGCCAGATCGAAGCCAAGCACCGTGCCGATGGTTCCTTCGAAAGGAATATCGGCGTACAACATTTTCATGACACTTGATTTTCCGGAGCCGGTGCGACCCAGAAAATAGACAAACTCGCCCGCTCCGATGCGGAAGGAAACATTTTCGAGAATCAGATTATCACCATGACGTACCACTGCATTTTCAACAGTGATCAGGTTTTTCAGCTCTTTCGCCGGCTGCTGCGGAGTTTCAAGAATCTCGTCCATGTCGCTTGCTTTTGATGCAAAAGTAATACTTTTTGGAAACCGTTCAGGCATCGTTGAAATACTACAGCAATTTGTGTGACGACAGTACCTGATTTTTATTAGAGCTGTTTTGCATAGGTCAATATTTCATTTTCTGTCACTAAATGATAATGGAGCCGTTCGTTATTTTTCATTCCCAATAAGAATGTTTTCAGTTGGGCATTGGTTTCAAGCTGCGAAAAAAACTCGAATACTTTTGATTGAATAAAATATTTCTGTATGTTTTCAATTTGTAATGTCAGCTCCGTTTCATCGGTAAAGTTCATCCATGTCACTTCCTGATAGAATTTACTGAATTCTTCTTTCGGGAAATTTCCGAATTGCAGTATTTCCCTATAGAATATGGAATTTGAGGTCTTTTTCTTTTGAATGGATTTCTCATTTTCCAATGCCGAAATGCTCAGGCCAACATAAACAAAAAAGAAAGGTCCATAGGTTGATTTATCAAACTCGATGATGCCGCCA
>Ga0209373_10002900_pt1 | contig 16509 bp, 10 predicted proteins | sample Higcelweek5metaG_FD_187173 | JGI IMG/M metagenome (GOLD analysis project Ga0209373, IMG submission 187173) | Freshwater pond sediment microbial communities from the University of Edinburgh, under environmental carbon perturbations - High... | ecosystem: Environmental > Aquatic > Freshwater >... | reverse complement strand
TCTCCATCTGCGGCGTGCTCGATAACCCCTCGATCCTCCTCGATCCCGCCACGCTGCGCCGCGGCGCCGAGGTCGTGAAGGCCGTCAACGCCGCCGCCGCCGCCGCGCTGGGCATCAACCGCGCCGCCCGCACCACCTGCGTCAAGCCCGAGGGCACCTCGTCCCTCGTCCTCAACGCCGGCTCCGGCATCCACCCGCACCACGCCCGCCGCTACTTCCGCCGCGTCCAGGCCAGCTCCAACGACCCGATCTACCGCTGGTTCAAGCGCAACAACCCGCACATGACCGAGAAGTCCGTCTACAACGAGGGCACCGAGGTCATCACCTTCCCGGTCGAGGCTCCGCCGCACGCCCTCCTCAAGGACGATGTGCCCGCCCTGCGCCTCCTCGACTACGTGCGCCTCGTCCAGGAAAACTGGGTTCAGGGCGGCCGCGCGGTCACCACCTACACCGACGCCCATCACAACGTCTCCAACACCATCACCGTGCAGGCCGGCGAGTGGCCCGCCGTGGCCGACTTCATCTGGGAGAACCAGCACGCCTTCACCGGCGTCGCCCTCCTCGGTGCCAGCGGCGACAAGGACTACCGCCAGGCCCCCCGCGAGGCCATCAGCGGCCGCGAGGACATCCGCAAGTGGAACAGCCTCCACTACAACCCCGTCGACTACGCGAAGGTCCCCGAGAAGGAAGACCACACCGCCGGCCACGAGTCCCGCGGCGCCGCCACCGCCTGCGCCGGCGGGAAGTGCGAGCTCGTCTGAGCTACCGTATCAGCCCGTAGGGCGCGACCTCGCGTCGCGCCGCATCCTTCCCCCACAGAGAGCAGCCCCGAAGCAAACCGATTCCCCACACGAAGGGCGGACGTACCCACAGCGTCCGCCCTTTGTGCATTGGGATAACGGAAGCTTCTGCGCCGCAGCTTCAATGGGGCCGCGCCGGTGAAGGCGCGGAGACCCTTTCCTCGCCGTTGCTCACCCGCGACGTTCGACTAGCTTCAATGGGGCCGCGCCGGTGAAGGCGCGGAGACGGAGCCGTCGGCCGGGGTGTCGCGGCGCGAGACGAGGCTTCAATGGGGCCGCGCCGGTGAAGGCGCGGAGACGACAGCACAAGTCACGTCTTCGAAGCTGCCAATTTCGCTTCAATGGGGCCGCGCCGGTGAAGGCGCGGAGACTCCGCTTCGGGTGGACGGGGTCGACGAGCTACTACTAGCTTCAATGGGGCCGCGCCGGTGAAGGCGCGGAGACCCGGTCGACGTACCGCCACGAGTCCGGCCTTGAGCTCCGCTTCAATGGGGCCGCGCCGGTGAAGGCGCGGAGACACTCAGCCAATCCGGCAACGGCCTGCACATCGTCATGCTTCAATGGGGCCGCGCCGGTGAAGGCGCGGAGACGGCGACACTGCGCTCTCGCAGGCGATCATGTCGCGCTTCAATGGGGCCGCGCCGGTGAAGGCGCGGAGACCTCCGCCGCAAGCTCGAGGACGAGGCTCCACGTCGCCAGGCTTCAATGGGGCCGCGCCGGTGAAGGCGCGGAGACCGGGATCAGACCGTGATACTACTGGATTCTCTTGAGCTTCAATGGGGCCGCGCCGGTGAAGGCGCGGAGACCCGACAGAAGCTCTGGATCGGACAATCCAGCGGCGAGCTTCAATGGGGCCGCGCCGGTGAAGGCGCGGAGACGAGGACGAGGTGAACCCAAAACCGCCGAAGCCGAAGCTTCAATGGGGCCGCGCCGGTGAAGGCGCGGAGACCTAGCCCCATCGGGCTAGAGGCGGTCCACAGGTAGGTGCTTCAATGGGGCCGCGCCGGTGAAGGCGCGGAGACAAGAACCCGCGGGAACGCCGTAGTAATGGCGCACCTTGCTTCAATGGGGCCGCGCCGGTGAAGGCGCGGAGACCGGCCTGTGTCTGATACTGAGAGACAAGCAAAAGAAGCTTCAATGGGGCCGCGCCGGTGAAGGCGCGGAGACCTGGATTATGTATCTCATCACCACGTACGAGGGGCGGCTTCAATGGGGCCGCGCCGGTGAAGGCGCGGAGACCACCATAGGAAGCCGATGGTCTGTTCGGCGTTTGTTCGTCGGGCTTCAATGGGGCCGCGCCGGTGAAGGCGCGGAGACATCTTCGGCTCCGGCGTGCTCGGCAAGCACCTCTCCGCTTCAATGGGGCCGCGCCGGTGAAGGCGCGGAGACAGGGCTGGGTGCATGAAGGGAAAGCCGACTACCTCGCGCTTCAATGGGGCCGCGCCGGTGAAGGCGCGGAGACGCGCCGCTGCTGGCCGGCGGAGCGCACATCGAAATTGCTTCAATGGGGCCGCGCCGGTGAAGGCGCGGAGACAAAGGACCGGGCCGCGGCGGCGGCCGAGAAGAAGGAGCTTCAATGGGGCCGCGCCGGTGAAGGCGCGGAGACGACGCAGCAGGCAGGCGACAAGGTCGCGGCGGCCGTGCTTCAATGGGGCCGCGCCGGTGAAGGCGCGGAGACAGCCAAGTACCACGCCGCCCGGGCACCGTCGCCGACAGGCTTCAATGGGGCCGCGCCGGTGAAGGCGCGGAGACGCCAGCCCGAGCGCCAGCCCGTAGTGGACGCCAACGTAGCTTCAATGGGGCCGCGCCGGTGAAGGCGCGGAGACTACCCCCTCACCATCTTCTTCACGTTTCCTTGCAGGGCTTCAATGGGGCCGCGCCGGTGAAGGCGCGGAGACCCGACAGAAGCTCTGGATCGGACAATCCAGCGGCGAGCTTCAATGGGGCCGCGCCGGTGAAGGCGCGGAGACGAGGACGAGGTGAACCCAAAACCGCCGAAGCCGAAGCTTCAATGGGGCCGCGCCGGTGAAGGCGCGGAGACCCTTGAAATCTATCCCGCGCAGTCGACCATTCAGCCTCGCTTCAATGGGGCCGCGCCGGTGAAGGCGCGGAGACAGCAACGCGCAGGCCGGCCACGTGAAGGTGTCGGTCGCTTCAATGGGGCCGCGCCGGTGAAGGCGCGGAGACGTCGACAAGTGCTATGCGTGTGATGGGCTGGGTCACTTGCTTCAATGGGGCCGCGCCGGTGAAGGCGCGGAGACAGTGACCGCTCGTGCCAGTCGGCCTGGCGGGCGCGGTGCTTCAATGGGGCCGCGCCGGTGAAGGCGCGGAGACACGTCGGCGTGAGGGTGGGGGACTGCCTCATGCTCCAGGCGCTTCAATGGGGCCGCGCCGGTGAAGGCGCGGAGACTTAATCAAGTTGAAAAATTTCAAAAATCTGAATATTGCTTCAATGGGGCCGCGCCGGTGAAGGCGCGGAGACACTCTTACACGCGCGTGCCCGTGTCCTGTTTTCCTCGCGCTTCAATGGGGCCGCGCCGGTGAAGGCGCGGAGACGGTCGGCGTAGAGGCCGAGCGCGAGCGCGGCGAGGGGCTTCAATGGGGCCGCGCCGGTGAAGGCGCGGAGACGGCTCCGGTCACTGAGCATCGTTTTCACCCCGAGCGGCTTCAATGGGGCCGCGCCGGTGAAGGCGCGGAGACGCACTTCCCGGAACACTTCGCGCGGATGGCGAGGATCGCTTCAATGGGGCCGCGCCGGTGAAGGCGCGGAGACGCAGTGCGGGCACTCCTTGGTGAACGTGTGGTATTGCTTCAATGGGGCCGCGCCGGTGAAGGCGCGGAGACGCTCTCCCACCTGGAGACGGACTCCGCCAACCCGCGGCTTCAATGGGGCCGCGCCGGTGAAGGCGCGGAGACACGCCAGAACAGCGGCGAACCGTTCCGATCGTGGAGCTTCAATGGGGCCGCGCCGGTGAAGGCGCGGAGACGGTCGCCATCTTTGCCGACGGAGCGCCGACCGGAGCGCTTCAATGGGGCCGCGCCGGTGAAGGCGCGGAGACGGAGCCGGAGGAGAGCACGACGGCAAGCATCATGGGCTTCAATGGGGCCGCGCCGGTGAAGGCGCGGAGACAGCCTGCGAGACATGATAGGCGTGTTCGCCCAGAACGCTTCAATGGGGCCGCGCCGGTGAAGGCGCGGAGACCCAGCCGTAGTAGTCGCGGCGCCGTCGCAGACGACGCTTCAATGGGGCCGCGCCGGTGAAGGCGCGGAGACCGGCGTTCTCGCGCGGCTCGATCTTGAGCGCCGCGGCGCTTCAATGGGGCCGCGCCGGTGAAGGCGCGGAGACCGGCCTCCGGTTGCGGGCTGTATTACGACCCACAGCTTCAATGGGGCCGCGCCGGTGAAGGCGCGGAGACAACGGGGACCCCCTAATGCGCAAAGATTGGGGACGGCTTCAATGGGGCCGCGCCGGTGAAGGCGCGGAGACGTGGCGATTTGTCGAAGAACTCAGAAAGCCGCGATTCGCTTCAATGGGGCCGCGCCGGTGAAGGCGCGGAGACACTGCGACGTTGCGGCTTGGTACTTGTCCAGGACGGTGTCGCTTCAATGGGGCCGCGCCGGTGAAGGCGCGGAGACGGCCGAGCGGGGAATCGAGAAACTCGCGACGGAGCAGCTTCAATGGGGCCGCGCCGGTGAAGGCGCGGAGACAAAGCAAGTAAGGAACCCGCACAAAAAGGCAACGGCGGCTTCAATGGGGCCGCGCCGGTGAAGGCGCGGAGACCGGTCTCGCCACCGTGGGTGAAGCGTGCCCCAGCCTTGCTTCAATGGGGCCGCGCCGGTGAAGGCGCGGAGACAACTGGATGGCGAGAAAGCTTTGCGGATACAACAAGCTTCAATGGGGCCGCGCCGGTGAAGGCGCGGAGACGTTAACTTCGGAAGTCGCTGGGGCTAAAGAACCCGGCCGAGGGTTCGCGAGCGGGATCTCGGTCGGCCGGGAACGTTGGTGGCCGGAATGGGCCGGTGCAAGCCATGTCGTTGGTCATGAAGATGCGAGCGGCTTCCCCGAGGTGGTGCATCACCTCGCCGCTCGCGTGGCACTGGACTGTCAAAGAGCGGAGGCTCGATGGGCCGGGATCGCGCGGCTGGCTACAGGGTGGCGGAATCCGCTATGCCACGTAGCAGGGTGGATCGACCCGGATGTAGCTTTGGCCGATGGCGGAGATGACGCGTTCGCCGCGGCTTTCCGACGGCCCGAGCGCGATGAAGAGGATCTGGTCCTCGTCGCTTTTGATGAGTCCGCGTAACCGGCTTTCGAAGTCGATCTTCTCGGCGGCGGTGAGGTCGCATTCGAAGACGGAGAGCTGGAGGTGCAGGCCGTAATCTTTGCACGCTTTGAAGATCTTCCGCAGCCGCTTCGGGTCGCGGATGTCGTAGGTGACAATGTAGTTCGTGCGGCTCATGGGCGAGGTGCGCTTGGCGAGTTTTGCCGCGGCGTGCGCGTGGCTTTCGCGGTTCGGCGCCGCAGTGTGTTGCCCTTAGTCCCTTTCGCCGCCGTGGCGTCTCGGCGGAGGTGTGCGAGGGCGGCCACGGCGCTGTGGAACGTCTTGCCGGGTTTCTCCGCCAACGCGGCGAGTGTATCGCGGTTTGGAATATGGGCAGGAAAGCCATCGTCTGATTTCGCAGCGTCGCAGCGTTGAGGATTCCGGCCCGGTTTGAGCGGCAGGTCGGCGAGCCGGACGTGACGGCATTTACCGGCGGCGAAGGCGAGCGAGGCCGCTTGAACAATGTCCGGGCGCTCGGCGAGAGCCATCTGCATCCAGCGGCCGTGCCGGTGGAAATAGATTACGCGGCCGCGCGTGCATGCTTCGGCGGCGCGAGAGAGATACCGCTGCAGATCGCGGAAGGTGACAACATATGGCTGGAGGAAGCGTGCAGGTGTTGTGTGATTCCGGGACGGTTCCTGCGGCAGTTGCCAGGTGCGTTCCGAGCGATCTTGAGCGGACGATGAACGCTGGCGGGGCTGCGTGCGCGGCGAACCGACGGTGGTCGGTGCGGTGCGCAGCGCAGGCTTCTTGCGCGGTTTCATAGTGGTTGCTGGCGTCACCGCGTGGTGAACGGCACGTAGCGGTCGATCTCGCCGGTGAGGGTGCGGGCGAGGAGGCGGAACTGGAGCTCGATCGCTCGGCGGTAGCTGACCTTGTAGTCGAAGATCGGGTGCGTGACGGTGTCGCCCATGCGCTTCTCGTAGGCGAAGAGGAAGCGTTTGCGGCCGGCGGTGTTGAGGTTCACGGCGTCGCCGGCCTGGACGAAGTCGCCGGGGCCGATCATGCGGTTGTTGATCGCGGTGAGGACGACGGAGTCGGCGATGAGCGGGCGGAACTCCTCCATGAGGTCGAGCGCGAGCGCGGGACGGCCGAAGCGGGGCTGGTGGAAGAAGCCGACGTAGGGATCGAAGCCAACGGCGTGGGCGGCGATCGTGCAGTCGCGGGCGAGGAGGCTGTAGGCGAGCGAGAGGAGCGCGTTGACGGGGTCGCGTGGCGGGCGGCGGTTGCGGGTCTTGAAGTCGAAGTTGAAAAGCGCTTGCGCAGGCGGGCCGCCGACGGCGAGGGCTGTCGACTCCGGTTCCTCGAGACCGGGGATATCGTCCTGTTCCTCGGCTGCCTTGATCATGCCGCCGAAGTTGCGGAAGTAGCAGAGTGCGGCGGCGCCCTCGATGCCGAGGAGGGTGGCGTGGCTGTTGGCGGTGAGGGCGGCTGAGGCGGCGTGTTTGAGGGCGCGCAGGGCGAGCGGCGGGGGCTCGACGTGGTTGCGCATGAGGATCGTGCGCTGGTTGCGGATCTTGCCGTAGACGAAGAGGCGGGCGATCGGCAGCGACTGCTCGGGTTCGGCGGCGCGTGCGAATTGACGGATACGGGTGAAGACGTTGGTGAGTCCGTGGCCGCGGGCGAGGCCGTAGAACCAACCGCCCATCGAGAAGAACGAGATGGGCACATCGTGTTCGCAGAGCGTCTGGACGAGTGCGGTGGAGAGCTGCGCGGCGCCGAAGATGGCGAGGTGGTGGATGTCTTTGATGCGGACTTCGAGGGTGGGCGAGCCCTGCTCCTTCACGACGACGGTCTCGCCCTTCTTCGTGATGCTCACGCCGGGCGTGTTCACGTAGAGCGCCTTGGTGTCGATGTCGGGCGCGATGAGGCGGCGCACGTCGCCCTCGATGAACGGACGAGGGAAACGGGGCTCGGGCAGTGCGTCCCAGGCTGGATCGTCGTCGAGCGCGAGGGCGTCGGCCAGTGTGGAAGAGTCGGCGAGGGCTGCCGCATCCGCGGCGAGGAGACCGGGCAACGCGAGCTGGGACTCGGGCGGCGGCAGCTCGGCGTCGGGGCCGGTGCGGAGGAGGTTTGTCTCGTCGGGCAGGCAGACGGAGACGAGCGAGCAGCGCGGGCACTTGGGCGAGTGTTCGAGCGGAGAGGGGATCGGGTTTCCGGTACAGGCGCGTGCGGCGGCGATGCTGCGGTGAATCCAGACTTCGGTTTCAGTGTCGAGCGTGAAGCGCACACGCTGGCGCGTCTGCCGGTAGTAGATGACGCCTTCGTCGCAGGCGTAGCCGTTCTCGCGGAGCAGGAGCATCTGGAGCCCGAGCTGGATGCGGTCGGCGTCCCAGATGGCGAGGGATCCGTCGGCGGCGAGGCGGGGCGGGCCGGACTTGTATTCGACAGGGCGGACGACGGTGGCGGCGCGCTCCTTTGAGATCTGAGATTTGGGATCTGAGATTTGAGAGGCGGAGCTGGGAGCGGAGGAAGTTTGGGTGGCTGGGGCTGATTCGACGGTGACTTCGACCAGATCGAGCTTGGCGACGACGCCGAGCGTGTCGCTGCCGAGCATGACGGAGCGCGAGTGAATCACCTCATTTACGATTTCGGATTGCCGATTTCCGATTGCAGGCGCGGAGAGATCGGCGCCGGAGTCTTCGGCCGCGGCCGAGGTGACGGGGTCTGGGGGTGCCGACTCCGGATTGCCCGGGACGTCAGGTTCCGTGGGGGTGACGCTGTTCACGCATTCGGCGGCCGGAGCGTCGGCGGAGACATCGACTGTAGTGTTGGGCGACGCTGTTGCGGCGGTTGCCGGCTTCTTCTTCCGCGCCTTCGGCATTGCGCCGCTGCCGGAGTCGACGCGGGCATGCTGGTCGGCGCCGCGGAGCGTGTCGGCATTGTGGACGAAGACGCCTTCGACGTGCTCATAGAAGAAAAGTCGCGGGCAATAGACGAACTCGTTGAGCATCCGCGCAGGAAGGAGATCGGCGAGCGTGTCCGAATTGGGCGGCATGGTTTGGGAGGCGAGCGGAGGGCGGATAATGGACCACTGAGAACGGACGACAGATGACGAAGGACGGAAGGCGGATGACGGCAGGCGGCGATCGAAGCGGCGGGTGGCGAAGGACGAAGGCGCTCAGTCCTCGTTCGCGCTGAAACCGATGCGGCGACGGGGCAGCTCGGGCTCGGGCGGGGCGTTGAGCAGCGGGAGGAGCTTCTCGACGACGTCGCGGAGGACGAGGTCGTGCTCGAGGAGCTTCTTGTCGATTTGTGCAAGGCGTTTCAGCACGACGGCGTTGGTCATGAGTTCGTCGCGCATGCGCACGAAAGCGCGGACGACATAGACGCTCATCTGGACCGCGCGCGGGCTGCGCAGGATCGTGGCGGCCATGATGGCGCCGTGCTCGGTGAAGGCCCAAGGGAGAGAACGCCGGCCACCATGGGTTTCTATGGTCACAAATTGTGACCCTAAACCCTGAGGTGCCTCGGAACTTGAAATCACAATTTGTGATTTCAAGTGGGCAAGTTCCTCGCTGGTAAGCTGAAACGCGAAATCGGAGGGGAATCTATCGGCGTTTCGTTGGATGGCCTGGTTGAAGACCATGGTCGGCACGCCGTAGAGCGCGGCCAGGTCGCTATCGAGGACGATGCGCCGGCCGCGGACGATGTGGATGGGCGGGAGTGTGGGGTCTCCGGATGGGGCTGGGTTCCGGGACTGGGCTTTCATGAGTAGTGGAGCGGATCGGACAAGCGGGGCGTGCGGCTCAATCGGCCGGGACGAAGAGACCGAGGCCGAAGTGGGCGGCGTAGCCGAAGGGGCTTTATGCAGAGTTTTCGGGGAAGGCGGCCAGAAGGCCGAGTCCGGTGTGTTTTCCTCCGCCGAGGCAGATCGGGCCGGCGACGTTCAGCGGCTGGCCGTCGGGAGTGCGCCACGTGATGCGGACATGGAGCCGGCGGAAGCGGCGGTGTTGCTCGGGGACGGCATAGCGGGAGACGAGATCGGCTCCGGGCCAGAACCCGGTGCTACGCCATTCCAGCTCGGCGTGGTGGGCGAGTGTCTCGGGAAAGCCGGCTTGGACGATGGCTTTGCGGAGCAGGTGCTCGATGCGGGCGTCGAGTTTGCGGATCAGCTCGTTCTTCTCGTCGGCGCTCAGCTTGGCTGCGTTGGCGGGATTCAGGCGTTGGCGGAGCTTCCGGGGGTCGTCATAGCCGGGGAGAATGATGGGAGTGACCGTGGCCCATGTGCAGGATTCTTGGAGATAATGCTGCGCGACCGAGTCGGTGCCGCGCTGGCGGACGAGAATAGCGGCGGGGGCATTGGTCTTGGCGTCGATCAGTTCCTGTCCGTTGAGCTGCCGGACGAAACGGTTGAAGTTTTCTCGGTCAGCGGAACCAAGTGCGGTGACGAGAACGCGGCGGACGCTGCCGACGCAGAACTTCTTGTCATCGCCGTGCCACTCGATGCTGGGCAGTGGGATGAGGGCGAAACGCGGGCCGGCCACCGGGCTATGCTTTTCGCCGCGAGCCTCGCCGTGACCCAATACAAGGCGGGCAACCTCTGCCTCCGACCAGCCGAGACTGCGGGCGAGTTCCGGTTGGCTCGCCGTGTGGCGAAGCATACCGGCAACATGCAGGCCGCGACGAACGGGATCGAAAGCGCGGTAGCCGGAATCGTCGGGCTGGCGCAGAACGAAGACGGCTTGCGGAGCACGCGACGATTCAGAGTCGGAACGGTAGTATGCGAGGGCGAATGAGGCGAGCGGTGGGACAGGAGCGAATCCATTGTCCTCCTGTAGGCGGTTGAGAAAGGCGTGATGGCGACGGGAGAGCTCGTCGAGTGTTCCAGTGCGAGGAATGCGGAGGGCATTGCCCGCTTCGTCTTCCACCGGGCTCCAGCGCTGACCGGTCAACTGTGCCGATGCGGCTTCGCTCAGAATCGAGGCTTCGGCGACGACAAGGTCGACGCCCCAGCCCAGGTGGGTGATCGAGCGTGCGGCGGTGAGGATCGTTTCGCTGTGTAACGCGAAACCGTCGTTGTCGGGCAGCGGCCAGAGGTAATGCAGTGCGGCATCGTCGCTGGCGATACGGGTTGGTCGGACGGTTTTCTCGGTCCGATAGTCGGCGATGCTGGCGTCTCGGCCGCGTGACCACGCGGCTCCGACAAGGTCACCGACGTTGTCGGGCACGTAGAGCCGGTAGCCGGTCGTCGCTTCCTGGATCGAGGCTGGCGCGACGATGCGGGGCGGCGGCAGCGACTCGAGCCAACGTAGCGCAGGCGCGGCGTGGCTGATGGCGCGCCGCTCGTTCCAGCGGGCCGCCGCGGCGGCAACGAGCGCTTGGAAGAGACGGAGCGGCGAAGGTGGCCACTCGGGCTCGCCTTGGTCCGCTCGACCGTGGAACGCTCCGTCGAGGAAGCGGATGCTGAGGCAGAGGTAATCGGGCATGGCGGTTCCCCCGATTACTTGGACTTCTTTTTGGCGGCAGCTTTGGCGTCTTTCTCGGGCGTGAGGTCTTTCTTGGCGCGCTCGGCATCGAACTCCACGGTGCGGCTGGCGCCGATGCCGAAGGCTTTGGCGGCGGCGGTGGCGAAATCCAACGCCTGCTCGTGGGTGATGGCGGCAGGCTGCCGCTTCCCGGTCGGGTACACCTCGTCGAACTTCCGCTTTTGATCGGGATCGAGCACGAGAATGGTGCCTTGGCGGAGGTAACCACTCGGCAATTTCGTGAAGGCGACGAGCGCAAGGCCGAGGAGATACCGGCGAAGGGCTAGGGTGGCGTCCTTGTCCGAGCCGGCCGAGATCAGGTTGAGCGCGGCGAGGCCGAGCGTGGCATCGCGGCGAATGCCGCCCTTGGCGATGACGCCGCCGTGCGAACCGGTTGCCGGGACGTGGACGAATCCGCGCTCGGCATAGGAATCTTTCGTCGCCTTGTCGGCCGGTTCGTCGAGCAGCTTGGAGCCGACGTAGTCGAAGGCTGGTACGTACTGTGCGGACCGCGTGAGCTTGCGCACGTTGTAGGCGCGAATCGTCGAGGCGATCAGGCGCGGGGACTTGGCCTGGGTGTCGCGGGAGTCCCACACTCCGAAGACGAGCGAAGTGGGGGCAACTTTTGCGAGCGGCGTGGCATCGCCATCTAGGAGTTTCTTGAAGGCAGACTGCAACTCGTCTTTGAGCGCGGAGCAGCGGACGATGGCATCGCCTGCGCGATGCCCGGCTTGGAGGAGGCTGATGGATTTCTCGCCGGCCTTGATCGTGATCTGCGGCACGAGGTGGGCGTAGGCGGGCTCGGCGAAGAGCGGTTCGATGCGGTTGGCTTGGGAGCCGACGCTGTCGATCAACGCGATGTTTTCGCCGTTGGGATCGCCGTCGATGTTATAGCCGCCGGGGAAGCCGTCGCCGGAGGCGAAAGTGGAAGGGAAGAGGACGCCATCGATACCTTCGACGGGGATGAGCTGTTCACGGACGACGAGTGCGGCAGGGCCGTTCTCGGAGAGGTATTGGTCGAACTGTTTCGGGTTACTCATGGTGATTGGTGATGGGTTTGGCGGTGAGAAAGGCTTTGTGTTTGCGCTGTCCGGTGCGGAACCAGCTTTCAAAACGGTAGCTTCGCGTGGCTGAATCGCCCAACAGGCCGGCTGCGGCGACTGGAGCTAGGGTGATCGGAAGAGGCTGTGACCAGATGTAGTAGTCGAACAACCGTGGCTTCCCGGCGGAGATTGGCCGGACGCGTTGCAGACCGATGAGGCAGAGAAGCTCCACCGCCGGAGAGGCGATGGTGGTGAGTCCGAGGTCGTTGGGCGAAAAACCGACATCGCGTGAGTGCGCGTTGGGCCCGCGACGGGCGTCGAAGTAGAACGGCTCCACCTTCTTCTCCGGATCGTCGGCGTCGTAGGCGACCATGCCACAGTTCAAGAAATTCTCGGATGAGAATGCGGGCATCTTCATTGTCTGCTGCATGGCGCGAGCGATGCGGAAGCTTTCCATCGTCCCGGCCCAGACTTTGAGATCGCTGGCGGTGCGGTCACCGCTTTTCCACCAGTCGAGCCGTAGGTTGAATGGTTTCTCGATAAGGATTGGAGAAGCCGTGGCGTCGGCAGGGTCGGTCTGTGTCAGCTTGGCGATGGTGATGGCAGCGATCAGATCAACGAGCGATGGCCCTTCGCTGATGTGGAAGTGACCGGCATCGAACCAACCTTGGGCTTCGGAGGAGAGTCGACTCGCCAGCTCTAGCAGGCCACAGCAGGCGAAGAACTGGCCAGGGTTGGTGACATCGACGTTGATGCGGATGATGGCGGGGCTGGCACTCATGTGTTGTCCTCCGTGGCGGGTTTGATTCCGGCGCTGGCGGCATAGTCGGCGGCACGGAGAAGCGATTCGAGGTAGGCGAGACCCCAGCGCCCGAACCGGCGTTGCAGGCGTGCGAAGCGGAGCGGCACTTCCGTCGCGATGGCCTGTGCTTCGGCGAGCGTCGCTTCGGGATCGAACGCCTCGGCGGTTGGAAAATGAGGACGTGCTCGACCGTGGTGTACCGCGATCAGGTGCAGAACGAGGTCGCGCTCCTCGGAGCCGAGCGCACGCAGTTTCGCGTCGTTGGAGGCGTCGCGCAGCGAGCCAAATTCGTGACGGTAGGGTTCGCCGAGGTCGCGCGGACGAAGGTCTCGACCGGGTTTGGCGAGTATGCGGGAGGCAACGTCGTTGCCGATGCTGCGCTGCCAGTAGCGGCGGCTTTTGCCGAGATCGTGAAGACGGGCGGCGAGGACGACGCAATCGGCGAGCGTTTGTGGAAGCTTCAGCTTGCCGACGATGGAGCGGGCATGCGCTTCGACGTCGCTGGAGTGGTCTTTGAGCAGGACAGATTGGCCGGACATCCGTTTGCCGTCCGTGCCGGCGGTTGCGGGAAGCTCGAGCCAGATCCAGAAGCGGGGATCGGTGGGCGTGTCGCCATCGGGTGAATCCGGGTCATCCATGCCGCGAAGCGTGTCGATGACGCGGATGGTACGGAGCGCGGAGTATTCCTCGGGGGGCTCTGTGGTGTCCTGGAGGAGCCTGATTCGTGGACGATGGTTGGGTGAGACGGTGGAGAAGTCGGAGACGTCTTCGTTGCCGGTCGACTCCGTCTTGCCGTCGAGGAGCCCAGCGGGCGAAAGCCCTCCAGCGCAGGGGGGCAGCACAAGAGTGCGGTCGCCGAGGAGGTCATCTGCATCTTTGCTAGCGAGTTTGGCTAGATCGGTCAGCGTCTCCCGCTGCACGGTGCCGTCGTTCGCGACCAGCCAAGCTTCCAGCAGTGGGTTGGTCGCGGCGGTGCGCTCGGCTATGATCGCAAGTTGTTCGCCAATGCGCGACGAACGGTCGCGGAGGAGTTCGTGGGGTTTGAGCGGATAGTCGGCGAGCAGGTCATCGGGGGTGTAAAAAGCGAGAAGCGGGCCGCGGATGAGTTCAACTTCGCTGCGCCAAGCAACGAGAGTCTCGGGCGGTTCCCAATCGGTTGACTCGCCGTGAAGGTAGGGCGCGATGGGCGGGCGGCCAGGGAGCGGCTCGCGGATCGTAGTGAGAGACCACGCATCGAAGAGGATGTCGGTCGCTGGACGGATAAGCGGCTCCGGGCTGAAAGCAGCGCGACGCGCGGCGGCATCGAGTTGCCGGAGTGCCTGAGAACTAGCGTTGCCATCAAGCTGACGGAGCAGGTCGAGCGTGCGAGCGCGGGCTGCCTCGTAAGGCTTCGACTCGTCGAATGAGTCTGGATGCACGACGGCGACGCTGGTGTTCTTCGTGGTGCCGAAGCGATTCACACGGCCGAAGCGCTGGGCGATGCTTTCGAAGGTCGTGAGGTCGCAGACGAGATCGTCGGCCGAGATATTGACGCCGACCTCGCCTGCGCTTGTAGCGACCAGATAGACAGTGCCGGATGGCGGCTCGGCGGAGCCCTTGGGGTGGTTGGAGGGAGGGAGGAAACGCTGGAAGATGGGATCGCCGACGAGAGTATCGCGCTCTTTGCCGCGCATGGTGCCAGTAAGGACGCAGGTCGGGAGCGACTGTTTGCGGATGGCGACGGCAACCTTGTTTGCGGCTTCGACCGTGCGGCAGAAGATCAATATGGCACGGCCGGAGTCGCGGTGGGCAAGAGCCAGTTCGGTGAGTTTCTCGGGAAGCTCCTTTTCGTTGGCGAGGGCGTGGAGGTGGAGCTGCTTCGGTGCGCGGAGACGTTGGCGTACGTGCGAATCTTTCTCGTCGTCGGGAGTGAGCTTGAAAGACGGTGCCTCGCTGCGGCTGGTCGCGGTGAGTTGAAGGACGTGGAGCGCGTGGGCGTCGCCGCATCGGCGCTGCTCGGCGGCGATGCTGTCGAGCAGTGTCTGAAAAGCGGGTTCGAGATGCGCTTCGTCGTGGACGAGGAGAACGTCCTGGCCGAGCAGTGCGGCATGGAGCGGGCGGGTCTTGAAACCGCAGGTGTAGCGACTAAAGAGGAGCCCACTGCCGATCATGTCGACGGTGCCGACGATCACGGCTGGGCGCGCAGGATCTATGCTCCACTCCCGATTGTCGGCGAATTGGCCGCGCAGACTACTCAGTGCGAGCGGCAGCTCGGTCGGGATCGCACAGAGACGCTGGAGCTTGTTCAGCAGCGTGGGCTGCTCGCGGAGGTGAACGCGTAGGCGCTCAACCTCTGCGGTGGTTTGATCGACGACTGTGCGGCGATTGACGACGTAGACCAGACGGCGCGGCACTTGATTGGGGTGGGTGAGCAGCGCGATCAGCCAGATGGCGACAACTGAGGTCTTGCCCAGGCCGGTCGGAATGTCGGCAGCAGTGGGCATGTGGCCGGCGATAAAGAGCTGGTAGAGCGCAGTCTGCCAGGGGAAGGGGGGGGAGCCGGTCAGCTTTTCGAAGAGTTCAGCGAATGGGGTACTCATGGCGGCGTGCAGTGAATTGCGATTTGGCTGCCCAGCTGCACTAGTTGGCGCAGCTTCTGTCTTTCGGGCAGGAATAAGGCCTACTGATGGTAAAGTGCGAGTTTAAAAATCGCGCAGCAGTAAACATTGACAAGCCTGCTGACATGCGCAGGGTTTGCGTCATGAGTAGCGGCCCAATTGAAGCAAAAAACGCGCAGCGGTTGGTCGCGTTGAAATCCGCACTCATCCGCGCCTCGTTATGGGGCGCGGCCCCACTTAATCCACGACTTGCCAGTGTGGCCCCATTGAAGCACGGTGTACGGCGTGAGTACGGTAGAAGAGATCGAAGCGGCGATTGCACGGCTTCCAAGCGAGGAGTTCTTCGCGTTGGTCGAGCGGCTTCGCGTGCGGCATGCCGATGCGTGGGATCGCCAGATCGAGGAAGATGCCATGTCCGGTCGATTGGCGCCGTTGTGGGAAGAAGCCCGGGAGGAGATCGCAGAGCGCAGGACCGTTGCGTTGAATGAGGTCCTCGACGACAAGACGATTCCGTGAGTCCTTCCGGCGCCTGCCGCCCGAGGTTCGGGGGCTTGCTCGCGAGAAATACCGGCTTTGGTTGCGCGCCCCGGCGCACCCGTCGCTGCATTTCAAACGCGCTGGTTTGTATTGGTCGGTCCGTATCAACGACGCCTATCGGGCGCTCGGGCGCGAGCATGAGGGCACGATGTACTGGCTGTGGATCGGGCCGCATGACGAGTATGAACGGCTGATCAGACGATAACTGCCCGGTGGCGGCGTGGAAGAGGGCGGCGAAGGAGGGCATGGGCGTTGGGGCGAGATTAACGCGGAGGAACGGGCAACGGCGGCCCGGGGCGGGCGTGTTGCGGCGTGGGGAAAATGGGACGCGAGGCGGGGTTGCGAGATGGTTCTATGCTGAAAGTGCGGACGATGCGAGGCTGTTGTTCGGGAAGTTCGGTACATATTGTTCGCTGTGCCGCACGAGGGAGGCTGAGGAGCCGAATACCTTGGCGGCCTTCGTCAGGGAAGGGCGTGGCTCGTCGTTGGAGAACCAGTATCCGACGGGGAGACCGCGAAGTTGACGGTCGTCGCCGAGCTGCGGTCGGCTTGGCGGTGAGACGCTCGTTGGCCGCGAGCCGGGCGTTGAGCAGGCAGCGCCTGGCAAGGGACGATGGCCCAACGAGGCTGAGGAACGGGGCGATTTCATCAACCGACTGCCCGATTACGGGGAGGCGAGGGTACACGGCGACAGCGGGCCGGCGCCGGATGGCCGTGGGAGCCGTGTGGCGATGCGCAGCGGCACTCCCAGCGGTGCGCGTGCTTGGGTGGATCATGAAGGCGGCTTACGATGCCGTCGGTGATCGGCCCGCGGTGCCGGTATGATGCGTTTCTGCGGGCCATGCCGCTTGACGGGGCTTGGGCCGGTTTCTTTTCTCGGCGGCCGTGAAGCTCCCGCTTGCATTGTTCGCCTTCGGATTCGCCGCGCTCGCGACGGTAG
>Ga0209373_10002899_pt1 | contig 16511 bp, 5 predicted proteins | sample Higcelweek5metaG_FD_187173 | JGI IMG/M metagenome (GOLD analysis project Ga0209373, IMG submission 187173) | Freshwater pond sediment microbial communities from the University of Edinburgh, under environmental carbon perturbations - High... | ecosystem: Environmental > Aquatic > Freshwater >... | reverse complement strand
ACGCGATTTCAACCGAATCGACCCAAACGATATCGAAAGCATTACAATTCTCAAAGATGCCGCTTCGGCCTCAGTATATGGTGCCCGTGGTGCTAACGGTGTAATTTTGGTAACTACAAAACGTGGTTCTGGCTTAGCACCGCAAGTTAGTTACAGCTCTTCATTTACTTCACAGTCTCCAACTTTCAGGCCTGAATACATGAGTGCTGGTGATTATGCACAATATGTAAACGAAGGAAGTGTTAATAAAGGCGAATCGTTACCTTTTTCTGCAGAACAAGTCGCTCAATTCCAAGATGGAACTTTACCTGGAACTGACTGGTGGGGTTTGATGATGAAGGACAGTGCACCTATTTGGCAACACAATTTGTCGGTTAACGGAAAATCGGGAGCTACAAACTATTACCTGTCATTGGGTTACCTCGATCAAAAAGGATTGTACGAAACTGCGAATTACAAAAGGTATAATTTGCGTTCGAACATCGACATAAACATCTCTGATGATTTAACGGTATTTCTTAACATTGGTGCGCGTACTGAAAACACCAACGCATCAATTATTAGTGAAAATAAATTGCACCAAACGGTTCAAACAGCTATTCCTACTCAGCCTGCTTTTGTGCCCGAAGAGTTAAGGGTTGCAGGCGATGAATTGGGATTGAACTTTAATGGTACTGCCGGAAGTCCTATTGGAGAGGCCATTTATTCAGGCTACAGCCTCGATCAAAACTATTTTCTTGAAAATTCATTGGGCTTAAAATACTCGTTCCCTTTCTTAAAAGGGTTATCGGCAAAAATCGATTATTCATACGATCTACGGTTTACGAAAGAAAAGGATTTCAGAAAACCGTATACATTAAATGTATATACACGTGAAGCTGGTTTAACCTCTACGGTTCCAAGCGAGAATAATGTAACTTTAGATCAGAAGGTTACGCAACGCGAAAGAAAAACCTTCCAGTCGTCGTTAAATTACGAACGAGCTTTTGGAAGCCATCGTATCACTGCGCTGTTACTGTTCGAGCAAATGGAGTATAATTCAGATTATATGTCGGCATACCGCGAACAGTTCTTAACAACCACTATCGATCAGTTGTTTGCCGGCAGCGATATTAACAAAGACAACTATGGCGGTGCATCGGAAAATGCGCGTCAAGGTTATGTTGGCCGTGTTGCATATAACTTCAACGAAAAATATCTATTACAAGCGAATGCCCGTTACGACGGTTCTTACAATTTTCCAAAACAAGGACGTTGGGGTTTATTCCCTGCTTTCTCTGCCGGATGGCGTATTTCAGAAGAGTCGTTTATGAAAGATATTGAATTTGTAAGTAATCTAAAACTGCGTGCATCGTGGGGCCAATTTGGTAACGACAGGGTTGATCCATTCTATTATTTATCGGGTTATGAATACAGTTACGGTAGCGTAATTGGGAATGTGTATAAGAAAGGTATTGTTGATACTGGAATCCCTAACGATCAGATTACCTGGGAAACAGCCACCAATTCAAATATCGGTTTCGAGTTTGGTCTTTTCAACAACAAGTTTTCGGGTGAGTTTGACTACTTTATGAAGACGACCAAAGATATTTTGATCAAACGTGACGCTTCTGTTCCAATGACTTTTGGTGCCGAGTTGCCAAAAGAAAATCTTGGTATTGTTGACAATAATGGGGTCGAAGCCATTTTGCGTTACACCGATCGTAAAGGAAGTTTCGATTACGAAATTCAAGGGAACATGACCTATGCAACAAGTGATGTTGTATACATCGATGAACCAGCAGAAGTAGAAGAACGGTTAAAACTTTCGGGCCGTCCGTTTGATTCTCGTTTTGGATATACCGCCTTGGGGTTGTTCCAAACTGAAGAGGAAATTGACACATGGGCAATTCAGGATGGCAATAAAAATAAGGCGATCCATCCGGGTGACATTAAATACCTCGATTTGAATAACGACAGCATCATCAACGATAAAGACCGTCATTACATTGGAAAAGGCGCTACACCTGAAATGGTATTTGGGTTAAATACTTCGCTCGGTTATAAAAATTTCTCGTTTAGCATGAGTATTCAGGGCGCAACCTTGTACAACCGTTACAACTATATCGAAAGTTTTGAAAAGAACTACAACACATTTAAGGTGCTTGAAGATTCATGGCGTGTTGGAAATGAAGATGCATTGTATCCTCGCCTGGAATCGAACGGCCGTTCGGTAAACAATACACATTATTCAACCTATTGGATGAACCCCGGATTCTATATGAAACTCAGAAATATTGAGCTCTCGTATACATTCGACAATGAACGTGTTCTGAAACAAATGGGCATCGAATCATTAACCGTTTCAGGGTCAGGCCGCAACTTGCTCACATTTTCAAAGAAAGATGGTTTCGACCCCGAAGGTACCGATAACAGGTATCCAATTATGAAAACCATGAGTTTAGGATTGAATATTGTGTTTTAACAATAAATCGAATTAAAATGAAACGAGCATGTTTGCTTTAAGCTGAAAAAGCTAAATGATAATCAGACATGCGACTTTTAAAACATTAAAAAAAGATTAATGTATGAAATAGCCAAGTGTGCTATAACCCGCACCAACCGAAAATGAATATATGGCTATTCCATGTCGGTGAAATTTCAAGTAGAAGAAATAAAGCGGGTTACGAAAATTTCAGAATTTATAATTGAAAATAGATACACATGAAACAAATTAAAAAATTACTATATGCCAGTGCTTTCTTGCTGACTCTCAATAGTTGTAATGAAGATTTTCTTGAAAGACAACCGCTTGATATGATCAGTAGCGAGGCTGTTTACAACGACCCTGCGTTGGTCGAGGCTTACCTGTTTAAAGCATACAATTATATGCCCAATGGTTACGGAACCCGCAACCTCGACGGTACAGATGAGAAAACACCCGGTGTTAACGGTGCAGGTTATGGCAATGCTTACATCCTCGATTGTCTTACCGACTTAATGACCAATAAAAGTTCATGGCCAGCATCAAATGGACAAATTGTTACAGGTCAAATATATCCAACTAAAAACGACTTGGATATTTGGGAACATGCATACACTGCTATTCGTTATTGCAATATGATTCTCGACAACATGAAAACAAGTAAGTTGTCGACCGATTTTATTGCCCGAATTAATGCTGAAGCCCGCTTTATTCGTGCGTATATGTATTTCGACTTAGCCCGTCGTTATGGAGATGTACCTTTAATTAAAGAATTACAATCGCTTGATAATTTTGACGAAGTATTGGTGTCACGAACACCCGTAAGCGAGGTTTATGCCTTTATTGATCAGGAATATACTGAAATAGCTGAAATACTTCCTTCTGTTGCCAACTTGGCTTCATCTGATCTAGGACGAGCAACCCGTGAAGCATGTTGGGCGTTAAACGGTCGGGTACAGTTGTATGCTAAGAATTATGCCCGTTCGGCCGAAATCTCGAAGAAGGTGATTGATTCGAACCTTTATTCTTTGGCTGCCGATTACAACAAACTTTTCCAATCGTACGGTGGCGATAAGGAAGTTATTTTCGAAGTGCTTTTTAATGGAGCCGACAAAGGTCATGGAATGGATCGTTTAGCTTATCCGTTTAGCCATAGGGCCGACTGGGGTTCGCAAATGTTGCCAACTCAAGAGTTGGTTGATGCATATGAAATGACAAATGGATTGCCTATTACCGATGCTGCATCGGGTTATAATCCTGAAAAACCATACGAAAACCGCGACAGCCGTTTGTCTGCAACCGTTCTTTACCATGGTAATTTATTCAAAGGAACTCCAATTCTGGTTGCATTAAGCAGCGATATTACCATTTTGCCAAACGATGTTGATGCTCCAAACTTAACGGGTAATCATTCAACAACAGGTTATTATTTGAAAAAATTTCTTGACGAGTCAATCCCAGATGGACCGGGTTGGGGTGTTAGTAAAACCAGTTGGAAAGAGATCCGTTTAGGCGAGGTTCTTTTAAATTATGCCGAAGCTCAGAACGAAGCTGCTGGTCCAGACCAATCGGTTTACGATGCAGTAAACAAAGTTCGTGCTCGTGCTGCACAGCCAGCATTGCCTGCCGGTTTATCGAAAGACCAAATGTTTGCTCGAATTGTTCAGGAACGTAAAGTTGAATTGGTATGTGAAGGGAACCGTTTTTGGGATTTGCGCCGCTGGAAAATGTGTGGTGAAGTTCTTAACGGGAAAAAGGTACATGGTATGTTTATTACCAAAGATGCCAACGATCCATCGAAACTGACCTACCAACTAGTTGAAGCAAAAAATCGACCTGCCTATATATTTCACGATCGGTTTTACCTGTTGCCAATTCCTCAGAGTGAGATTGATAAAAATGTAAATCTGATTCAGAATCCTGAATATTAAGGTGCTGAATTTTGTGTTTTATGTTGAATGTTGACATTTTTCAACAGAGGAAATGAGTCGAGGATATTAATAATTTTTACACACTTAATTTTTATATATAGTTATGAGAAGATTAGGAATTATTTTAGTGATACTAACTTCTGTACTTAGTTTGAAAGCTCAAAACATTAGTCCCTATCTGATAGGGACTAATGCTTGGCAACCAACCTGGCATTCGGGAAGTAAGCTTACAGAGCTTTGGGGCGACTTACAGTCGGCAGGTTTTCAATTGGTGCGAATTGGAGGAAACGGAGCTCAAACCGACTCCGATTATACCAAAGAACGAGTCGCATCGTTGGTGGCCGAAATACAGGCCATTGGTGCAGTTCCCATTGTTCAGGTTCCTCGTCATTTCGATGCAACAAAAACAACAACACTTATCACACATATAAACGGGACAAAAGGTCTACATGTAAAATATTGGGCTATTGGCAACGAACCTAATCTCGATAACGATTGGTCCGATCCAATTCCAATTAGTCAGGTGGCTGCCTATATTAAAACCATTTCAAAAGCATTGAAAGCATACGATCCATCCATTAAAGTGATTGGTCCCGATCCTGCTTGGTACGACAATAACTACATTAACCCATTGTTTGTAAATGCCGGTACAAACAATGTTTCTGGGAAAGATGAAAATGGCAACTATTACCTTGATGTGTTATGCTGGCACAAATATGGAATTGCTTCGGGCAGTGAATTTGATGGAGACATTAGTCAGGCAATTGGGGTAATTACTCAAATTAACAAAAACCGCCCTGCCGAAAATAAAATGAGTTGGGCAATAGGTGAATTTAACAGTCATTACGACAACAGCAAAGCAACAAATGATCAGAAAGTTTGGTCTTTTAATGCTGGTCAAATGTTTGCCGAGGTTTACGATCAGGGCATGAGAAAAGGTGCATTAACCATATGTCCGTGGAGTATTTACGAAAGTGGCGGAAACAGAGGCAACGGTGACCTTAGCTTATTTGATAATGTAAGTGGGCAGCTAAAAGGTCGGTCGAGTTATTACCACACGTTGATGTTGGGACAAAATATGAAATCGAAGTATCTCACCAATACCGATAACAATGGAAATGTAACGGTTATTTCGATGGGCGATTCAACGGGTTTGGCAGTGATGATCCTGAATAAAAGCGATTCAAAATCGTATGAGTATTCGTTGGGTTTAAACGGAAACTATGGCACCGAAAAAGAGTTGAAAATAAAAGTTACAGCAGGTCTTTCGAAAGAATTTACCGGAACGATAGGGAAAAACACAACTAAAATGTTGGTTTTCGATGTTGAAGGTAAATTAATAAAAAGATATACCTACAACGAAACCGATGCAAACAACATGAGCGCTCCAACCATCGAACTTTTTACAGGCTCGGCTGGTGAAACAGGAATGCTTGAATTTACATCTCCCATTAAAAACAGCCGAAAGGAACAAGCTGATACCATTGAGGTAAATGTAAATGCCGTTCATAATTCAGGCATTGCCTCTGTTGCCTTATACCTGAATAAGACCTTGATTGGTACCGATTCTGCTTCTCCTTTTCAGTGGAAAAGTATAGCTAAACTGGCAAATTTGCCCCTTGGTATTCACGAACTCGAAGCTGTTGCAATTACAACGGCCGGCGATTCCATCATTTCATCTGTCGAGTTTTCGGTGATGGCACCTTCAGTTTTACCACAAGTGTCTTTCACTTCACCTGTTAACGGAGCCGTTTTCGATGAAGGTGTGAACTTGACCGTCACAGGGGTTCAGGCAACTCATCCTGCAGGTGTTGCAAACGTGAAGCTATACCTCAACAATGTGCTTGTGCGTCAGGAGAACTTGGCTCCATTCGATTGGGGTTTGGCTGGACAAAACGACACGAAATTGTTAAACCTTAAAGCGGGAACTTATACCCTTAAAGCGGTTGCAACTGCAACTACCGGCGAAATTGCTGAGACCAGCATTCAAATTGTAGTTAAGGCAAAAACAGGTTTTTTAAACCTCGAAAATGATAAAGGCGAGATTCACATCTATCCTATTCCCGTTATTGACCATCTGACATTCAATAATATTGGAGAATACAACAACATTGAGATCATTAACCAAGCAGGTGTTTTGATGGCAACAATTTCAAACGGCAACGCTGAATCACGAATCATTGAAATGGCTCAATTCAGCCGGGGAATGTATTTGGTGAGACTGGTGAATCCAACTTCGAATATCGCTTTCAAAGTTTTAAAGGAATAAATTCTTCATACGAAACGAAAATCTTGATAGAAAAAACAAAGGCATTGTTGCGGTTACTGGTGTTTGTGGGGCAAGGGTTAAAATGGATTTGGGTACATGAGTTTTGGATAACTGTGACTGCCCTTTTTACCTGATCAGATTACGTTTGAGAACTATTTAATTGAACCTAATTCGAACTGTTGAACCTGGCCAAAGATATTATTACAGGTTATGGGGATTTGTTATTGGCTAGTTCAACCTGACTTTTAAAAACAATAATTAACTATGAAGATGAAATTTTTAACATCGATGCTTATACCAATTTTCGCATGTATAATTGGTAGTGCACAAAATTTGATCCCCAACGGGAACTTCGACACCAATATTGATGGCTGGGGTTTCTCATCGGGATCAAATGTGAACTCATGGGATGCTTCTACTCAGCAGTTGAAAGCGCACATTGTAACACCCGGTACTTCTTATGTTTCGTACCAGTTTTATTATTATCCCGTTGCCTCTACTTTTTCTGCGGGAGAATCGTACACCTTAAAATTTGATGCGTATGGTAGTGTTCGCAATCACAGTGTTGATGTTGCGTGTGGATACAATGGCAGCACTTATCTGAACTTTATCAGCAATGCCGATCGGTATGTTTCGATCACCACAACAAAAACAACCTATACCATTCACTTTACGGCTCCTTCTAGTTTTGCAATAACCAATTTTAGAGTTGGGTTCCGTATTGGCGGTTCAGCTGGTAATGCAGCTCAGGATCTATTTTTCGATAATATTATTCTTACTCACGATCTTCCACCTCCACCTCCTGAAACTTATGCTATTTACACCAACGATGCGTCGATTATAGCTGGAACCAATGTCAATTTTGTTAACAATAAGGCTTTAAGCATTTCTACAAGTACAACGAATACGTATGAAGGTGGTGAATCTAAAGTCTTCAATTTTGATAAAACCGATACTTGGGCCATGGCATCGGCACAACCTGTTGGGGGTTCGGTAAATATTTCGGGTTATTCGGGCGGTTATTTCAACTTTGCAATGAAGGCATCGACCAATAGGTCGTTCTTTATCAGAATTAAAGGTGGTGGACAAATTGCAAGGGTTTCCTTTACTCAAGGGTCAGATCCTTACGGGTTTGTTCGCGATGGCAACTGGCATTTTTTATCAATTCCAATAGCCGATTTTATTGCAAATAACAGCGCTTTAGATTTAAAATTGGTTACCGACCTTTTTGTGATCAGAACGAATGAGCCACTTGCTTTGACCGACAATTTTGACATAGAAGTAGACAATATCTTCCTGTCGTTAAGTTTTCCTGCACCACCACCAATCATCCTGCCCAATGCATGGATCAATGAATTTCATTACGACAATCCGGGTGCCGATGTTAACGAGTTTGTTGAAGTTGTAATTAAAAATGCGAGCCTTTATACGTTAAGCAACTTTAGGGTCGATTTGTACAACAGTGCCGATGGAACCTCGTATGATCATCTTACTCTTGACCAATTTACACAAGGAGTAACCGAGGGTGAATATACTTTCTTTACATGGATGCCAGCGGGTGGAATTCAAGATGATGGCGGCGATGGCATTGCTCTGTCGTATAACGAGAATCTGGTCCAGTTTTTAAGCTACGAGGGAACCCAAAAGGCTACCGGTGGTGCTGCTGTTGGAATTACTTCGACCGATGTTGGCGTAGTAGAACCATGTATTAATGCTCATGTAGGCGAAGTGTTTTCTATTCAGTTGGTAGGTATTGGCGTAAGGTACAACCATTTTGTTTGGATCGATCCGCCAGCTACTCCAGGTAACTTGAATGTTGATAATAACAGTAATATTCAGGTTTTTGCTTTTCCACCTTCAGTTCCTTTGAACTGGAAGTACATCTTCATTATCTTTTTTGTAATCGCATTATCTACAGGGTATAACTTTTTGAGATTAAAACGAGTACAAAAAAGATTGCAATAAAAAATTCAACAATTGAGAAAGAATATGAAACGAACATATTTGCACACAATCACAAACACTCATGAATCGAAGATCGAAGAAAGTCAAAATGAGTCGTGTGAGTTCCATCCTGCAATTAGAAAAACAAATTATTTTCGGATGAAACGATATTTAATTTTTGCTTTGATGCTTCTTTTTGTGCATGTGTCTTATGCTCAGAAATATGGAGTGTATACCGAAGATGAATCATTTACTGAAAAAGTTGATGTTGATGGAGGTGCAGCCACATTAAAAAATATTAGCGCTTTTGATATCGTAGTATCAAGCGACAATGTGTATGAAGGCTCAAAGGCTATTCAAATTACCTATAATTTTTCTGCAACGTGGGCAATGATGCAAATTTTGGCCAATCCAACAATCAATCTTTCCGATTATGCGAATGGGTTCTACAATTTTGCAATGAAGACCACAAGTACAGAACCTTTTAATATTCGTATAACTGACGGGACAAATAAACCTAAAATAGAATTTGCACAGGGTGCTGATCCTTATGGATTTCAACGTGACGGAGAGTGGCACATGGTGACTATACCAATTAGCGATTTCATTGCAAAAGCACCTGCTTTAAATTTGGCCTCAATAAGTGAGTTGTTTGTAGTTCGTTCATCGGCTGCAGCTCTTACCGAAGCTAGCAGTTTAAGCATCGAAGTTGATAATATCTATTTCTCGAAAACCGCTTCAAACGAAGATGTGGTTTCAAGTACTCTTTTTAGTCCTATTCCGGGCGAATATACTGAGATGGTTTGGGTTAAATTGGCTTGTTCAACCGAAGGTGCTGTAATTCACTACACCCTTGACGGTACCGATCCAACGGCTCTTTCGGCTGTTTTTGCCGATAGTATACAAATTACCGAAAACAAAATAGTTAAGGCTATTGCGATTAAGAACAATGTTTCGAGTACGGTTACTTCGGGTAGCTATACCATCAAAGCACCTGTTCAGGTTACCAATACTTATGCAATTTATACTCAAGATCCTGAAATTAGTGTTGGAACATCAATTCTTACCCAACCGAATAACCTTTTTGTGATCAGCACAATTACCGAAGGAACCTACGAAGGAACAGAGGCATTGCGCTTTAGTACAGATATTTCGAAAGACTGGGCCATGGCTTCAGTAAAGCCTGTTACCACTACTGTTGATATTTCAGCTTATGCAAATGGTTATTATAACCTGGCCGTAAAATCTACCAGTGATGGTGCTATTGATTTTCAGTTACGTTCTGCGGGTCAAAAAGCATTCATTTCTTTTGATGTTGTATCAGAAAAATATGGATTTAAACGTGATGGCGAATGGCATTTTATTTCCATTCCAATAGCCGATTTTAAGGCGAATAATGCAAATATCGACTTAACAAAAGTTACCGATATTCTTGTATTGCGAAGTGGTAGTGATCCTCGCCTTTCGAATAATTACGATTTTGAATTGGACCACCTTTATTTGTCGTTAACCTTACCAAACCCTGTTGTTGAAACGGTAGCAACCCCTGTAATTTCACCAGTTGGTGGGAGTTTTACAACTCCAGTTACCGTTTCAATTTCTTCAGCTACCAGTGGTGCTAAAATTTATTACACACTCGATGGATCGGTACCTTCTTCGGTATCTACATTGTATGCTGGTAGTTTTATTTTGAGTGAAACAAAAACAGTAAAAGCAGTTGCCATAAAGGACGAGATTGCAAGTAATGTTAAGGCTGAAACTTATACAATCACAATTCCTGCTGAGGTAATTGCGGCACCGGTTTTTGCTCCTGTTGCAGGCAATTATAGTGACTCAGTTAATGTAACAATCGTTACAACTACAGTCGGTGCAATAATTTATTACACCGTTGATGGTGCTGAACCAACAATTGCATCAACAGTTTATAACGGAGCGTTTAAACTTACCAATACCGCAACTGTAAAAGCGATTGCTGTAAAAGGCGGTGCTTCAAGTAGTGTGAGTTCAGCAATTTTTAACATCTCAAACACAATTCCAGTTGAAACAGTTGAGGCGCCAGTAATTTCACCTAATGGAGGCGTATATGCTGATTCTGTTTTGGTTGAAATTGGTTGTTCAACAGAAGGTGCAACCATTTATTACACTTTAGATGGAAGCCTGCCTACAAATTTATCAACAGTTTATACCGAAGGGTTCAAGCTAACAGAATCGGCAACAGTAAAAACAGTAGCTATAAATAACACACGTATAAGCAACGTTAGTTCAGCAACATTCACTGTTAATCCTTCAGTTTTAGTTGATCAAACATTTGCCATTTACACACAAGATAATTCGATTGCCCCGGGTGTAGAAATATTGAGCCAAACGAACAACCTGTTTGTTATTGGAACAACTTCAACGGGAACATATGAAGGAGATGTGGCAATGAGTTTTACAACCGATATGTCGAAAGATTGGGCTATGGTTTCGCTTAAACCAGCAACTCCAACTGTCGATATTTCTGCTTTCGCAAATGGATACTACAATTTTGCAATCAAGTCGTCAAGCAATGGAACGATTTTAGTTCGTTTGCAAAGTTCTGGTCAAAAAGGGATCATAACTTTCGATGCCACTTCTGATAAATATGGGTTTAAACGCGACGGAGGATGGCATTTGGTTTCGATTCCTATTGCCGATTTTCTTGCCAATAATCCAAATCTCGATTTGGCAGCAATTACCGATTTGATGGTACTTCGCAGCGATAGTGACATTCGGTTGTTCAACAATTACGACTTCTGTATCGATCATTTCTATCTGTCGTTGATGAAGCCAAGCACTACTGAAACTGTTGAAGCACCTGTAATTACTCCGATTGGTGGAAACCACACAACTGCGGTTCTGGTTTCGATCAATTCAGCAACAATTGGAGCAACAGTTTATTTCACAATCGATGGTTCGGAACCAACAACCAGTTCGCAAATATGTGCAGGTAGCTTTGAACTGGCAACAAGTGCAACAGTAAAAGCTGTAGCTGTAAAAAATGAAAATGTGAGTTCAATTAGTGAAACTGCATTTGTGATCGAAATTGCAACAGAACCCGTAATTGCCCCAACATTCTCAGTTGCCAGCGGAGAATATATCGATTCTGTTATGGTTGGTATTTCATCGTTAACCGAGGGTGCACTTATTTATTACACACTCGACGGAACAGAGCCAACAGTTAATTCAATGTTGTATACCAACCAACTAAAATTGGAGCAAAATACAACCGTAAAAGCAATAACCGTAAAAGATGGAAAGTTGAGCGAAGTGAGCATTGCTGTTTATACAATTAAGCTTGGTTCTTCAATTGGCGGTTTAACATCGCAAGCAATTAAGGTGTATCCCAATCCAGCAACTCATTCAATCATAATTTCTTCAGAAGAGAAAGGGTTTGCCAGTATTTACAACCAATCTGGGCAGTTGCTGATGAATAAACTGGTACTAAATTCTGCAGTAGATGTTTCAAAACTGAAAAGTGGCATTTACGTTGTTAGCATAAATGGAGAAAACCGAAACTCGTGGCAGAAATTTATAAAAAGATAGGATTTTTGAATAGGTAATAGATTATAATTAGGTATTAGATTTAATGGAAGGGTTTTATACTCTTCCATTTCTTTGTTTTTATAGGTGCCGGTTCTTTTAGTTTTAACTTGAAATTCATATCTTGATAAAGTTGGGTTTTTAATCAGTATATTGAAATTTTAATCGTTATTAAATGAGATTGATGTTGGGTAAATGGGGGTTGCTTATTTTAATCGGCATTTTGCTGTTTTCAAACAAAGCCAGTGGTTTAGATAATCTAAGCTTCAAATACCTAAATATCAACAATGGCCTTTCAAATAATCATGTATCCGACGTGCTGGAAGATAGCAAAGGTTTTTTGTGGTTCAGTACAAGCTATGGCTTGAATAAGTGGGATGGTTATGAGATGGAAATTTTCAAATATGAATTGGATAATGAAAATTCCATATCGAGCAATTTTGTTCTTTGTTTGGAAGAAGATCATTCAGGAAACATATGGATTGGAACCCTCTCGGGTATTGTTCGATACAACTATTCTCAAAAGAAATTCTACAGATATTCATCCAGTTTTGATCAGGATGACAAGGTCCCTAGTACATACATCAGGCGGATACTCGTCGATAAAACTGATTGTGTATGGATTGCGACAAATTTTGGATTGTGTAAATACATTCCTGAAACTGATAGTTTTGAACGAATCCAATTTGGACCAACCAAAAGCAAGGAGCAGATTTTAAACATTTACGAGCTTTCTTCGGGCGAAGTCGTTTTTCAAACGCCATTTGGGTTGTTTCAGTATAATTCTTCAACACGGATATTCAATAAAATGGAATTTCCAGGTTTGATTTCATTGCCCTCGCTTAACCTATCCGTTGTTCATTTGTGCTTTACCTCTTCGAATAGGCTTTTGATTGGTTCAGAAATGGGACTGATCAACTACAATTTGGCCACCCATAATTATTCGATTTACAAACACAACCCGCAGCTAAAGAATAGTTTGAGCAGCAATATCATTTCGGTAATTAAGGAAGATTCGCAGCATAACATATGGATTGGGACCAAAGATGGGGGTATAAACTTGTTCCAAAAAGCGACCGATGATTTTCAAGTTTTCAAATCGGGAAGTTTGAATGGTAAAAACCTGTCAAACAATATTGTGACTGTTATTTTTGAAGACAGTTATAAGAACATTTGGATTGGCACCCAAGAGGGCGGTTTAACTTATTTTGGAGGCAAAGAAGCGTTGTTTCATCACTACGAAAATCAACCTTTCGATCAGCATTCGTTGTCAAACAATAAGGTGAGTGCTTTTTTACAAGATGAAGATGGTGTGATTTGGGTCGGGACGGGAAATGGTGGATTGAACCGATTTAACCAATTTGATGGCACTTTTGATCAGGTTCAGTTTGAATCTGAAGCTGTTTCCCCAAGTATTTTGGGAATGTGTAGCGTTGGCTCTAAATTGTATATCGTTGGATGGGGTTTTGGGTTTCAACAGTTCGATACTCAAACGAAGCGGTTTTCTGAGGTAAAAGCCAAACCAGGAGCTTTGCCGCAAAAAGCACCATTAAACATTAAAGGTTTAGGCACCGATTCAAAAGGGAATATTTGGTTGGCAAACCATGCAAACGACGGAATATATATTTACAACCCACACGAGAATGTTTTTTATAATGCTCAGAATCCCGGAAATTTTAATTCTGAATTATTATCGGTACCCTTTTCGGTAACAATGAAACAAGATTTAAAAGGCCGTATTTGGATTGTTTCATACACAGGATTGTACCTATACGATGGCACTTACCATCGATTTGTTACAACTCCCAAAAACGCCGAAACAATTAGTTCCGATTATATTTATACTCTTTTCATAAAGTCCGATTCTACAATTTGGATTGGCAGCACCAATGGCCTCGATAAATTAATTGACACCGATGGCGAGTTTCGTTTTGAACGTTGTTCTCAAAAATACAATCTGCCCGATAATGTTAAAGCTATTCAGGAAGATGATGAAGGAACTCTTTGGCTAAGTACAAATCAGGGGTTAACACAGTTCAATACAAAAACAAAAACGAGTCGCAATTTTCAATTTAACGATGAATTGCCGGTTCAGGAATTGTTCGAAAGATCGAGTTTAAAAGCTAAAAATGGAGAACTCTTTTTTGGTAGCACAAGTGGTTTTTTCAAATTTAATCCAAAGAAAATAGATAAAGGGAATGAGATCCCAAAAATATATATATCAGATTTTCAGATTTATAATGAGTCACAAATTCCGGGTGCACCAAACTCTCCACTTAAAGTTTCAATCACCGAAACCGACACGTTGATCTTAACCCACAAACAATCAGCAATTAGTTTTGAATATGTCGCACTCGATTATAATAACCAGCGAAGTACCGAATATGCTTATATTCTCGATGGATTTAGTGGCAATGATAAATGGAGTTTTGTAGGCAATAAACGCTTTGCCTCTTATACCAATTTATCTCCGGGCGAATATACCTTCAGGGTGCGAACTGCATCGGGAAGGCAATTGAACGAAGGTTCTGAAGCCAGTGTTAAGCTAATTATTAAACCACCGTTATGGCGAACCAAATGGGCCTATATTGTGTATCTGATCACCTTTTTGTTTTCCTTGTTTTTGTTTCAACGTTCGGTCATTTACCGGGAGAAGCTTCGAACCGAATTGCGTCTCGAAAAAATGGAGATGAAAAATGTTCGTGAAACCAGTTTGATGAAATTGCGGTTTTTCACCAATATTTCGCACGAATTCCGAACTCCAATAACATTGATAAAAGCCCCAATAGAGAAATTGATCAACAACGACAAGCAACTTTCTGATAAAGAGCGGAATTACCATTATGAATTGATTCTGAATTCAACCAATAAATTGTTGAATATGGTCAATCAGTTATTGGATTACCGAAAGCTCGAAGCAGGTAGTTTGGTGCTGGAGCCATCGATGGGCGACTTGGTCGCATTTTGCCGGAAAATATGGGAAAACTTCTCTTATTTGGCCTCTCAAAAGCAAATCACCTATCGGTTTCATACCGAAATGGAATCGTTATACTTCGCTTTCGATGCCGATAAATTAGATAAAGCCCTTAGTAATTTGTTGTCGAATGCATTTAAATTCACTCCAGCCGAAGGAGTTATTGAGCTGCAAGTGCAACGGGCAAATGCTTCAGAATTATCAAACTTTGTCGAGTGTATCGAAATTTCGGTGAAAGATTCTGGTATAGGAATACCCGAAAAAGATATTGAATTCATTTTTGACCATTTTTATATGGTTTCGAATGAAAAAAACCGCGCAATTCCTGGCAGCGGGATAGGTTTGACCCTAGCAAAAGAGATGATTGAATTGCATAAAGGCAGAATAATTGTTCAGTCAAAAGAGGGCGAAGGGAGTGAGTTCACCATTTATTTACCGTTGAACATCGAAGTTCTCAACAAGTCAAATCAGATAGCAGTTTCAGAAACAACTGCAGAGGAAATTTTGCCCGACGAATCGGAAGCTGATGTGCATAAATTATTCGAAACCGATGTCCCTACGCTTTTAATTGTTGAAGATGATGAAGAACTGCAACGTTTTCTGGTACACGAGCTTAGTTTAAATTACAAAATATTGTTGGCTAAAAATGGTGAAGAGGGTTTCCAAAAGGCCATTTCTGAATTGCCAAATTTGATCCTGAGCGATGTAATGATGCCACAAATGAATGGTATTGAGCTTTGTAGAAAAATTAAAAGCGATGAACGTACCAGTCACATGCCGGTGATATTAATCACAGCGCGTTATTCGCAGGAGAAGGAAATCGAAGGTCTTGAATCGGGTGCCGATGCTTATGTGCTAAAGCCGTTTAATCTGCAGGTTTTGATGTTGCAAATCTCCAACTTGTTGTTTTCACGCAAAGAACTGATTGAAAAATTCAGAACAGGAACCAGCCTGTCGTTCGATGAGTCTGGAATTGAATCGAAGGACCAGAAACTGATGCAGGATATCATCGACCTTATCGTGGAAAATATCTCTAACGACAAGATTAATGCAGCATTTATTGCCGATAAATTATACATCAGCCGTTCGTTGTTATACATTAAACTAGAGGCACTTTCGGGTCAAACGGTGAATGAATTTATTCGTAACATCAGGTTGAAGAAAGCTGTTCACATGATCGAAAATAGCGACATGACTTTTACTGAAGTTGCTTATGCAACCGGATTCACAAGTCAGTCGTATTTCTCACGTTCATTTGCAAAACAATTTGGCTGTTCACCAACCGAATACGTAAAATCAAAAGGCGGTTAAGTAAGGTAACGATTCAGTGCCTAGAGTGAACTGAGTTTGAAGTGCCTAAAATTCAAA
>Ga0209373_10002897_pt1 | contig 16513 bp, 19 predicted proteins | sample Higcelweek5metaG_FD_187173 | JGI IMG/M metagenome (GOLD analysis project Ga0209373, IMG submission 187173) | Freshwater pond sediment microbial communities from the University of Edinburgh, under environmental carbon perturbations - High... | ecosystem: Environmental > Aquatic > Freshwater >... | reverse complement strand
TGCGGAAAGAGTTGCTCCACGGTCTGGACTGGACTTTGCCGGATGCGGCCAGGCCGGTCTGGTGGATCTGCGGCCAGCTTTGCCTAGATGGGACCTGTGTCAGCCTGTCTGAGGCGCTTGCGCCGGAAGCCGGGCCCCAGCCGCGGCATGAGCCTTCGCAGCAGCAGCGCCGCGCCTTGGCCATGGCCTTGACCGTTCGAGCAGGACGAAGGGACAGCATCTCCGATCTGATGAAGCTGCTACGTGCGGTATTGGCTGGGTGGGTCTCATCCCGGTGGCGGCTTCTGTAATCAGCTGACCTTGATGGGCGTTTGCGTTGATCTGCCCAGCTCTTTTCGGACCAGTTGAAACTTGAGAGAGTGGCCCCTAGAGATGAGGGGGGAGCCATGAGGAAGGGAAGGTTTTTCGAGGAACAGATGTTGAACCGCCTGTGCAAGGCCGGCCGCGATTCGAGGGCTCAGGGGGTTAAAAAGTACGGCATCAGTGAGCAGGTGATCTACATCTGGCGCCAGCGGCCGTTTGAACTGGGGAATCTGCGGCTGAAGAAGCTTTTGGCCGAGTGTGACCTCGAAATCGAGAGGGTGAAGGAGATTGCCGCAAAAAGATGGTGAGCGCACCGCACTAGACGCCAGCAGGCGACCTTCGCGTTGTGTGGTGCGAGTTTGTCCAACGCAAGGCGTATGTACTGTTCTCCTTGGCCTGTTCAGCATTCTGCCATGAGTCGCGCATGAACCTTCGACACGTACCGATCGTGGTTTTGATGATGGAGATTGCGGCCTAATATCCCCAGTACGGATATCGCAGGATCGTCGTGGTTGCAGAACGCGAGGGGCATAAGATGAGGCCGGAGGTCACAGGCCTTGGTGCGCGCGGGGATTCTGGTGCCGAGGGAGCGTCAGCACAAGCAGATTGCCGTCTTCCGGCCCAGCCCAAAAGCACCAAGCTTTGCCAATGCAATTTGGGCATATGACTTCGTTCATGACGCTTGTGCCAACAATCAGCAGGTGAAGTGCTTGACCACCGTCGATGAGTTTATTTGCGAGAGTTAGGCCTTTGGCGTCGCTGAGAGCATTCGCTCGTGTTGGGTGATTGAAGTGCCTGCGCGCATGGTCAGCGAGCATAAATCCCCGAAGTATCAGTATTTCGATAATGGCCTTGAGCTTGTGCCCCAGCCGGTTAGCACTGGGCAGTGGATGAATCGCAGGCATGGAAGTGATAGACACCGACCAATAGTGGCAAAATGGGATGCTGGAGACCTTTACCGGCATGTTTCGTGACAAGTCCCTGTACATGGAGTGGTTGCGGAATAAATCGGAAACGAGGGGGGATACTTTGGCGGCAGCACAGCAACTCCGCGCGGCCTCACTCAGACCTGGGTAACAAGACGCCAATTGCATACGGCGGGGTTGCCCAGGTCAACGCCAACGGTGAGGCCACCCTTAAAAATGGGTGGCCTGAACCCAAAAGTCACTGGCACCGGGCGTATTCGGCCTTTGACAGAAAGTGTCTATTGGAGATATATTTGCTGAGGTTGGCTCAGAAGAGCATGCCTTGGGGGATTAGGGGCCACGTATGGAGGCTGATAATCAGGCTTGCAGTAATTATGTTACTGTAGTGTCCGAACAAACAAAGGTATCTCTATGTCACCATTTAACCTATTATAAAATATGAAAAATATAAACATACTCAAATTTGAAATATGTGGTGATGAGCGGGGATCGTTGGTCGCCCTTGAGCAGTTCAGGAACATTCCATTTGAAATCAGGAGAATCTATTATATTTTCGACACAAAAAGGGATGTAGGCAGGGGGAGACACGCGCACAGGAACCTCGAGCAGGTGCTGATCTGCGTGAATGGCAGCTGTACCATTTGCCTGGACGATGGCACGAGCAAGCTGGAAATCAAGCTCGATCATCCAGATCATGGACTGTATATTGGAAAGAATATTTGGCGGGAAATGAAAGACTTTTCGCAAGGATGTGTCTTAATGGTGCTGGCAAATGACTACTATTGTGTTGACGAGTACATTCGATCCTATGAGGATTTTCTACGCGTTCTGAGAGAGGTCGGTCCAGATGAAGCCTAGTCGGGCTTTTCTTGGTGGGAATCTGCCGGGTGCCACCGACTTCAACACTTAGCCATCGAGACGGCGCTCGCCGTGGGGCTAATATCAGTTTTGTTCATGTTTTCCAAGGAGGGAGCCTGCCGACTTCTTGTGAGCTATAAAAACGTTGATATTGTCAGAGACAAGGGAAGTCAAAAAAAATTTATTAGCACGCGGCAGAAGATGGGTTGTCAACCTGAACAGGGTCAATCACTCCAATGTCAGCTTTTCTTTGAAAAAGGTTTTGGCCGTTCCGGAAAGCGTTCTTTGAGGTCCGGTTTTCGGTGCAGCGGTGAATTGATGGTTGACCGAGATCGACAACACGGAAAATTGCATGAGGGTCGTCCTTTTTCCGCTGGAGGCGCATGCCATCCTTTAGAGCTAGCTTCTTTGTGTGGCCTTGGTGATACAAGATGTGTCATTCCGCAGGTACCTGCTTGTTTCTGCATAAGTTGCCCTAAATACACCTCTGCAAGGGAAGTAAAGAGGAAAATAGTTTTTAAAATCCGCTCCAATCGTGAATTGGTATACCTCAAAAAAAGTAATGAGGGAGCAGCCCTGACGTAGCTTTTAAGATTTTTTCTTAATCGAAGAACACTCTCAAATATGTGAGTGATATTCTCCTTTCCCTGTCCGACTTGACGACGGGAGTTCTTCAGGTCTTTTCTGTGGTTATCAAAAAACACAGGAGGAGATGATCAATAAGGCTGTCGCACTCCTAAAACGAATATTTACTGTGTAAAGGAGTAATCTTTGTACCGGGCCGAAAACTGTAGAAAAAGTTCTGTCTCTTGCCTTTGCCTCACCTACAACCATGCACAGTTCCTAGGGAGATGCATCGAAAGCATTTGGGAACAGGACTACCGCAACATTGAGATTTTGGCATTGGACGACGGTTCTCCAGATGGCAGCGCCGCAGTGCTTCAGAAATATGCCGAGAGTTCCCCCGTGCCGATGACTATTATCGCACAAGAACACAGCGGGAATATAGCTAAAAATTTCAACACGCTCATCCGTCGGGCCCAAGGCGAGTATATCACGATACTGTCCACGGATGACTTCTTTGAGCCTGATGCGTTCTCATCCAAGATTCCTCACTTTGAGCAAGACGAAAATCTGTGCTTTGTCGGTAATTTGGTTAGTAGAAAAGTGGATGAGAATAACAATGTTATCGCGCCTTTCTTTTCCTTTGTCGACTGGGAAAGCCAGCACCATGAAACCATTGAGGATATGCTGGAGATCCTATTCAGCGGTTTGGCGACTATTCAGCTGCAAGGGACGCTGTTCAGAAAAGATTATGTTGATGCTGTCGGCGGTTTTGACGAAGATCTTTTGGGTGACGATTTGATTTTATTTACTAAAGTGTTTCTATACATGCTCAAACGCCCCGAACTAAAATTCAAGGTGCTGGACAAGGTAGCAATCAACTATCGCTACCATTCGTCTAATCTCAGCCACGACAGGGGTAGGGCTGTGCCCATGTATGTGGAGTGGAAAAAACGTTATTTCCCGAACTGTGAGATCCCGCCGAGATTGTTCGAGACGTTCAAATGTGGATTGCGAGATGCCTTTATCTCTGGCAACGAGGCACAACTGCAAAATGTGTTTACGTTGTTGGCCGATCTTCTCCAGACGGAACCTGAAGAACGGCGCGTTCGGTTTGTCGATCTGCTGTTCGTGGCATCAATGAAGAAACACAACTATCTGATCCCGTTCATTTTCGAAATAAGGGATAGGAAGGATTTTTTCTCCCGTCGGACATCTCTGATCGTTTTTGGTTTCAAAATGCTGGAAAAGGTTGAAAAGTACAATGCCCGGGACGTGTGGCTTCAGCTCCGAATCTGCAAGTTGCCCGTTTTTCAAAAACACATAGCAAAATTGAGATGACCTGAGGGGCAGGAGCCTAAAGATATGTTGCACAGCAGCTCTGATATACAGTCTAAGAACATAGGTGAGAGAACCAATGTTTGGCAGTTTTGCGTTGTGTTGCCCGGGGCCGTCATCGGAAATAACTGCAATATCTGCTCACATTGCTTCATTGAAAATGATGTCACAATCGGCAATGATGTCACCATTAAATGTGGTAATCAGATTTGGGATGGAATCACCATAGAAGACGGCGTGTTTATCGGAGCAAACGTCTCTTTCACCAATGACAGACATCCGAAATCGAAAAGTGCTCATTTCTCGCGGGAAAGGACTATCGTCCGGAGCGGGGCCGTTATCGGCGCGGGCGCAACGCTCCTGCCCGGCATTGAAATCGGTGAAAATGCCGTCGTTGGCGCGGGGGCAGTGGTGACCAAGGACGTTGCGGCCGACACTGTTGTCGTTGGCAACCCAGCGAGGATACTAAAAAAATAAACGAAAGATTGTTCAAAGAAGTCGTCGAATCTTGAGACGGCGCCTGAATGTACAGAGGCTGAAGCCGATACATGGTTGGGCTTCGACAACCGGCTCAGGGGCCGTGTAGCCTCCTAGTAAACCAGGACCATGGCCAAGTAGTGGCTTTTTGCCCAAACAGGGAGCAGGCGTTTCGTATGTGCAACACTTTGAATACTGGGCAAAACTAAAGCTTGAAAACACTCAGTGTGGAGTTTGAAGGCAAAATGCTAGCAACCAAACAGTACCAACAGGGGCTCATCTCTTTCCTGTGTCTTTCGTATAATCATGCTGTTTTTTTAAAAGACTGCCTGAACAGCATTTGGAACCAGAAATATGAAAACATTGAAATCATAGCCCTTGATGACGGTTCATCCGATAGTTCACCAGATTTACTGCAGAACCTTGCCAAATCGTCACCTTTTCCGATGAAAGTGATTTTACAAAAGAACTCAGGAAATATTGCCCGTAATTTCAATACATTAATAAGTGAGGCTCAAGGCGAATATTTATTCATGACCTCAATGGATGACTATTTCGAGCCGGATGCCGTTTCTTCAAAACTGCATTTTTTTGAAAATGATCCCCACATGTGTTTTGTCAGTAATTTGATAAAAAACACTATTGACGCCGATGGGAACATTTTGGAGAGAGGAATCCCTCTTGTTGAATGGAATAAAGAGGTCAACAGCGGAGTCGAAGGCCTTATCGCTGGGACGCTCGAGTTAGTAACCCTTGTGGCACTGCAGGGAACCATGATTCGAAGCATATACGTTGATGCCGTGGGGGGGTTTGATGAAGACTTGCTGGGGGACGACCTCATATTGTTTACCAAGCTTTTTTTCTACATGAAAGAGCGGCCGGAATTACGCTTTGAAATGTTGGATAGGGCTGCAATTAATTATAGATTGCATTCCAATAATATAAGTAAAAAAAATGTGAGGATGGCCCGTCTGAGTGCGGAATGGCTAAACCGCTACTTCCCGAATCATCCAATTCCTGCTCTTTTGTTTTTAAGCCTCAAGTCTTGGCTAGTGGATAGTCTTGTTCGCGGGGAAACTGATGAGGCTTTTGCCTTCATCCAAATTTTAAATGAGTTGTTGAAAAAGGAAAGTATAGATACAAGGAAGCATTTTGTTGATTTGCTGTTGATGGGTGACGACAATCGCAGACGCTATTTGATCCCATTCTTTTTTGAGATCAAGGAGCGCAAAAATCTTTTGGTTCACAGAATATGTCTCACGATTTTTGGGTTAAAAACTGTTGAATTGGTTTTCAACAAGTATGTTGGCCGAGGTTTTGTGACAATAATACTACTCAACGCTATTAAATGGAAATTTCAAAAAAAGAATAAATAGTAAATTTTCTGAGTCAGCATTGGATGTGGCCTTGTACTCCGTAAACGCTTGCGCGCTGAAGAAGCGAAATTTTGACTATCTCGTTGGGCTGACAAGTATGGTTTGTTATATTGATTTGAAAATATAGAGGTTGTAAGCTCGACATCTGGGCTGACGGACCTACCTGCTCCTTTTTGACCCATTGAAACTGGAAAGATTGGCCCCTGAAGAAGAAGGGGGGCTAAGGAAGGGAAGGTTTTCCGAGGAGTAGAGGTTGGCATCCTGCGCGATGCTGGCCGCGAACAGGTGCATGTCGCCAAAAAAGCACGGCATCGGAGAGCTGACGATTTACATCTGGCAGCCAACGCTCCAGCGGAGAACGTCGATGAGGTGAAGGGCTTGCGGCCTTTGGAGCAGTATAATTCGCGTCTAAAGAAGCTGCTTGCCGAACATGACCTTGAAATCGAGGAGACGAATGAGATTTCCGCAAAAGATGGTCAGCACACTCGCCAGACGTTAGTCGACGTGTAAATTTCTCGTAAACTAGGTCCATTGCCAAGTAGAGACTTCTGGTCCAAGCAGGAAGCAAGAGTTTCGTATGCGCAAAACTAGATTTACCGAATTTCAGATTGTTAAGATTCTGAAGGCTACTGAGGGTGGCCGAGCCGTTACAAACGTTTGCCGAGAGCACGGGGTGAGCAGCGCCACTTTCTACAAGGGGAAGTCGAAGTACCGGTGGCATAGAAGCTTCTGACATCCGACATATGAAGGAGCTTGAGACGGAGAACGCCACAGGCTCAAGCAGATGTACGCAGAGCTGAGCCTCGATAATATGGTGTTCAATGACGTCATCGGATAAACTCTGAGGCCTGCTCTACGGCGGGAGTTTGTGGCGCATGCTTCAAACGAGCGTGCCAGGAGCATCCGCAGGGCTTGTGCTGTGTTTGGCGTAGAGCTACTACGCCTTCGTTCCCACGCTTCGCGACGACAACAAGGTGATTGCCGCACTGGCTGAGTTGGCCGAGAGAAAATTCACATGGGGATTCAGCAAGCTGTTCCGCGTACTTCACAGGCGCGGGCCCCTGGAACCATAAACGGGTCTGGCGGGCGCACGGCCTCTTGAAGATGAACTTCAAGGGCAAGGACAGGGTACGCCTGCTTCGCAGCAGACGGGAGACCCTGGTTCAACCTTTGACGTCGAACTTTTGCTGGTCGATAACTTTCATGCGGGATACGCTTTACAGCGGGTGGACATTCAGGACTTTCAGCGCCGTGGATGACTAATCGTGAAGTGCTGGTCGTCGAGGTCGACACGAATCTGTCCGCAGGCCGTGTGGTCCGAGTGCTCGACCGTATTGCCGAGGAGCGTGGGCACTACCCGGAGAGACTGAGGATGGACAACGGACCCGAGTTCATTGGCTCAACCATGGCCGCCTGGTCGGAAGTGCATGGAGTGGCTTTGGCGTTCATCCAGCCGGGAACGCCAACTCAGAACTCCTTTGTCGAGCGCTTTAACAGGACTTACAGGACTGAGGTGCTGGACCTTTATGTGTTAACAGCCTGGATGAGGTCCGAGAGGCAACAGAGGGTTTCGCTCGCGAGTACATTGAAGAGCGGCCCCATGATCCCTCGGGGACATGCCTCCGACAGAGTTTGCCCCCCTGCCCTCCGGCTACTTCAAAATTTTCAACCCAGAGTCTCTACTCATCGCTGGCGTTAGAGTAGGGGGCTATACAGGTTTTTCTTTTTGGTTCGTTCAACGTTGCGTATGAGTCGCACATGGCGCTTCGTGATGCTCCGTATGTGGATTTGATGATGGCGTTGCGGCCCAGTACCCTCAGTACGGCTATCGCAGGATAGTGGTTTTCATGGAGTGTGAGGGCCACAAAATGGGGCAGGACAAGGCCTATCGGTGTCGGTTGCGCGGCAGGGCTCCAGGTGCTAAGGACGCGTCCGCAGAAGCGGGTTGCCGCCTTCCGGCCCAGGCCAATGCTCTGAGTTTTGCCAATGAAGTTTGGGCATACGACTTCGCATATGACGCCTGCGCCCCAGCAAGCCGTGGCAGAATGGAACGGCGGAGAGTCTCAATGGCAAGTTCCGCGATGAGTGCCTGTCCTTCGAATGGTTTCAAAATAGGCAGGAAGCAATGGTTGTTATTGTTGAGTGGCGGCAGCACTACAACTTGGTTCGGCCACATTCAAGCCTGAGTGCCTGACGCCAGCGGCACAGTTGCATCGCCCAAGCCAACCCAAACGGAAACCCACCCTCAAAAATGAGTGGTCCGAGAAACCCGGCAGGTCAGAGCCCCTCTCGATGGTGTAAGCGCGATACGCAGGCGGTTGCGCTACTGAGGATCTGGGAAATCGCTGAGACCTGGGGCAAAGTTCCGCATATCCTCACATGCCTACGCCGCAAGGCATGTGGATAAACGCCAAGCCGTGCATCGGCTGTATTGCTTAGAAGGGCTGCCGTTGCGCAACAAGACGCCCAGGCGCCAGGCGTCGACGAAGCTGCGCTTTGACAGGATACTAGCCAAGCGCCAGAATGAGATCAGGTTCATGGCTGCGAGCGACCGGTTCTTTGATGAGGCTAATTCGCGTGTCATGACTATTGCCGACGTCTTTACGCGCTTCGGCTTGGCTATAAACACAGCGTGCTTACGGGGCGGAGATGTGGTCAACATCCTGGAGTGCGTATCCTGGAAGTCCGGCGGGCCCTAGGATATTCGCGTGGATACTGGTCCTAAGTTCATCAGTCGGACGCTCGACTTCTAGGCGAACAGCGTGAAGTGGACTTCTCCAGACCCGAGAAGCCTGTGAATGATGCCTTTGTGCAGAGTTTCAAGAGCAAATTCTTAGCAAAGTGCCTGAAGATGGCTTGTTTTTTGTCGCTGGCTGAGGCACAGGCAAAATGTGAGGCATGGCTGAGGGACTACAATACGGTTCGACCGCATAGTTCTGTTGGCCACCAACACCTCGGCGGAGTTTACTTTTTGTATCAGGTCGGCGGCCTAGCCCGAGGCAGAACCTGGGAACTGTTTCACACCCAATAGTCATTTTTGGGGTAACGTCATCATTGTAGTCCAGACTAACATAGCGTGGTACAACTCGTTGGAACAGGTCAGCACAGCCTGACAGTCCTGAGGTCTCCTTCAAAAGCTGAACGATACGCAGGAAATCTGTTGTAAACTTGATACTTAAACACTAGCATAAAGGTATGTATGTTTACTTTAAAGACGAAAATAGCGATACTGAAGGCAATGTTTTGTAAAAAATCTCCATTTTATATACAGTTCTATGTCTCAAAGCGATGTCATCTGAATTGTAAAATGTGTAACATCGTTGAATCCAATAAAGAGCTTTCCCCGTTCCCCGGAGATAAAATAGAAAAAATCGCTACAAACCTTGTAAAGATCGGCGCAGGTGTTGTGTTGCTCACTGGCGGCGAGCCATTTTTAAGGAATGATATAGCTGAAATTGTAAGAGTTTTCAAACAGAAAAAGCTTGATGTTCGCCTACAAACCGCAGGCCTATACGAAAGGAAGAACGCCATTAAGGAGTGTTCTCAATATGGTGCTAGAGATATTAATATCAGTTTGGACTCATTGGATGAAGGGCTGTCGGACTACATTAATGGAGTAGAGGGATCCTGGCGCAAAGCGATTAAGACAATTTCTTTCGTATCTCAAACTTTCGCGCAAAAAGATTCTATTTGCGCTCTTGGAACAGTTCTATCGAAGTTTAATCTTGATGAAGTTGAACCGTTGCTCGAGTTCGCCACCAGAATCGGCTGGTGGATTTCTCTCGTCCCCGTGCACATTACCCAGCGACATGAAATTCTGAATTTTAGGGGGTATGACTCTGACTTCAGCTTCAGAGAAGATGATTTTCCCAGAGTGGATGCACTAATTGAGCGCCTTAAAATACTTAAAAAACATGGAGCGCAGCTTTTTGATTCCACAGATTATCTTAACTCTGTAGCCAGTTTTGTGAGATGCGCGACGCCCTCCTGGCGGCATAATGGAATTTGTGATTCGCCAAATCTTTACTTTGCAATTAGGCCAGACGGATCTTTTGCGCCGTGTTGCGATCATTCTCTTGATGAAACACTTTACGTATACGACGATAATTTCCCACGTATATACAAGTCAAGGGAATTTTTAGAAAAAGTAAAAAAAATTACTTCCAATTGCCCCGGGTGCAATTTCGGTAGTTACCCCGAGATGACGTTGTCAGCTCGCTCTTTTAGTACTATTAAAGAGCGAATATTATTACAGATAAGGGCAGGGCGGTCGAGTGTTAAACCTTATACAGAAGAGGAGCTCTACGGGATTATCGCAGAAATAAAAACTAAATATTTAGTTTATTCGACAGGTCAAGGGAAAAGTTTTAAGAGAGCCCAAAAGTACTATCCAGAAGGATATAGAAATGTCCGATAAACATACTCTAGATATAATCATTCCCGTGTATAACGAGGAAGAGTGTCTTCCTGCTTTGTTCAATAGATTACTGAACGTCAAAGAACGCTTCATGTTACAGGACGTAGTAACAAGTTTCATTTTTATTAATGACCATTCAACTGACAATTCCTTAAATCTGCTTGTCACTTTTTGTTCGAATTATGATTTTGCTAAAATAATTTCATTCTCCAGGAATTTTGGCCACCAAATTGCCTTGACTGCAGGATTTGATTATTCTGATGCAGATTATACTGCAGTCATGGATGCTGATTTGCAGGATCCTCCAGAAGTTTTTTTTGATATGTTCACGGAAGCTGTGACCCATAACTACGATATTGTTTACGGTCAACGAGCGTCACGGAAAAGTGAAACCGTTTTTAAAAGAATTACAGCATTTGCATTTTATCGAATCATAAATCTGCTGTGCGACACAGAAATCCCCAAGGACACAGGCGATTTTAGGCTTGTTAGTAGGCGCATTGTTGCTGAATTCAGACAAATGGGTGAAAAACATCGTTTTGTGCGAGGTATGTTTCCTTGGCTTGGCTTTAAACAAAAAGCTCTCGTGTATCATCGTGATGAGCGCTATGCGGGCGAGACTAAGTATCCGTTACGGAAAATGATCAGTTTTGCGGCTAATGCAATTTTCTCCTTTTCCAATATTCCCCTAGTCTCGGCTACATACATTGGGTTATCGGTAGCTTTTCTTGGCTTTCTTTTTTCTCTCTATATGCTTTATATAAAGTTTTTCACAAGCGAGTCGGTCTCTGGTGTCACCTCTATTATATTGTCTATAATGATTATTGGAGGAGTGCAAATTACACTTTTGGGAATTCTTGGGCAGTACGTTGGGCGAATTTTTGATGAAGTAAAGCAAAGGCCATTGTATATAGTTGAGCGTACTATAAATATCGGAAAATAAAATGGTTCGGTACGCTTTTTGCGTAATATTGGGAGTTAGCGTTGACTTTGCGGTGTATTCCTTGCTGTACGTCGTATTTGGAGTGGGGCTTGTTGTCTCGAATTGTGTGGCCTTTCTATTTGGGATGACAACAAATGTTTTTCTTTTACGTATGTATTTCACAAAAGCTCCAAAGTTTAGTTTTTGGAAAGATTGGGTTGGTTCTCTTTTCTCGAATTTTGTCGTTTATTTAAGCGGTCTTTTCTTGTTGTTGTATCTCGTCGAGCGTATTGGCTTGTATCATTATTTTGCAAAGATAGTGGCTTTGTGCTTTACATTTGTAGTTAACTATTACTGTAGAGTTGTTTTTTTTAGTTTTTGTAACAAAGAGGGATCAATGACTAGCATACTTAGCAAAGAAGAAAAATTTCATGATTCGTGGGCTTGTTCTCTTAATGCAAACGAGATCATGGTTGATGAATTCTTCGAGGCATGTACGTCACCTGAGAATCGATTCATTATGTCTAAGCTCGGTGACATTCATGGAAAAAGAATTCTTGAACTTGGTTGCGGTGCTGGCGAAGCGTCTGTGTATTTGGCAAAACAGGGCGCAGACGTAACTGCGACCGACCTGTCACAATCAATGCTTGACGTTGTTCAAGAACTCGCGGCGAAACATGGTGTTGACGTAAAAACTATGAAGTCTAGATCAGATAAAATCGCTGCAGAAAACGAAAGCTACGATATTGTTTATGCAGCAAATTTGCTGCACCATGTTGACATCACGTCGACAATTATTGAGGCCAAACGTGTCTTAAAGCACGGAGGTCTGTTTGTCAGCTGGGACCCACTTGCTCATAATCCAATAATTAATTTGTACCGTACAATGGCGACAAAAGTCCGAACCGAAGATGAACATCCGTTAACGGTGAATGATCTCCGGTTATTGTCAATGCATTTCTCGGAAGTTGAAACAAAAGCAACTTGGTTTACCACTTTGTGGATTTTTATTAGTTTCTATTTATTTGAAAGAGTTAATCCAAATGAAGAGAGGTATTGGAAGAAAATCATTATCGAGCACAAACGCCTTGAAAAAGTATACACTATTCTCGAGTCTGTTGATAACGTGTTACTTAAAGTTTTTCCTTTTCTCAAACGCTATTGTTGGAATGTTTCTGTCATTTGCAGAAAATAGTATGAAGAAAGTTGTGAATAGGTGGCTTTACACTTATGTCCCTTTGCTGGTGCTTATAAGCGTAGTGCTTGTCATGTTTCAAGCTTTGAGGGTTGCTCCGTTAATTGACGTGACTTACATGCTTGAGTCTGCAAACAGATTGTTCTGGGGGCAGTTCCCTTATAGAGATTTTTATCTAGTCTTGCCTCCCGGTTCTTTTTACATAATGTCATGGGTCATGAAAATTTTTGGGAAAAATTATTTTTGCCAGATAGTATATGTTGTTTTTGAGCAAAGTTTTTTGGTAATTGCGACTGCGTCGCTAATTAGGAAATACAACAGTGACACACTAACGACATCTTTACTAGCAGCGATGATGGTTTTTGGCGGACATGCCATACTCCCCTTCCCCTCCTATGATATTCCTGCCGCATTATTTGTGACGATCTCACTGATATTATTCATCAGAAGCAAAACAGCTTGGTCATATTTTGGGCTAGGAATTTTGTCTTTTTTCCCAACTCTTTTTAAACAAAATGTAGGTTTAGTCTTTCTGCTTTCACTGCTTGGCTCTCTTTTTGCTAAAATGGTTTTCGTTGACCGCGCCCAAAATGCTAAATACTTTTTTTCATTTTTATCTGGTACATTATTGATTGTTTTCATTTTTGTTTTTTGGCTATATTGGAATGACGCTTTGCAAGATTGTTACATACAACTTTTTGTTCATCCACGAAGCATAAGAAACCCCGTGAAAGGTGTTTTCGAGATCTGCGAACAATTTGTTGACAGTACGAGTAGGCGGTTTGCGTATCCAATAATAGCTATGATCATTTTCGAGCACTTCGTTCATCTTAAAAGCGTATGTCTTCGTATAGAAAATACTACTTATTTTAATTTTAGCAAAGAGCAACTTATCAAAATGCTTCATTTTATAGTCATGCTTTGTTTCATTTTTTACGCTTACTCTTTTATAAAAAAACCAACGTTAGCTACCTGGTGGCACATCTGGCCAGCTGCAATGATTTGCTCATGCTATTGCAGTTTCCGGCATGAAAGACTGACGAATAGCTCATTGGCTATATTTGTTATTGTATTGACGTGCCTTGCTGCGTTTATTTCACAGGGTTTTTGGGGATCGTCCTATAGCATGTGGGGGCTATTATCCGTATTGCTTGCAGCAACTTTTTCTAAGATTCCTACTTTTAGAAAAGTTAACGTGCTGCTTGTCTTTTTTTTATGCGCTGTCTTGGGACATGATATTTACACAAATGCTCGTCTTCAATACATTTCATATGAGGGTAGAAACAGTATTTCACGGTTAAATCACATGAGCTGTATTGGAACAAATGGCGATTGGTTTTCTGAAATATATACAATTGAAAAGTTCATTAATACAACAATTATGGCAGATGAAAGTTTTACTCAAATTCCTGGAGAGGACCCTCTGTACTATATAACAGATCGCAAACCACACCTTAAATATTTTCAACTAAATGCAACGACGTTCTTGCACAATAGTCACTATATGCTAGACGACATAAAAAGGAATAACATTAAATGGGTTATTTTTAAAACAAAACTTCAGTGCCCTGGTGGGTATTTAGATACAACAACACTGAAGCAAGGTCTCAGTAAGAATTATGTACTTTATACTACATTTGATTCGTATCTTGTATATAGAATAAAGGGTTGACTATGCGGAATCCTCATAAACTATGTCCATTGCCAAGTTGAGACTGCTTGATCACAGAGAACAGGAGTGACGTATGCGCAGAATCAGGTTTACCGGATTCCAAATCGATAAGAGGCAGAAACCCGTCAAGGGTATCAAGGCTGTAGCGGACATCTGGCGTAAGCACAGAGTGTGAGCATTGCCACTTACGATAAGAGAAAGTCCAAGTATGGCGGAAGCGAGGCTTCTGATGTCCAACGGATGTAGGAACTTGAGGCAGCGAAAGCCAAGCTCAAAATGATATTCGGGGAACTGAGCCTTGAGAATGTTGTGCTGAAAAACGTCATCGAAAAATTTTGAGGCCACCACAACGGAAAGCACTACTTGTGCACGTAACCGCGTTATGAGCATCCGCAAGGCCTGTGCTGTGTTTTTGGCATGAGCCGATGTTACGTATGCCTACCCAAAACCGCGTGACATGTAAGTTGTGGCCACCTCGGAACTGACAGAGAGAGCCCACATGGAGCTTCAGCCGGACTGTCCCGCGTGCTTCGCAGGCGCAGGCATCGCTGGAGTCATAGGATCTGGCGGGTGTACTGCTCTTGAAGATGACGTTGAAGGGCAAGGACAAGAAATACTGGCCTTACATCTGCGGAAGGTCCTTGATCGACCTCTGATCCCCGATTTTGCTACTTGATAGATTTCATGCGAAACAAACATCACAACGAGCGGATGTTCAGAGCGTTCAACACAGAAGATGCCCATAACCGCGATGTTCTAGCCGTAGAGGTAGACACCCGCCTGCTCGCGGGCCGCGGGGGTGCCTTGTGCTCAACCGCATCGCCGAGAAGCGTGGGCACTCTCCGAGGAAGGTGTGGATGGATAACGGACATAAGTTCAAGCGGCTCGACCATGGCTGCCTGGTCGAAAGCACATGTAATGGCTTTCGTGTTTCTCTAGCCAGGGGTACCGAAGCAGAACTCCTATGTTGAGCGCTTCAATCGAACCGATCGGACGGATGTATTGGACCATATGAGTTCAACCGCTTGACTGGGGTCCGAGACACACAGAGGAATTCATCCGTGAGTACAATGAAGAACGGTCCTGTGTGTCCCTCGGGGACATGCCGTGAGTGGAGTTTGCCGCCCACGGGGGCAGGGGGGCCCTGCCTCCGGCTTCCAAAACCGCCAACCTAGAGTCTATACTCCTAGCTGGCCCTAAAACAGGGGGACTTTACACGTCATAACGCAAGGACGTTGAGGGATAGAGACGCCATAGGAGTAAAATATGGACCAGTTGACTGTGCCTTTTCTTGATCTGAAAGAAGTCAATGCGCGCTTTCGCGGCGAATTCGTGGTGGCAATCAAGGAAGTGTTGGATTCCGGTTGGTATATTCTGGGGAAAAAGGTAAAGCGATTTGAACAAGATTTTGCCGCCTACTGTGGGGTCCGGTCGTGTGTGGGGGTTGGGACGGGGCTGGATGCGCTCAGCTTCATTATCAAGGCGTACGGATTCGGCCCAGGGGATGAGATAATTGTCCCGGCCAACACGTTTATCGCTTCGGCTTTGGCTGTCTCCGCGAACGGTGTCACCCCGGTGTTTGTCGATCCGGATGAAGGAACCTTTGACGTGGACCCTTCGAAGGTCGAGCAGGCCATTACGCAAAGGACGAAGGCGATCATGGCTGTCCATCTCTATGGACAGGCCTGCGATATGGACAGCCTCAACGCCATCGCGGCAAAGCACGGCATTAAGGTGATCGAGGATGCCGCGCAGGCCCACGGTACGCGCTACAAGGGACGGCGAGTCGGGAGCCTGGGGGATGCAGGTGCCTTTTCGTTTTATCCCGGCAAGAACCTCGGCGCGTTGGGCGATGGCGGGGCCGTGACGACTAATGATCCCGTGCTGGCCGAGAAGGTCAGAGCACTTGCAAACTATGGTTCGCGCCGGAAATACGTGCACGAAGAGAAAGGTTACAATTCCCGTTTGGACGAAGTTCAGGCGGCGTTGTTGTCCATCAAGCTTCCCACCGTAGACGCCGACAACCAGTATCGGCAAGAAGTGGCCGATTACTACAGAAGCCACATTAACCACCCGGCGATCCAACTGCCCGGCGAACCGCAAACCCCAGGGGAACATGTCTACCACTTGTTCGTCGTTCGGTCCCCGAGGCGTGACGAGTTGCAGCAGTACCTGCTGGAGCGAGGGATACAAAGCTTGATTCACTATCCCATAGCCTTGCACCGGCAAGAGGCCTACAAAGAGTTCTCCAATGTAAGCCTTCCCATAGCTGAAAAACTGGCGAAGGAGGTTCTGTCATTGCCGATCTCCCCCGTTTTGTCCCAGGAGAGCATGGATAGAGTTGTGACGGCCTTAAATGCATGGCAAGATTAGCTAGGCGTAACGATCGCAGAGCGATTTGTCGACGCCAAAGAGATATACTGTTTTCGTGGCTGGATGAACTCCAAAGTCATCCCATGCGCTTT
>Ga0209373_10002896_pt1 | contig 16513 bp, 7 predicted proteins | sample Higcelweek5metaG_FD_187173 | JGI IMG/M metagenome (GOLD analysis project Ga0209373, IMG submission 187173) | Freshwater pond sediment microbial communities from the University of Edinburgh, under environmental carbon perturbations - High... | ecosystem: Environmental > Aquatic > Freshwater >... | reverse complement strand
ATTACAAAAGCAGTTCAGAAACCACCAGCCTCGACGAACAAACCGTTGCCTCTATCCGTGAGCAGGTTTGGGGAAGTTTTATGAACGACCTGGTTTATACCGAAGAATATAACAAATTGGGCCTCTCGTGCAGCGCCGATGAGCTGTTCGACATGGTTTACGGCAAAAATATCCACCCGCAGCTGCAGCAGGCACCTGCCTTCCAGAACAAGGTTACCGGCACATTCGACCGCAACATGGTGATCCAGTTCCTGAAATCCCTGGAGCAGGATCCCGCGAGGAAACAGCAGTGGATCGGTTATGAAAAAGAACTTCAGAAAGACCGCATCAGCACAAAATATCAGACCCTGATTGCCAAAGGCATGTATGTGACCCGTAAAATGGCCGATGCCGACTACATCGAAACAAACCGGAAATTCAACCTCAGCTTTGTTCCGATCCGTTATGCCGTTACGCCCGACAGCCTGATCAAGGTGACCGATGCCGATGTTCAGAAATACTACGAAGCCAACAAAGACAAATTCAAACAGGAAGCCACGCGTGACCTGGCCTATATCGTTTGGGACATTGTTCCTTCGCAATCCGATAAAGATGAGGTTGCCCAATGGATCAACAGCCAGAAAGCCGAATTCCAGAGTATTGAAAATGTACAGCAATTTGTGACCATCACCGCTGAAAGCGGATTTAACGAAGCCTATCTGGGCTCTACCACCCTTCCCGCCTCCATCCGCGACTGGGCGCTGGCAGCCGAAACCGGCATGGTTTACGGACCCTATCAGGAAGGCTTAACCTGGAAACTGGCCCGCATCACCGACGTCAAGAGCCTTCCCGATTCGGTAAAGGCCAGCCACATTCTGATCCAGCCGGTTAACGGAAACGATTTCGACGCCGCCCAGAAAACCGCCGACAGCATCAAGGGATTGGTCGAACGCGGTCAGGACTTTGCCTATCTGGCAACCCAGTTCGGAACCGACGGCACCAAATCAAAAGGCGGTGACCTCGGATGGTTCACCCAGGATAAAATGATTCCCGCATTTGCTAAACCATGTTTCTTCGGTAAAAAAGGCGATCTGATAACCATTCGCACCAACTACGGAGTACATGTGGTAAGAATTGAAGATCAGGGCGCTCCGTCGAAGCAGGTACAGGTTGCTATTCTCGACCGCACGATTACCGCCAGCGACGCCACCATTCAGAACATATACAGCATAGCTTCGAAATTTGCTTCGACCTATGATGACGGAACCAAGTTTGAAGCCGGCGTAACCAAAGAGAACCTGAACAAACGGGTTGCCAGCAATCTCGCAGCCGCCGAAACCCAGATCACCGGGCTCGACAATGCCCGTTCGCTCATCCAGTGGGCCTTCAACGCCAAAAAAGGCGAACTCTCGAAACTCGAAGAGTTCGGGCAGCGCTTTGTACTGGCCAAACTCACCGAGATCCGCGAAAAAGGCATCGCCCCGATGGCCATGGTCCGCACCCAGATCGAAAACAGCGTACGCAACGAAAAGAAAGCCGAACAGCTCATTGCCCAGGCCAACGACGTGCTGAAAACCACCAACTCGCTCGATGCGGTTGCCTCGAGGTTTCAGTCGAGCGTAGGTCAGGCTGCCAACTCCTATTTCACCTCCTACACCATCAACGGTATTGGTATGGAACCGCAGGTTTCGGCGGCCATGACTTTTCTGCAGGCCGGCCAGGTCAGCAAACCGATCAAAGGCACCAACGGGGTTTATGTGATTCAGGTTACCGGCATCACCGAGCCCGATCCGAATGGCGACCGCACCACGGGTGTTCAGAACATGGAACGCTCCTATAAATCGCGTGCCGGATATGAAGTATTTGCCGCACTCGATAAAACCGTGAAGGTGATCGACAACCGCATCAAATTCTACTAGAAACTCTCACTTTACTTACAAATAAAAGAGGCTCCGCACCAATGTTGGTACGGGGCCTTTTCTTTTCACCAAACCCGGCATCAGATCAGGAGGCCCTGTTCCCATCCGAGGGTATCGGCGTCCAACAGGGCCAGCAGGGTGAGGCCCACGCCGGCGATGCCCTCTAGCAGCGAATATCCCGATACAAACCGGTTGCCGGTAGTCTGGAACAGATATCCGCCCGCGCCGGCTTCATTCAGCCCGTGATCGAGTGTGGCGCGGGCCCAGTGATCAGCGGCATCCAGGAACTCCTCATGATTGGTCAAAAAAGCCATTTTATAGAACAGCAGGGCGAGCCCGGCGGTTCCGTGGCACAGGCAGGCATCGTTCACCCGGTTGAGCGTGGTATCGCGCCGCGAGGCTGCCCGGCGCAGAATACCGATGCTGTCGGCCACCCAGTCGGGCCGGTTACAGTTAACCCCTATCTGCCACAGCGCCGCGCCCACCCCCGGATCGCCATAGCACCATGCCAGCCGCCCGGGCTGATCGGGTTTGCCGCCGACCATCCGGTGCGGAAACAGCGAGCCGTTGGCGGTATTTTCCATCCGGCACGAGAGCAGATAGCTCACCCCCTGTTCCACCATCTCCCGGGCCACCGGGTCATCGGCGTGCCGGCTCAGCGCCAGCAATACCGAAGGAACTCCGTGCGCCAAACCCAGATTGATCTCCGGTGTACCCGTCTGCGGATGCCGGGAGGGCCAGGCAAGCTGGCCGGGGGCAGGGGAGAACGCGAGGGAGGCAAGCGACGCTACGAAGTCGTGACGCGTAACGCGTGACGCGTAACGGGTTTCGCGTATCGTGTCTCGCGTCTCGTGTCTCGTGTCTCGCGTTTCGGTAAGGCACATGCCAAGACCGCCGTGCAGAAAGTCGTAGTCGCCGGTTTTAAAGCGTTCGTCGGCGAAGTTCTGCAAACAGGGTTCGGTCGGGTCGAGGGCCGAGCCGTCGGATTCGGATATAAATCCCCGTGAGGCGAGGAATTTCAGGGTAAAGCGGATACCGGCCAGGCCGGCGGCAAACGAGGGCCAGTTGAACCCCGCGTTGATCATGCCCAACATCCGTTCGAGCGCCAGAAAACCGAGATTTTCGAACCTCGGGAGACCGAAAGCACGCCCGTAAGTGTAAAAAAGAATCGCCTCACCGGCCAGTCCGGTCATAAAACCGGGCTCAGGTTCGTGATCGAAGTGAAATTTTTCTGCCTGATTTACAGCACTTAAGCGCTGCTCGGCAACATTGTTAACAATTTTCCGCTCAAAAAGGGGTAACCTTTCCACACCTCACGGTATTAATAACTGTACAACAAGGTACGAGTTTTTTGAAACACTGGATATTATCACATAACCTAAAGATAATCCTGATTAGCAACCCTAAATTGCTACCGCTCAAACTCCGGGTGCCCCTCATCATCCTATTCTGCGTAATTCCAATCCTTCCACAGGACACCCGGAGTGAGTGGGTATTTACCCCAACCCAACTCCGGATGCCCCCACACCACCACCTTACCGGTTCATCAAAGATTTGATAACTTAGTGTAGTTGTTAAAACCATGAAAGCGGTCATCTTCAGCATACTGATGGTTCTCTGGATCGCGCAAAACAAATTGCCCGGCCAGGATCAACCCGTTTCCCCCTCACTCCTTTCAGCAGATTCGGTGATGCATCTGAAAAGACAATCCGAAATCCTGGTGGCCGAAAACAGGTTCCGCGAGGCCAGCCTGATTCTCCATCGTATCGCCGATCACTATGACAAGCAAAAAGATTTGCGGATGTACTTTGATTACAAGAACAAGGCATTAAACTGTGAAAGTGAATTTGGAGATAAATGCAGTTTGTTGGATTCATTGTTCCAATTGTTCTTAAAATATAATGAAAGTAAAATCAATGATACATTACTGACCAATGCAATGATTATTTCGTTTGTAAACAATTTTTCAAGCTCTGATTGTTATTTAAAAAAAATGAGATTGACAGATTCTCTATGGACATTCGCAAATATCAACATAACACTGGCAAGCCAATACAAACTCGCTAAACTCAGGATACAACTGACAAAAAAAATGGACATTCTTCATGAGCTGCTTTTTTCGTATTATAAACTATTGAAGATAGAATTGCCAGGATTATTGAAAATTAAAGAAGAAATTAATCTTGGAAATCTATATTCAGAAGTTAAGGAATACCAATTGTCTAATATTGTATTACAAAACACTTTATGTAACTCAAACATTCCAGAATCGGAAAGAGCAATAATTTACAATATTATTGGAAATAATTATTTCTACTTAAACAAACTTTCCCTAGCAAATTATTTCTATAACCAATCGCTGTGTATTCGTCAAAGGTTTGAGAATGATAAAAATTCATTGCGTGTTATATATAATAATATTGCCAATTATTATTCTTACGCCGGCAATATCGATTCAGCTAAGATTCTTTACGAAAACGCATTAAAGATAAGCATTTCAGAATTTGGCATAGATTCTAGAGAAACAGCATTTGAACTGAATAATCTTGGCAATCTCTATTTCAATATTGGGGGTTATGATTCTGCGAATTTCTTTTATCAAAAATCCTACAACATAAAAATAAATAATGCTCATTATTCAAATCCTGATGTAATACACAGTCTTTCAAATCTTGGCGGGACGTTTTCGAAACGAGGGGAGGTCAAACATGCCATTTACTATTTCCGTCAATCGATTGTTGAGAATTATCTTATTGCCAAAAAGATTTCTTTGAAAAACGGGTTAGCCTCGCCAGATGATTTTTCATTTTCATGTAAAAGTCTTGGTAAAATTTACTATGGTCTGTATACAGAATACAAAAACAGTCTCTACCTCGATAGTGCAAAGTTTTTCTTTAATAAAGCAATAACGACTAATGATTCAATTTTATTATCGAGCCCAATTGAAGTATCAAAGGTTTTAATAAATTCATCAAACAATAAAATAATAGAAGATTATTTAGCTTGCTATATGGCAGAAGGCAGCTTTGAGAAAATCAAAGATACAACATTAGTTCTTACACTATTAGACAAATGTCACAATTATGTTTTATTTAGCAAACAGATAATTGAAGATAAAAACCTTTCCAATTCGTTTTTAACTAATGACGAATTTAATTATAAATCAATAGACAAAGAGTACAACACGATTGAGCTTCTTGAGCAAGATAGGAGTACTAAATTAACTGATATTTATTCTCTTAATAAAATTCTGTATGAGAAAATAATAAATTTAATACCAAGATCAAATTATTTATATTTTAAAGATTATCTATACGATAATCCAATTTTAAGTATTAATAATATCCGAGCTCAAATTTCCGATTCCACTGCAATACTTGAATTTACAATATTATTCAACGAATTGTATTGTTTAACCATAAGTCATAATGTCTTAAATCTAATTAAAATTGGAAATATTTCGTACTTAGAGCAACTTTTCAGAGAGTGTAAAACTAAACTAAAGAAATTTGAACTGGATTATGATGAAGTATACACACTTTCAAAGCTTCTCCTTACATCAATAAAGAAACTCGGTCAGTCAATTAACAAACTAATAATAATCAATGAAGATGACTTAATGACTTTGCCCTTTGATATCCTTTTAATGAAAGACCCAAAAACAAACCATGCCACCAATAATTTTTTAATTTCAAAATACGATATTTCATATTCCTACTCTATAAATCATATTGTTGCATCAAACTCCCAAGTTGAACGTAACAAGGCTACCTTTGACTTCGTAGGTATGGCGCCTGTAGTTAACAATCTCAAAGGTCAATTAAGTCTAGATACACTTAAAAACAACTCTCTGGAAATTTTAACAATTTCCAATTTATTTACGAATAGTGGAATGACTTCCAAACCTTTAAATGGTGCGGAAGCAAACATCGAAAATTTTTATATTTACGCAGGAAATACGGGGATTTTGCACATAGCGACTCATTCAAGTACAAATTCATTTCCGTTTGATTCCGGGCTTATTCTTTGTGATCCAAAGAATACAGGAGTAGGAGATAATATCATAAGATATTTTGATGTCCTTAATTTAACAAGAAGTCCATATTTAGTAGTTCTTGCCTCATGCTCATCATACGCCGGAAAATGGATCGACGGAGAAGGAATGCGCAATTTAGGAAGAGCTTTCTCTATGAGAGGATCGTCTTATGTAATTTCTTCACTTTTTAGGTTAGATGATGAATTCTCACTCCATTTCATGACAATATTTTACAAGAATTATATTAAATCAAAAGACATCACACACTCCTTATGCAAAACAAAAAGATTTTTTTTAGATACCGCACAATACTCATATCCAATATATTGGTCAAATTTTTTACTAATTGAAAAATGAAAGCATATCTCCTTATAGCCGTTATTATGCTCCAACTGGTTATTATAAACCATCTTTGGGATAAAGAAAGTGAGATTAATTTCAACCTTGCCAGACTAAGTATCGATTGGGGATATTTAGAAAACTATCACCCATTGCTTCTCAACGAAAGAACCAATACCGATTCAATATTCTGCTCTTTTGCTGATCAGATAATTAACCAAAATATTAGCTATTCTTCTGATAATTTGATGCGTAATTTAAACTCCAAGACTACAATCGCAACTAGCTCTGATATAACCTATTATAAAAATCTTTTTGATAGATATAAAAAACACTCGACTACTTTTCAGACTTCAGAAATTGACTCATTATTGCATAATAGAATAACAATATTTAATGAATCCGCTCACCAGCAATCCTATAAACAGTCATTAAAATATGATCAACCTTACCCAACAGAATCAATGAGGATTATCGGAGTATCTAAAATTTGGAATAATTACAAGTTCTACTATCCATACAAACAGTTATTATTACACAAACGAGCATATGAAAAATTATTAATTAAGTATATTGGGCTAGTTCGCAAATGCAAAAATTTTAATGTGTATCATCTAATTATACGTGAATTAACAAGTGAATACAAAGACACACATTCACAATCGACTAGTTTTATTATCAATAATCATTTCGGCGCCAGAACCATTCCAGTTAAGGTACGTTACATGAACAATAAGCTTGTTGTATGCGGATTTTATAGTGAGGATATTGAAAATAAATCAAACTTACAAACTGGCGATTTTATTATTGAGGTCAATAATAAAAGAATTGATGATCTCTTTACCGAATTAAAATCATTTATCGCATCATCAAATAAGTCCACATTATATCGAGATTTGTCACATTATGCTTTGTTAACCAACAGGGATTCTATTTGTCTTTTGATCAAACGGAACCATCATTATATTTCGACGACAATCCTTACAAGTAGGTTAGAAGAATTACAAGATATTGAGTACTCTGATAAGAAAAACCATTCAATTCTAAAGCTGAACGACACAACACTCTATATTAATTGCAAATTTGTTGATACATCTGAATTACGTAATGTTTTATTGGAAGACCGTCAATACAAATGGTTTATTTTTGATTTGCGGTCTTCAACACAATGGATCAAACCAATTGTAGAAGATTTTTTCTTTCAAAGCAAAAGTATATTTGCTCACTACTATTTACCTCTACCATCCGACCCAAGCCATCTTAGTAATCTCAAGCCATTAACCATTGGCCCTAGCAAACCAGAATATCAACTATTAGATCCTCATGTTTTTATTCTAGTTAATGAGAACACGCAAAGTCAAGGTGAATTTCAAACAATGTTTCTTCAAGCAATTCCCAAGTCAATAACAATTGGATCTAAAACCGCAGGAACAGATGGAAACACATTGAATTTCACAATTCCAGGTAACATTTCAGTTCGAATGACATTCGTGGGATTACAGTATCCAGATGGTAAAGAGACACAACGTAATGGAGTCAAGATAGACTACCTACAATCTCCAAGTCTTTATGATATTAAACACAAAATAGACAAAGAGTTGAATTTCGCACTGCAAATAATAAAGGGGGAGGTAAAGTAAAAATCCCTCCCCAAATTACAATCAACATGCAAGCTTTGTGAGAAATAAAGTAGTCAACGATTTAATGATTGTTGGAGGTTCTTGTTTGGTATCTCCATCAGGTTCATCTCTCTTGTCAGTTTCCGTGCAGGCTCCACGGCTTATTATCGTTTCATCCCCATCACCACCTCTCACATGCCTCATTTCCAAATTGTTTAAGCAGGCTATTGTTCGTTTGTTTAATGCCAGCTTTGGTTTTTCTTCTTTCATAGTGCTAAGTATAAGTTTAGTTGGCTTGCTTTTTCAGGATCGAAGCCGGTGAACCTGGAATCGTACGGACGGTTCCACCTGATATAGATGCAGAATTGTATTCCAAATGGAAAAATCCGACTATCTATTTTAAAAATAATTAAAAATCAAGACATTGACAACAAGTCAACTTTGCCCCCTGTCAATCTCTACCTACAGTTTCCTTGTTTTCAGTCTCAAACTGTTGCTCACCACCGAAACTGAGCTGAGGGCCATGGCGGCGCCGGCGATCATCGGGCTGAGCATAAATCCCCATATCGGGTAAAGGATACCGGCGGCCACGGGGATTCCGATCAGGTTATAGATAAAGGCCCAGAAGAGGTTTTGGCGGATGGTGTGTACGGTGAGTTCCGACAGGCGAATGGCTTTCACGATCAGGCGCAGGTCGGGGCGGCCGAGGGTCATTTTGGCCACATCCATGGCGATATCCGAGCCGTGGCCCATGGCGATGCTCACGTCGGCCTGTGCCAGGGCCTGCGAGTCGTTGATGCCGTCGCCGGCCATGGCGACAACTTTTCCGGCTGTTTGCAGTTCCCGGATGAAGCGGGCCTTATCGTCGGGCATCATGGCACCCCGGTATTGTTTGATCCCTGCCTGGTGGGCGATGGCGGCGGCCGTTTGCGGGTTGTCGCCGGTGAGCAGGTACACTTCGATGCCCCTGTGGTACAAAGCGCGTACGGCATCGGCCGAGTTCTCCCTGATCTGATCGGCAATGCCGAACAGGGCCAGCAGTTCGGTGCCACGGGCAAAGCAGAGCACCGTGCGGGACTCGCTCTGCCAGAGCTCCATTTGTGAAAGCGCCCCGGCGGGGAGCGTCACCCCATGCTCGCCGAGCAAGCTGGCATTGCCCGCGAGGTATTCGGCTCCGTTGAGCCGGGCCACCACTCCCCTGCCCGTAATGCTTTCAAACTTTTCGACATTGCCGGCGTTTTCCATTTTTCCCATATTGGTCTGGTGGCTCCCGTCATCTTTCAGGAATTCAATTACGGCCCCGGCCAGCGGATGTTCGGAGCGCGACTCGATGGCGGCGAGCATTTCTGAGAAACGGGGCCGTTCGGCCTCGGCCACATACCAGACGGCGCCGGTGACCACCGGTTTGCCCAGGGTGAGGGTACCGGTTTTGTCGAGCACCACGGCATTCACCTTATGGGCCAACTCAAGGCTTTCGGCGTCCTTTACCAAAATGCCGTTTTCGGCTCCCTTGCCCATGCCCACCATGATGGCCGTGGGCGTGGCGAGTCCGAGTGCGCAGGGGCACGCGATCACCAGCACCGATACTGCAGCCAGCAGGGCGTGCGTGAGGGCCTCTTCGCCCCCGAAGAGCATCCAGACGGCAAAGGTGAGCAGGGCGATGCCAATCACCACGGGCACAAATATCCCGGCGATCTTATCGACTGTTTTCTGTACGGGCGCCTTGCTGCCCTGCGATTCGCGCACCATGCGGATGATCTGCGCCAGCAGCGTGTCGCCCCCAACCTGGCGAGCGGTAAACACGAAGCTTCCCTTTTGGTTCATCGTACCGGCAAATACCCGGTCGCCCGCCGTTTTTTCAACCGGCATCGATTCGCCGGTGATGGTGCTTTCATCGATAAACGAGGAGCCCGAAAAAAGCTCGCCGTCAACGGGTATCCGGTCGCCTGGCTTCACCAGCAAACGGTTGCCCACCTTTACCCGTACAATCGGGATTTCGGTTTCATGGCCATCGGGATGAATCAGCCACACGGTTTTCGGTTGCAGGGCGATCAGCTTTTTGATGGCCGACGAGGCGTTCGACTTGGCCCGTTCCTCGAGCATCCTGCCCAGCAGAATGAAGGCGATCACCACCGCCGAGGCCTCGAAATAGACCGGCGGGTGCTGCCCCTCGATATGCAGAACGTGCGGGAATATCGTGTTAAAGGTGCTGAACAGCCACGATATCCCTGTACTCAGGGCCACCAGGGTATCCATGTTGGCCTGTCCGTGTTTGAATTGTTTGAATGCGTTGATGAAGAATCCGCGGCCGAACCAGGCCACCACCGGCGTTGCCAGCGCCATCATGATCGGGGCGGCATAAGGAATATCCATGAAAAACATCGCGATGATCACCACGGGCAAAGCCAGGAGCGATGAGCCTATCGTGTTAAACTTCAGTTTCCGGTATTCCGATCGTCGGATTTCATCTTGTTCGGCCTGCGCCTCCTCATCGGTCAGCAGGTCATATCCGATGGACTGGACGGCCGATTTCAGGTCGGCGCTCTTTACCGTGCCCGGCGCAAATTCAACCCAGGCTGACGAATCGGCATAATTCACGGTAGCGTTCACCACTCCGGGCTGGCTTTTCAGCCGGCGCTCCACATTGGCTGCGCATGAGGCGCAGTGCAACCCCGTAACCGGGTAACTCTTTTTAACGATGGTTGACATATTCGTATCTATCTGATCAAAAGTAACAATCTGAAAATAAAAAAGTTTTGCAGCAGATCGATTTGTTTTATTCATCACAATGTATAATTTACACTGCATTGACTGTCCCTGCCTGCTTTTGTCAACAACCTGTAAGCCAGCATATTTAAACTAAATATTGTTCCATTTTGCAAAATTACAGACACATGATTAGGAAAAAGAGTGATACTTTTTCGATTTCTTTAATAGCAACACTGATTCTATTCAGTGTATCGGGAAATATTTCGAAAGTAGTTGGTCAAACCTGGACTTCGGTTGACGGAGGTGGCTCTAACGGAATTAACACTTCAACAGCTACAAATTCCCGAATCCCCTCAACAGCCCAATTCAATGGCTTGCTATACAGTATCTGGGAGGAACAAAACTCCGGTGTCGATGAAGTGCATATAAAAAGCTACAACGGTTCATCATGGACTTCAGCAGGCATAGCCGGTTCTAAATTGAACAGTAGTCCGACAAATGCCAGTAACCCTAAAATAGCCTGCTATAATGGAGCTTTGTATGCTGCATACCAGGAATACGATGCAGGTAATTATCGGATACATGTTAAAAAATACGATGGCTCTTCATGGTCACTTGTTGAGAATTATTCAGCAGGAGATGGACGGACAACTATTAACTATGGCATTACAGACAATGCCCAGGAAGTTGACCTTATGGTGTACAATGGTTACCTGTATGCTACCTGGGCAGAAGTAGCCAATGCGGGCCAGTTCAATATACGGGCAAGCCGGTTTGATGGGACCCTTTGGACGAGTGTAGATGGTGGAGGTATGTATGGATTGAATTACAATACCTCAAAATTTGCAGGGAACCCTCGATTTGCTGTCCATAATAACCAACTTTACCTAACCTGGGAAGAAGTTGCTGATGCCAATTTTGTTAAACAGGTTCGGGTAAGACGATATGATGGCGCAAGTGTATGGACATTTGTCGACGGTAATGCATCTGCCGGATTAAACTATGATTCAAGCAAACATGCATTAACACCCGTAATGGTCTCTTATCATAATTATCTGTACTTAATCTGGAGTGAACCATACGAGGAAACACACTACGATTATGGTGATATTAATATAATTCGTGTAAGAAAATACGATGGAACGAGTTGGTCTTTTGTTGATGGTGGTGGAATTTCTACCGGCTGGAATTTAAATATATTAGATCCTGCCAATAATGCCGAATGCCTGGTCTATCATAATTTACTCTTTGTTACCTGGAATGAAGCCGATGATGTGAATTTATTGGGACAGGTGAGATGTGTTCAATATGATGGAACAACAAAAACGTTTGTAGATGGAAATGGGGCAAAAGGCATTAATCAGAATGTGGAACGAGACGCCCAAAGCCCCACACTTATTGATTATAATGGAGATCTATATGCGGCATGGAGTGAGGAAAAAGATGACCCAGGCTCATATATATACCAAATCAGGGCAAAAAAATACGCATTACCTCCATTTGTCGAATCTGTCAGTGTTCCTGCAAATGAAACCTATAAAACTTCTGCCAACCTTGATTTTACAGTCAACTGCAGCAAAATTGTTACCGTTGCCGGCGGCACGCCCTATATTCCCATTACTTTAAATACCGGTGGAACGGTAAATGCGAATTATACCAGCGGTACAGGAACCAGTAATTTAACGTTCAATTATACCATTGTTGCCGGTAACGGGGATCCGGATGGCATTTCGGTAGGAACAGCCATTTCAAACGGAGGGGCCACCTTGCAAAGCGAAGATGCCACTCCGCTTGCGGCAGATTTAACGCTGAACAATGTGGGCAGTACCACCGGGGTACTGGTCGATGCCATTGCGCCGGCGGTTTCATCGATTAACCGTCAAACCCCTGCTACCACCCTAACCAATGCCACCAGTCTTGTTTACCGCGTCACCTTTAGTGAAACCGTAACAGGCGTTGGAACCGATGATTTTTCGATGACTGCAACAGGCACAGCAACCGGGACTATTGGATCGGTAACTTCATCAGCCGGAACTGTTATCGATGTTACGGTGAATTCCATTTCAGGATCAGGCACCTTGCGACTCGATTTGAATGCAAGCGGCACAGGCATTACCGACAATGCAGGCAATGCAATAGGCGGTGGATTTACCGTAGGAGAAACCTATACCATTATACAAGTCCCAACCGCAACCACCGGTGCGGCAAGCAGAATAACCAAAACAGGGGCAACCCTTAATTGCATGATTAATGCCAACAACGCCAGCACTACAGTTACCTTCGAATATGGAACAACAACCGATTACGGAACAACGGTTACTATCTTGTATAGTCCCTTTACCGGAACAACAACAACTTCAGAAAGTTATACTCTTTCAGGGTTAACACCCAGCACAACCTACCATTATCGTGTAGTTGGGGTAAATGCAGTTGGCACTACCCAGGGAAACGACGATTCATTTTCCACCTTATTGGAATTCGGCAGTGGCACTGAAACTGACCCCTTCCAGATAGCCACACTCAGCGACCTGCAATGGCTATCTCAGAATCCGGATCATTGGGACAAATATTACATTCAGACAGCCGATATTGACGCGTCGACAACTTCAGGATGGAACGGTGGCGCAGGATTTTCACCTATCGGTAACAATTCAAGGAAATTCTCCGGCTCATACAACGGGCAAAACCATACCATTAGCGGGCTTACCATTTCCCGCTCGTATTCAGACTATCAGGGGTTATTTGGACATATCTTTTATCGTTCCACCATTCAAAACCTTGGAGTAATTAATGCGAATATCATTGGTTCTTCAAACGTAGGAAGTCTTGCCGGTTATCTAGGAGGCTCTGTTGTCACCAATTGTAACAGTTCTGGTACTGTAAACGGGATTAATCAGGTTGGAGGATTAATAGGCACTTCATCATGGGGCGGTGCCACTACAACTAATGTTAGTAATAGCTACAGTAATTGCACGGTAACAGGAGCTGGCGATTATATCGGAGGGTTGGTAGGACATGTTAGATCTTCGTCTCCAATGCAAAATTGTTTCAGTACCGGCAACGTATCGGGAACCAATTATGTAGGAGGTTTGGCTGGGAGAATCTTAAGTGAAATAGAAAATTGTTACAGTACAGGTGATGCATCGGGAACCGATTATGTGGGAGGGTTGGTTGGGTACAGCTATTCAACTGTTAATAAATGTTTCTGTACAGGGCCTGTGTCCGGAACTTCCTATGTATCCGGTTTGATAGGCGATGATTATGGAACGACGACCCATTCGTTCTGGGATACCGGAACATCAGGGATATCAACAACTGGCAGCGGAACGGGTAAGACCACCGCTCAAATGCAAGATGCAGGCACCTACATCGCTGAAGGATGGGATTTTACCGCAGCTGGGGGTGTATGGGCAATGAACGGGAGCAATAATAGCGGTTATCCGTGGTTACGGTTGGAGGGGTATACCCCTTCGGATATTTGGCTGGGAACAACTTCACCGGTCTGGGGTACCACCACCAACTGGAGCGAAGGAAGTGTACCAACTTCTATCATTCATGTCATCATTCCCGATGTGGTTAACGACCCGGTAATCAGCGCCACCACGGCGGCCAGTTGCAACAATCTGAACGTTACGGGAACGCTCACCATCGAATCGTCGGCGGCCGGCAGCGGATCTTTGATCGTCAGCGGAACGCCAACCGGCAACGTTATTTACAACAGGTATCTGACCGGAGGGGCCACCTGGCACCTGATTTCGGCTCCCGTGAGCGGGCAATCCATTCAGACCTTTGCACAGGCTGCCGGCAACAGCATTGCCACCAACAGCGATAAATACGGTGTAGGGCCATACACCGAAAACACCAATACCTGGAACCTGTATACCACGGGGAACATCGGGACTGCCGGGAATTTCACCCCGGGCAAAGGGTATGAAGCGCTCAGAACGGCCGATGGAACGGTAACCTTTACCGGGGTTCCGGTAACCTCGGGGAGCGCAACGCTGGAGCGCACCGCCGCTTCCAACTCCGGCTGGAACCTGGTTGGAAATCCTTTCACCTCCTATATACAGGGAAATACGAATACCGGCGATGCCAACAATTTTCTGACCGTGAACTCGGGTTCACTTAGGGCTGATTTTATCGGACTCTATTACTGGACCGGAGCCGCTTATGAGACCATTAACCAATCGAGCGACGCCCATTATATCGCCCCGGGGCAGGGATTCTTTGTTAGGGCATTGGACAATTCCGGCAAAACGGTCTCGTTCACCGGCGCCATGCGCACCCATACCGCCGGAACGTTCAAAAGCACTTCAGTATCCTGGCCGGAGATTGAACTGCTTGCCACAGCATCCGGAAAATCAGGAAAAACAATTATTCGTTTCATTCCCGATATGACTGTCGGGCTCGATCCCGGATATGATGCCGGCGCCTTCGAGCAGGAACCCGATTTCGGCATCAGCACGCGGTTGGTGGAGGATAACGGAACCAATTTCGCCATTCAATGTTTGCCCGACAATCCAGATAACCTGATCGTTCCGGTTGGTCTGGAGAGCAAAACCACCAGTGGCGAGATCACGTTCAGTTTTCGGATATCCGGAATTGACCCTCAAAACATTCAGTTTGAGGATCATCAGGCAGGGGTATTGAGGACGATCGACTCCTCCAACGGCAGTTATACAGCAACCATAGAAGCCGGCGAACCCGTGTACGGGCGGTTCTTCCTCCGCATCGGGCAAACCAGCAGCACCGCGATCACTGAACTCCAGCCGGTTAAAGCCTGGTACAGCGAAAACAAAATCATCATCGAAGGCATCACCGAACCCAACACCCGCGCCGAACTCTATGATATTCAGGGCCGTCAAATCACCAGCACCCTGCTCAACAGTCACAACAATCACAACAATCACAACAATTACAACAATTACAACACCTACAACTCCCTTCCCCTCCCCGCCTCCCTGTCCCCCGGCCTCTATCTCTTGCGGATACAGTCAGGCGGTAAGGTACAAACCCTGAAGGTTGCCATGGCAGACTGACCTTTTTATCCTGCCGGCTTTTTAACCGCATTTCTGCCATTTGCATATATCTGGTCGATAGTAACCATCTGAAAATAAAAAAGTTTAGCGTTTGATTTGTTTGTTTTTTGAATCACAATGCACTATTTTCACTTCACTAACTGTCCCGGCTTTATTTATGTTAACGTCCTGTAAACCTGCATGTTTGCAAAAGCAAAAAAACTAAAATTCCCTACTGCTGTTGACGGCGACCTGCAGGTTAGCGGAATCACCGGCACCCCATACTCAGCGGCAAATGGGAAGTATTATATACAGGCTGTATCAGCAAATGTGAATGGATATCGTTGTTGGGTACATGAGCGTGGAGATTACAACATTCATTGTGCGATTTACTCAGGCGTTTATTATTGGCATATTGACGCACTGCATTCGACTTAAAACAGATTGAGCGACAGTTGATTAGAAAACTGCAAACTGAACACTAATGAAAAATGACATGCATAAACTGATTACAACTTTAGTATTAATACTTGTTTTGCTTTTCAGTGGTACTAAAGCAAGTATAGCGCAAACCACGCTTAGTGTCGGTGAAATAGCTATTATTGGCCTTAATTCGGATGGAGATGATGAATTTTCATTTTTATTATTGAAAGATATTACGGCAGGGACTTCCATTTATGTAACCGATAAGGGTTGGAATGATGCAAGCGGATTTGTCACCATTACAGGCGACGGTATCTGGCAGTGGTCAACAGCTGCTGCGCTGAGTGCAGGAACCATTATTCATATTAAAACCTCAAATAACGGTACAATTTCGGCCGAAAGTCTGGTCGCTACACCGGGTACAGTAACATGGGTCGAAAACAACGGGACTTCGATATCGTATGCCGGTGA
>Ga0209373_10002894_pt1 | contig 16526 bp, 11 predicted proteins | sample Higcelweek5metaG_FD_187173 | JGI IMG/M metagenome (GOLD analysis project Ga0209373, IMG submission 187173) | Freshwater pond sediment microbial communities from the University of Edinburgh, under environmental carbon perturbations - High... | ecosystem: Environmental > Aquatic > Freshwater >... | reverse complement strand
TATTGGTTGAACGTTCCAAAATCGCGGGACCCGCTCACATCGATCAACAGCATCACGGTCAATTCTCGTTCTTCCTCGAAGACTTTTATAAAAGGCTTATTGTACCGGGCTGTAACATTCCAGTCAATATTGCGGATGTCGTCGCCATACTGGTACTCGCGTACTTCGCTGAAAGCCATACCCCGGCCTTTGAAAGCCGAATGATACTCTCCTGCAAAGATGTTCCGCGATAGACCCCGCGTTTTTATTTCAATTTTGCGTACCTTCTTAAGTAATTCTGTATGTTCCAACGCTGTATAAATTACAAATTCCAAATCACAAATTCCAAAAAAACAAAAACCTATTGTAAATCAGTGTTTTTCAAGCTTATTAATAATTGAAGAAAGAATATTTTTAAGCTCATTTGCTTCGTTGATAAGTTCTTCAATCGTTGTTCTTAATTCAGGATTTGTTTCCTTCATTATAGTTAACCAGTATATGGTTTCTTTAGCTTCCTTTCTCGATATCTTCAGCCGCATAACTTTATCTTTGTCGCCCAAAGATTCGTTGGCTTCAATATAGTTTGCCACAATCGACCCCGATGACCGTACTATTTGCTTGCTATCTTCATAGTTGGGAATATTCTTTGGACATTGCATCACAAATTTCCTAACTCTGACTGCATAATTCAGACATCTATTCTCCAAATCGTTCATCCCTTTATTTTTTGGAATTTGGAATTTGTCTTTTGGGATTCTTTTTCGCTACGGAACTTCAACCGTGTTCAATATTTCGCTGATAATCTCTTCCGTGGTGAGGTTTGTTGCTTCAGCTTCGTAACTAAGGCCAATTCTGTGACGCATCACATCGTGACAAACAGCGCGGACATCTTCTGGAATCACATATCCCCTGCGTTTAATAAAGGCATAAGCTTTTGAAGCTAATGCAAGGTTAATGCTTGCTCGGGGCGATCCACCGTAATTAATCATATCGGTAAATTTGCCAAGTCCATATTCAGCAGGAGTACGGGTGGCAAATACAATATCAACAATGTACTTCTGAATTTTTTCATCCATATAAACTTCACGAACCACATCACGGGCTTTCAGAATATCAGCTGGATGTAGTATGCTTGTTGGTTTTGGAAATTCTTTCAGCAGATTCTGTTGAATGATCAACCGTTCTTCATCTTTTGAAGGATAATTGATAACGACTTTTAACATAAACCTATCAACCTGAGCTTCTGGAAGAGGGTAAGTACCTTCCTGCTCAATGGGGTTCTGGGTTGCCATAACCAGAAATGGTTCTTCCAGCTTATAAGTATGATCCCCGATTGTAATTTGGCGCTCCTGCATGGCTTCGAGTAATGCTGATTGAACCTTGGCCGGGGCACGGTTGATTTCATCGGCCAATACAAAATTGGTAAAGATGGGTCCCTTTTTGACAACAAATTCTTCTTTCTTCTGACTATAAATCAGCGTTCCAATAAGGTCGGCAGGTAATAAATCAGGAGTAAACTGGATACGCGCAAATTGAGCATCAATAATACGCGAAAGAGTGTTTATTGCCAATGTTTTTGCCAAACCGGGAACACCTTCAAGCAGGATGTGCCCATCGGATAACAAACCAATAAGCAGGCTTTCGACCAAGTGCTTCTGGCCAACAATTACCTTGTTCATTTCGATGGTAATCAAATCGACAAACTGGCTTTCGAGCTGAATCTTATCATTCAAAGCTCTGATATCGGTACTGATCGTCATTTTTGTATTAGATTAAATAATTTATTTTTTTTTAGACCACGAAAATAGCAGATTAGACAATTCATAAAAATGAATGGCCGTTAAAAAATGTTAAGTAAAATTTTATATAACATTGCCGTATCATTCAGATAAACAGTAATTTATTTTTATTTTTTTATTCAAAAACATTAACGTTACATTAACGAACGTGAAAAAGTGTAAACTGAAAACATTCCTGCCCCCCAGGCAATTCATCTTATCGATCACAACCTCAATCTCCAGAGTTTGAGATGGAATAATGGAAAAATGAAAAATAGGAATTGAATTTCATTCATTAAATCTGTTTTTTTCCAAATTTTCCAATAACTGCCAAAATAAGTGAAAATAAGGTTTAGATTCATTAAGATTGTCCTACTCTGTGGCTCAATAATTATATTTGTCTCAAATTAACTCAAATTGTGGAAAAATCATTAATCGTTACCCAAAATAATCTGGAAATATTTACAAGCCACAGTAAATGGCTCTATCCATTATTCGAACTTGAAGATTTTCTGTTTACAGGTAAATATTCACCGGAGAACCTCTCTCTTACGGATAAAATTGCTGGTAAAGCAGCTGCTTTCCTTATTGTTCGTTTGGGATTTAAAAAAGTTCACATTCATTTAATCAGTGAGGGTGCGGTGTCAATTTTTAACAGGTTTCAAATTGATTTTACCTTCGATGAACTAGTTCCGAAAATTCAATGTAAAACGGAAGAAATTGTAATTGGAAACGAGCCTGTCGATGAGGTTTGGCAAATGCTGCGCCGCAGGGCAGGAAGGGTTGCCGGGCTTTCTGTGGAAATAAAGGATCTTGTTGTTGAGATTGATCATAAATTAATAATTGACAAACTAAACCTGAGAGTAGGCAAAGGTGAGCATGTTTTCATCAAGGGTGCAAATGGCGTAGGGAAAACAACACTTTTAAAAGCTATATTAGGTCTTGAAAAATTTTCTTCGGGCTCCATTCAGGTTGGCGATTTTTTGGTTGGAAGTAAAGAATGGGATAAAAATCGTTCGGTTACCGGTTATGTACATCAGGAGATGGTAAAGAATAATTTCCCAATTTCAGCCGCCGAAGTGGTCGAGATTGGGCTGTCAGGACAACAACTCAACCAAACGGAGATATTCCACCGTATAGAAATTGCCATGCGTCGCACAGGTTGTTTCCATCTTGAAAAGCGATCCTACCATGAGCTTTCAGGTGGAGAGAAACAGCGGGTGAATATTGCCCGGTGCCTCTGTCAACAGGCTAAAGTGTTGCTTTTCGACGAACCTACCTCTTTTCTCGATAACGGTGCAAAAGATGAAATGCATGAATTGCTCACTGAATTGTGGATCAACGAAGCCCCAACAGCCATTATCGTTTCACACGATGAGCATTGGATGAGCAAATTTAAATGTCAAATTCACGAACTCAGGGACGGAATAATATGTTAGAATTATTTTCATACGGACCGGTTTTAAGGGGTTTCCTGGTATTGTTGATATCGGGATTTACCTTTCCAATTACCGGGGTTTACTTGCTTCGTATGAATCTTCTTCCACTCCGTTTCATGTTGATGCACGGAGCTTTGCTGGGTGGCGCTATCGCCATGGCTTTCCAATTTAACCCATTTTGGACCACCATGCTTATCAATCTTCTATTGGTTTGGTTTATGGTTAAAACAGCCCGGGGTTTGAAAGCCGATATGGGGTATATAAGTATTTTTATTATGGTTGCCGCTGTGGGTCTTGCCTTTGCTCTGATTTCAATTTTTAACGTGCAGGCAAAAGATACCATGTCGTTATTATGGGGTAGTATTTTTACGATCGGTACACTTCAAACCGTTGGTTTTATTGTTATTGCTTTGCTTATTGTTGGTTTTCATTTTCTGAAATACAGGCAATTAAAAGCGGTATTTTTCGACCCTTCGGTAGCTTTTTCATCAGGAGTGAACGAACGTGCAATTTATACTATTGTCGTTCTGATCACCGCTTTGACTGTTGCTGTGGCAATGAAGTTGATCGGCGCATTATTGATCGATGTTGTTATTATTTTACCAGCAATTATATCTACTCTTCATGCTAAAAGTTTTAAAAGTGTTGTCATTTGGTCATCGTTGTGGGGAGGTTTTTTTGCATTCGCCGGTTTTTTCGTGGCCTATTGGTTGAAAATTCCAACCAGTTCGGCCATTGCACTGATTGCAACTGTCGTTTTTTTGGTTATTTATTTTAGAAAAAAACAGAAGTCATGAAGTTGAAATTTCTTTTCATTTTAGTACTGGTGCCCTTTCTTTCTCAAGCACAGAAAGGTTTAAATATAATTGCTTCGACTAGTTGGACGGCGGCTTACGTAAGAGCTGCGGGTATTCTGAATGTTGATCAGCTTGCTCCTTCATCGCTTGAACACCCCGCGGAATATGAATTACAAATTGAGGACATCGAAAAAATAAAAAAGGCTGATTTCATTGTCTATGCCGGTTATGAAGTTGTAATCAATCAAATTCAGCAGTCGTTGAAAATCGACCAAAACAAATTTATTAAAATCGGAACGAGTTATGTAGAATCAGAAATATGTTCAGAAATATTAAAAATTGCGGAGAAAGCACAAACTGTAGATAAAGCAGAGATATCAATTCAATTAATTCATCAACTTTTCGTCGAGGCAAAAGCTGAAGTTGTAAAGAACGGATTAAAAGGTAAACCAGTGATTGCACATTTTTTCCAAACTGGTTTTTCAAAAGAGATTGGGTTAAACCCTGTGTCTATTTTTGGTCCTGCACCCCTTGAATCATATAATCTAGTTGAATTGGCAAAAAAGGAAGCAGTATTGATCATTGATAATTTTCATAATCCAATATCACAACCATTGAGTGAGATCAAAAAAGGAATACGAACGGTTGAATTTCTTAATTTTCCAGGATTATTTAAAACAGTGACTATTGAAGATGTGATCAGATATAATGTGAGGCAGATCATGCCCCCTCTGACTCCCCCAAAAGGGGAGAAGTAGGGCTACTATAGAACGGAGGATATTTTATGAAGAGATATAATTTTAAAAATGCAGCCTCGGTTCCCCTCCTTGGGAGGGGTTAGGGGAGGCTTTTAGGAGGCCTTTTATGAACCGCTACTTTATCCAATTGGCTTACAACGGCACAAACTACCATGGATGGCAAGTACAACCCAATGCTATGACTGTGCAGGAAGTACTGGGAAAGGGTATTTCTGTATTGACTGGTCAGAAAGTTGAGATTACAGGTGCTGGAAGGACTGATACTGGTGTGCATGCTTCTTTTTTTGTTGCTCATTTTGACCTGCCCGAAAGCTTAGAAAATCCCCGGCAATTAACAGCCAAGTTGAATTCCTTTTTACCCAATGATATTTCCATTATTCAGATATTTCCTGTTGACGCTGATCTACATGCTCGTTTTAGCGCTCTTTCGAGGACCTATCGTTATTTCTTGTCGGAACACAAAGAACCATTTCGTAAAGAATTTACGGCCAGTTGCCATTACCCTCTCAATGTCGATAAAATGAACGAAGCGGCGGCCCTGCTTCTGAATTACAACGATTTCACCTCATTCAGCAAGCTACATACCGATGTAAAAACCAACTTTTGTAAAATCTTTAAGGCAGATTGGATAATGGAGAACGGGTTACTTGTTTTCGAAATAAAAGCCGACCGGTTTTTGAGGAACATGGTCAGGGCAATTACCGGTACGTTGATAGATGTAGGAAGGGGCAAAATATCAATCTCCGATCTCATTTCTATTATTGAAGCAAAAGATAGGGGAAAGGCCGGGGCTTCTGTAGATGCAAAAGGATTATTCCTGACGAACATCGAATATCCGGAACCAATTAATTCAATATTCATTAGGATCAATTTAAACTTCCTTTATTGATCTTTTAGTAGAAAAATTAAGATGAATACTTGTGTGAAGGTGAAAAGGATTATTCATCCTTAACACATCTGATGGCAAAACCATCGACCTTAGTATGAAAAACTTTTGTAACAAGCGTCCGATTATAATAAATATACCGGTTATAAGCATAGAGGCTATCCTTTTCATCGGCCATCCAGTAAAAACAGTCATGTCCGTCGTTATAGGGAACGCCATCTAAATTGCGTCCACTGCTGGGCAATGCAGAGAATCCGCTTGAGTTATCTGCTCCAAAATTTGGTTTTTTCCAAAACTCAGTGCCGGTAGCTTTTAGTTTACCTCCTGCAATTTCTGGCCCTCCAAGGTAGTTCAGAAGGGTATCCCATTCGTAATTCTCAGAAGTATGCCAACCAACCGGACAGATTCCCCTTTCATCATTTACCGCATACCAATTATATAATAGTCCATAATTGGGTATGTGCTTGGGATCATTTAAATAAACGGCAGATGCACCTGTTTTTAATTTTATCCAATCATAAGTTTTTATATTAGATGGAATTAGGTCGCCATTGTTATAATGGGTAGTAGTCAGATTTTTGGCCATCCAGACTTGCTCACCAATTTTTACAACAGGATATGAATTGCTATCTGCATCAATGCATTTTACAAACTCAGGTGTAATTGTAATGGAAGAATCAGGGCTTGCAGTAATTATTGTACGATAAATACCAGAAATACAATTAAATAATACAATATCGCCCTTTTTGTAACTAAGCGTATAAATATTTTCTGAGTTTTCAGAAAAGATATTGATATCCGAAAACTCTTTTTTATGATTGGAGGTGCTTTTCAGTTCTGATCGATTGTTCAATGTCGAAAACTGGTTTGTGTTTTGGCAAATATTTGTTATCCCAGGGTTGACTTGCATTATTTTAAAGCTTTCAATACCATCGCTTTTCTGAACGGAAACAAAATATATTCCAGCGTTTTTGCACGAAATTGAATATGATTGTACCCCGGGATATGCTTTTGTGGATGTTTTAGATATGGTTTGACCGGCCAGATTAATTATACTAATCGTTATCTCTTGTGCAATATCTGATCCGATTTGTAGCGTAGCACTTTGAAGGCAAGGGTTTGGAAATAAACTTGTTGACCATTTTTTTTCTTGTATATCAATATGATGAGTGTTGGTTTCTTGTAATACCAAGGTTGCATTTCCATGAATTGTGATCTTTTGGTTTGTAGTAAGATTGGTGGCTATAACACTGTCAATTTTGATTGAGTCGACTTTACCAACAAAATTAACATGTATATCTTTTGCTTCTGTGTTGAAGCATAGTATGGCAAAAAGGGATATAAAAGAAAAAAGCAATTTCACGTGCAATAACTATTATAAAGTTGTATCATTTCGTAAAAAACGTGTTTGTAAAAATAGTGATTTTTCGTTGATTTTGAAGCGACTGAAGATAGATTTTAATTACTTTGAGTAAAAAGTACGCTTATTAGCCCTACAAAATGGATTATTTGATTTGAATATTCATTTCTATATTGTAATTTCGCCCGAATCTAATAATTAAACCAATAAATAATGATGAAAAAAATTCCAATTTTACTTGTATTGTTATTTTTAATAATACAAGCTTTTTCTCAGAATAGAACTATTTCTGGAAAAGTAGTAGATGGAAATGGCATCGGATTACCAGGTGCTACTGTTCAAGTAAAGGGGACAACCCAAGGATTACTGACCGACATTGATGGTAAATATTCAATTTCTGTTCCCTCATCGGGAAATACATTGGTGTTTTCTTATGTTGGTTACATTTCACAGGAAATTGTAATTGCAGGGAACAGTACCATTGACGTAGTAATGCAGGAAGAAATCCAAAAACTGGATCAGGTTCTTGTTGTAGGATATGGTGTTCAGAAAAAGAGCCTTGTTACAGGTGCAATATCTAAAATGGATTCGAAGGACATAGGAAATGTTCAGGCTTCTCGGGTCGATCAGGCACTTCAAGGTAAAACTTCCGGCGTTTTTATTGCACAAACTTCAGGTTCTCCGGGTGCTGCCATGTCAGTTAAAATCAGGGGAAATAGCTCCAATGGTAAAAATGATCCTTTGTATATTGTTGATGGGGTAAAAACCAGTGGAATTGATTTTCTCTCACCAAATGACATCGAATCAGTTGAGATTTTGAAAGATGCTGCATCCTCAGCAATTTATGGGTCTGAAGGTGGAAACGGTGTTATTATTGTTACTACGAAAAGAGCTCAAAAAGGAGTGTCTGAAATTAGCTACAACTACTATCATGGTATTCAATCGGTTTCGAATTATGTAGAAATGATGAGCGGAACGGAATATATTGATTATATAAGGCAGGCTTATATTTCTGAATTTAAGCTTGAACCTACCATGCCAAAGTACATATCCCAAATGAAAATTTATGAAAAATGGGACAGTACAAATGCCAACACTAACTGGATGGATAAAATAATAACTGTCGCACCAGTTAACGAACATAATCTTTCTTTTTCATCGGCAAATGAAAAAGGTCAAATGTTTTTGAGTGGAACCTATTATTCACAAGATGGAATTATTGGAGGAGAAAAAAACAATTATACACGGTATAATTTCAATTTCAATGGCGATACCAAGATAAAGGATTGGTTAACGGTTGGTTCAAGAGTGTCTTATACGCATTCTCAAAAGAACAACCTTAACGAGTCAAGTGAATTTGGTGGAATTATTTCAAATGCAATGTTTTTTGATCCAACAGTACCTACTTATTACAATGATGCTTCTGAACTACCGAACAATCTGCGGCCAAGTGAAACCGATCCGGGTGCAACAGCAAGGTATAATGCTTTGGTTAAGGATGAGAACGGAAAATATTTCCATTTATCAGATGTAACAATAGGCGAAGCAGTCAACCCTATGGCTCAGATTTATAATACTCACAATACAACAACAACCGAAAAACTTTTGGGTAATGTTAATGCTGAAATCAAGTTCTTGAAAAACTTTACTTTCAACATGAAGCTAGCCGTTGATTATTCGTTGATTTCGAACAATGTATTTTCACCCAAATTCTATTATAGTGAAGAAAATCTTGGGATAAATGATACAACAAACAGTACCGTACGGAATACGTTTCAGAAACTTTTCAGGTATAGTTATGAGAATTATTTGACCTATAAAAACACTTTTGGAGATCATTCAATAGATGTATTGGCTGGATTTTCGTACGAAAATTTTACCCCCAGCTATTTGGATGTAACCAGTTTTGGTGTTCCTCACAATGATGTGAAATTTGCTTATTTCTACAATACTTTAAACTCTTCACCAACCAGTATTCCGTTGATTAACGGAGGTATGGGTACTATAAATATTACAGATCCTACCATTATTAACAATGCAACAGGTGGAGTTATCGTAAATAATTATTCAGAAAAACAGAATTCATATTTTGGCCGTATTTCTTATAACTACAAAGAAAAATACCTTTTACAATGTAATGTAAGGAGGGATGCCTCTTCGTTATTTGGTCCGGAATACCGTTCAGGTGTATTTCCATCTTTTTCACTTGGATGGAATATTGGAAGAGAAGAATTCTTCACCGATAATGTTTCATTTATAAATTCAATGAAACTTAGATTTAGCTGGGGACAAAATGGTAATAAGCAAGTTCTTTCTCCTTACCAGTATACGTCTGTTATGTTATCATCTGGTATTTATTATACCGATGCTAATGGAAATCTTATCTCTGCAGCTGTACCCGCCAACCCGGGTAACCCATCGCTCCATTGGGAAACCAGTCAGCAATCTGACTTAGGTTTGGAAATGGGTATGTTGGATAATAAACTTACTTTAGGTATTGATGTTTTCGATAAGAGGACAAAAGACCAGTTAGCTCAGAATGCACTTGTGCCGCGTTATCTTGGATTTAATAGTATTCCTTATGTTAATTCAGGTGAAGTACAAAACAAAGGTGTCGAAATTGATTTATCATACCGTAAGCTTGACGGGGAATTTAAGTATACCGTTTCTTTGAACTCTTCCTATCTTAAAAATCAAGTTTTATCGTATGGTTCAGAAGGCACATTCATTGACGGTATCAGAATTGGTACAAACAACCCCGTTACACGTTATGAAGAAGGCTACCCTGTATATTACTTCAGGGGATACAAGGCCGTAGGAATATTCAACAGTCAAGAGGATATTGATGGTTATGTAGGTGAAAATGGGAAAGCCATTCAACCGAAAGCAATTCCTGGCGATGTGAAGTATGAAGACTCAGATAATGATGGGAAAATAACCGGAACTGACGGTACGAATTACCTTGGAAAATCGATGCCTGACTGGACATTTGGTTTGAATTTATATTTTCAATACAAAGGGTTCGATTTAAGCGCTTTTGCCCAGGGGGTTGTTGGTAATCAATTGTTTTTTGCAGTAATGCGTACAGACAGGTTATTATACAATAAACCAGCCTATTATTATGATAATGCTTGGAAAGATGCAAGTTCAACCGCTTTGATTCCCCGTGCTTCGGCTGGTGTAGGCAGATATGGTTATGCTATGGAAAACTTTAACTGGAGTAACATTAATGTCTTTAATGGTGATTACCTTCGATTAAAAAATGTAACCTTAGGTTATACTATTCCAAAACAAGTTTCCTCCAAAATTGGGATTAGTAAAGTACGAATTTATGTAGCTGCAACCAATTTGTTGACATTAACGAAATACCCGGGTACCGATCCTGAAATTGGACAGGTAGTAGCATCTGATCCAAGTACGAATGGTGTAGACCGTGGTTTATACCCTGCATCGAGAGTATTTACTACAGGTATAAATGTAACATTCTAAAACAAGAAGAAATATGAAAACAATTATAAAATATTTTAGCCTGGTTATTCTATTCTTTATAAGCTATTCCTGTACTGACAGTGCGCTTGAATTAGAATCAACACAGGATATGGCTTCTGAATATTATAAAACAGATGATCAGACAAATAATGCACTAATGGCTGCTTATGATCCAATGGGTTGGCCCTGGAGAAATCTTCAATGGGGTTGCTCTTTAAAAACTTGGGGTAATTTTGCTTCCGACGATGCTTATACCGCAGGCGGTGGACCTGGCGACCAACCAACTTATCAGGCAGCCGATACTTACACCGTTAGCGCCTCAGACAATGGTGTGAACCTTGGAAGTATGTGGAATGGTTATTTTATGGGGAACTATAGGGCGAATCTTATTTTAGGTTATATTACACCTGATTCACCCGCAAAGAAAAGCGCCATAGCACAGGCAAAATTTCTTAAAGGATTTTATTACTTCTATCTATCCAGAATGTTTGGTGGTCTTCCTTTATTAAAGGGTGTTCCAAAACCAGAGGATATTGTTCAGCGTTCATCAATTGAGGACACCTATATCTATATTGAAGGATTGTTGGAAGAGGCAATCGCAAGCGGTGACTTATATGAAAAGACTAGTTTAAATGATAAGTATGCCTTTGCAACCAAAGCAAGCGCTCAAGCATTATTGGGCAAAGTATATTTGTATCATAAAAAATATGATAAAGCGATTGAAGTATTAAATCAGGTTGCTGCAAATCCAAATTATGCTCTTGAACCAGGTTTCTGGAAAATCCATAAAGGAACCAACAGGCATGGTATTGAATCAATATTTGAAATCAATTATTCATTAACTATTGCAGGTGAAGGTAATTCCGATATTTACCTTTTTGGCCCAAGAGGTGGTGTAAATTTCAATGATACAATTACTTCAGGATGGGGTTTCAATCAACCAACAAATGCTTTAGTCGACGCTTTTAAAAGTGCGAATGATAACGTTCGTATGCATGCCACCATCTTCTTTCAAGATTCTTTACAAGCTATGTATAATAGGGCGCAAGGAAAAGTTTCACCTATTGGATGGAACTTGCCAAGGGATGGTTATTACGATCGCAAACACTATCCTGATCCAAATCTAACTGTAGGAAATACCCATTCAAGGTTCACAAATCCCGACGTTGTTTTACGATTAGGCGATGTGTATCTAATGTTAGCTGAGGCATATATCCGCACCAACAATACAGGTAAAGCTTTGGAATTCATTAATAAGGTCAGAGATAGGGCACATTTGCCACTATTAACTTCTGTTTCACTTGTAGATGTTAAATTAGAAAGACGACTTGAACTTGCGTTGGAAGGTGAACGCTATTTCGACCTCGTTCGATGGATAGGTGATGGTGATGCTATAAATGCTGAAACTGTTCTGGGGCCATTGGGATATACAACAGGAACTCCTGGTGTAAGTACGAAAGGTCTTTTCCCAATTCCTCAAGCTGAGATCAACTCAACTTATGGTGAAAACAAATTGATTCAAAACGAAGGTTATTAATACAGATATTCAATGAATAAAATAGCATGAATCTTTCAACCTAAAAATGGGATGATTCATGCTATTTTATCTATTTTATTTAGACTCTTTTCTTTAGAAAGAAAAATGTATGTTGGGTAAATGTATTTTATACGCTTTTCAAAAAAAATATTTTTAAAGGGATCATTTATTTAATTCTGATTAGTGATTTTGAAAAAAAAAAATTACATTTGCCTTCAATGTTTCTAATAACTAAAATAATTTCTTAACTTAAAAACTAATATTATGACAAGAAAGATTTTTACTCTACTTTTATTTGTTGTTGCTTTTGTATTTGTACAAGCACAAGTTAAAATGGAAATCCCTAAAGCTGCAAAAGCTCCTACCGTTGATGGTTATATCGACGATGTAGATGATCCATGGGGATCATTCATTGATATCGCTGTTAGAAATGCAAGTGGTACAACTACCGGTATGACAGGTAAATTCAAACTGTTAGCTGCTGCTGATGCTTTCTACGTAGCTATTGTTGTTCAAGATGCAACTCCTAACAATGATTTAACTGCAATTCCTAACTCTTATGAAAGAGACTGTGCTGAAATGTTCTTCGCAGTGGATACTGTAACTGGAGAAACCGGTGCTTATAAAACAGGTTGCTGGCAGCTGAGATGCCAAAGAGAAGCTGAAAGCCTTATCGACGGTAACTCAGGTCCTAACACATGGGGTTTTGCTAGTATGACAGCTAATCCACTTTTCCAGGTTGGTGTTGAAACTTCAGCTACTGAATGGACTGCAGAACTTGTTATCCCATTCGACGGTTTGATTACCGACAATGCAGGTGGTGTTTTGGCAGAACCTTGGACACAGGAATATGTAAGATTTGACGTTGCTCTTGCTGACAACACAACTGGTGCTGCTAGCGGTAGAACAGAACAAAAATACTGGTATGGCCGCAATGGTGCTGCTGATGACCACGGTTGGGACAACACAAAAGCATTGGCTATTTGCAAATTGCCAACAAATGCTGTTACAACTTTAAACACTGTTAAAGCTTCTGCATTTGTATCAAACAATGTATTGAATGTTAAAAACGTTAATGGCGTTGTAGGCATTTATAACATGAAGGGTTCACTTGTTCGCAGTGCTTCTATCAATGGTAACGGTTCAATTGCAATTGCTGATCTTCAATCAGGTCTTTATATTGTAAAAGGCAAAGACCTTGCAATTAAATTTGTGAAATAAATTTTCTTTAAATAGTGAAAAAGGTTGCTTATTCTTTAAGCAACCTTTTTTTTATTTAAAAATTGGTTAGAATCAATACGCTACTGCAGGTTCAATCAATTACGCATTTAAGTCGATCGTATTTAATTTTTAAAATTCTCTTTATGAAAAGAAAGCATAAAGCTAATAATGTGGCAACCAACAAAGTTTTAGATGGGAAGAAAAAGATACTTTTTAATATTATATTGCTTTTAATACCAATAATTCTGTTTCTTCTCTTTGAATTTGGGTTGAGGATTTTTAAATATGGTAATGACTTAAGCCTTTTCCTGAAATCGGAAAACTATCCGGGTTACTACGAAATGAATCCGAATGTCAATTATCGCTATTTTACCAAACTAGAAAGGACCTCTTCTACAAAAGATGTTTTTCTGATAGAAAAACCCGACACCTGCTTTCGGATATTTGTTTTTGGAGAGTCGACAACAAGGGGATATCCTTACCAGGCAGGAACATCATTCCCAACGATATTGTATTACAGATTACAAGATGTTTTTCCGGATAAAAGAATCGAGGTTGTGAATCTGGCTGCATCGGCTATCAATAGTTACAGCTACGTTGATATGCTTGATGAAGTATTAAAAAACGAACCCGATTTAATTCTCGTTTATGGCGGACATAACGAATATTACGGAGCATTGGGGGTAGGTTCTGTTGAGAATGGCGGTAATGCCAGGTGGCTTAAAAAACTCAGGTTAAAGCTTTGCCGGTTAAGAACCTTTCAGCTGGTTCAAAATCTTATTATAAAGAGTAGCACCATTTTTGCCAACGATAATAACAGGGATAGTGCTACTTTAATGGAACGGATTGTTAAAGACAAAGACATATTGATCAATTCAAAAAAGTATAACGAAGGTATTGAACAATATCGTGTTAACATGACAGAATTGGTTAAGCGAGCACAAAAAAGAAATATTCCTGTTGTTATAAGCGATTTAGTAAATAATTTGAAGGATCAACCTCCCTTTAAATCTTCTTCCGATGCTAAATATCCTGCTGCCATTGACGTTTTTAATGAAGCAAAGAGCCTGGAAGAACAGGGAAAAGTAAACGAAGCAAAGGAACTATACTATAAGGCAAAAGACCTCGATGTTGTGCGGTTCCGATCTCCTGAAGCGATAAATGAAGTAATTTATAAGCTTTGTCAACAATATCAACTGCCTTTAGTTCCGATGAAGAGATATTTTGAAAAAGAATCTCCCAATCAATTAATTGGGAATAGCTTGATATTAGAACATTTGCACCCGAATGTCGATGGTTATTTTTTAATGACCGACGCATTCTTCAATACTTTAAAAGAGAATAAATTAATATCCCGGAATTGGGATTCTTCAAAAATTAAACCTTCAACTTATTATAGGAACAATTGGGGTTTTACTGAGTTAGACAGCCTTATTGGCGATTTGCATATTCAGTCGCTTAAAGCAGGTTGGCCTTACAAACCCGAGAATGAAATAAACCGTTTTCTGGCTACCTATCAATACAAGGGATTTATCGATTCAATTGCATATTCCTACGTTACCAGCGAGACAAAGCATATTGAAGACGAACACATTAAGCTGGCTCAATATTATTCCCGAAATGGAATGAACGATAAAGCTTTCAACGAATATTTTTCATTAATTAAATTGCATCCATACATAGGTGATTTGTATTATGATGCGTCAAGATATTTGATAGCCCAGCAAAAATTTCCAGAAGCGCTGAGTTTAATATACTCAGCTCCATTAATGGATAAGAACTACTTTTATTATTACATGGTCGGAACATTGAAGTTGAAAATTGGAGAAATCAATAACGCAATCCGTAATCTGGAACATGCTTATAAAATAATTACCCCTGATGCAAAACCCTTAAAGGTTTTAATGCCACTTTATTTGGCATACAGGGAAAATGGTGATCGAGAAAATGAAAATAGGATAGCGGGAATTATAAAAAAATATAATCCTGACTTCCGGAAAGAGTCGGAAGAGAATATTCAAAAGCCGGAGGTCAAGAATCTCTCACTCGATGAAACTTTAAATCTGGCTGAGTCGTTCCTGAACAAGAAAGATTTGAACGGAGCAATGGAGTTGCTATTATCAGCAAATAAGATTAAGGAAACTGCCAAGGCTGATAAATGGATCGGAATGATTTATCTGTTAAAGAAAGAGAATAAATTGGCTTACTCTTATTGCATGAGATCCTATCAACTCGATTCAAATGATTATGAGAACCTCAACAATTTATTTATCCTCTGTTTATTAAATAATGATTTGAATACTGCAACGAAGGTCCTTGATCAACTGCGTGTAATGAATATTGATCCTAATAAAATTCAACGGCTCGAGAATTTGTATAACAAAAAGAAGAAGGAGCTTGGGGTTAGTTGATATTTAATTCGGAAAAACAAAACAATTTTACAGGTATTGCGTTCCTTTTGCAGCAAATCATTAAATGAATAATCATGTATATTGAAGAGATTAAAGGAAGAGAAATTTTGGATTCACGTGGAAATCCAACCGTTGAAGTTGAAGTAACACTCGAAAGCGGGATTAAAGGGATTGCTGCTGTACCATCAGGAGCATCAACCGGAGAAAACGAAGCCATTGAATTGCGCGATGGAGATAAAAGCCGCTACCTTGGAAAGGGAGTTTTGAAAGCAGTTGAAAATGTGAATTCAATCATTGGCCCCGAGCTGGAAGGTTATAGCGCCTTCGATCAGGTGGCGATTGATAAAAAAATGATTGAACTAGATGGGACTAAAACCAAAAGCAACCTTGGCGCTAATGCCATTCTAGGCGTTTCGCTGGCAGTTGCCAAAGCAGCGGCCAACTACCTTGAATTGCCATTATATCGTTACATTGGTGGCGTAAATGCCAAAACATTGCCCGTTCCGATGATGAACATCATCAACGGAGGTTCGCACTCCGACGCGCCGATTGCTTTTCAGGAATTTATGATCCGTCCAGTTGGCGCTCCTTCGTTCCGTGAAGGGTTACGCATGGGAGCTGAAGTATTCCATAGCCTGAAGAAAATATTCCACGACCGTGGTTTAAGCACGGCGGTGGGCGACGAGGGCGGTTTTGCCCCAACGCTAAAGGGTACCGAAGATGCATTGGAGAGCATCCTCCTTGCCATTGAAAAAGCTGGCTACAAACCTGGTGTTGATGTAACTATTGGATTGGATTGCGCTGCATCTGAATTCTACAAAGATGGCATTTACGACTACTCCAAATTTGAAGGAGCAACCGGCGCTAAACG
>Ga0209373_10002893_pt1 | contig 16531 bp, 16 predicted proteins | sample Higcelweek5metaG_FD_187173 | JGI IMG/M metagenome (GOLD analysis project Ga0209373, IMG submission 187173) | Freshwater pond sediment microbial communities from the University of Edinburgh, under environmental carbon perturbations - High... | ecosystem: Environmental > Aquatic > Freshwater >... | reverse complement strand
AATATCAAAGAGGGTTCTGTTGTGGTTGATGCGACGTTGGGAGGAGGAGGCCATTCGCTTTCGATATTGGAAAGGATAGGAAAAAGCGGGAAGTTGGTCGCGATCGATGTTGATGAGGATGCGATAGTGGAATTCAAATCGAAGATTGAAAAAGAAAAGCTGGAAGCAGAAGGCAGACTATTTCTGATAAAAGACAATTTCAAGAATCTCGGGAGTATTTTGGATAGTTTGAAAATAGAGAAGGTCGATGCGGTCTTGGCGGATCTCGGATATTCATCCGATCAGCTGGAAAACGCTCAAAGGGGAATGAGCTTCCTGTCTGATGCGCCTCTAGACATGCGTCTTGATCGGGACAACGTGCTCAGTGCTGGGCATGTCGTCAATGAATATTCGGAGGAGAAGCTGGAAAGGATTTTCCGCGAATACGGCGAAGAGAAATTTTCCAGGCGTATTGCCAAGGGCATATTGGAAGCGCGGAAAGACAAGAAAATAGGAACCACTCTGGAGCTGGTTGGAATCATTGAAAAGAACGTTCCATCCGCGTATGCTCACGGGCGCATCCATCCGGCAACGAGAGCGTTTCAAGCCATGCGCATCGAAGTCAACAATGAATTGGAAAACCTGAAGATATTTTTGGATAGTGCGATAGCGAAACTAGGGAAAGGCGGAAGGATCGGGATCATCTCTTTCCACTCTCTCGAGGACAGGATAGTGAAGGAAAGTTTCAAGGAGAATGCCGGGGGATGCATTTGTCCGGAAGCTGTCCTTCTGGAAGAGTTGCAGAAAGATTATCTCTTGGCCGTAGAACTCGGAGATCCGTCTGCTGATCAGCTCGAAAAGGATCTCAAGAGAGGTTTCGTGGATTCGTCGCATTGCGTATGCGGAAGGGTTCGGAAGATAAGAATAGTCACCAAGAAGCCTATTGTTCCGGGAGACGATGAAATCAAAAAGAATCCCAGATCGAGAAGCGCAAAATTGAGGGTCGCAGAAAAAATATAAATTTATTGAAGCGAGGGGGGGGCGATAAGTCGATGTCGAAAGTGTTGGTCATAAATTATAGGGGTTCCGGAGATTATCTTGGATGTGCCAGGATGAAGACGGCGAAAAAAGGCGATAACGGCTTCTGCTCTTTGCTTGCGGGCGCAAATCACAAAAAGGAAATGCAAAAAGCTTCAGGAGAGAAAGGCGGCGCCAAAATAAGTCTTCTGGGGGCAGGCTCCTTCATGCTGATTTTCATAGCTTGCACCGCTGCTTTTTATCTATTCCAGGTGAATGAATTGGCTAATAACGGATATGAGATAAGGGATCTGGAAAACAGGATCCAAGCGCTTGAAAAAGACAATAAGAATATGCAGATAAAGGAAGTGGAACTCACATCGATGTATTCGATCGAGAAAGCCACTGAAAATCTTGGCTTGGTAAACTCTGGGGCGGCTTCTTATGTCGCCATGAGTGGGACGGTGGCGATGAAATAAAAAGATCAATTACTGTTATGGGAAAGGATTCGAAAAGCAGATCCGGGAAAAAATCGGAATCTTTCGGCGGACCGAGAACGCTTCCAGTCAACCGGAGGATTCGCATCTTAGCTCTCTTTGTTTTTTTTGCTGCCGTTTCGATATGCTTGAAACTCTATTTCCTTCAAGTGAAAGCCTATGGATATTATAGCGAGCTTGCGGATAACCAGCATTCCGTTTTGAAGAACCTTTTCCCGAAAAGGGGAGAGATTTTCTTGAAAGATCACGACGGATTGCGTCCAGTTGCGGTGAACAAGGAAACCAAGATGGCCTATGCGATCCCGATGGAAATCGAGGATTCGAAAAACGCTGCAGCCTCCCTGTCTTCGGTGCTCGGGATCGATCGGAATGATTTAGAGGCAAGGCTGTCTCGGCCTGACGATATGTATGAGCCGTTGAAGCATCGGCTGAATGACGACGAGATAGGTGCGATCAATGATCTTAAGCTTTCCGGTATTCATTTGGCGGATGAATCGTATCGTTATTATCCGGCTAGCGAACTTGCCGCTCATGTCCTGGGTTTTGTCGGTTGGAAGGACAATCAGCTCGGGGGAAGATATGGAGCGGAACTTTCATTCGAAGACCGTCTGCACGGTGAGGCGGGGCATCTTATTCAGAAAGGAGACAATTCTGGAGGGTGGATTGCGACGAAAGGCAAAGACATAACCAGTGCCAGGGATGGGGATAATATAGTCCTGACTATCGACGATATCATTCAATATGAAACAGAGAAGATCTTGAAAGCTTCAGTTGAGAAATTCGAAGCTGATCGCGGAACCATAATCGTTATGGATCCGCCGACCGGAAAGATATTGGCCATGGCAAACTATCCGACCTTCAATCCGAACGAATACGGCAAAACGGAAGATATGGATGCTTTTCGAAATTTGGCGATAAGCGATGCCTATGAACCGGGAAGCATCTTCAAGGCGTTCACGCTTGCAGCAGCATTGGACGATGGGAAAATAAGTCCGGACACTACATACACTGATACTGGGACGGTCAATGAAGCCGGCTATGCGATCAAGAATTCTGATTTCAAGGCCAATGGGGTCCAGACCATGACTCAAGTCTTGGAAAAGTCGCTCAATACAGGCGTTATTTTTGCGGAGAAATTGGTTGGCAACAAGGATTTCGCAGATTATATCAGAAGATTCGGTTTCGGATCTGAGACGGGCGTGGATCTTTTCGGCGAAGCCGAGGGAAATATCAGCAATCTGAAAGATTTGAAAAGCAATATCCAGTTCTTCACTTCTGCTTTCGGTCAGGGCATCACGGCGACTCCTATTCAATTGGCAGCTGCGTATAATTCTATTGCCAATGGCGGCGTGCTTCTCAAGCCTCAGATAATAGACAAATTCATTCATCCGGATGGGACGGAAGAGCCTGTTATGTCTCAAGAGATAAGAAGGGTGATTTCCCAACAGGCTGACGCTCAGATTACCCAGATGCTTCGGTCAGTGGTTACTGACGGGCATGGGAAGAGAGCGGATGTGCCGGGGTATCTGGTCGGTGGAAAAACCGGAACGGCTCAAGTGGCAAGCAGTGATTCCAAAGGATATGCAGATGGGGAAAGCATCGGATCGTTTGCCGGCTTTGCGCCTATCAATAATCCGAAATATACTGTATTGGTGCGTCTGGATGATCCGAAGAACGTCGAATGGGCCGAGTCGAGCGCGGCACCGACATTCGGGGAGCTTATGGCGTTCCTTCTGAAATACGGGCGAGTAGAGCCGACGGAAAGCTATACTCAGAAAAATCTCGATGAATTCAATGCGACACATACTCTGAGGGATTATCTTGCCCAAAAGGAAAAGGAAGAAAAACAGAAACAGGATTCTTCAGATGAAAAGAATCATGATCCGAATCAGTCCGCTTCTTCGGATGCAAACAAGAGATAATGATGCGAGTCACAGGATCATAAAGAGGGTCGAATCATAAATATATAACATCGGATATGTCAGAAAAAAAATCAAAAAAGAAGATTATTCTTGAGAAAGTCCTCCGATTCATGGCTTCTCAAATAATCAAGAAATACAATCCGCGAATCGTCGCGATTACCGGTTCGGTCGGAAAGACTTCGGCAAAGGAGGCGGTTTTCTCGGTTCTTTCGCCGCATTTCCGCGTCAGGAAGAATGAGAAGAATTATAACAACGAAATCGGATTGCCGCTCACAGTCATCGGTTCTGAAACCGGAGGGAAAGCCCTCCTGAAATGGATGGGAATTTTCCTGAAATGGGCGCTCACCATGCTTTGGCCGGTGGAATATCCTGAAATATTGGTTTTGGAAATGGGGGCAGACAGGAAGGGCGATATCGGATATCTGACCGGGTTCATGAAGCCGACAATTTCAGTCTTGACAGAAGTCTCGGCCAGCCATTTGGAGCATTTCAAAACCATCGGCGCGGTCCTCAAAGAGAAAGCGACCATATTGAAAGTTCTTGAAGAAAATGATTTGGCTATTCTTAATGCTGACAATATGCAGATTGCTAAGGTTTTGCTCAAGCCTCGGCAGCATGGGATAAAATCGAACATGCTTTCATACGGATTTTCTGAAAATGCCGATGTGAAAGCGACCGATGTCTTTTATGGATATTCGGATATGGACAAGGAGGGCGATATGGCAAGCAATGATATGCGAGGTCTTAGTTTCAAGCTGACATACAAAGGAACAACTCTTCCAGTAAGGCTCAATAATATCCTGGCCAAACATAACATATATGCCGCTATGGCAGGCATTTCAGTGGGCTTAGGCTTTGAGCTAAACCTCGTCGATATCGCTGCCAGCCTTGAGAATTTCTCTTTGCCGCCGGGGCGGATGAGTCTTATCGCCGGCATGAAACAATCGTATATCATAGATGACACCTATAATGCTTCAGTGGTGTCAACCAAAGCGGCGTTGGATGTCCTGGGCGAGATGGGAGGAAGAAGGAAGATAGCTGTGCTTGGGGATATGTTGGAGCTTGGCAGTGAAACCGAAGCGGGTCACAAGGAAATCGCGGATAAGTTCCTTGGGATCAGAGGGGACATTTTCATCGGTGTCGGAACCAGGATGCTGTTTGCTATAGAGGAGCTGGAAAAAAGAAAATTCAAAAAAGAGAACCTTTATCATTTTCAAAATCCGATGGAGGCGGCTGAGAAGCTCAAAGAAATCATTGCCGCAAGCGACATTATCCTCATAAAAGGCTCTCAAGGCCTCCGCATGGAAAAAGCGGTCGAAGAAGTGATGCTTGAACCGTATAAAGCCAAGGATCTCCTTTGCCGACAGAACAGGGCTTGGAAAAATGAGCCATGGCAGGCGGTTTAAGGGATATTTCGCGAATCCTGGCATTTTCAGGCTTTCTTATTGTTTACTTTTTGGCCTTCCGAGGCTATACTTCTAAATAGGCTGGTGTTTTCCAGGCCTAATTCTTAATACATAAAACCATGACTGCTATTTTGGAAAGCCTTTTCGGCTCGAAAGAGAGGGCGCGACTCATCAGATTTTTCCTGCAGAATCCGGATTGCGGATACGACTACTCGGAAATTTCCAGGAGGAATATGCTCAAAGGCCCGAAATTGAAGAAGGAAGTTGAAAACCTGTCTAAGATGAAGTTCATCCTAAAGCGGTCGAATAAAGGAAAGCATAGCTATCATCTCAATCAGGCCTTCGAGTTCTATCCGGAGTTGAAAAGCTTGGTTGCGAAGTCTAATGTTTCTCCGCATTGCCTGAGTCTTGGGAAAGTTCCCAAAATAGGCAACATCAAACTGGCTATGGTGAGCGGAGTTTTCATAAACTACGCCAAGAGCAAGGCGGATATGATAATTGTCGGAGAGGACGTCAGCAAGGCTCGGCTCAATTCGCTCATGAAGTCGCTTGAAGCGGAAATTGGGAAAGAGATCACCTTCGTCCTTATGAATCTTGAGGAATTCAAATACCGCCTCAATATGCTGGACAAATTCGTCCTGGAATTCTTGGAGGGACCGAATGAGGAGGTAATAAACAAAATAACCGGACTCAAGCAGTTCATCGCTAAGAGGAAGATGTAATCCTACGAAATACGAAAAGGCTGTCCCCATGTAAATTTATAGATTTTGGCAGTATCTATGATATATATATTTCTTTTTTTAGTAGCTATTGTCGCAGCGGTTTTGCTGTGGGTGGTTTTTGATTTGAAGAAGAAAATGGAAAACGGCAAGGACGGCGAGAAAATAGCAGTCGTTCTTGAAAGGTTGGAACGCCTGTCTTGGGACAACAAAGAACTGCGCCAATCGGTCGATACTAAGCTTTCAGAGACTCATCGCGTGAATCAGGAACACTCAAGCAGCATCATGCGCACTGTTCAGGGAATCACAGGACAATCGGCCAAACAGATCGCGGACGTGGTGGCCGGGCTCACCAAGCTCGAAGAAACCAACAAGCAAGTGATCAACTTTTCAGCTCAGCTGCAGAATCTTCAGGATATATTGAAAAATCCGAAACAAAGAGGAGTCCTTGGGGAATACTTTCTGGAAGAAACACTCAAGAATGTGCTTCCTCCCAATTCATATCAGATGCAATACAAATTCAAGGACGGGACGATCGTCGACGCGGTGGTTTTCGTGCAGGAAAAGGTCGTGCCGATCGATTCCAAGTTCTCTTTGGAAAACTATGAAAGGATATTGAATTCGCGCGAAGCGGAAGAACGGGAGAAATTGGAAAAAAGCTTCAAACAGGATCTCAAGAACCGCATCGATGAGACTTCCAAATACATAAAACCGTCCGAAGGGACGATGGATTTCGCTTTCATGTTCATTCCGTCGGAAGCCATATATTACGATCTTCTGGTCAATAAGGTCGGCGCGGTCCAGGTGAATACCCGGGATCTTATCGAATACGCTTTTTGCGAGAAGAAAGTCATCATTGTTTCGCCGACTTCATTCTTGGCCTATCTCCAGACCGTCCTTCAGGGGCTTCGCGCCCTTCAGATCGAGGAATCCGCCAAACAGATAAGGATCGACGTCGAGAAGCTCAAGAAACATGTCATGTCATATAGTGACCTTCTGAAAAAGATGGGCGGGAGCCTTTCGACCACAGTGAGCCACTACAACAACACGTTCAAAGAGCTTGGAAAAATCGATAAGGACGTCGCCAAAATATCGGAAGGAGAGCGTATAGTGGAAGCTCTGCCTATAGAAAAGCCATCATTGGACTAACCGGCATATTTTTTCCTGGGAACGCATAAGCCTTAGGCATAAGAAAAAATTCGAATATGTTTTCCGGCATCTCACTTAAAAAATTCAATCCTTCAGGTTTTTTCACAAGGATAAAGCTTTTTTTCAAAGACGAATATTTCAAGAGTCCTGTCGCTACGTGGCTTGTCATTTCGGGGCTTGTTGTGAACGTCGCGGATTGGCTGACTCTTCGCTTTCTTTTGCGGCCGGTGACGGACGCGGTGATTCTTCACTATAACGTATATTTCGGAGTCGATATGATCGGAGAACCGGATCAGGCTTATTGGCTGCCTGCCATCGGGCTTATCCTATTCATGATCAACTTCTTGTTTTCTATATATTTCTATGCTAAGAAGGAAAGAATCGCGACTCATATCCTGCTCATGGCGAGCCTTATGATACAGCTGAGCCTTATGGTCGCGATAGCGAGCGTAATCATAATAAATTATTAAGTTCATGGCTTAGGGATTGGTTTTTTAGAACCGCACAAGCCTGGAATATCGCCAGTATGGACAAATTCTATTTTCCGAATCCGAAGACTACCGATCCGAAAGAGAGAAGGGTGCAGCGTATCCTGGAAATAATCCCGGGAGTGCTCACCTGGGCGACTCTAATCGGAATGATAGTTCTTTCCTTTCTTTTGCCGGTCTGGGTCGCGACTTTCATCATCGTGTTCGATGTATATTGGATACTGCGCACCATATTCATAGGGTATTATTCAGTCGAGGGATATAACAAGCTGAAAGACGGGAAGAAAATCAACTGGTGGGAAAGATGTCAGAATATATCCGATCCTGGGAAATATGCCGATATGCTGAAAGAGAAAATCGAGAGGATGAAGTCAAGCTTGAAGGAAAAGGGCTTGATGAAACGCAAGGAGATCCGCATTTTGAAAAAGGAAATAGCGAAAGAGAAAGAATATCTTGGTGAAGTGGAAAAGCTCCAGGAAATAAAAGACCAGATATGGGACTGGAGAGAAATCATCCATGTCGTCATGCTTCCGACTGCCACTGAACCGGCCGATGTCATTGAGCCGGCCATTCAGGCTGTCGCTGATGCGAATTTCCCCAATGAACAGATCATAATCCTTCTGGCGACCGAGGAACGCGAGAATGAGGAAAGAAGGCTTGAAAAAGTAAACTATCTCAAAGGCAAGTTCGAAGGGGTCTTCAAGGATTTCATTGTCACGACCCATAGGGTCAAGGATGATGAGATGAAGGCGAAGGGATCGAATGCCACTTTTGCGGCGCATGAGCTGGCTGAGTATCTGAGTGGAAGGAATATCGATTTCAAAAGGGTCATATTTTCGAATTTCGATTGCGATAGCGTGGCGCATCCTGAATATTTCGCTGCGCTGACATATGAATATATAACGGATCCCAAAAGGCTTCAGAGGAGCTATCAGCCGCTCCCGATGTATCACAACAATCTTTGGGATACCAACGCCTTCGTGCGCGTAATCGTCACCGGATCTAGTTTCTGGCATATTTTTCAAAGCACGCGCCTGGAAGGAATGGTGACATTTTCATCGCACAGCGAGCCGTTCGACACTCTCTATCGGGTCGATTTCTGGCCGCTCAACATGATAAGCGAGGACTCCATCATATATTGGAAATGCTTTTCCTATTATAACGGGGATTATAAAGTGAAGCCTATCTATCTGCCGATTTCATTGGATGCGGTCCTGGCGGAGACATATTGGAAAACCATCAAGAACCAATACAAACAGAAAAGGCGCTGGGCATACGGCATCGAGAATTTTTCGGTGATCATGCGGGCTATAGTGCCGAACAAGAAAATATCCTTCAAGAAGAAATTCGGAATCGCTTTCGAAATGCTGGAAGGCCATCATTCCTGGGCGACATCCTCCATCATCCTGGCAGCTCTCGGATGGCTGCCGCTCATTTTGGGAGGACAGGAATTCAATCAGAGCGTTCTTGCGCACAATCTGCCTTTCATGACTCGCTATCTGATGATGATAGCTATGACGGGGCTCATTGTTTCCGTATCGCTGAGTTTTCTCCTGCTTCCTCCGAGGCCGAAAAAATACAGTGCCTGGAGGAATATGTATATGGTTCTTCAGTGGGTCTTGGTTCCGGTGATATCCCCATTCCTCGGATCTCTTCCGGCAATCGATTCTCAGACAAGGCTGATGCTCGGAAAATATTTCGGCGAGTTCTGGGTCACGGATAAGATCAGGAAAAAATAGGAAACCATCAAAGGCAAATAACATGGATAAATACATACTTCCCTTCATAGAGGCTTTTTTTCTTACCATACTTCTTATTTACGTCCTGATTTATTTCGCGAAAAAGATATCATGGATAGGGCGGAACACTCATCGACATATCCACAACAAAAAGGCCTATCGCGTTGGAGGAGTGGCAATGGTCATCGCATTCGTTCTAGCGGTGATTTTCAATAAGGACCTGGTTATGACCCCGGAACTCCTTGGGTTCATTGTCGGGTCGCTGCTGCTTTCCGGTGTAGGAGCGTGGGATGACATAAGGGAGATTTTCTGGAAACTGCAGCTTTCATTCCAAGTCGCGGCGGCTTGCCTCGTTTTCATCCTCGGAGTGAGGATATATTATATTTCGAATCCATTTACGGGCGGAATGATGAACCTTGATCTTGGGTATACTGTCCTCATTTCTATTTTTCTTGTCATATTTTGGATTCTTCTGGTAGCCAATGCGATCAATTGGGCAGACGGCATAGACGGATTGTCTGGAGGCATTACGTTGATTTCGGTCATGACTATTTTTTCCCTGACTTTCAAGCCGGAAGTCAATCAGCCGCCAGTGGCTATAATCTCAAGCATTTTGGCTGGAAGCGTATTCGGGTTTCTTGTGTTCAATTTCAACCCGGCCAGAGTTCTTGCCGGAACATCAGGGGCGATGTTCATGGGGTTCTCTTTGGCAACCCTTTCTATATTTTCCGGAACCAAGATAGCGACTGCTATCCTTGTCATGTCTGTGCCTATCATCGATTTCATTTGGGTGATCGGGGACAGGATAAGGCGCAATAAATCGATTTTCAGGCCGGACAAAAACCATTTGCATCACAAGCTGCTTGAAATAGGATGGTCGCAGAGGAAGATAGTTCTCGTTTACTATTCGATTACGCTCGCTGCTTCGGTGATAGCGCTCAATACCAGAGCAGTTGGAAAGAGCCTGACTCTTTTTTTCGCTATCCTCATGATGATCTTCGCCTATCTGTTGATAAACAGGTCGCTTTATTCTTCCGAAAAGGGCGATATAGCGGAATCATCGTGAGATAGCCGCCACATACGAATGCGTATGTTTCATAAAAAGAAAAATCCGACCAGCTTTCGCGGGACGGATTTTTCTTTTTATGAAAAAGTAGTGATATACTTAATCGCTTGTCTGCCTTCGTCCCGCTAAGCGGGACTATTGCAGACGAAGAAGGAACAGTATGATTCTTGTTTTCTAGGATAGCGACGGTACTCTTACTGCGTATTTGTGAAGGTTTTTCAACTGTGCCGCGCTGAGATTCTTTGATTTCGAAATAGCATCTGCTACGAGACTCTTGGAAAATTCTACGGAGCTTCCGATATTCACCTTTTGGGATCCTACGTTCTTTCTCAGATAATCCTCGATATATATCTTGTGTTCGGCTGTTAGCGTAGAATCAGGATTTTTTTCCAAATAAGCGGCTAATGCTCTTCTGGCAAGCTTGGTTGTCCCATCGCCCTTTCCGGCTGTTTCCATGAAAGAGTTATCGGTTTCCTTACTGGTTCCGGCGCTAACGCTGCTAGCGGCGTCGTTTTTCTGCTGAGCTGATTGATCTTTGGACTGATTATCGGCCTGCGCTTGATTGTCGGATGCTGAAGTTTCCGAGTCTCCTGATATCGCTTCGCTCAGAACGTCGCTCTTGGCAATTGATTCGTCATTTGCAGGAGATACCGATCTGTTTGAATAGGAATAAATTCCTCCGGCGATAAGGACTACGATGACGATGCTTACGATGATTCTCAGGTTGTCCTGGAGCCATTGCTTCATGTTCATCGATTCTGCTTGTTCAGTTTCGTTTTTCTCAGCTGTTTCCTCGTTTGTTTCCTGGTCAAATTCCATAATTTCACCTTCCTTTCTATTTTAATTATTATTTCCGCCAAATGCGCCGGATTGTCATCGGCGCAAATAAGGACCCCCGGCAGAAGTGTTTTTTAATGTGCTTTCGTTGAAGCCGAAGCGCATAGCGCTTCTTTTATTCCTTATACTCAATTTTAGCCTATCCACTTGTGCCGTCAACTAGACAATTTCGGCAGTTCAGGGTGTTATATCCGATGGTATTAGCCGATGACTAGAACGTTTTTGATGTCTCAATTCTCAACAATCAACTTTCAATTCACAATGAATTATCAATTCATGATTTCCAACATTCATTGATTTGTTGAACATCGATTGTGAATTGAAAATCTATCATCGATAGCATCATGTAAAATTATTCCGAAGCATTTCATGATTATTATTTGAAAAAAATATTTTAAAATAAATTTTTATTGAAATATTTTTCTGTGGATAACTTTTTGCTATTGCAAATAAAATTATATGTTATATAATTCACATGTGGAAAAATATTTTTTAATTTTAAAAAATATTTTCTGCAAAAAAAACAAAGGTCGAAACAAAAAAGAAAATTGGATACAACAATTTCCAAGAAATTAGAAAATAAAAATAGAAAGGACGGTGATAAAAAATGGCAAAGAAAAAAGTAGCTAAGAAAGCTGTGAAGAAAGTAGCCAAGAAAAAGGTTGCTAAGAAAACCGTGAAGAAAACCGTGAAGAAGGCTGTGAAAAAGGTTGCTAAGAAAGCTGTGAAGAAAGTAGCCAAGAAGAAAGTGGCTAAGAAGAAGAAATAGTTTCGAATGAAGAATGTCCCAATCGCGGGACGAACGAACTTAAGAAATAAAGATAGCTTAAGTTTTCCATACGGGTACCGGTGCACCGGTGTCATGTATAAAGCAAAAAACCGCTAACATGCGGTTTTTTGCTTTATATGGGACTATTTTCCAATGATATCGATCAGGCACATCCTCCATCTTCCAGACAGGTCTTTTTTGAATTCAGTTCTTGCTTCAGGAAGAATCATTTTTATTGTTTTTGAAATCTTCTGTTTCTGTTCCGGACTGATTTCCAAGATTGCGCAGCGTATGCTCCCGGATTTTTCATGGTTGATTCCTTCTATCTGTCTCAGGAGTTTTTCATAATGCGATAATCCTGAATCCGGACTATATAGCGCGCTCTTCGGTTCGAAATTCTTCACGTCCGGCATAGTTGCGGAATATATTTTCTTTGAGAGATAGGGGAGATTGGCGACTATTATGGAATTTTTGATTTTCAATTTCGAATTCAGAATAAATTCATGAAGCAGGTCGCTCTTGATGAATTTTATTTTTTTACCGACATGATTCGTTTTCGCGTTATGCTTCGCAACTCGCAATACTCCCTCGCTTATGTCGACGGCAAAGAAATTGTTTTTTCCTTTCGTTTGTTCATCGCCACTGACTTCGTGCGCGATCGATACGATGATATTTCCTGATCCGGTTCCGACATCGATGACGGATAGCGGTTCGTTTTTCATTTCTGAAATTTTTTCAACTGCCATGTCGACCATCATCTCGGTTTCGGGGCGGGGGATGAGGGTGTGGCAGTTCACCTTGAAATCCAATCCATAGAATTCCTTGTGTCCGAGGATATATGCGACCGGTTCGTGCGCCATTCTTCTTTCGGCGAATCTCCGGAATTTCCCATATTCTGCCCGGCTAAGCGTATATTCCGGATGCGCTAGCACGAATTCCCTCGATTTCCCGGTTGATTCAGCCAGAAGGAGCTCGAGATCAAGGTAATCGAGCTTTTGCTGATATTTTTGAATTGCAGTTCGAATCGTCATGGTTATAAAAATACTCCCTTTTTGTTTCTGGGAGTATGGCTGTGATATTCTGAGTTATCTTATGCTTTTCCGAGTTTGAGCTTCGTGTCTTCTTCCTGAAGCATTGAGATGATCGGGTCGATGTTTCCGTCAAGGATTCCTTGGATATTGCTCCAGCTTTCTTTGATGCGGTGATCGGTGATGCGGTCCTGTGGGAAATTATATGTCCTGATTTTCTCGCTTCGGTCTCCTGTTCCTATTTGGCTTCTTCTGGCGTCTCCGAGTTCTTTGAATTTCTTTTCTTCCTCGATTTGGAGAAGCCTGGAACGAAGGACTTTCATCGCCTTGTCCTTGTTCTTCATTTGGGATTTTTCATCCTGACACGAAACGATGAGCCCGGTCGGGACATGCGTGATGCGGACAGCTGATTTGGTCGTGTTGACTGATTGTCCTCCCGGACCTGACGAACAGAAAGTGTCGATCCGAAGATCATTGAGGTCGATCTTAAAATCCAGCTCTTCCGCCTCGGGAAGAACTGCGACAGTCGCAGTCGAGGTGTGGATGCGTCCGTTTTTTTCGGTTTCCGGGATCCTTTGCACCCGGTGCACTCCGGATTCGTATTTCATTTTCCCGTATGCCCCGGCTCCGTTGATTTCGAAAACCACTTCCTTGAATCCGCCGATGCCGATTTGGTTCGAGTTGAGCATAACGGTGTTCCAGCGGTTCTTTTCGGCATATCTTGAATACATGCGGAAAAGGTCTCCGGCAAAAAGGGCGGATTCGTCCCCGCCGGCTCCGGCGCGGATTTCGACGATGATGTTTTTGTCGTCATTCGGATCCTTCGGAAGAAGCATGAACTCTATTTCTTTTTCAAGAGCCTCTTTCCGTTCGGCGAGTTCCATGTTTTCATCCATTGCCATCTGCTTCATTTCCGCGTCTTCTTCAGAGTTGATGATTTCGGCATTCTCTTTCATATTGAGCTGGACCTTCTCATATTCATTGATGATCGCCATTATCCCGTCCAATTCCGCCTGCCTTTTCCCTAGGCGGGCCATTTTTTCCATGTCGGAAACTATCTCAGGGGAATTGAGCTGGGTTTGGATATCCTGGTATTCGGTTTTGATCTGTTCTATTTGTTCACGCATATCGCCTATTCTAGCTTGTTTTTAGGGTTTTGTAAATGAGTCAGCATTGGCAAAAAGAAAACGCCGCCAGGAGTCGTGTTCGACTCGCTGGCGGCGGTTGTCAGTGAAAAAGATCTGTGACCGTTAAGGTATGTTCTGGTAGACACAGATACTTACTTCTGCGATTGTTATGGTATCAACGAGAACCAGATTTGGTCCCACTGCATCATGGCATCCCTGGTGTTCCGGAGAAATAAAGAACCCTGGATGTTCGGGGACTTCCAGGAATCCTCCCGTAATAAGCTCTCCCTTTTCGATAGTTTCCTTGATGAATTCAATAACAATATCCCGAAACGATCCTTCTATGCACATATTCCCCACCCTTTTTTAGGTACTGACCGTGTATGTTAGCACAAGATCATTTATTTGTCAATAGCCTTGTTTTTCTCTATTTCCCTGAATTTCGGCAGATAATCCAACCTCATGTTATATACAGCCTTGCCATCATTAGCATAATCGGTTTGCGTTCCGCTTCTCATGTCGAAATCCTGGTAGTTCTCGTTAAATGAACCAGGCATTCCTCTTTTTGACAGTCCGAAGTCGATGATTACGGGATTTCCTGTTTTCCAATCGATCATCACGTTTCCCGGATGGATGTCGCGATGATGGATTCCTTGATCATTCATTTTTTTTATGAAATCAGCCAATGACTTGAAAAATGATTCTGGATCGAAATTGTCAGGTAGCTCATTTTTTTCAACGGCCTCTCTCAACGTGAGCCCGTTTATCCTTTCCATGACGAATACTGGATGTCCATTAACGATTCTCTTGTAATGCGGCATCGGAACCCTGACCGGTCCGGACGGGTCTATTTTTGCCGCGTCATTCTGAATAGATATCTCATCAGATATGTCATTCTGTTTGGAATGCAATTTCAAATTATATATGTATTTGCAACAATACAATTCACCAAGCATGAAAACTTCCGCCACATTTCCTTTTCCAAGAGAATTTTTTGGATCATTGATTTTCTTTTTGATCCTTTCAACGATAGCGCTTGATTCTGACGGATTATTATTTTTGAAGTCCTCCTCTTTAGAATTCGGTGAAAATTTAGCGGGAGCCTCTCTTTCTTTTATGATATGAAGCATGTTCTCGTATAGCTTTTTAAGTTCTTCAGGATCGAAACATTCGGCGAATATCTCTTCTTGTGTGTCGGCTATGTCTTTAGGGAGAATGCCGGAGTCGAGAATTTCTTGAATCTTTTTCTCATAATCAACAATCTCTTCTTTATTTTCAATCGGTTTGGTTGCGCTGTATCCGAATGGATTTTCCATATTCATTTTTTTGGTCATTATTTGTTTCAAATCTTTATCAATTGTATCATACTCATCTGACAAACAGTGATTCTTTGTGTTAATATTTAAAAAAGCAAGCTATCGCCGTAACATGAAAACCTTTTCTCAAAAAATCATCGAAATCGTCAAAAAGATCCCCAAGGGAAAGACTTTGACATACAAGGAGGTCGCGGCGCGGGCGGGGAACGGGAAGGCGGCGCGGGCAGTGGGGAATATTTTGAACCGCTATTATCGGCTCTGCGAGAAGAACGGATCAAAGAAAATCCCGTGCCACAGGGTGATAAGAAGCGATGGGAAAACCGGAGGATATGTCCTTGGCGAGAAGAAAAAGCGGGATATGCTCGAGCGGGAATTATCTGAATCGCGCTGATGACTTTCGGAAAAAGCCGAAAAAATTTGATTTATGCGTGATTTCATCTATAATACAAACATAATTACAAGCCATAAAAAGATAAATTTTATCAAAAATTTATATCAAATTTATGCCAAAGATCGTTCTTGTTGAGGATGACCCGATGATTTCAGAGATTTATGAAAGGAAGTTCCGCGAAGAAGGATTCGATATATCGAGCGTAGCTTCGGGCGAACAGGTTTTGGAATTGGCGAAAAAAGAGCATATAGACCTTATCCTCACTGACCTTCTCATGCCGAAAATGGATGGTTTCGAGCTCATCAAGCAGCTGCGCGGCGGAGGATATGACCCGGATATAAGGATCATCGTTTCAAGCAATCTGAGCGAAATAGAAGATCACAAGAAGGCTTTCAGGCTTGGCGCCAACGGGTTCGTCGTCAAATCAGAATATACTCCCGGCGAGCTGGTGGAAGAAATCAAGAATATCCTGCATGAGTTCAAGGAGCTGAAAAAAAATACGCACAGGATCGAAAACGGGATACAGAAGAACGGCAAGCGGGTGCTGATGATGGAGGATGAAGCGATTTTTGCGGAAATGTTCGGAGAGAAGCTCACGCTTGACGGTTTCGACGTCGAGCTGGCAGCGACCGGTCATGAATCCATAAAGAAGTCAAAGGAAGGACATTATGACGCTTTCATCGTCGATATGGTGATGCCTGGGATGACAGGCGATGAGATAATCGCCCAGCTGCTTGCGGATGAAGACACGAAAAATGTTCCGATAATCGCCTATACTGCTTCGGATGTCGACGAGATAATCAAGAAGGTCAAGGCGTTGGGAATCAAGGAGGTATATACCAAGACCCAGCTTGTTCCGAGCAAGCTTGCTATGAAAGTGAGAGAGGCTTGCGGAATCGAGGAGGAATAGCTTGACGGCGCGTTTTAGCTGGTATATAACTAAAAAATCGCAGATTTCCGCTTGGCTGAAGTCTTGAAAGCGGTTTTTGTGGGTGTTGGGATAAGAAGAGTCATAAACTTAAGAAAAAATATGGAAAGGAAATTGGTTTCGGAAACACCCGGGCTTATCGGGCAAACAATA
>Ga0209373_10002892_pt1 | contig 16537 bp, 13 predicted proteins | sample Higcelweek5metaG_FD_187173 | JGI IMG/M metagenome (GOLD analysis project Ga0209373, IMG submission 187173) | Freshwater pond sediment microbial communities from the University of Edinburgh, under environmental carbon perturbations - High... | ecosystem: Environmental > Aquatic > Freshwater >... | reverse complement strand
TGCGCAGTGCGGTGGCCAGTTTCGGGGCCAAGTCGCGGTGATGGAGCAAGGTGACGCCGACCTTCTCCCGGATTCCTGTTATCGGCCGGCGGACGACGCCCTCCGGAAGACTCCGGAAATGTGACGAAAGGATGGCGACGCCGGCCCCGCTCTGCACCGCGGCCACCAGCGAGCTGCCGCTGTCGAACTCCGCCGCGACGATGAGCGGTGTCTTCGCCCGAGCGGACAACCGCTCCAGCAGCCGATGATAGTCGGGGTATTCCCTGCGCTCGTAGGCGAGCAGGTTCTCGGCGGCGATCTCACGCAGCGCGACGGACTTGCGCCCGGCGAATGGGTGGCGGGCGGGGGCGATCACTTCCAGAGCGCGGGAGTCCAGGGGGAGCGTGACGAAGGCCGGATTCCGCGGCACGGCGTGGAGCGGCAGCAGCGCGAGGTCGAGCGAGCGGTCGCGGACGCCGGCGACCATCTCCGCGTTGTACAGGTCGCGGATGTTCAGACGGAGGCGCAGCCGCTGGCGTTCCAGCCCGCGCATGAGGGCGGGCAGGATTTCGCCGACCAGTCCCGGCGCGATCCCGATGTTGAGCACAGTCTTGCCCGCGCGGTGCAGCCGCTTGACGCGGGCCTCGGCCGCTTCGACCAGGTCGAGGATTTCGCGCACGTCGTCGGCGAGGCCCTCGCCTGCCGGCGTGAGGACGACCCGCCGCGAGCTCCGCTCCAGGAGCACGACGCCGAGCTCCGCCTCCAGACTTTGGATCTGCCGGCTGAGCGCCGGCTGGGCCAGGTGCAGCGCTTCCGCGGCGCGGGTGAAGTTCAGGAGCTCGGCGGCCTTGAGGAAACACCGCAGTTGTTTCAGATCCATGCGGCCGACAATGCCGAACCGGCATCGCTGGGCAAACGTCTCCGCATTGGATGACTCCGGCCGGAACGGCTATTCTTGGCCCATGAGCACCACTCAGAAATCCACCAAGATCGCCATCCTCGGTCAGGGCAACGTCGGCGGCGCGCTGGCGCGCGGCCTGGCCCGCACCCACGCCCACGTGAAGACGGCGGGCAACGCCGCCGCCCTCCAGCGGCAGATCGCACAGGAGGCCGAGGTTGTGATCCTCGCCGTCCCGTTCGGCGCGCTCGACGAGGTCGCCCGCAACATCGGCCCGGCCACCGCCGGGAAGATCGTCGTCGATGCGACCAACGCCCTCGACGCCGGCATGAACCTCGCCGTGGGTTTCTCGATCAGCGGCGCGGAGGAACTCCAGAAGAAGCTGCCCGGCGCTCGGGTGGTGAAGGCGTTCAACAGCGTCTTCGCCCAACATATGGAGACGGGCAAGGTCGGCGCCACTCCGTTGAGCGTCTTCCTCGCCGGCGACGATGCCGCGGCCAAGACGGCCGTGGCCGCCCTCGCCGCCGACCTCGGTTTCGACCCGGTCGACGCCGGTCCGCTCAAGAACGCCCGGCTGATCGAGCCGCTCGGGTATTTGAATATCCAGCTCGGCTACGTCCTCGGCTTGGGCACGCAGATCGGATTCAAGCTCGTGCGCGGCTGAGGCGCGAGGATGCCGTCGAGCCGCAGGGGCGTCGCTTGCGGCGCCCGCTGGACAGAGCATTTCCTGTGGCCGGGCAAGAACGAGGGACGTCGGCGAGCGGCGCCCCTCCGCGCCCCTTCGTTGCGCAATCCGAAAGAGCGAGCGGTGCGTGGCCTGGGTCTCCAGGCCATGTTGCCGGAGTTGGCCGAGCGAACACGGACCGGGATGTCCGTACCACGCGGAGTCGGCGGATATGCAGGAGAATCGCCGCTCGCCGCCGCTCCCCCCGCGGGGAGCTTGCGGCGGCAGCATCCCCGCCTAGCCTCCGGGCATGACCACGCTTGCCGAGATTCGCTCCGCCATCCTGCGCTTGCCGCCGCTTGAGCGCGCCGAGCTGAAGGCGTGGCTGTTGGCGCAGGCGCCAGGCGTGGTCGATCCCGAGGTCGATAGTCTCGAGCTCGAAGCGGAACTGCTCCGCGCGGTCGAAGAGCCGCAACGTCCCTACTGCCACGAAGAGCTGCGTGACGTTTGCACCCGGGTTGTGCGCGAGTTGCGCCGTGCATGAAGCGAGACCTCGTCCGTTCCGAAGCGTTTGTGGTCGATGTCGCCAGTCAGTTTGCCTGGTACGCGACCGAGGCGGGCGAGCCAACGGCGTGGCGTTTCGTGGAGGCGCTGGAGGTCACGATTGGTGAGATCACGCGGCATCCGGAGCAGGGTCGGTTGCGGCACTTCGCCAGTCCGGCCCTCGAAGACATGCGTTCGTTGCGGATCGCCGCCCCGTTCGACTCGCTGCTTCTCTTCTACCGGCTCACACCGCAGTCGCTCGAACTCTGGCGTCTGCTGCATGGGGCGCGCGATTTGCCGGCGCACCTCGCGCAACCGGTCAAACGGTAGGCCACCGAGCGAACTACCTCTTGATGTGAGCGGTCGCCGGAGTTGTCACCCGCGGCCGAACCGCTTTGCTGCGGGCTGTGCCGCCCCTGCCCGTCCCCGACACGACCTCCGCCGAAGCGATCGATCTCTATCCTGCGGGCAGGAAGGTCGCGGGCGGCCAGGGGCCGGCGTGGCGCGACGTGAGGGTATCCATTCTCGCCCTGCCCCGGGAGACGGGCGTGTTCACGATGCCGGCCACGGCGGAGCCGATGATCGTGCTGGTGACGAGCGGCGAGGCCGAGGCGCAGGAACGCGAGAACGACGGCCCGTGGCTGAGGAGCCGGCTACACGCCGGCTCGCTGTACATCACCGCGGCGGGCGCCCCGTACGACTTCCAGGTGCGGACGCTCGGCGAGGAGCCGTTCGAGGTGATGACGGTCCTGCTCAGCTTGTCGCTCTTCGGCGAGGCGCTGGCCGATGTGTTCGGCCCCAACGCCGAGTTCGCGCGGCTGCGCGACGTCTCCGGTTTCGAGGACCCGGCGCTGGTGGCGCTGCTGCAGCGGCTGCGCGAGGAGCTGGCGCGGCTCGCGGCCAGCGCTCTGTACGTGCGCGGGATCGGGCAGGCGCTCGCGGTGCACCTGGCGCGCAACTACACGGCGCTGACCGAGGGCGCGCGCGGCGAGAGCGCGGCGCTGCCGGGCTTCAAGCTGCGCCGGATCACCGACTGGATGGCCGAGCACCTCGCGGAGGAGTTCTGCCTCGCGCGGTTGGCCGAGCTGGCGGGCATGAGCGAGTTCCACTTCAACCGGCTCTTCAAACGCGCCACCGGTGTTCCGCCCTCTCAATACCAGATTCGCCTCCGGCTCGACGCCGCGCGCCGGCTCCTGCGCGAGACCGACCGCAGCGTCATCACGATTGCCAACGACGTGGGCTACTCCAACCCGAGCCACTTCGCCCGGTTGTTTCGCAAGGACACCGGCCTTTCGCCGAGCGACTACCGGCGGCAGCGGTAGGAGCCTTTGCCGGCCGTTTCGGAGACGGTCAGTCGTCGCCGCCGAGATTTTCCGCGAAAAACTGGCGCAGCTTCTCCAGCGAGAGGGACATGGTGCGGGCCGGTCGTCTTGGGCGGGCTTGCTCGACCTGTTCCGATTCCGCGAAGAGAACCGAGCCGATTGAGCCTCGCCTGATTCGCGACGCAACCTCGCGGAGCAGTGCGGCGAAAGCCGCCAAGGCTTTCGTCTGAGCCAACGATTCAGTCTGCCTCGCGATCCGCTCTGCCGGTTTGCGCACCAACGGTGCGCAGGGGCGTCGCTCGCCGGCGCCCTCCGTGCTTGGCCGGCCGTCGCGAACGCACCGCCCAACGGGCTATGAGGGCAACTGCAACGTTACGGCTGAGTCGAGCGGTCGAAGTTCTGGCGAACTTCGCTGCCAACATCAGCACACCATGATCGGCCCCTACTTCTGTTTCCGATAATCGGACGGCGTGAGGCCGGTCTCCTTCCGGAACAACCGGGCGAAGTGGCTCGGGTTCGAGTACCCGATTTCGTTGCCAATCTCGATCACACTGCGGTTGGTTTCGCGCAGGAGCCGACGCGCGGCATCCATCCGCAACCGGATCAGGTATTGGGAGGGCGGCACGCCGGTGGCGCGCTTGAACAGCCGGTTGAAGTGCGACTCGCTCATCCCCACCTGCGCCGCCAGTCGCGCGAGGCTGAACTCCTCGTCGAGGTGCTCCGCCATCCAGTCGGTCACGCGCCGCAGCTTGAAGGCGGGCAGTGCCGAGGTCTCGCCCTTCGCCGAGTCCAGGACTTCCGCATAGTGGCGGGCGAGGTGGATGGCGATGGCTTGTGCGATACCGCGGACAAACAGGGGACTCGCCACCGGCGCGCCCGCCTCGTCGCGGAGCTGTTGCAGGAGTGCGGTGAGGCGCGCATCCGTGAATCCGGACACGTCGTGCAATCGGGCGTTGGCGGCACTGGAGCCGAACACCTCCTCGAGCGCGGCGTTGAAGAGGGGCATGCCGATGATGACGAGCACGGCATTGAACGGGTCGGCGCCCAACGCCCGCCAGCGCATCTCGTAGGGAGCACCGCCGGCGGTGACGAACAACGTCCCCTTCGTGACACGCGTGCGCTTCCACGGTCGGCGGCCCTCGCGTTCCTCGAATTCGGCGTCACCGGAAGCTGCCCACGCGATGAAGGGCTCGGTGACAGCCGGCATCATGAAAATCTCGGCCACGTGCGGCAGCTCGAAGACCGAGAGGTGAACGTCTTTCCAGGCCGGACCGGTTCCGACGACGACCCGTTTCCCGATGTTGTAGCCGTCCCACGCTTCGGCGGAGGTGGAGTCGGGGACGGTCCGGCGTGGCATGCGGCGATTTTCTATGGTGAACCCCATGCGAGGCAACCGCTCGCTTCGGGTTCCCGCGGCGTCGGCCATGTCCGGGGCACGACAATTCCGCAGAATCCGCACAGCCCGAGCAGGAGCCCGCGCGACGGAAACGGGGGACTGCGCTAAGGTAGCGGCTCAAACGACCGGAGTCGATCCGCGCCCAAAGAACCATGAAAACAGTCACTCTGAACAACGGCGTCGAGATGCCCCTCCTGGGCTTCGGCGTCTTCCAAGTCCCCGACCTTGCCGAATGCGAACGGAGCGTGTTGGACGCGCTCGAAGTCGGCTACCGCTCGATCGACACCGCCGCCTCCTACGGCAACGAAGAGGCCGTCGGCGCCGCGCTCCGGCGCAGCGGCCTCCCGCGCCAGGAGCTGTTCGTCACGACCAAGCTCTGGGTCACGGATACCGGCTACGAGCGTACGAAGCAGGCGTTCGAGCGTTCCTTGGCGCGGCTGCAACTGGACTATCTCGACCTCTACCTCATCCACCAGCCCTACGGCGACATCATCGGGAGTTGGCGCGCGATGGAGGAACTGCATCGCGAGGGGCGCGTCCGGGCGATCGGTATCAGCAATTTCCACCCCGACCGGGTGATGGACCTGCTTCTCCACAGCGAGGTGAAATCCGCGGTCAACCAGATCGAGACCCACCCCTTCAACCAGCAGGTCGAGGCGCAGCAGTTCCTCGTGGAGAACAAGGTGCAGATCGAGTCGTGGGGGCCGTTTGCGGAAGGCAAGAACGGCATCTTCCAGAACGAGGTGCTCCGTTCGATCGCCGCGAAGCGCGGCCGCTCGGTGGCGCAGGTGATCCTGCGCTGGCTCACCCAGCGCGGCGTGGTCGCGATCCCGAAGTCCGTCCGCAAGGAGCGGATGCGGGAGAACTTCGCGGTGTTCGACTTCGAGCTCGGCGCGGAGGACCTGGCCGCCATCGCGACGCTGGACACCAGGCGCAGCCAGTTCTTCGACCACCGCGACCCCGCGATGGTGAAATGGATCTGCACCGCCCTTCGCCCCACCTGACCCGAAATCCATCCCATCATGAAACCAGTGACGAATCCTCCCTCCCTCGCCTCGTCCCGTCGGCAGTTCCTCGTCGGAGGCGCGACCGTTGCGGCCGCGTCCCTTCTCGCTTCACCGTTGCAGGCGGCCGACAACCTCGCCCGGGCCGCGACTCCGGCGGACGCTCCGTCGCTGGGCGGGCGCCGCAAGCTCGGCTCGCTGGAGGTCTCCGCCGTAGGCCTCGGCGTGCAGAACATGACCCGCACCTACCAGACGACCATTCCGAGCCGGCCCGAGATGATCCGCACCATCCGGACAGCTTTCGAGCGCGGGCTCACGTTCTACGATGCGGCCGAGGCGTACGGGCCGTTCGAGGTGGAGAAAGTGCTGGGCGAAGGCGTGGCGCCGTTCCGGGACCAGGTCGTGATCGCGACGAAGTTCGGCTGGAACATCGACCAGGAGACCGGCCAACGGCTCCCGGGCCTGAACAGCCGGCCCGAGCATATCCGACTCGTGGTGGATGGCATGCTGAAGCGGCTGCGGACCGATCACATCGACCTGCTGTACCAGCACCGCGTCGACCCGCAGGTGCCGATCGAGGACGTGGCCGGTGCGGTGCAGGACCTGATGAAGGCGGGCAAGGTCCGGCATTGGGGCCTTTCCGAGATGGGGCTGCAAACCCTGCGCCGGGCGCACGCGGCGCTTCCCGTCACCGCGGTCCAAAGCGAATACTCCATCCTCTGGCGCGGGCCCGAGCAGGAGGTGCTGCCGCTGTGCGAGGAGCTCGGCATCGGGTTCGTGCCGTGGAGCCCGCTGGGCGTGGGTTTCCTCACGGGCGCCATCGACGAGCGCACCCGTTACGCCGAGGGCGATATCCGCGGAGTGGAGTCCCGTTTCTCGCCCGAGAACGTGGCCAACAACCTGGGTCTCGTCGCCGTTCTGAAGAAATGGGCCGGGCGGAAGCAGGCGGCGCCCGCCCAGATCGCGCTCGCCTGGCTGCTGGCGCGCAAGCCGTGGATCGTTCCGATCCCGGGCACGACCCAGATGGCGCACATGCTCGAGAACATCGGCGCCGACTCCGTTCCGTTGACGCAGTCCGAAGCGGCCGAGCTGACGGCGGAGCTCGACGCGATCAAGGTCCAGGGGCTTCGCCTGCCAGAGGGGATACTCCGGTTCTCCGGCGTCGAAGCGCCGGCGAAAGCGTAGGATCTGTCCGGTTCCGGAGGTCGTCGCGGCGTTCAGCCGTTGCCGCCGCCCTCCGGCACATCCACCGCGTTGCCGATGGCGTAGAAGTGGCCGCCGGCGATGTAGTGGAGGCTGCGCCAGCCGGCGTCGGCGTTCTCGAACTGCCAGTGGCCATCGCGGAAGACGCGATCGTCGGCCCAGGCGGCCGTGACCTCGGCGGCGAACAGGTCGTAGCTGTCGCGCAGGTGTGCATCCGGGAGCAGGCGACACGCGAGCCAGGCCGAGCAGCCGGCGACGAGCGGGCGGGTACGCCGTCGACGCGGAACAGCTCCACGCCGCAGCGGCTCAGCTTCTCCGGGTCGTCGCGCAGGCTGTTGTTGCCGACGGCGTGGACGAGTTGCGCCTGCCGCACGGTGGGCACCTGGACCACGAGATGGCCGCTCTTCTCGGCGAGTTCGCGCGTCCTGGATGTGCTGCCGAGCACGAGTGTGATCTTCGGCGGCGCGAAATCGAGGCCGCACACCCAGGCGGCGGCCATCACGCCGTCGGTGCCGCCGTGGCTGGCGGAGACGAGCACGGTGGGGCCGTGGTTGATGAGGCGGCTGGCCTTTTCCAATGGGACCGGACGGATGTGAGTGTCCATGATTTTGCGATGTTGGCGGCGCTGGTCGAGGGTGGGCAAGTCGTCGGCTCTGCGGATATAACCGAATTGTAGGGGCGCCGCTTGCCGGCGCCCGTTTGACGCGGCGTTCTCCTGCTGGCGGAAGAACCGATGAAGGCGTCGGCAAGCGACGCCCCTACACGCACCTGCGGTATGCAACCAGAAGGAGGGGCGCTGTTGGATTGACGATTGGTTCACCGTCCGGTGGTGGCCATCAGGTGGGCGGGATAACGCTCGCCTTCGACGTGGATCGCGTCGGTGGCGTGCTGGATCTGGGCGAGGTCGGCAGCGGTGAGCTCGAGGTCGACCGAGGCGAGGTTCTCCTCGAGGCGGTGCAGCTTGGTGGTGCCGGGGATCGGCACGATCCACGGGCGCTGCGCGAGCAGCCACGCGAGGGCGATCTGCGCGGGCGTGGCCTGCTTCGCGGCGGCGATGGTGCTGAGCAGGTCGACGAGCGACTGGTTCGTCTCCATCGCCTCGGGCGTGAAGCGCGGAAGGATTTTGCGGAAGTCGTTTTCGCCGAGCTTGGTGTTTTTGCTCATAGCGCCGGTGAGGAAGCCTTTGCCCAACGGACTGTAGCAGACGAGGCCGATACCGAGCTCCTCGCAGGCCTGGAGGATGCCGTTGGTCTCGGGGCCGCGGGTCCACAGCGAGTATTCGTTTTGCAGAGCCGTGATCGGCTGCACGGCGTTCGCGCGGCGGACGGTCGCGGCGCCCGGCTCGGAGAGGCCGAAGTGGCGCACCTTGCCCGCGGCGATCAGCTCCTTCACGGCGCCGGCGACGTCCTCGATCGGCACGGCGGGGTCGACGCGGTGCTGGTAGAACAGGTCGATCACGTCGATGCCGAGGCGCTTGAGCGAGGCGTCGCACACCTCGCGGATGTGCGCGGGGCGGCTGTCCATGCCGGTGCTCTTCTTGGTCGAGGGATCGATCGCGAAACCGAACTTGGTGGCGACCACCACGCGGTCGCGCATGGGCCGCAGCGCCTCGCCGACGATCTGTTCGTTGGTGAACGGACCGTAGATCTCGGCGGTATCGAAGAAGGTGACGCCACGGTCGACCGCCTGGCGGATGAGAGCGATGCTCTCCGCGTTGGAGAGCGCGTGATCGTAGCTGAAGTTGAGGCCCATGCAGCCGAAGCCGAGAACGGAGACTTCGAGGCCAGTTTTACCGAGGGTACGTGTTTTCATCGTGACCCGATCCTACGCGCTTCGGGGCGTTTCGTCGCACGCGGTCTTGCGCGACCTGTGGCGATCTTGCGGGAAACTCCGGCGGCGGGCTCAACCAACCGCAATCGACCGCCAACTTCACTCCGGCGGATTGCGCACCGATAGTGCGCGTAGGGGCGACGCTCGCCGACGCCCTCCGTTCTTTGCCTACTGCGGGGAGATGTCTCCCCAAAGGGCGTCGGCAAGCGACGCCCCTATGGGTCAACTACATCGTTGGCTCAGACGGTCCGGTGCAGCTCGTGGCCCTCGACGTGGATCGCGCTGCGGGGGCGCGCCGGGCAGAGGTGTTCGCAGGCGCCGCAGCCGATGCAGCGTTCGGTGTCGATCATCGGGACCTTGGGCGACCGAGGGTCGGCGGAGTCGCGCGGCGCCATGTGGATGGCGCCGGTCGGGCAGTGGCGGGCGCAGTTGCTGCAGGCGACGTTGTCCGTGTTCACGATGCACAGCTCGCGCAGCCAGACGGCGTGGCCGATCTGGATCGCCGCCTTCTCGGCGCGCGTCACGGGATTTATGGCACCGGCCGGGCAGATCTCCGAACAGCGCGTGCACTCCGGCCGGCAGTACCCGCGCTCGTAGGACATCTCCGGCTGCATCAGGGTGGCGAGGCCGGCGGAGGGGCGCAGGACCTGGTTGGGGCAGGCGGTGACGCAGAGCTGGCAGCCGGTGCAGTGGCGCGCGAAATCCCGGAGGCTGCGCGAGCCGGCGGGCTTGAGCGGCGTGGCGCGGCCGGGCGGTGTCTTGTCCAGGATCGGGGCCAGCCCGCCGTCGACCTTCTTCGTCTCGGCCCGCGCGACGGCGGCGGCGGCGAGCATCCCGGCGAGGGAGAGGAAACGCCGGCGCGAGGTGCCGGGTGTCGACGGGGCGGACGGCGGGTTGTCGGGTGCGCTAGGCATGGTTGCGAAGGGTGTAGGTGAGGGCGCCCTTGCGGCAGGTCGCCGTGCAGTCCAGGCAGACGACACAGCGCGAGTGGTCGATCTGTCCCGACTTGGAGTCGATGCAGGAGGCTTTGCAGTTGCGCGCGCACAGGCCGCAGTGGTTGCAGCGGCTGGCCGCGATGCGCGGCTTGAGGAGGGAGAAACGGGAGAGCGTGCCGAGGATCGTGCCGACGGGGCAGAGGGTGTTGCAGTAGGTGCGGCCGTTTTTCCAGGCGAGCACCGCGAGCGCGGCGAAGGTCGCGGCGGCCACGGCGAGCGTGCTCGCGCTCTTCAGCCAGACGTCGGCGGAATAGAAGGCGTAGCTGTCCGCACGCGCGGCGAGGTGCGCGAGCAGGTTGTTGCCCCAGCCGTAGACGGGGCCGAGCAGCGAGGAGACCATGCGGCCGAACGCGCCGTAGGGATCGAGCAGCGCGAAGACCGAGCCGAAGCCGCCAAGCAGCAGGGCTGCGAAGACGGCGAACGTGCCGTAGCGCAGGGCGCGGCGCTCGGGCGAGGGGACGAAGCGGTTCTTCTTCCGGCGTCCGGAGATCCAGGACACGGCATCCTGGAACACGCCCAGCGGGCAGAGCGTGGAGCAGTAGATCCGGCCGAACAGGAGCGTGAGGAGCACCAGGCCGGCGACGACGGCGAGGTTGAGCGCCAGCAGGGCCGGCAGGAACTGCGCTTTCGCCAGCCAGCCGAACCAGCGGTGCGCCGTGCCGGTGAAGTCGAGAAACAGGAGCGTGAGTGGCGCGAGACAGAGGAGCGCGGCGGCGATGCGGAGTTTGCGGAGCATGGTGTGCGGTTCTCCTCTCAGGCGTCGGTTTTCAGCTGCTCCACGAAGCGGTCGATCCGCTCCATTTCCCGCGGGATGGCGATGTATTGGGGACATTCCCGGGAGCAGATGCCGCAGCCGGTGCAGTGCTGGGCCTGCCGCAGGCGCGGGACGCCGCGGTCGAGTCCGACGAGGAACGCGCGCCGCGCCCGGCGGTAGTCGGCGGACTGTGTGTCGTCGGGGAAATTTCCTTCGTTGAGGCAGCGGTTGTAGTGCGCGAAGACGCCCGGGATATCGATGCCGTACGGGCAGGGCATGCAGTATTGGCAGCCGGTGCAGTTGATGTTCTGGTACTGGAGCATCGTCTGCGCGACGCGGTCGAGCAGCTCGTTGTCCGCGGCCGTGAGCGGCACGAGCGGTGCGAAGGTGCGGAGATTGTCCTGAAGGTGCTCCAGGTAGGTCATGCCGCTGAGCACGGTGAGGACGCCGGGCAGCGAGCCGGCGAAGCGGAACGCCCACGAGGCGACGCTGGCGTCCGGCGCGGCCTGCTTGAGCATCGCCTGCGCCTTGTAGTGCGGGCGGGCGAGGCGGCCGCCGAGCAGCGGCTCCATGATGACGGCGGGGATGTTGCGCCGCGCCAGCTCGTCGTAGAGGTACTTCGCGTCGACGTTGCTGCGGCCCAGCGCGGTCTTCCAGTCGAAGTAGTTGAGCTGGATCTGGACGAAGTCCCACTTCACGCCGCTCGCCATCATGTAGTCGAAGAACTCGCGCTCGCCGTGGAACGACCAGCCGAGCCGGCGGATGCGGCCGGCCGCGCGCTCGGCGAGCATGAAATCGAGGATACCGTTGTCGAGGTAGCGCGCCTTGTAGGCGGCGAAATTGCCGACGGAGTGGACGAGGTAGTAGTCGAAATGGTCCACGCGCAGCTCCTGCATCGACCGCCGGTACATCGCCAGCGAGTCCTCGCGGCTGCGGTCCGTCATGTTCGACATTTTGGTGGCGACGAGGTAGCGGTCGCGCGGATGCCGGCTGAGGGCGATGCCCATCGCATGCTCGGACTGCCCCTTGCAGTAGCGCGGCGAGGTGTCGAAGTAGTTCACGCCGTGCGCCAGCGCATAGTCGACGGAGGCGTTGACGGCCTCCTGGTCGATCTCGTCGTCGCCATCCTTTGCCGCGGCCTTGGGGCGTCGGGGTAGGCGCATGCAACCGTAGCCGAGGAGCGAAACGCGGGCGTCGCCCGTCGGGTCGGTCCGGTAGGTCATCTGGTCGGTCGGCACGGCGGGCGCGCTCGTGCGGGTGTTGGCGCCTTGTCCGCGCGGGGCGCAGCCGCTGAGGGCGGCGACGGAGGTGGCCGCGCCGAGGCCGAGCAGCTTCAGAAAGTTGCGACGATCGGAGGGGGCGTGCGGGGCGTCCATCGGCGGGTTCACTTCAACAGCTTGAGGTCGCGCAGCCAGCGGCGGACGTCCTCGCGGGCATCCTTCACATCGCTGCCGCGGAACGGTTGGCCGGAAAGGACCGTCGCGCCGGGGCTGAAGCGTTTCACGTCCTGCACGCTCTTGCCCATGCGGCTGCCTTCGTGGGTGATGAACGGCACGATGGTTTTCCCGGCGAAGTTGTGGGCTTCGAGGAAGGTCATCACCGGCGGGGCGATGGTGCTCCACCAATTGGGCGAGCCGACGAAGATCGTGTCGTAGGCGGCGAGGTCCGGCCCGGTGGACTTGAGCGCCGGGCGGAAGTCCGCGTTGAGCTCCTTCTTGGCCTGATCGACGACGGCGTCGTAGGCGGTCGGGTAGGCCGCCACGGGCTCGATCGCGAAGCTGTCGCCGCCGGTCGCCTCCTGGATCATGCGGGCGACGACGGCGGTGTTGCCGCTGTGGGAGAAATAGACGACGAGGACTTTCCCGGTGGGCGCGGCGGTCTGGGCCTGCGCGGGAGAGAGGGAAGCGAAGAGTGCCATAAGGAGAAATGGGAGGGCGGAGAGACGCATCGTGTTGTCCCGATCATAGCGACAAGCGCGGCGGGGGTCGCGCGCGGCCTTGCTCAACCTGTTGCGATCTTGCGGGAAAACTCGGTTCGGGTTCGCCGCGCGCGCCGCGGGTGCGGTAAACCGATGGCCTTTCCCCCATGATCCCACGCCTTCCCCTTGTTCGTTCTCTCACGGTTCTGTTGTTCGTGCTGGCGGCGCCGGTGCTGGTGCTCGCCGCGCTGAAGGTCGCTTGCGTCGGCGACAGCATCACGGCCGGCTACGCGCTGGCGGACCCGGCGCGCGACGCCTACCCGGCGCAGCTCGCACGGCTGCTCGGCGCCGACTATGAGGTGCGCAACTTCGGCGTGAGCGCCGCCACGCTGATGGATGCCGGCAACTACACCTATCGCACCCGCCCCGCGCACGACGAGGCGCTCGCTTGGGCGCCCGACGTGGTCGTGATCGCGCTCGGTACCAACGACACCAAGGTCGACAACATCGCCAAGCATCCCGACGACTTTATCCCCAGCTATCGGGGACTGATCGGACGTTTCCGCGCGGCGAACCCGTCCGCGAAGATCGTGCTTTGCCTGCCGCCGCCGGCGTTTCCTGAGGCGATGGGCATCGCCGAGAGCGTGCTGGTGGCCGAGATCCTGCCGCGCATCCGCGCGGTGGCGACCGAGGAGAAACTCACGCTGCTCGACCTCCACACGCCGCTGGCCAACGCCGCGCTGCATTTCCCGGACAAGATCCACCCCGATCCCGAGGCGGCAGGCCGCATCGCGCGGCTCGTGTACGGCGAGGTGATGTTTTCCACCACGCTCCCGGCGCAGTCGCTCGATCCGGCGGTGAACACCGCCGTCGTCCCCGTACCGCGCTTGGAGGACGACTCCTACAACTGGTGGACGCGCCACGCCGAGGTGCTCGCCTCGCGTGCCACCGCCGCGCCGGACGTGGTGCTCATTGGCGACTCGATCACGCACTTCTGGGCCGGCGAGCCGAGGGCGAACCACGTGAACGGCCCGCAGGCGTGGGCGGCGACGTTCGGCGCGCGGCGCGTGCTCAACCTCGGCTTCGGCTGGGACCGCACGCAGAACGTGCTCTGGCGGCTCGATCACGGCGAGTTCGACGGGTTCAAGCCCAAGCTCGTTATCCTGAACATCGGCACGAACAACTTTTCCGCCACGCCGCACTCCCGTGCGAACACGCCCGAGGAGGTCGCCGCCGCCATCCACGCCATCCGCGAGAAGCTTCGCGCGCTTAGCCCGGAGACGCACGTGCTCGTGATGGGTGTGCTCCCGCGCGGGCATCAGCCCGGCGACTTCTTCCGCGCGCCGATCGCGTCGCTCAACGCGCTCCTTGCGCGCGAGCTCATGGGTGACCCGAAGACGACGTTCCTCGACATCGGTGCCCGGTTTCTGGACGCACAGGGGCGAATGGCGCCGGAACTCATGCCCGACGGCACGCACCCGTCGGAAGCCGGCTACGCGCTCTGGGGCCGCGCGATTGTGGACAGCGGGCTGCTGCCGGAGGCGCTGGTACTGCCCGCTTCGCCGTGGCCGGTCGCGCTCGAGAACACCGCGGCCTCCTGCCGCGTGATGGCGCCGAACGCGCTCGAACTTGTGGCGCCAGCGAAGACGGATCTCTTCGTTGCGCCCAACGGAAAGGGCGGGCGTGACCTCTCGCCGCGCGTCGTCTTCCAGCCGGAAGGGCCGTTCCTACTCACGGCGAAGATCGAGCCGGAGTTTCGCACGAAGTGGGATGCCGGCGTGCTGCTGCTCTACAGCGACGCCACGCATTTCGCGAAGTTCTGCTACGAGATGGATTACCGTGGTACGCCGCGCGTCGTCTCGGTGGTGGCCAACGGCGCGGGCGACGACTGCAACTCGATGCCCGTCCCGGAGGGCATCGTTTACTTCCGCATCGCCGGCTCGGTGCCCGGCGAGACGTTCACGCTCTACACGTCGAGCGACGGACGCACATGGTACATGCTGCGCACCTTCCGACTCACGCAGACGCGCAACCTGCGCGCCGGCCTGAGCGCACAGTCGCCGGTGGGCGAGGGCTGCCGTGTCCGCTTCTCGGAGATCTCCGTGGAGCGGCGCGCGCCGAAGGACTTCTGGTCGGGCGAGTGAGGCGCGAGGAGGAACTTGTCACGTATTACGTGACAAGTTCGGGGGACGGCAGAGGATGGATGCTGATCGGTGCGGGGGCGCAGGTGTCGCGGGCTGACGGTTTGCCCCGATGCCGCCGGTGGCACGAGCGTGCCTGGACGCGCCCGCTTTAGCGGCAAACGGGTCCACCTGTTTGGCCTCTGGCCCGTTGTCCGCTTCGGGCTTGGCGTGGCGGCGTGGGGATGCGAGCCTTGCGGCGGAACTACACACATGGCTTCACCCTCCGGTTACCTCAAACTGCTGCAGGCCTGCGTCGCGCCCGCGATCGCGCTGGCGCTGGTCGCCGTGCTGGGGGCGCTGGGCGCGTTGGGTTCGCTCGACCGCGCGTGGTTCGATTTCCTCCAGCGCAAGACGGCGCGCTTCGCACCGGTGCCGGCGGATACGGCGCTGGTGCTGATCGACGAGAACTCGATGCGGGCGCTCGGCCGCGATCCCTACGGCTACCGCTGGCCCTGGCCGCGCGACGCGTTCACGGGGCTGATCGCGTCGCTGCACCGCGCGGGTGCGAAGGCGGTCGCGTTGGACCTGATCTTCTTCGAGCAGTCGGAGGACCAGATGCAGGACTACATGCTCGGCGCCATCGCCGCCGGGATACCGGAGGCGACGCTCGGAGCGATGCCAGCGGCCGAGGGCAAGCCGGAGCAGTTGCCGGTGGTCTGGTCGGCGGAGTTTCGCGAGGCCAACGCGGACTGTTTCGCTGGGCGGCCGCGCTGGGGCTACGTGAAATCCGTGCCGGACGAGGACTCGGTGATCCGGCGTTACGCGGCGGCGAACGCGCTGGCGTGCACCGTCGCGCCGGAGCTCCGGGCGCCCGCGGGCAACGCGCTTCTGCGGTGGCGGGGCAACCTCGAGCAGTTACGCGCGCGCGGCGTACCGGTGGTGTCGGCCTCGTTTTTCGCCGAGGACGGGTTGGCGGTGATGAAGCGCGTGACCGATACCGTGACAGACCTGGACCGGGCGGTGATGGTGCGGGCGGTCGAGGCCGAGCCGGCGCCGACGGATGCGCTCGTGAAGGAGGCGTTCGCGAAGGTTCGCGGGCGCACGGTGTTCGTCGGTGTGAACGCGGCGAGCACGTTCGACTTCATTGCCACGCCGTGCGGTGCGCCGGAGCCGGGCGTGGTCTCGCACTGGACGGCGTATGCGAATCTCGCGGCCGGCGGCTTCCTGCGCGAGGCCGGGGCGTGGGCCTCCGCCGGGTTGCTGGCGCTGATCGTCGGCGTGCTGGCGTGGGTGGCGCGCGCCGGTATCGGGATTTCGAGGCCGGCGCTGGTGGCCGGCGGCGGCGCGGCTTTGATGCTCGGGGGCAGCGCGGTGGCGTTTCTCAGCAACCTCTGGTTCGCGCCGATGCTGCCGGTGGCCGGCGCGGCGGCGGGCTTCGGCGCGGTGGCGGTGCACAGTTTCCTTCTGGAGCGGGCGCGGAAGAAGGAGATTCAGGGCTGGTTCGGCAGCTATGTTTCGCCGGCTGTGGTCAAGCAGCTCGTCCAGAATCCGGATTCGCTCAAGCTCGGCGGCGAGAAGCGCGAGCTCACGATCTTCTTCGCCGACCTGGCCAACTTTACGACGCTCTCGGAGTCGATGCCTCCGGAGGAGCTGGTGCCGCTCATCAACTCCGTGCTGGAGAGCCTGACCGAGGGCGTGCTCCAGCACGGCTGCTACATCGACAAGTACATCGGCGACGCGATCATGGGCGTGTTTGGCAGCCCGGAGCGGCTGGAAAACCACGCGCTCTCGGCCTGTCGCGCGGCGCTGGAGAGCATGCGGCGGCTCGACGAGCTCAACGAGCGGATCGAGCGCACGCACGGCCGGCGCCTAGGCATGCGCATCGGCGTGAACACCGGCGAGGTGATC
>Ga0209373_10002891_pt1 | contig 16546 bp, 15 predicted proteins | sample Higcelweek5metaG_FD_187173 | JGI IMG/M metagenome (GOLD analysis project Ga0209373, IMG submission 187173) | Freshwater pond sediment microbial communities from the University of Edinburgh, under environmental carbon perturbations - High... | ecosystem: Environmental > Aquatic > Freshwater >... | reverse complement strand
TCCCGTGACAGACCGCGACTACATATTGAACGAGCAATTTATATGTCTGACACTTTTCAGTCAGATAGATCAGCCAGACTTCGCCTGGCGTACCAGAGAAACACAGAGAACTACAAGATAAACCTGTTATAAGAGCCTCACCCAAAAAGAATCAGGTTATTTGTTGTATCTTCCTGTTTTTACTCTGAGACCTCTGTGTTCTCTGTGGCAACTGTTTTTTTGGGGTAATATATGTCGCTCCCCCCTCAACAACGTGACATAACTAACTGCAAAAAATTCGCATACCCCCAAAAGCATTGAAACAAATAATCACTTTAATATCGGACAGTTGAAAAGAGACACAAGCCAGGACAACTCACATAAGCAGAGAGTGATATAAAAAAACTGCCAACAGAACTTGAAGAATCCTAATTAGCGGGTATAACGCTTCACATACACACACCACATTTTCGGGAGGGTACATTTATGGGCAAGGAATATTCTGTACAGGAAGCACTGAAGCTCGCCATCAAAGCAGAAAAAGACAGTATGGATTTCTATGCTCGTGCAGCATCAATCGCAAAAAATGAACGGGCCAAGAAAGTTTTAGAAATGTTGGCAGCTGAAGAGGCATCACACGTAAAACATTTCTTCGACCATTACAAAGGCACAGAATTTGGCAATCTACAGAGTTTTATGGCTACACCGGTTGACGTCAAGAACCCCACTTACATGAAGCTGGAAAAAGCGATTAGCGAAGATATGGGGGAACAAAAAGCCCTGGAACTTGCCTTGCAAGAAGAAAAAGACTGTATAGGCCAATACACCCAACTTGCTGCAGATGTTGTCGATCCGATGGTAAAGGCAATTTTCGAGCGAGTAGTAAAGGAAACTGAAGCACATTACGCTCTGATTGAGGCGGAGTACGCACATATCATGGGAATGGTGAGCGATAGCGACGTTGACACCTTTGTGAGAGAGTAACCTTTACGAATACCCCGCAAAAACCCGACCAAACCACTTTAGTCGGGTTTTTTGTTGCATAAACTGCCTTGTACGGCTGTTCTTGTCATCGGGGCACTCCTGTAGTATATTTCTGCAGGCAAGCAGCTAATGAACTGCAACTCATGGAGGCCCGATATATGAAACTTGTAAATTACTCGATATACCTGCTGTTACCTGCCATTTTGGGTGGCTGCGCCTCAACCGGCTCTGTTGAAGGAGTACGTCGAGACCTGGACGAGACTAAAAATCGTATTTACTCACTTGAAAAAGATCTGGGAATGGCACGGGAGGGTGAAAAAGCATTCAAAACTGATTTTGCCGCACTTCGGAAAACCGATGCTGATTTACAAGCCAATCTTGACAGCTTCAAGTCAGATATGCAGACTATTGCTGGCAAGCTTGATGACCAGGGATTGACAGCAAAAAAACAAATTGAAGAGCAGGCACGCTATCGCGAGGATTCTGATCGACGAATTGTTGCACTGGAGGACAGAGTTGTAAAACTGCAGGTAGCGCTTGATGAACTGAACAAACGGATGAAAGAAGTAGCACCGGCCGGACCAATTACCAGCAAGGAGACAACGGCAGACTCACTGTACCTGAAAGGCCTGGAAACCTTTAAAACGGGGGATATGGCCGGTTCACGAGCTCAGTTGACGCAATTCATTGAAAAAAATCCCGACCATGATTTAACCCCTAATGCCCGTTACTGGATTGGCGAAACGTATTATGGCGAGAAAAATTATGAACAAGCTATCCTTGAGTTCCAGGAAGTGGTCAAACAATACCCCAAAAAAGAAAAAGCGCCATCTGCTATGTTAAAGCAAGCCTTATCATTTAAAGCCCTGAAAGATCTGAAAAGCACCCAGTATCTACTGAAGCGGCTCACAACCGACTACCCCAAGAGCGAAGAAGCAAAGAAGGCAAAGGTCTTGATAAAGCAACTTAAATAGCTTCCCCTACATCTCCAGAAACATGAAAGGGGTGACCAATACTTGGCCACCCCTTTCTTTTTATAACCTCTACGGCTTTGGCTCTTCATTTACCTTGGGAGCCTGAGATGTATCAAAAAGTGCAATGATACGGGTATGCTGATACCGCTGATTCTCTTTCATCTTGACGCTTTTGGGGCTATGCAGATCGCCAGTTCCATATACCTTGTAAAACTCATGGGGAATATTGATCAGATATTTGTCCAGAACATCAAGAGGTGCTTCAGAACGTTTCTTCGCCAGCTTCATATTGGTTTGATGATGACCAGTTGCCGACGCACTGCCGATGGAAAGGAAGATAAGCTTTCGTCCTCGACTCTCCCGTGAAAGAAAATCAGCAAAACGAACCAGTCGATCATACTCAAGGGAGCCTTTAGAAAGTGTCGAACCGCTGGTGGGGAAAAACAGGGTAATTTCCCCGGTTCCCTGCTTGGCAGCCATATCTTCGATGATCTGCAGGGATTTCTGAGCTGTTTCCAAAGCCTTCTGATTAGTAGCCTTGATTTCAGCTAAATCACCCTGCATCTTCTGATTTGACGCCTTGATATCCCCGATGCCGCCCATCACCTGATCATGGGCTTCCACAAACTGTTTGACGGTTACCGCAGCATTTGGGTCAGGCTTTTTCTGTGCATCTTCGACAGACTGCTGTTTTTGGCCGCTGCCTGACGAAAGGCTGTCAGCTGGCTGGGGCTGCCATGCAGTACAACCGGCAAGAGATACTGCAACCATCATTGCAACCGCTAGTTTTGGGGTCATGATCAGCTCCTTTACTTCTAAATTTATAAGACTACAACACTCCCTTGGTGGACATAACACCGTCTAGCCGGGAATCAATCCTCGTAGCAGCATCCAGCGCACGTCCGAATCCCTTGAAGCACGCTTCAATAATATGATGAATATTATCACCATAGAGCAGGTTCAAATGCAAGTTACAGCCGCAGGTGTTGGCAAAAGCCTGAAAAAATTCACGAGCCAGCTCCGCATCAAAATTCCCCACTTTAACCTTGGGCAGATCAACATTATATACCAGATAGGGACGCCCTGAGAGATCCACGGTCACCTCTGCCAGCGTCTCATCCATCGGAATTCTGGCAGTCCCGTAACGGACAATTCCCTGCTTGTTACCCAACGCCGTACGGAAGGCTTCACCGAGTACAATTCCGATATCCTCAACAGTGTGATGGAAATCTATCTCAATATCTCCCTGGGCCTCAACGGTGAGATTAAACAGGCCGTGACGCGCAAACAGATGCAGCATATGATCTAGAAAAGGCACTGTTGAACGGATAACGCCCTGCCCATTACCGTCTATAGACAACGCGAGCTGAACCCGCGTTTCAGATGTGATGCGTTCAATCTCTGCAGTACGTATCATCGTCTCCTCACCTGGTTCCATTCATACCAGCCACGTCAAATTTGTTCAACGGATGGCCCGTTACAAGCAACGCCCTTTTCTCTTTGGCGTCCCAGAGAGAAAGGTAGCCCTTCCAGCCTTTATCAGCCAGTAGCTCCCTGATATTGTTAAGCACCTCCTCAGGGGGCTCCGAATGAAAAGCGTTATACCCGGTATAGCCACCCGGCGGAATCAGCCGATAGGCCCCAAAACCCTGGGCTTCATTACGTTTTATCAGAACTGAAGAGCCATCTTCATCCCAACGGTGTTCCTCATAGACCGTCCAGCCACAAATGGGGCACATGATACGGCGGGAGCTGAAGCGTCCCCATGCCTCACAATCAATCCGTGAATAATTGAATCCACATTGGCCACAACGGGTGTGCATCTCTGAAAGCTGCATGCTGATCCTCCTTGTTAACCAATCTCCCTGAGGGCACTCAGGGTCTGCTCCATCTCTTCACGGGTGCCGATTGAAATCCGCAGGCCGTGGCAAAGCAACTGATCACTGAAATGACGCACCAGAATTTTACGTGCATACAGGCCATCATAGACGCGCCGCCCATTCCGGTCCGGTGGTGATACAAAAACAAAGTTCCCAGCTGATTCTAATACCGCATATCCCAAAGATTGCAACTCTGTTACAAAAAACTTCCGGGTAGCCACCACCTGATCACACCGCATGTTAAAATAGTCCTGATCCTGCAACGCAGCAACACAGGCTGCCTGAGCCAGTCGATCCAGATTGTAGTGGTCACGGATTTTATCCAGGGCAGCAACAATTTCAGGCCGTGCAATGGCCAGACCAAGACGCATGCCAGCCAGGGCATAACTCTTGGACAGGGTACGGGTAACCACCACATTGGGATACCGCCTGACCAGATCAAGGGCATTGCAGTCATTAAAGTCGGCATAGGCCTCGTCCACCACCAGCAGGCCATCGCAGCGAGTTGCCAGTTCCTCCACATAGGAAAGCGGAAAAGCAAACCCCAGCGGCGAGTTGGGAGTGGTCAGGAAGAACAGCCTGCCGCTGTAGCGCTCAGGAAAATCAGCAATCCTGAAGTCATCAGTCAGGCCGAAGGTGCGTACCTTGGCCCCCTGAATCTCAGCCAGGGTGGCGTAATAGGAGTAGGAAGGATGCACATAGGCGATCTCTTCTCCTTCTCCGGCACAGGCCCTGATCAGGTTGTTCAGCACCTCATCCGAGCCATTGGCCATAATGATCCAGGAAGGGTCAAAACCGTACAGCTCAGCAGCAGCCAGCCGCAGCTTTTCACTGGAAGCGCTGGGGTAGGTCCGCAGTAAAGCAGCATCATCACCCAGCTCAGTCAGAATCGCCTCTTTCACCTTGGGCGACGGCGGATAGGGATTTTCGTTGGTGTTCAGTTTGATCCAAGAGGCGATGTCCGGTGGCTGAAAACCAGGCACATAGCCTGCCATGGATGCGATGGAGGGACGTAGTGAATTCATTTGCTCGCCTCCAACCGCAAACTCACCGATCTCGCATGGGCCTCCAGCCCTTCCAGCCCGGCAATCTGCACGATCCGGCTGCCCAGCCGCTTAAGTCCCTGCTCAGAGAAACTGATAATGGAGGACTTCTTGACAAAATCATCCACAGAGAGCGGTGAGAAGAAACGGGCTGTTCCGCCAGTCGGCAGGGTATGGTTGGGACCGGCCAGATAATCTCCGGCTGCCTCAGGAGTCCAGTGCCCCATAAAGATCGCCCCGGCATTCTCAATCAGTGGCATCAGACCAAACGGATCAGCCACAGCCAGCTCAAGGTGCTCCGGTGCAATCCGGTTGGAGAATGCTGCAGCCTCTTCAAGCGAGCCTGCCACAATCACGGCACCGAACTTATCCCAAGATGCCCGTGCAATGGATTCGCGAGAAAGCAGTGCCAGTTGACGTTCCACCTCGGCTGCGGCCTTTTCGCCAAAACCACGGTCAGTGGTGATCAGGATCGAGGAGGCCAGTTCATCATGCTCAGCCTGTGACAGAAGATCTGCTGCAATATGGGCCGGATTGCCGGTGCCATCATTGATCACCAGAATCTCACTGGGACCGGCGATCATGTCGATCCCCACCTGACCAAAGACCAGCTGCTTGGCAGTGGCCACGTAGATATTGCCTGGCCCGGTGATCTTATCCACCTTGGGGATGCTGGCGGTACCATAGGCCAGGGCAGCCACGGCCTGGGCTCCGCCCACCCTAAAGATCCGGTCCACACCGGCAAGTTTCGCTGCGGCCAGCACCGCCGGATTGATCTCATTACCCGGTGTGGGGCAGACCATAATGATCTCCCGCACCCCGGCCACCTTGGCTGGTACGGCGTTCATGATCACGCTGCTGGGATAACTGGCCTTGCCGCCCGGCACATAGATGCCGACCCGGTTCAACGGGGTCACCTTCTGGCCCAGCAGGATGTCACTTTCTTCGGTTGACAGCCAGGTCTGTTGCTTCTGCTTTTCATGGAAACGGGCCACCCGCTCAACAGCCAGTTGCAGGGCCGCCAGGTCATCGGCAGGAACTGCGGCCATGGCTGCCTCGATCTCGGCAGTGGTTATTTCCAGACCAGTGGCATCGGCCAGCCCCAGCCGGTCAAAACGGTTGGTGTACTCCAGCAGGGCATCATCACCGCTGCTGCGGATATCCTTGATAATCCCCCGCACCACCTCGGTCACCTGCAGCGAGGTCTCCTCGCCACGGGTCAGGATGGCAGCAAACTGTTGATCAAAATTGGTGTCGTTGATGTCGAGAAACAGCACGTTCATTACTCCTTGTCAGCTATAACCTGCTCAAGCCCGTCAATGATCCCGCGAATCCGCTGATGTTTGGTCTTAAGCGAGGCACGGTTTACCACCAGGCGGGTGGTGATCTCGGCAATGGTTTCAACCTCCACCAAGCCGTTCTGACGCAGGGTCTCTCCAGTGGAAACAAGATCGACAATCCGCTCGGAAAGCCCCACCAGCGGCCCCAGCTCTATGGACCCATACAGTTTGATAATCTCTGCCTGTATCCCTTTGGAGGCAAAGTGCTTTTCTGCTATATGGGGATATTTGGTGGCCACCCTGATATGGGACCAGCGTCCGGGGTCATCGTTTTTTGCCAGATTAGCCGATTCTGCCACCATCATCCGACAGTAACCAAACTTGAGGTCCAGCGGTTCGTAGAGATCCTTATCTTGCTCCAGAAGGGTATCCTTGCCAACAATTCCCAGGTCGGCACAGCCGTACTCCACGTAGGTGGGTACATCGGTGGCACGCACAATCAAGGCACTCAGGTTCTGCTCAGGATACTCAAAGATCAGCTTGCGGGAATCCTCCAGCATGCTCTGCAGATGGATACCGATCTTGCCAAACAGCTCAATCGACTCGGTCAGAATACGTCCCTTGGGGATGGCAATGGTTAAATGATTGTTCATGACTCAGACACCCGCTTGATATCTGCACCTAGTGCTGCCAATTTATTCTCAATCTGCTCGTAGCCGCGATCCAGGTGGTAGATTCGCTGTATTTCAGTAGTTCCTTCTGCTGCCAGGCCAGCCAGCACCAGACAGGCGGAGGCACGCAGGTCAGTCGCCATAACCGGGGCACCGGACAACTTTTTAACCCCTTTAACGGTGGCTGAGTTACCTTCTACCGTTATATCCGCGCCAAAACGCAACAGCTCAGATACGTGCATGAAACGGTTCTCAAAGATGTTTTCCGAGATCACGCTGGCACCTTCTGCCACACACATCAAGGCCATGAACTGGGCCTGCATATCTGTGGCAAAACCGGGATAGGGACGGGTTTTTATGTTGACCGCCATAGGTCGACGAGGGCCTTTGACCCTGACCACCCCATTGCGGTTGGTAATTTCCGCTCCGGCATCCATCAGCTTGAAGGTCAGGGCATCCAGATGTTCCAGCTTCATGCCGTTGATCTTCACATCACCACCGGTAATGGCAGCAGCACACATAAAGGTTCCGGCCTCGATCCGGTCTGGCATAACCTCGTAATCAGCCGGTGTCAGCTCTTGCACTCCCTGAATCCTGATCGTATCAGTACCGGCCCCTTCAACCTTGGCCCCCATCCGGTTCAGGTAATCGGCCAGATCAGCTATCTCAGGCTCACGGGCAGCATTTTCCAGAATGCTCTCACCTTTGGCAATCGCCGCTGCCATCATCAGGTGTTCGGTCCCCCCCACGGTGGAGACATCAAAGTTGATCCGGGCACCTTTCAGCCCCTTTTTGGCAATCGCCTCAACATAGCCATGCTCAAGCCTGATCTCCGCCCCCAGCGCCTTCAAACCTTTCAGGTGCTGATCAATCGGGCGGGCACCAATGGCACAGCCTCCGGGCAGAGAGACCCGCGCCCGACCAAAGCGGGCCAACAACGGCCCCAGCACCAGCACTGAAGCACGCATGGTCTTGACCAGATCGTAAGTAGCCTCAACGGTATTAATGGTACCAGCATCAATCCGCATGGTGTTATCGTGACGTTCGATGGTTGCGCCAAGGGATTCCAGCAGTTTTGCCGTGGTGGTAATGTCGCGCAGGCGGGGAACATTGGTAATGGTGCTGGCTCCGGGAGCCAGGACAGCAGCGATACAGATCGGCAGGGAGGCGTTTTTGGAACCGCTGACGACAACCTCGCCCTTCAGCTTCTTCCCACCGTTAATAATCAGTTTATCCACAGATAGATGCCTCGAATTGAAATAACATAACGTGTCATACTAGCCCAGAGCAACCGTAAGGAAAAGAGAAAACCTGCCTTGAAGTTTAACGGTATCGGGGGAGCTCCCCCCTGATCTCAATCATCGGCCCATCCTCGATCTCTTCAGCTTCACCATAATCGTCCCCATAGTCACTATCCGGTACTGCCCATTCGTACATTTTTTGCGAATCCATAAGCACCGGATTACGGGGGGTATCAAAGACCCGCTGCTGCATCTCTTCATCAAACAAACCGATACAGCCATGGGAAGCTGGACGTCCCGGCAGGTCGCGGGCATGAATCCAGTAGCCGATATTTTTCTCGTCAATATGAAACCGGAGAGCATAATCCATAGGATATTGTTCTCCTTCTTCACCGTTAATTTTATACAGAGAAGAGGTATGGGTCTGATGGCGGGCGTCAATGCGAAACATGCCGCTCGGAGTCTCGGTGCCCGCCTTACCGGTGGCAGCAGGCATGGAAAACTTCAGCTTGCCATGTTCATAGGCGCCGATCCATTGCTCGGTCTTGTCCAGCAGAATAAATTTATCATGCCGTCGGGCAGGCTCGTACTCCTTGGGCAACGGCGTGTAACCCCGGATATCCTCCATCTGGTCCGGCTCTTTAATCGTCATCCCCGGATAGACATGTCGCCGGTCAACCCGGTTGAAGCGGGCCACCCAGACCCAGTCTTTTCCGTAAAGTGATTCAAGGGTTTCATGGGGGCGGATAAACCGGGGGTGCCAACGCATCCCTTTCTGGCTGGGATACTCGATCCGGGACAGATCCTCCTGGGCCTTGTCGGTGGGAGAAGGGCCGGGAGGATCAACCGCATCGATCTCCCAGGTGAGCCAGCCGCCTGTTATCAGGGCGGTAAAAAAAACCACCAGCACCAACCGGTGACTTACACGCATATTACTTGTTCGCATTGTCTATTCTACCGTCACACTTTTTGCCAGATTTCTGGGTTGATCCACATCTGTCCCCTTTAATACGGCAATATGGTAAGCCAACAGCTGCAACGGTACGGATAGCAAAATCGGATCGAGATCATCACAGAGCAAGGGAAGCTCCAGAACCGCCTCGGCCTTTTCTTTCACTTCATGATCGCCTTCACTGCAGATGGCAATCACCCGGCCACTGCGGGCAATGACTTCTTCCATGTTGGAGACGGTCTTTTCATAGGTGCTGTTCCTGGGCACCAGCACCACCACCGGCACCTGCTCGTCAATCAGGGCGATCGGACCATGTTTCATCTCTCCGGCGGGGTATCCTTCAGCATGGATATAGGAGATCTCCTTCAGCTTCAACGCACCTTCCAGCGCAATAGGAAAGTTTCTGCCCCGCCCAAGATAGAGAAAATCACGGGCATTGATGTACTGTCGGGCGATCTTTTCAGTCTGTTCATTCAGTTTCAGCGCCTGTTCCAGCAGTTCAGGCACCTTTTTCAGGTCGGCAATCATCTGCTGGCCCTGCTCCATATTCAACCGGCCAATGGCTCGACCAAAGCGGATAGTAAACAGGTACAATGCGGTAAGCTGGGTCACAAAGGCTTTGGTGGAGGCCACCCCGATCTCAGGTCCGGCATGGGTATAGATTACCCCGGCAGCATCACGGGCAATGGATGAATCCAGCACGTTGCAGATGGCCAGATTCAGTGCCCCCAGCTTTTGGGCCTCTCGCAAGGCCGCCAGAGTGTCGGCAGTTTCACCGGATTGGGAAATAACCATCACCAGCGTGCGGCTGTCAATCACCGGGTTACGATAGCGAAACTCTGAAGCAATATCGATCTCAACCGGGATACGGCAGTGTCCCTCAATCAGAAATTTGCCGGTTAAGGCAGCGTGCCAGGAGGTACCGCAGGCTACAATCACCATCCGTTGCACGGTCTGCAGAGTGATATCATCGTACCCTAGGTCTTCCAGATAGATATCGCCCTGCTGTTCTTGCAAACGCCCTGCAATCGTATCCCGCACCGCCCGGGGCTGCTCAAAGATCTCCTTCAGCATAAAATGCTTGTAGCCCCCCTTTTCCGCCATCAGGGGGGACCAGTCGATATGGCGCGCCTTCTTCTCCAGCGGTAAACCGACAATCGTGGAAAAACGGGCAGTATCACCACAAAAAACGGCCAGCTCACCGTCTTCCATAAAGACCATCTCACGGGTATGTGCCAGAATCGCCGGTATATCGGAGGCGACAAAAAACTCACCCTGCCCCAGGCCAACCACCATCGGAGAACCTGCCTTGGCAGCAATCAGGGTATCCGGCTGATCGGCACAAAGGATACAAACCGCAAAGGCCCCCTGCAGCTCCTGCAGGGCAGTTCGGACCGCTGCCTCAAAGCAACTGGCGGTTTTCAGGCGTTCCTCTACCAGATGGGCAATCACCTCGGTGTCTGTCTGGCTGGAAAAACCGTGCCCTGCCGCCTGCAACTGCTCCTTCAGCCCCAGATAGTTTTCAATAATGCCGTTATGTACCACCACGACAGAACCGGCCCGGTGGGGGTGGGCGTTAGTCTCGGAAGGACGGCCATGGGTGGCCCAGCGGGTGTGGCCGATACCGATCATTCCCGTAAGCGGCTGCTCCCGCAACAATTTCTCCAGATTAAGCAACTTGCCTTCGCTTCGACGTATCGCTATGCCATCTGCCTGCAGAGTAGCAATACCGGCAGAATCGTAGCCACGGTATTCCAACTTGCGCAGTCCCTCAAAAATGATCGGGGTCGCCTCTTGTTCACCTATATAACCTACAATACCACACATATGTATCAGGCCTTTCCGTTCAGATCAGGCACCTGCACCACCATCAGAAACAGGCCCAGCCGATTCAACATCTCTGAAAAACGATCATAGTCAACCGGTTTGGTGATATAGCAACTGCATCCCAGTTCATAGCAGTTCTTAACCTCACGGGGATCATCGGTGGTGGTCAGCATGATCACCGGCATTTTGTGCAGCTCAGGGTTATTTTTAACCCGGCGCAGCACCTCAACACCATCCACACGGGGCATACGGATATCCAGCAACAACAGGTAGGCCGTACCACGTTGGCGACTGTTCTCCGTATCCGGCGTACCGGTTAAAAAGTCAAGCGCCTCCTGACCATCACGAAAGCGAATAATCTCATTCGTCAAACCAGCCTCACGCAGGTTATCGATAATCAACTCCGCATGGCCATCATCATCCTCGGCAATCAGGATAACAATTTCGTTCCTGGCAAATTTCCCCATAATTGTCCGAAACATTCTTTCAGCTCCTTTGTGCCGGAAGCTTCACATAAAAGCGGCTTCCTGTCCCCTCTTCAGCTTCAAGCCAGATCGTCCCGTTCAGGCGGTCAAGTATCCGGCGGCAAACGGTCAGTCCCAATCCTTCTCCCGGAATATCACGGGGATTGATACGCTGAAAGATCTCCCAAACCTGTGCCTGATATTCAGCCCGAATACCGATACCGTTGTCTGCAACGCAATAACGTACGCCATCGGTGCAGGCCCGGCTCGAGATCAGCACCTCAAGGGTTCGATCTGCTGACCGGTATTTAATCGCATTGTCCAGCAGGTTGGTAAAAACCTGGCTGATCTGAATCGCATCCCCCTGGCAAGGCAGCAGCGTATCAACGACTATCCGTGCCCCGGCAGATTCAATCTGGTAGGCAAGGGAATTGATTATTTTGCTCATTACCAGATTCATGTCAAGGTTTTCCATGACTATTGCAGCACGCCCCAGCCTTGAAAGACGTAACAGACCGGATAACAGGCTGTCCATCTTTTCAACACTGCCGGTAATAAAATCTAGTGAACGCGGCATACTTTCCGTTAACAGCTTCACCAACTCCTGTTGCCTGTCCGACGGCAGCTCAAGCTCTGCCAGACCGGTTTGCAGAGAAATACAGTTTTTGGCCAGTTTGCGACTGAATCCTTGAATATTGACCAAAGGAGAGCGCAGATCATGGGATGAAACATAGATGATGCTTTCCAGCTCCTTGTTTTTGGTTTCAAGCTCACGCATCAGACGATCCCGCTCACGTTCTGCCTTGATCCGCTCATCAATCTCCTGACGCAGCGACAGGTTGGTCTCACTCAGCTCCCTGGTCCGTTCTGCCACCCGATCCTCCAGGTCTGCATTGATTTGGGCAATCTCCCTGAACTGGCCGCTCAAGGTATGGGACATCTTTTGCGAGTTCTCAATCAATTGGTGGACCTCAACAATACCGCTCTCAGGCCAGATAATATCTTCCGACAGAAGACGTCCAGGCAGATCAGTGGTAGTGCTCGAAAGCTGTACCAACGGGGTTGCGATGTGACGTGCCAACAGACTTGCCAGCACAGCACCTGACACCAGATAGACCAACAGAGCAGCAAGAGAATCCCTATGGCCACGCAATATCCTGGCCTGATACGGTTCAAAGAGTGTCTCGGCAACAACGTACATGGTACTGCCGGGAATCGGGTACATCCTGATATAGGAACTTTTTCCGGCCCGTTGCCAGAGCGGAACCGGCGGATGATTGGCAGGCATACGCAGAAACATCTGATCTCGCTCAACATGGGTAACGTTACCAAGTTGCAAAGGATCATACAGCCCTCCTGCAGACAAATCAGGATTGGTGGAAGCGATGACCTCTCCTTTATTAGCCATGAGATGCAAAGAGATGGCAGAGCCGGTCTGAATCCCCTGCAACAGCTTGGTAACCGCCGCAAGGTCAAGTTCAGCACGCTGCTTTGCTCCAAAGACCTTTGGATAGGAACCTCCATAGATCTTCTGCCGTACCTCATACCCCACCTGACGGGCCTTGATCTCAAGGGTATCAAACAGCTTCAGCTTCACATCATATTCACGGTGTTGCCCTGACAAAACCAGCACCAGCAGTGCAGGCAGTACAATGGCCAACATCAGCACCTGAAAAATAAACTGGGCAATGGTGACCCGTTGAAACCGATGATCAGGCCAGACCAGACGCCCCAGCGAAGACTGACTCATAATCAGGGTGGCAAACAGGCTATTGGTAACCCCGATGGCCAGATACATTAATACAGCTGCCGAGGTTCCCAGCAACGGCACCTTGAGAACCACTAAAAAAATGAAGATCAGGAGCGGTCCACCGACAACGATCCAGTAAATCGAATCAGCAAGAATCAAACTATCAGCGGGACGCCGCTTCAACCAGAACCAGACAAACAACGGCTCCAACCCCAACCAGACCATTGCATAATAATGCCCGAAGAGCTGCTTGCACCAGGCTGCAGCAAGCAGTGCAGCAACTACTGACCAGCCGACACCAAACAGACGCAGCACCAGAATCACTCCAACACTGCCAAAAAGGTAGTTAAACCCGGTAAAGAGTTTTGGGGCCAACAGATTACCCAGCAAAGAAGCGCCAATCAACAGCATCAGAATACAATACTGGCGGACGCCCCATCGGCTTTCAGTCTGGTTTGTCATGATGGTATCCTTATTTGATTGCATGATTACACCGTATCTACAGGTTATGCTGTATCACAGCAGAGACAAAACACAAGTAAACCAACATAAATGATTACTATTCATTAACGCTTGATGCTGACACCTGTTTCGCCTATCATTTCAATCAGCAATCGGGAGGCCATGAAACGTGAATATCGAACAAATGAAGATAGTAGTGAAGGAAATACTGACCAAAACTGATTTGACCCCCTGTATCGTGGGGCACCGTGGTGTTGGTAAGACCGCCGGCATTGTGCAGATTTGCCGGGAAATCGGTTGGCATTACGCCCCGCTACGTCTGGGACAGATGGAGGTGGGTGATCTGGTGGGCATCCCGTTTCGAGACGGCGAGGTGATGCACTGGTCACGCCCCTCCTGGTGGCCCGTTGACGATGCGCCACAGACGCTGGTCCACTGTGATGAACTGAACCGTGCCCAGCAGGAAGACACCCTGCAGGCCATCTTTCAGTTTGTGGAGCCGCCGTCAGAGGGACTGCAACGGGCGCTGCACACCCACCGTCTGTCAACGCGCCACAAGGTGGTGGTCACGATCAACCCGCCGGACGGTACCTATCAGGTTGCCACCCTTGACCGGGCACTGATCGACCGGATGGTTATGCTGTATGTAGAAAGCGACTACCAATGCTGGGCACGTTATGCCGCCAGCCGCGAACTGGACAGTGATGTCCGGGGCTTCCTGTCTGGCAACAGCAGCCTGCTGGCCAAGCAAGGCGCGCCAATGGATATGCAGGTGGAACCGACCGAACGTGGCTGGGAGATGGTCAGCACCCTGCGTCGGCAGTGCCGCTTCCCCGGTGAACTGGCCATGGAGGTCTATGCCGGAATCATCGGTAAAGAAGCAGCCATCACCTTTATGCGCTGGCTGGCCGACCGGGAGGGACGCCCACTAACCGCCCGTGAAATACTCAATGAATGGGACACCGTTGCAGGGCGAGCCGCCGAACAACGTGATGATCTGCAGGCGGCCACCATACATGACCTGACGACCACCTTGCAGGTTGCTCCTCAACTTGATGCACATCAGGAGAGCCATCTGGTGGCCTATATTGCCATACTGCCCCGAGACCTGCGTTTCGGCTTTATTAAATCGCTCCTGCGAATTCCTGAGGTAGCGCTTGCTATCAGCCAGGACAAGTATGATACCATCATTTACGATGCAATCCGCACCATCGGGGCTGAGGCATCCGGCTCATGAAGTCGGTAACCGGGAGAACGCTATGAACTGGTTTATCTTTAGTGGCGGACTGTTTGTCGGCCTGATGCTGCATCCCTTTGCACGAATGCTGCAATCAAACAGAATCAATTACGTTCTTGACCTTATCGGACAGATCGTTACGGCTCCGTTTCGTGCCATAGTAGAGTATTTTCAAAGGGAATTGGCGCTATACAGAGTAAAGCACGGGATAGAACATCCCGATGCAGCCAAGGTAGACCCACGTGAGCAACAGATCAGCGACTCGGCCCAAACCATTCGCAGCATCCTGCTCTCGCTGGCTTCGGTAATCCAGCACACAGACCAGACCGCCAGTGACGCATCCCTTGCATTACACGAAGTCCGTGCAACGATCGACCAAACCGGACTGTCCAGCGAACTGGCGGCTGCCCATGCATTGCTGATAGCCGAGATAGACCGGGTGATTGCCAGCAATGCGGTGCTGAAAGGAGAACTCGCCAGTTCTCAGGCCATTCTGGCGACCCAACGGGAACAGATTGAAACCTTAAAAACAGCGGTACGGATTGACGGCCTGACCCAACTGGCCAACCGTGTCTACTTTGACGAGAAACTTCTTGAGATGATCCAGTTGCATCAACGGTACAAAGAGCCATTTGCACTGTTGATGATCGATGTGGACCATTTCAAGACCATTAACGACACCCACGGGCACCTGGCTGGTGACCGGATTTTGAGAGGTATTGCCTACAAGATCAAGGCGACACTACGGGAGAGTGATTTCCTGTCCCGTTTTGGCGGTGACGAATTTGCGTTGGTTCTGCTCAAGGCCAGCCTGAAACCTGCTCTTGATACTGCCGGTAAAATCTGCACCAACGTCCGGGAAAGCCGTTTTCTGCTGGATGGCAGCGAGTTCAGGGTAACCCTCTCAATCGGTGTAGCCGAAGTGCATGCTGATGATACGCCGGAAACCCTGTTGAGGCGAGCCGATGAGGCGCTGTATCAGGCAAAGGAACGGGGAAGAAACGGCGTAGAGGCGAAGGCCTACGAGAAAGAGATTATCCTGAAAACGGCAGATCACGAAACACAGAGCAACGGAGCAACAGAGAAATCGTGATGTTATTGAAATAGATGGCATAACCAAGGTGGTGAGTCTTCAAGCAATATTTTTCCTTTGTTTTTCTATGGTTTTACTCAGTTGCTTTGTTGCTCCGTGTTTCAAATGTTCTGTTTTAGATTATTCCAGCAGATGCCTGATCGCCGCTGAAGCCATATACAGACCAAAGGTGGCAGGCAGGTACGAGATACTACCCAAGGGACGGCGGGTGTCATCGCCGCTATCTGCCTCTCCCAGACAGTCAATAGCACAGGGTTCCGCCGAATACACCACCGTCACGCCGCTGCAGATACCGGTACGACGCATTTCCTTGCGCACCTTGCGGGCCAGACGGCAGCCATGGCTTTCACTCAGATCAGCAATCCGCACCTGTGACGGGTCAAGTTTTCCGGCAGCTCCCATACTGGAGATTACCGCTATCTGCTGTTCCACACAGCCCCGCAGCAACGCCAGCTTTGCGCTAAAACTGTCAATGGCATCAAGCACCAGATTATAACCGGGCGACAGCAGCTCCGGGACATTGTCGGGGGTAATCAGCGTCTGACGCGGCGTCAGCACCAGAGCCGGATTGATCTGTTGCAGCCGCTCGGCCATCACGGCCACCTTGGGCAGGCCAACCGTACTACCCAGGGCATGCAGTTGCCGATTGATATTACTGACAGCAACCAGGTCGCTGTCAATCAGGGTCAGATGACCCACCCCTGCCCTT
>Ga0209373_10002890_pt1 | contig 16547 bp, 16 predicted proteins | sample Higcelweek5metaG_FD_187173 | JGI IMG/M metagenome (GOLD analysis project Ga0209373, IMG submission 187173) | Freshwater pond sediment microbial communities from the University of Edinburgh, under environmental carbon perturbations - High... | ecosystem: Environmental > Aquatic > Freshwater >... | reverse complement strand
AACCCCATCTTCCGGCTGTATTGGCCGAAGACGGCTCCGCCGTCCATCCTGGACGGGTCCTGGTCGCCACCCGCCATCATTCAGGTGCAGTAAGGTTTAATCGCGTCGGGGCCTGCCGCCCCCCCCCCGCACGCGGCCGCGCGAGCTGCGAGGGCACGGCGGCGGGCACGTCTTTTATGCCGCAAAAAAGAGATGCCGCCCCTTGCGGCCAAGGCGGTGCTTCCGCACGGAGCTGGAACCTTGCCAATCAACTCCGGCGGAGCGCGGGAGGGCAGCATTTTCATGTTTCTGGCTGGTTACAAAACCCAGGCGCAGCCCGGTCGATGCCGGCATTGAGCGGAAGCACCGCTCGGAGCCGCCAATGCCTGGAAAAGCGTGTGTGTTCTTATAGTTCTTGACGCCCCTGCGGCCCCCGGCCTAAATGAAGCAAGCGTTCATCCTGCTTGAGCCGCTCTCACTCCTGGCGCAAAGCCGCCAGGGTTGCTCTGCCCCCAGAAAGCCGAGGTCCTCCGGACCGTTAAGGAGCTTCTTATGCCCAGTTTCTTCAAACGGTCCCTCACTTGCGCCGCCTTCCTGGCCGTGCTGCTCGTCTCCTCCGCCGCGCTGGCGCAGGACGGCTCATCCGGCGTGAAGAAGACGTGGGATGTGACCCTTGGGGCTGGCGCGGCCTTCACGCCCACCTACGAGGGCAGCAACCGCTATCATCTGATGGCCGTGCCCCTGGTGAACATCGTCTACAACGACATGATTTCCTTGAGCGCACGCGGCCTGGACGCCTATTGGCGCACCGGCGACCTGCGCGTCGGCGCGGGGCTGGTCTATGGTGGCGGGCGCAGCGACCACGACAGCGACTTTTTCACCAGCGGCGACGACAGGCTGCGGGGCATGGGCGATATTGATCCCGCGCTCGGCCTCAAGGCCTTTGCCAGCTACCACTTGTGGATGATGGACTTGAGCGCGGCGGTGACGAAATACACCGGCAGCGACAACGACGGCGTGGTGATGGACCTTGGCCTTGCGGTTCCCTATAAGCTGACGAAGCAGTTGACCCTCACCCCGCATGCGGGCGCCACCTGGGCAAATGATGACTACATGCAGACCTTCTTCGGCGTCACGGGCTCGCAGTCGGCGCGCTCCGGCTTCGCCAGATATGATGCCGGTTCGGGCTTCAAGGACATCAGTGTCGGCATCGACGCCAATTACGGCTTCGACGAGCATTGGTTCCTCAGCATGCGCACCAACGTGAAACAGCTTGTCGGCGATGCCGCCGACAGCCCCATCAGCTATTCCGACAACAGCGTGAGCCTGGCCACCTTTTTGGGCTACAGATTCTAAGCGCTGCGCGCGCCGGCCGCATGCAGGTCGTGTGCTGGTCAGCGCATGACTCAAGTGCCGGACGCGTGCCATACCGTTTTTTTTGAAGCTGCCTCGGGCCGGAACTCTCTGGTCCGGGGCAGCTTTTCGTTCTGCCGGTGAGCGCTTGCCCAGCCGTGCATACCGTCCGGCGCGCCGCCGCTCAGCACATGGCCTCCCGCATGCGCCTTTGCCGCTCTTTACACGGCATGGAGCGGCAATGCTTGACACTTTGGCTTCCGGGTCTGTAAAAATCCCGCCAGCACGCTTGCGTTGCGCGTGCCGCCGCCGTTTTGAGCGCCAAAAGTCCCCGGCCACAGGAGAGCGTGGCCGCAAGACTCCCCTTGAAGCGGCGCGCAGGCCCGGTACACATCCACGACCCAACAGCGACAGGAGAACAGCATGCACTCGCTCTTTGGCGCACACCTGATGCGGAACACCGCTCTTTTTCTCATTCTGACCATGTCCACCCTGGTGACCTTTACGCCCCGCGCCGAGGCTTCCCTCGTGCCCACGTCCCTCAGCATGGTTTCCGAGGCGCGCGCCCAGGATCTCGCCTCCGTGCAGAAGGTGCTGGAGAACAAGGCGGTCAAGGCCCGGCTTGCGGCCCTCGGCTACTCGGACGCGGAGATCTCGTCCAAGCTGTCCATGGTCTCCGACGCCGAGCTGCATAAGCTGGCCACGCAGATGAACGCCCTGGACGCCGGCGGCGACGGCGTCGGCTTCATCATCGGCATCCTGGTCATCGCCCTGCTGGTCGTGGTCATCGTCAAGCTCTGCGACAAGACCATCACCATCCACTAGCGGCAGCAGAGAACCTTGCTGCGCGCACGCATGACACGGAAGGACCGTTCCGCCGCCCTGGTGGCGAACGGGGCGGTCCTTCTTCTTTTGCTCTGCCTGGGCTGCGCCAGGGCCCTGCCGCCGGACTTCGCCACCCCGCAGGAGCGGCGCTACCTTGCAGACGTGCCGTTCCACCCGCAGGAGGACTATCAGTGCGGCCCGGCGTCTTTGGCGACGGTGCTGAATTTCTTCGGTGATCCGGTCAGCCCGGACGACATCGCCCGCGCGGTCTTCCGCAAGGATCTGCGCGGCACGGTGAGCCTGGATCTGGCCCTGTATCCGCGCGGGCGCGGCTTTACCACGCGGTTCTTGCGCGGCTCCCCGGCGGAGGTCATCGCCGCCGTGAACGCGGGGCGGCCCGTGCTGGTCATGATGGACAACGGGTTCACCGGCGTCCACTTCTTCCATTACATGGTCGTCACGGGCTACGATCCCGAGGGCGTGCGGGTTAATTCCGGCCGCAACCAGGCGCAGCATGTCTCCTGGCAAGATTTTCTGTCCGGCTGGGAAGGCTCGGACCGCTGGACCCTGTTTGTGGAGCCCGGCCCGGCGTTCCGGCGCGGGGAAGGGAAATGAGTTTTCGGTGGCTGCGGCGGCTTGGCCTGCCCGGGCTTCTGCTCGGGGCGGCGCTGTGCGCGGGCTGCGCGCTGCCGCATATTGCGGTGCACGACGATCCGCTCTCGGCCGAGGAGCATCTGAAGCTTGGCATGGCCTACGAGGCCGACAAGGAGCCGGAGCGCGCTGCGGCGGAATACCGCCTGGCGGCGCGCAAGGTGCTGGTGGCCCGGCTGTACCTGGGCAATGTGCTGTTCGGCATGGGCAAGCTGGGCGACGCCGAGGGCGAGTACCGGGCGGCGCTCAAGCAGCTGCCGGATAATGCGGAGGTGCTGAACAACCTGGCCTGGCTGCTCTGCACGCAAAAGAAATCTCTCGAAGAGGCCGAAACCTTGGCCGCGCGGGCCGTGCGGCTTGAGCCCAAGCGCGAGGCCTTTGCGGACACCCTCAAGGCCATCCGCGCCCTGCGCGGGCCCCAAGACGCCAGCAAGCCGCCCTCGAAATAGGCGCCTAGGCTTCCTCCAGCGCCACCAGCTCCATCTTTCCCCACACGCCAAGCCTGCCGCCCGCCTGGGCGAACACCCCTTCCAGGCCGAGGGGCGCAAGCTTTTGCGCCCGCGCCAGCACAAGGTCGAGGTCGTCGCCGGTATCGATGAGATTGGCCAGCGCCGTTGCCGCGGCGTCAGCGAAAGCGCCGTTCTTGGAGCGCACCACCACCAGTTCGCCGTGGCCCAGGCTCAAGGAGGGGCCGATGGTGGCGGAGGAGGCGCAGAGGCTCACCGGGAAGTCGCGCCTGCCAAGCTTGAGGCCCAGGCGCGCGCCGCTTTCCGGCTCGCCCAGAAGCGCCACCACGCGGTCCTTTGTGGAGTGGATGTAGATGTCGCCGCCGTTCTCGATGATGAGATTGGGGCTTTGGGGGGCAAAGCGGTCGGCCACCATCTGGGCGAAGGTTCCGGCCACCGCGGCCATGGGGCCGACTCCCGCCGCCCAGGCCGCGCGGGCCATCGTGGCGGCTATGGCGGGCGCGCCTTCCGGCACGGGCACGGGCACCAGGCTTTCGCGAAAACCGGGCGTGAGAAGCATGAAGTTCTTGAGCGTTCCGCGCAGCTCGCGCACATAGTCGAGCATGGGCTGCGAAAGGTCCGTCTCCGCCGTGACGAAGAGATCCGTTTGCTCCAGCACCACCTGGAAGACCGTCTCCCCGGCTTGCGGGCGCACGGTTTCGCGGTAGGCCCGGTTGGGTGAAAGGAATACTTGCTTCGTCATGGTTTAAAGCGTAGCAGAACAGAGCAGAAGCGAAAAGGGCCGGATTGTGGGCCAGGCGGTAAACCGGAGCTTGACGGGCGTCTCGCTTGCGGCTATACGGCTTGGTTCCGCACCGACGGAAAAGAAATTATCCTCTCAGGAGAACCCATATGAGCAAGCGTACCTACCAGCCCAGCAAAATCAGACGTAAACGCACCAATGGCTTCCTCGTGCGTTCGCGCACCAAGGGCGGCCAGGCCGTCCTTCGCCGCCGCCGCCAGAAGGGGCGCAAGAGATTAGCCGTCTAGACTGGCCCAAAAGCCGCCGCCTGCTCCAAAGCAAGCGCTTCGGCGTTTGCTACGACCAGGGCCGCAAGGTCTATACCCGCCACTTCGTCCTCTTTGTCCTAGGACGCGAGGACGAGGCGGAGGGGTTTCGGCTCGGGATGACCGTGAGCCGAAAGGTCGGGAAGGCGGTTTTGCGCAACCGCGTGCGGCGCGTGGTGCGTGAATTCTTCAGGCTGCACCAGGCCATGATCGAACAGGCTCTGGACATCGTCGTTGTTCCGAAGCGGAGCCTGGATCCGAAGAGCATCGACATGGCCCTGGTGGAACAGGAGTTCCTCCCCGTGCTTTCCCGGCTTGGCCGGGAAGCGGGGGCGGGAGTCGCCGACACGAGGTCTCCATGCTGAGAGGCACGCGCGGGGCAAAGCGCACAGGCGCGATGTCCGTTCTGCTGGCGCTTATTTGGTTCTACCAGAGATTTTTGTCCCCCATCTTTGTGGGCTCCTGCCGCTTTGAGCCCTCCTGCTCCGAGTACGCCAGGCAGGCCGTGATTCTGCACGGTCCATTGCGTGGCAGCCTCTTGGCCCTGTGGCGCGTCCTGCGCTGTCAGCCCCTGTGCCGGGGCGGGTTTGATCCCGTGCCCGTCAGCTTCTCCCCCAACATCCCAGACACCCACGCGAGCTGATACATGGATACCAAACGCCTCATCGCAGCCCTGGCCCTCTCCCTCATCGTCCTCATCGGCTGGGGATACCTGTTCCCGACTGAGCAAGCCACGCCTCCGCCTCCCGCAGTGCAACCCGAATCCAAGCTTGAGCAGAGCGCCAAGCCCGCTCCCGCGGTGACTGCCGCCGGAACCGCCGCCGATGCCCCCCAGGGACACCCCGTGACGGTCAAGACACCGCTTTTCACCGCCCGCTTCAATACCGCTGGCGGCGTTCTGGAAAGCCTTGTGCTGAACAACTTTCATGAGACCATCTCTCCCGAATCCCCCAAGATCGACATCGTGGGCGCCGCCGCCCATGAACAGGCCGCATTGGGGTTGATGATTCTGCCCGCGGGCGGGGAAGTGCACACCTGGAACGCCCCCGGCTGGACCAGCGATGCCGCCGATGCCGAGCTCTCCGGCCAGGAGAAGAAGACCATGGTCTTCACCGGCGAGGCCGCCGGCCTCAAGATCGAGCGCCGCCTCACCGTGAGCGCCGATTCCTACCTCGTCACCGAGGAGACCACCTTCACCAACGCCGGAACCGCTCCGGTCACCGGCCGCGTGGCGTACACCATCGCCTCCGCCGGGCTTTCCCCCAAGGACGACAAGTACAACGCCACGCGCGTGGCCTTTGGCCGCGTCAAGGGTGGGTTCGAGGAGCACACCGATCACGGCGACCTGGAGAAGAAGGGCGCGTCTTCTGAGGGCGTGGTGAACTGGGCCGCGATCGAGAGCAACTTCTTCCTCTTCGCCGTCATGCCGGAAGCCGCCGATACCTTGGGCCAGGGCCGCATGAAGGACGGCGTGTTCCACATCGCCGCCAGCCATCCCGCCACCTTCGAGGCGGGCCAGGCCAAGACCCTCAAGACCAGCTACTTCATGGGCCCGGCCGACCGCGCCATTCTGGCGCACATGCCGAACAAGCTGGACCAGGCTATCGACTTCGGCTGGTTCCACCTGATCGCCGTGCCCCTGCTGGCGATTTTGAACTGGTTCTATCAGTACGTGCACAACTACGGCGTGGCCGTCATCCTGCTCACCGTGCTCATCAAGGTCATCTTCTGGCCGCTTTCGCACAAGAGCTACAAGAGCATGGACCAGATGAAGCGCATCCAGCCCATGATCAAGAAGCTGCGCGAAAAGTACGCCGATGACAAAGAGCGCATGAATCAGGAAATCATGGCGCTGTACAAGACCTACAAGGTGAACCCGGCGGGCGGCTGCCTGCCCATGATCGTCCAGATTCCCGTGTTTTTCGGCCTGTACAAGGCGCTTCTGGGCAGCATCGAGCTCCGTCACGCTCCTTTCATCACGCACTTGCCCTTCACGAACCTTGTCTGGCTGGCTGACCTTTCGGCCAAGGACCCCTACTACATCACGCCCCTCATCATGGGGGCCACCATGTTCATCCAGCAGAAGATGACCCCGACCGGAGGCGACCCCACCCAGGCCAAGATCATGCTGCTCATGCCGGTGGTGTTCACCTTCATGTTCCTGAACTTCCCCGCCGGGCTCGTGGTCTACTGGCTGGTGAACAACGTCCTCTCCATCACCCAGCAGTGGTGGATGATGCGCGGCAACAAGGCGTAGGGACGCGTGGTGGTGAAACAGCTGCTGGGAGGATACCTGTGAGCGATACCAAAGAATTCCAGGGGAAAAACCTGGACGAGGCCATCGAGGCCGCCTGCAAGCACTTTGACCAGAAACGCGACAAGCTGGAGATTGAGATTATCTCCGGCGGCTCCTCCGGCATCTTCGGCCTCATGGGCGTGAAGAAGGCCGTGGTGCGCGCCAAGCCGCGCGGCAGCTTCAAGACCGTGGCCGAGGCCCCGGTGCAGGAGCGCCGCCCCGAGCGGACCGAGCGCCAGGAGCGCCCGCGCCGCGAGCCCGAGGCCGTCGTGGACGCCCCGGCCTCCGCTTCTTCCGCACAGTCCCAGCAGGCTGCGGCGCCCGCCGCTGTCCAGTCTGAGAGCAAGGCCGAGAGCCAGCCCGAAGGCCAGGAGCAGGGCGATCAGCCCCGCCGTTCCGAGCGCAGCCGCCGCGGCCGTGGCCGTGGCCGTTCCGAGCGCAGCGGCGAACGCGGCGACAGGCCTGCCGAAAAAGCCGCCGACCGCCCCGCTGAAAAAACTGGTGAAGGCCAGGCCGACCGTGACGGCAACCGCGCTCCGCAACCCCGCCGCCGCGAGCGTCCGCGCCGCGAGGCCGACCAGCAGCGTCCGCCCCGCCGCGAGCCCCAGGCTTCCAGCCATGGCGAGGACGAGGAGGGCGGCGCGCCCCAGGGCATCGCCCATCTGGACCAGGCCAAGCTGGAAGAGGTTGCCCGCGAGGTGACGCAAAAGCTGCTGATGCCCCTGGTGGAAAACGCCCAGGTGAGCGTGGAGCTGTTGGCCGACCGCGTGTGCGTGAAGATCGAGGACCCGGACAACACCGGGCTGCTTATCGGCCGCGAGGGACAGACCCTGGCCTCCATTCAATATCTTGTGAACCGTCTGGTCAGCAAGCGCATGGACGCGTCCGTGCGCGTGCAGATCGATGCCGGCGACTACCGGGAAAATCAGGACGAGCGCCTGCGCCAGATCGCCCGCCATTTGGCCGACAAGGCCATGGCCACGGGCCGCACGCAGAGCACCCGCCCCATGAGCAGCTACCACCGCCGCGTGGTGCACCTGACCCTGCAGGACGACGAATTCGTCTTCACCCGCAGCAAGGGCGAGGGCTCCATGAAGCGCGTGCTCATCATGTCCAAGCGCAAGGGCAAGGACGGCGAACTGCTGGAGCCCGCGGGAGCCGAGAGCGGCAACGAGGCCCAGGACTACAGCGAATCCGCCGGGGAATAAGCCCCGGCTTGCACACCGCCACCGCCGCCGGGGCCGGGAGATCATCCTCCCGCCCCGGCGGCGCTGCATTTGAAGGAGCGCGCATGGCCGAAGCGGACAAGGACACCATCGCCGCCATCGCCACGGCCGCTGGAGCCGGGGCCGTGGGCATCGTCCGCGTGAGCGGGCCGGAAGCCCGCGCCCTGGTGACGGCTCTGTTCCGGTCCCCGCGCCCCGGCTTTGCGGGGCTCAAGCCCCACCGCCTGCACCATGGCACCCTTGTGGATGGCCAAGGCCGCATACTTGACGAGGTGCTGGCCGCACTCATGCCAGGCCCCGGCTCCTTCACGGGCGAGGACGTCGCGGAGCTGTTCTGCCACGGCGGGCAGGCCGTGCTGCGGGCCGTGCTGGACGAACTGCTCTTGCGCGGGGCGCGCTTGGCCCGGCCCGGCGAGTTCTCGTACCGCGCCTTCAGAAACGGCAAGCTCGACCTGGCCCAGGCCGAGGCCATTGCCGAAACCATAGCCGCGCCCACCCGCGCTGCCCTGCACCTGGCGCAAATGAAGCTTTCCGGCGCTCTTTCGCAGCGCATAAGCGCCTTGCGCGGCCGCCTGGAGGCGCTGCGCGCCCAGCTGTGCCTGGCCGTGGATTTTCCGGATGAGGATGTGGAATGCCTGCCGCCGGACGCCTTGCGCGCCGAGGCCCTTTCCGTCGCCGACGATCTTTCCGCGCTTCTTGCCGGGGTGGAGCGCACGCGGGCCTGGCGCGAGGGAGTGCTTGCCGTGCTGGCGGGCCGCGTCAACGCGGGCAAGTCGAGCCTCATGAACGCCCTGGTGGGGCGCTCCCGGGCCATTGTTTCCGCAGCGCCAGGCACCACCCGCGACTATCTTGAGGAGATGCTTGATCTCTCCGGCCTTCTGGCGCGCCTGGTGGATACGGCGGGCCTGCGCCATGCGGAGGGCGTGGACGCCGTTGAGGCGGCGGGCCAGGATTTGACGCGGGAGTTCATGGCCCGCGCCGAGGCTGTGCTCTATGTCCTGGACGCTTCGCTGCCCTTGGCCGAGGCGGACCGCGCCGCGTTGACCGGGCTTAAGCCCGCGCGCACGCTGATCGTGCTGAACAAGTGCGACCTTGCGGCCGCCGCGTTGAACGAGGCCGAGACCTTCGCCGCCGGGCTTGGTCTCGCCTGCGTGCGTGTTTCGGCCAAAACGGGCCAGGGGCTGGAGCGCTTGTGCTTCCGCCTGCGGGAGATGCTGCTGCACGGAGCAGGCGAGCCGGATCCGGACGAGGCCGCGCCCAACGCGCGCCAGGCCGGGAACATCCGTCAGGCCAAGGATGAGCTCGCCGCCTTGGCGGCGGAGGTGGACGCCGCGTTGCCCTATGATATTCTTGGTTTGCGGCTGGACGCCGCCTGCCGGGCCCTGGCGGAGCTCACTGGCGAAATAGCGCCGGACGAGGTGCTTGAAGCCATCTTTTCCAAATTCTGCATCGGAAAATGAGCGCATAAAAAAGGCCCGGAATCGCTTCCGGGCCTTTTCAATTCATGCGTCGGTGCGTCTAGCGGCCTTCGTGGCCGCGGCCGTGGCCTTCGTAGCGGTCATTGTCGTGGTCGGGACCGCGCCCATTGTCACGGTCATTGTCGCCGCGGTCGTGTCCATAGGCGTTGCCGCGTCCGTGGTTGCCGGGGCCACCGTTGTTGTGCTCGGGCTCCCAGCGGCCGGGCTCGTAGTGGTGGCGGCCGCCCCTGTCCTCCCAGCGCGCAGGCACCCAGCGGTTGCCGGGACGCTCGTGCGCCCAGTGTCCCTTGGACCAGCGGTGGTGATGGCCGTCCCAATACCAGAAGCCCTCAATCCAAATATATCCCGGACGTCCTTCGTGAACGACCTCGACCCGCGGCGGCGGCGGAGCGACGCCAAGGTCGATGCTGATGTTGATCTGGGCCAGTGCGGGCGAGGCCAGCGCACCCAGGCACAACACGGTGGCGAACATGATCTTGAGCTTCTTGCGGTTCATTTCCGGTCTCCTTGCCGCCAGCAAACGGGCGGGGTGGGATTGTGTTCAGCTTTCGTAGCAAATCCTTGCTGCAGGCGTCCATGACAGAGCGTCTTCACTCAGTCTTGGGTTGGCTCTACATAGCAGAAGCCGTGCCAATGAATAACATGGTGTAGTAACATACGTTTGTTTTCTGGAGCGGGCGTGGCGGCGCAAAATATGCGCAGGCTGCGGCAAAATTTGGCGCACTTGCCTCCGCACGCGCCAGCCGCTCGGACCGTTTCATGCTAACGGCGGGGGAGCGCCTGCGCAAGTCCCTTCTGCAGGGACTCAAGAGAGCACGGCTTGGCCAGGCATCCATTCATGCCCGCGCCGAGGAAACGCTGGCGGTCGCTTTCCATGACGCGCGCAGTCAAGGCGACGATGGGCACGGCGGGGTCGAAGCAGCTGCCGTCGGATTCGCGGATGCGGCGGGTGGCTTCCAGCCCGTCCATTCCCGGCAACTGGATGTCCATGAGCACAACATCATAGTATTCATCCGCAAGGGCTTGCAGCGCCTCGGTTCCGTTGACCGCCACCGCGCTTTCGCAGCCCAGCATCTCCAGATATTTTACGATGGTTATCTGGTTGATGCGGTCGTCTTCCACCACCAGCACGCGCGGTTTGACGGGAAAGGCGGCCAGATCCCGCGCCGCCTGCTCCATGAGGGCGTTGTCGCGGAACAAGGCTGGCTCCGCGCTCTTTTTCGCGCGGCTCAAGGAGAGCGTCAGATGCACCTCCGTGCCTTGCCCGGGCTCGCTGTAGGCCTCAATGCGTCCGCCCATGAGCGCGGTGAGGCGCTTTACCAGGGCCAGGCCCAGACCTATGCCGCCATGCATCCGGGTATAGGGCGATTCGACTTGGGTAAAGGGCTCGAAAATACTCAATAGATGTTCTGGAGCAATGCCGATGCCCGAGTCGCGCACCACGAAGTGCACGGGGACGCGATCCTCCGTGCTCAGAGCGCGCGGGCCGGAGAGAGGGTAAATCTCCAGCTCGATCTGCCCGCTGTTGGAGAACTTGACCGCATTGCCGAGGAGATTGAGCAGCACTTGGCGGATGCGTCCTGGATCGCCCAAAAACGTCCCGGCCAGTGCCGGGCTGATCTCAACGGCGATGCGCATTCCCTTGGCCTGCGCAGTGGGTTCCACCCCGGCGCATGCCGGCCCGGCCACATCCTCGATGCTGAAGGGCTCTTCCGTCAAAAGCATCTTGCCTGATTCGAGCCGCGTCACATCAAGCAGATCGTTCAGGATGAGCGCCAGATTGTTGCTCGCGCTAAGGGCGTGGTCAATGTAGTCCAGGCGCTCGCGCTCATCGAAGCTGCCCTGGCGCAGCACCTGGAGCATGCCCTTGATGCCGTTCAGGGGCGTGCGCAGCTCGTGGTTCATGACTGCCAGGAAATCCCCCTTGGCTTTGCTCGCGGCTTCGGCGGCGTCGCGGGCGCGGATGATCTCGTCGCGGGCTCGGCTGCGCTCGGTGATGTCCTGCACGTTGACCACCAGGTAAAGCACCTCGCCGTGGGCATCCTTCACCGCCGTGACATCCATCTGTGCGGGAAAGCGGCTGCCGTCCTTGCGCATGTGCTCGGCCTCGAAGGTATGGTGGCCTGTTGGCCGGGAGAGCAGCAGATTGGCCTGCACTGTGGCCCGCGCATCCTCCGGGTACACGCAGAGGCTCGATTGTCCGGCGAGCTCCTCCTCCGTGTAGCCGTGCATGTGCGCAAAGGCCGGGTTCAGGGCCTCCACGCGCTGGCTTTCGGGTGAGCAGATCATGATGCCCCAAGCGGCGTTCTTGAAGATCTGGGCCCAGCGGCCCAGGCTTTCCTCGGCCCGCTTGCGCAGGGTTATGTCGCGGTTGCTGGCGCGGCGGCCAAGCAGCGTGCCGTCAAGATGGGTGATGTCCTGGCAGTGATGGTCTATCCAAATGACTTGCCCGGAGCTGTGCAGCACTCGGAAATCCAGTTCACCGGGCTCGATGCTGCCGGCCTGCACCTCCCGCATGTGGGCGTCGTAGAGGTGCCGGTCCTCTGGGTGCACGATGTTTCTCAACAGCTTCGGGTCCTGCATGAAGGCTTCCGGCCTGCAGCCGGTGTAGAGCTCGCAGGAGGGCGACATCCAGACGAGGCTTCCGTCCGGGGCGCTCCAATATTCCCAGTCGTAGGTGAAGTCGGCCACGGTGCGGAACTTTTCCTCGCCCGCGCGCACGGCTTCCAGCATGGCGTTGAAGCCTGTGCCGAGCCTGCCGATTTCGTCCACACCTTCCTCTGCCTTGATGCTCCGCTCGCCCGCGCGCACCGCGTCCACCGCGTCCACCAGCTTGTCCAATCCCCGGGAAAGCCTGGTGCCAATCCAGAGCGCAAAGAGCCCGCCCACCAGAATGGCGATGCCTGCGTAAGACACGCCGTCGCGCGCCACGCGGCCAAGGTTGCTTTGCTGCACGCTCTTCGCCAGGCCGATGCGCGCCCAGCCAAGCACCCGCGAACCGGTGACGACCGGCATGGCCAGATCAATCTGGTTGTTGGCCACAATGAGGTGCTGCAGCCGGGGCGTGCGCTCCAGCAGCGAGAGGCTCAAGGGATCGACGGCATACTGGCCTTCCAGCTCCCGCCGGGTGTGCGCCAGAACACGGCCTGCGGGGTCGATGATGCAGGCGTAACTGAGGCCCGGCATGTTTTGCATGGCGCCGATGATTTCTTCAAGTCCGCTGATGTCGTTGGACAACACCCCAGTGGCGCAGGAAACCGCAAGGGTGCGGACCAGGGTGTCGGCCCTGGCCACTTCCTCGTTGCGCAAAAAGCTCTGCTGCCGCTCCACCATGTCGAGGATGAAGATGGACATGAGCGCGGCGTGCACCAGCGCCACGCTGATGACCAGTTTGTTGCGCACGGACTGGCTCCACAAGGCGCAGACGCGGGCGAGGAGCCTACTCATTGAGCCCCTTCAGCTGGCGCACAGTGCGGTTGTAGCGGGTGAGGAAGCCGGAAACCGGGGCGAAGGTGGCGTTGTCGGCGGGCTCGAAGCGCTCCACGCCCGCCATGGACAAGATACGCCGTCCTTCCGGGCTCTCGTGGATGTGGAAGAGGGCCTGGGCAACCTTGTCGCGCACCGGGGCGGGCACGGAGGAAAGAGCGATCAGGCCGTTGTTCGGCAGGCTGGGCGTTTTCCAGCGCACCTCAATGTTCTTGGCCTGATCCGGGCGTTCCTTCTGGAAGGTCTGCCAGGCGATGGGCCAGGTGCAGGCCGCATCGGTGACGCCGAGGCAGACGTTCAGCATGGCCGAGTCGTGGGTGCCGACAAAGCTCTGGACAATGTCCTTGGCCGGGTCGATCCCATGCTCCTTCAAGAACAGTTCGGGCAGCAGCGTGGCGGCCAGGGCCGTGGGCGCCGGGAAGGAGACGCTGGCTCCCTTGAGCCCCGCAATGGTCGTGATGGGTGACTTTTTGCGCAGCAGAATAATGCCCCGGAAGTCGTCGTCGCGGCTCATTTTGCCGAAAATGGCATAGCCGAAATCCTGCGCGAGCAAGGTCTGATAGGGGTTTGGCAGCGCGAAGTGCACGGTGCGGCCGGCGATCTTCTGGTTGAATGCCGCGTAGCTGAGTGAGGTTTCGAGCTTGAGCTGGATGTGATCGGCCGCGAGGCGCTTGTTCAGCAAATCGAGAAGAGCCCCGTAAACTTCGGCGAGTTTTTGGGGATTCATGAGCGGATGCGGCGCGAAGATGTATTGGGTGACGTGAACAGGCGGTTCTGACGCGTATTTCGGCTCATAGGTCGGCTGGTCGGCATCAAAGCAGCCCGAGAGCACAAGGCAGAGACAGAACAACGCGGATAGGGCCCGAAGCCTCAATGATTTTCTGGCGGCTGGTTCGCCCGGCAATGCTATCCGTTCGTTCACACAGGCCTCGCGCCGGGGAGCCGGAGCTTGCCGGGGGAATTGCGCTTTCCTTCCGGCGTGATGGGAACAACGAGGACAGGACCGCAGAAGGTACCGTCTTCATTCTACGTATTTCCCTTCTCGGATGGAGTCAACGGAATTTTATCTGCTAAGAAAAACGGTTAGCACCTATTTGGTGTCACAACGCGGGTGGCGGGGGCCCCGGATTGGCCGGGAGCCCCTGTCTGGATGCGGCTGGCGGGCTATTCGCCCTTGAGGTCGCGGGTCATGAGGTCGCGCACGGCCTGGGCCGGGTCCTTGTCCTCATAGAGAATGCGGTAGACCTGCTCGGTGAGGGGCAGCTCCACGCCCAGCTTGTGGGCCAGCTGGTAGACGCTCTGGGTGGTGCGCACGCCCTCGGCCACGGTCTTGGTCTCGGCAAGGATGGCCGCCAGCTTTTGGCCCTGGCCGAGCTTCTTGCCCACGGTGCGGTTGCGCGAGAGGTCGCCCGTGCAGGTCAGCACCAGGTCGCCCATGCCGGAGAGGCCCATGAAGGTCTTGGGCTTGGCGCCCATGACCTTGCCCAGGCGGCTCATCTCCGCCAGGCCGCGGGTGATGAGCGCCGCGCGGGCGTCGTGGCCGAAGCCCAGGCCGTCCGCAATGCCCGCGCCGATGGCCATGACGTTCTTGAGCGCGCCGCCAAGCTCCACGCCGAGGAAGTCCTCGTTGGTGTAGACGCGGAAGCTGTCGCTGGAGAACAGGGCCTGCAATTCCTTGCCGAGCTTCTTGTCCGCGCAGCCCAGGCTCACCGTGGTGGGCATGCCCATGCTGACTTCCTTGGCGAAGCTGGGACCGGAAAGCGCGGCGTAGCGCGGGGCAAGGGATTCGAGGGTCTCCGCCACCACCTGCGACATGGGCGCCAGGGTGCCGTTTTCAATGCCCTTGCTGGCGCAGACCATGATGGGCTTTTTAGGCAGCAGGTCGCGGAAGCTGGTGAGGCTGGCGCGCATGAACTGGCTTGGCACCACCAGTAAAAAGACCTTGGCTCCGGCAAAGGCCCGCGCCGGATTGGAGTGCAGCTGCAGCTCCGGGGAAAGTTCCAGGTCGGGCATGAACCAGGTGTTGCGGCCCTTGTCTTTTATCTCGGCCAACAAGTCTGGTTCGCGGACCCAAAGAGTGGTGGGAACGCCTTTGCGGGCCAAAAGGTCGGCCAGGGTGGTGCCCCAGCTGCCCGCGCCGATGACGGCGATCTTCATGAACTGCGCTCCTTTGCGAGGGTTGCCGCCGGGGCGATGGCCCTCGGCGTCGCTCTTCATACTCTGAGCCGATAGGCGAGGCAAGCCCCAGCCCCTTGCGCGGCGCGGGCGCAGGCAAGAGGCCTGTGTTGCCAGCGGGCGCGGCCTCAGATACAAGAACCCGTTCCGCCCCTTCGCCCTTGTCCGTCAGAAGGGGGCACCGCGCGCGTCCTTGAAAACAAGCGAGAAATCCATGCACAAAAAATCCGCCCCCCCGGTGTTCACCGACACCGAAAAACGCATTTTGGCCCTGGCCGGAGCCGACCTGCCCGATTCGCCCACGCCCTACGCCGCCATTGCGGACGAGGCCGGCTGCACCGAGGCCGAGGTTTTGGAGCTTCTCGCGCGCCTCAAGGAAGACCGCGTCATCCGCCGTTTCGGGGCCACCCTGCGCCATCAGAAGGCCGGCTACGGGCACAACGCCATGGTGGCCTGGCGCGTGGACGATCCGGACGAAGCCCTGCGCCTGGGCGAGATCATGGCCGAGCGGCCGGAGATAAGCCACTGCTACGTGCGCCGCACCTATCCGCAGTGGAAGTACAACCTCTACACCATGATCCACGGCAAGAACCCGGGCGATACCGGACGGGTGGTGGAGGAGCTTGAGCGCGACACGGGCGTTATGGACCATCAGGTTCTGGCGTCTTTGCGCGAGCTTAAAAAAACCTCCATGCGCTATTTCTGCACCGCATAAAGGAGACTGACGTATGCCGAGCAAATCCGAAACCTATTTCGCCCGCGCCCAGAACATCATGCCCGGCGGGGTCAACAGTCCCGTGCGCGCCTGCAAGAGCGTCGGCTGCGAGCCCGTGTTCATCGACTGCGCGGCGGGCAGCCGCATGTGGACCGTGGACGGCCAGGAACTCATCGATTTCGTCATGAGCTGGGGGCCGATGCTTCTGGGCCACGCCAACCAGGCCGTGGAGGCCGCCGCCGTGGCCGCGCTGAAAAACGGCGCCAGCTTCGGCGCGCCTTGCCCGGCCGAAGTGGAGCTTGGCGAACTGATCCGCGAGATCATGCCGGGCATGGAGATGGTGCGCATGGTCTCCAGCGGCACCGAGGCCACCATGAGCGCGGTGCGCTTGGCGCGTGGCTACACCAACCGGGCCAAGGTGCTCAAGTTTGACGGCTGCTACCACGGCCACAGCGACGGCTTTTTGGTGAGCGCGGGCTCCGGCGTGGCCACGCTGTCCATTCCCGGCACACCCGGCGTGCCCGACGGCATAGCCAATTTGACGCTGCTGGCCCCGTACAACGACCTGAAGGCCGTTGAGGCCCAGTTCGCAGCGCACGGCGCGGACATCGCCTGCGTCATCGTCGAACCGGTGGCGGGCAATGTCGGGCTCATTGAACCGGCCAAGGGTTTTCTGGAAGGCCTGCGGGCGGTGTGCACAAAATACGGCGCGCTGCTCATCTTCGACGAAGTCATCACCGGCTTCCGTGCGGCTCTGGGCGGCGCGCAGGCGCGCTACGGCGTCACGCCCGATCTGACCACCTTGGGCAAGATCATCGGCGGCGGGTTCCCCGTGGGCTGCTACGGCGG
>Ga0209373_10002889_pt1 | contig 16548 bp, 9 predicted proteins | sample Higcelweek5metaG_FD_187173 | JGI IMG/M metagenome (GOLD analysis project Ga0209373, IMG submission 187173) | Freshwater pond sediment microbial communities from the University of Edinburgh, under environmental carbon perturbations - High... | ecosystem: Environmental > Aquatic > Freshwater >... | reverse complement strand
AGACCATGCCGACGATCGTATCCCAATCCATATTGACGACATTCCGCAGCCTCACTGATGGTTTCCCAACGCCCATCTCCTTCATTTTACCGTCGACGATTTCCTCTTCCACCTCCTGAGACGTCTGCCAGAAAAACAGATAGGGAGAAATCGTGGTTCCCAAAATCGCAACAATGTTGAGCATATACTCACTCGAAAATTGGATCTGCGGAAATGCCGTATTTTGGAGTATTGTCCCCCAATTCGGTTTTGAGATAAAAGCTGTCAGAACATACGTAAATAACGTAAGCGCAAGATATTTAAGAATTTTGGAGTACTTCTTATAGGAGACAAAAACTTCAAGGACAATGATTACGGCGGTTATCAGAAGGAGCCAGAAAATGTCGGATAATCCAAGAAGCATTTGAGCCGAGGAAGCCATGGCTCCCAGATCCGCCCCAATGTTTATTGTGTTGGTAATAACCAGAAGCGAAACGGCAAAATATAAGACGGGTTTGGGATAATGCAGGCGAATCACACCTGCGAGTCCCTTCCCGGTAACCATACCGATACGCCCGCACATTTGCTGGATTACAACCATAAACGGAAACGAGAACAGAGCCAGCCACAACTGGCTGAATCCGAATACGGCACCTGTCTGAGAATAGGTAGCTATCCCCGACGGGTCGTCATCGGCCGCACCCGTGACAAATCCGGGACCGATTTTCTTAATGATCTTCTTAATGCGATCCAACATATTTTTCACCATATGAGTCGTAAAACCACGGGTTCGAGAAATCAGACGTTACGGATCCATTCGTAAAACAAGGAACCGCAGAGGATTTGCGAAAATTCTCTGCGGCCTCATACACTGTATTATGATCGGAAATTACTTTTTGTCGTGCTTGGCATGTTTCTTATCCATCATGTCATTGATTGTACCTGCGATATTCTCTTTCACCTTCTCAACGTTATCACCGATATTTGTCTTCTCCTTGAAATTCGCTTTCGTGGTCTGAAGTTTACCTTTCAGTTCGAGCTGCTCGTTTCCTGTGATTTTTCCGATGACTTCTTTTGTTTTGCCCGCTATCTTTTGTTTGGAATTGTCCAACTTGTCATTCTTATTACTCATAAAATCTTCCTCCATTTGATTATTGTTTCTTTGTTTCTCTTCGGAATCATTTAGCCCGTCTGCCTCTTACCAACTGCAGAATAACCAGAATAACTGCAATCACAATCAGAATATGGACAAGCCCTCCGAATGTAGTGGATGTAACCAGACCAAGAATCCACAGAACCAGTAAAATAATCGCGATCGTCCATAACATAAGTCAACATCCTTTCCAGGATATGCCTTTGGTCCTTCGAATCATAAAAGTATTGAAATTACTTCTTCGAAGAAAAGGCGTGCATAATGATTTTAATAATCTCGGCACCTATGTGGAAGTAGTCACTGAATTCCGAGACGTCCAGCCGTATTGCATCCACCGTATCGCTGACTCCCGTACTAACATTTACAATGGCCGCACTGGCCGTTTTCACGCCGTCTTTGGCTGCGCCGGATATAAATTCGGCATCCTTAAGAATCGCGGGTGCGGACAGGCTGAGCTGGTCTGTGGTAATTTTCATACTCTGGCTTATCTGTTCCGCGTTTTCAATGATTACAGGTAAACTTCCAATTGATTTTTGGAGTCCTACCCGATTGGAATCGATGAGTGCACGAAAGGTACCCATCACTTTATTTGCTTTCCAGAGAATGAGAATAAGAAGTATGCCGATGATCGCAAGCAATGTGAAACCCAGGAACATCAGAAGATCCTGAACGGTAAATTGAATGATCATAATTCATCCCTCACTTATCGGAATGTTTCAGGTCTTCTGCAATCTTGTCAGAAGTCTCGTGAATCACTTTCGCCGCATCACGGCTTCCTTCTTTCAGATCCTCACCGACAGCGGTCTTTTTCTCATGCGCATCCTTAAGTACATCGCTGATTCCCTGAACGGCCTCTGCGGCGGATTCTTTCAGTGCCCTGGCATTCTTGCCAATGGCTTCTTTTGTGTTTTCGGCCACTTCCTTGGTTTTGTCCATAATATCTTTTCTTGTCTCTTTCCCGGATTTTGGAGCAAAAAGAATTCCAGCGGCGAGTCCGGCCGTTGCCGCGGCACCGATGCCAATTGCAAGCCTCTTTGCATTCTGTACCCTTTGCTTCCTTCTCTTTTCCTTGCCAATCATGTCGAACATTTCTTTAATCATCATAGTATTGTCCTTCTTTCTTCGAAAATTTCGTTTCTTTGTTTTTTGAAAAGCTGCGTGTGCTGCCGCTCATAAAAGAGTCAGGATATCAACAGATGGACGGATGATCGTTTTTTCTCGCTTCCGTCGACATCCATTTCACTGCTTTGATTATCTCCTCCTCACTGATGCAATCTGCGCATTCAATGAGAACCGACAATCTCTCATATTCCTTGATCGAAAACAGGACGGCATCCGGTTGATTGTTCTTCAAAATAACGATTTTACCGAAACTGTCTGCTTTCATCCGGCAGCTTTTGTAGTTCTTGATCATGTCAGAATTTGATACAATCGTGTTTGCTGTAAATTTCATAACCGGTACCTCAATCTTTCTTGTATGAAGAATCATTCATTCATTTACAAGATTGATCAGCAAATAGAATCGGGAAGTATTACTTTTGTTGTCCGCTTTGTCCCGCAGGTCCTGTATAATTCGTTTTCACTACACGGCTTCCCGTACGAGTCTTCATCAGTTTCAGTACCACCAATGCAATAATTGCGATGACGACGATCATAATAAGGGTTGCAGGTTCAAAGACTGCACCGGAGTCTTCGTTAATGATTACCTTTGAGAAAATCCCTTCGAACACTCTTACAAAGAAACCGGTGAAACCATACAGAGCCTTCATCACAGCATTTTCAGTATTTGCTCCAAACAACTTCAGTATTAGACGCAATCCAAAAACAATTTCTACCACGCCAAAAAGTACGCCGACGATACGTCTGGCGGGATGGGATTCCGACTGATCACTTCGAGTCTCCGTCTGAGTGCCTTCTACGGCCGGCGGCTCCTGAGGCATTCCCTGCGTGTAAACCGTGGTCGTTCGCGTACTCCGGCTCTCGTTTTGTGAGTCGGGATTACCGGATCGATTGTCGACCGGATCCGTCGAATTGGTGTATTTATTCTGTTCCATTTCATTTGCCTCGCAATAAATAGCATACCTCCGGCATTCCTGCCGTGAAGGTCCATTTACTTCATGTATATTTTTGAGTCACGAATGTTGTTATCTGCCGTCACCATCCCGGATATCCTGCGTAAATTCTGCAGAAGCAAAGAAGGCAACACCAATAATTACCGATTGATTTATACGTTAAAGCGCCGAATTGCTGATTGGAAAGAACCGATCTGCCTCCTAATCGGCAAAACCAGTAATAGTTAATATAGATATCTTTAACGTTGATTAAAGCAAAATGCAGAATGCAAAACACGTATAACTCATTCGTCCTACCTGCGGCCTGATGTAGATCCAAAAGCGCCAAGAAACAATAATGGCACAAATAAATTATACTATTGTTTTATGTATTTGTCAAACTATTATTCAGATTTCCCGTTTTGTGTTTGGAATCCTATGGTATCCGTATTCTGGTCAGACGACAGAATCACTTGCACGTTATGTGTGTACCCGTCATCGATGAGAAGGATACTGCCGCTCTTTTCCGCTATTCCGTCCACTGTTACCGAGTATATGGATACTCCCTGACCCGACTCGTTGATCACTTGAATCCGGTACAACGCTCCGCCATAATGGCAGTCGACTTTCCATTCGTGAAAAAGCGCCGGAGTTGCCGGAGTTATAAAGAGCCGATCGCCCTTCCTCGAGATGCCAAGCATAGAATTCAGGAGAAACTGGTACATCCATCCGGCTGAACCGGTATACCAGCTCCAGCCCGCTTTCCCGGTGAACTTCTCTCCCATATATACATCTGCACTCATCACATACGGTTCTTTCTCATACCTGGCGACATCTTTGATGGTAGAAGTTGACTTAATCGGATTCAGCATATTCATGAGTTCGTAGGCATCCCATCCTCTTCCGGCTCTGGCATTTGCAATGGCAAGCCACAAGGCAGCATGCGTGTATTGTCCGCCGTTTTCCCGGATGCCGGGAAAATAACCCTTTATATAACCGGGATCCGGCATGGACTTGTCAAAAGGAGGAGTCAGTAATTGTATGACACCGTCTGCCTGATGCACCAGATAATGTTTGGCTGAGTCCAATGCCTGAACTATGCGGGCGGGGTCCCCGCCGCCGGAAATAGCCGCCCATGATTGACTTACCGAATCGATCTGGCACTCCTCGCTTAAATGAGATCCCAGGGCGCTTCCGTTGTCGAAAAAGCCTCGAAGGTACCATTTCCCGTCCCATGCATTCTCTTCTATCTTCGACCGGACTTCCTCGGCGAGCCCGTTCAGCTGATCATATCTTTCCCGGTCATCCATTAAGAGACACAACGGCAGGAATTTTTTCACAGTGGCATAGAAGAACCAGCCCAGCCAGACACTCTCGCCTTTTCCTTCAATGCCAACCCGGTTCATACCGTCGTTCCAGTCTCCTCCGCCCATTAACGGAAGTCCGTTCGCGCCGAACCCGCTGGCCCGGTCGAAGGCTTTCAGACAATGGCGGTAGATACTATCCGTTTTTGCGGACCTACAGGCATTAAACATACTTTCAGCCTGACCGGGTTTCAGGGTATCCCCTTCGAGATAGGAAAACTCTTCGCTTAAGATATCGGATTTGCCCGTGTGTTCCACATAAGAAGCCGTGACAAATGGAAGCCACAGCATGTCGTCCGATATGCGGGTTCTGACCCCCGCGCCTGTAACCGGATGCCACCAGTGCTGCACATCGCCTTCGATAAATTGATGCGTACTGCAAAGCCGTATTTGATTGGCGGCAAAGCTCTCATCCACATCCAGGAGCGACAGAACATCCTGAAGCTGATCCCTGAATCCAAAGGCTCCTCCGCACTGGTAAAAAGCGGATCTTGCACGCAGGCGGCAGCTGATGATCTGGTATGTGAGCCATCCGTTCATCAGGATATCCGTCGCCCTGTCAGGCGTTTTGACCCGAACACGGGAAAGAGTCGTATTCCAGTACCCGTGTACTCGTTCCAACTCATCCTGTGCGCTCCGTACGGCCCTGAATTTATCGGCCATATCTTCTGCCTTAAACAGGTTTTTCGCCTGACCCAGACCAAGTACCAGCGTTTTGCTCGCGCCGGCGGCAAGGTGAATCTGCATTTGAATCGCTCCGCAAGGTTCGAAGCACGCTCCCGTATCACCTGAAAGCATCGGCGAAGCCAGCCCCAGGGGATAACTCATCGAGCGGCCAATGCCAAGAAATCCTTTCTTATCACCGGTGAACGAAGAAACAGGTTCGCTGGAGAAAACGAAAGCGGGATCCTGTTGTGCATATTCAGCGTATACATTTCGTGCTGAGAACAATTGTGTCTTGGGATTGTATTGGGTTACGACATACGGCGCGCTTTGCTCCTTCAATGCGCCCAATACCCATTCGACATAGAGTGTCACGGAAAGATCCCGGTCATGTCCGCTGTGATCCCTGATACTGATCAGCCAGATCTTAACAGGATCTTCCGCTGCGGCAAAAAGGGTCATCGATTGTTCCAGATCCAGTTCGGCATGTGCGAAAACCGAGTATCCGAAACCGTGACGCACCTGATATACCTGTCCTCTTCCGGGACGAAGAGACGCCGGCGAGGTAATGGCGCCCGTCTCCAGATCTTTTATGTATACCGCCTCCGAGGCTGTGTCGAGAATCGGGTCATTTGACCAGTCGGTAAGCTTATTCTCGCGGCTGTTGCCGGCCCATGTGTAACCGGCACCTGTCTCCGACACGTGAAATCCGAAGGACTCATTTGCTATAACATTGATCCACGGGGCCGGAGTCTTGCGGCCTGTTCCGAGCCACATCTCATACTCCTGCCCGTCTGCGCTGAATCCTCCTATGCCATTGAAGAATTCCAGAGAAACCGGAGGAATAAAGTTCGCGTTCCCATTTAGCTCAGACAAAGAATCACCGGCAGAAAGCAGAATACTGTCACTGCTGTGATCCTCCTTCCCAACCGGTTTCTCGTGAACCGGCATATAAATACCGGTCTGCCTTTTAATGACAACACGCGCTACGGTGGAAAGCAGATCGGATTCTTCCTTTGTCATATACGAACGCCGAAGAACGAACAGACTTTGTTTCTGCCGGAAGTTATTATAGATTTTCTGTGTTCCGGTAAGCTCCATGATTCTGTTGAAAAGCGGCTGTCCATATCCTTCCTCTTCTTCGTCAATAATGACCAGATCCACATTTACTGTCTGAAGGCGAAGATATTCGTAGGCGAGGAGCGCATCTTTTATAACAAGAATATCGCGTATTTCTTTCACGCGCAGAAGCATGACAGGAAAATCCCCGGATATGCCGAAACGCCAGAGACTGCTTTGTCCTTTTTCATTTCTGCTGACTATATCGTTGTGGTCACGGAAAAAACGGGACGGATAAAAGAGCGGGCCGACCAGTGACTGGATCGCGTTTAACTGCTGTGAATTGATATTCAGGTACTTCATTTCCAATTTGCTGCTGGTTAGAGCCAAACGGAAAATATCCTCACTGCGCAAATCTTTCCGTAAATCATTGCTAAGTCGAAACACCTCTGATCGGGTTGGGCAATAGCCGGTTATGTAACAGACAGACACCGACTTTTTGGCGGGTACTTGAACGAATACCCGAAGACTCATCATGGGATCAAGTGAGAATCCGGGACGGCCCGCAAGAGGCAGGCGTGTTTTCAGTGCCTGCGGTATAATCTGTGTTCCTCCGCGGCCGATGAAGGTTCTTCGATCCGTATCATACTCGACGGCACGGGAAAAATCGGATTCGGATGTCGCCATATGCATAACAAATCCGAATTTATCTTCTTCGGATCTCTTACGGCGGCTCGCAATCAACAGATTACGGTCCGGTACAAACTCCAGTTCGAGAAACATCTTGTTAAACGCCGGATGACTGGCTTCCGCCAGATGAGAGTCGTTAACAACTTCCATGCAGCTTGTCATTTCAAGCTCTATATTCCGGTCGCTGTGGTTGGTAATGGTTACTTTTCGAATCTCGAAATTCTCGATAGGAGACAGCGTAATCTCTGTGTCCGTGTTGATCAGTCCGTCTTTACGGTGATATTCCACCTTCTCGGGAGCAAACACAACCTTGTATTCATCCGGATGTGCAAAAGTCGGATAATATGTGTTGCTCCATATCTGATCCGTTTGTAGGTTACGGATATAGACAAAGTTGCCGTGAGACGAACCGGTGCATTCCGGTCGCCAGGTATTCATCATGACATTGTCACAGCTGCTGAAACCTTGTCCGCCCGAGGTCAGCATCAGCAAGTAATGATTGTTTGACAGGACGTGTGCGATCGGTACTTGCGGATTCACCGTATTGCAGTAACGGTTCTCAAATTTTTCTTCTTCAAAGTCCTGGAGTTCGAGATTGATAGAGTAGCCGCGCCGCGCAAGGGAAACGAGAATATCGGAACTCGTTTCTTCCAGGAGGACCGCCGTTGACTTGACCATCGCGTCGCTGTGGAAGCGCCGCTGAAGAATATTGGCATGCATGCTGTTATTGATGGAAGCCAGAATCATCCCTTGATGATGGGCCATAAAGCTTTGAACCAGTGAATATGGTTTCAGATTGACCGAATCCGGACGGTTGAAATCGAGAGCTTCATATAATCCGTATTCTCCTCCGGCGCCAATTTCCATCAGAAGGCCTAAATTCTTCAAAGCTGCCTCGACCTTAGTGCCGAGCGCCAATGCCGTGGCATAAGGCGCCACTACCCGGCTTGGCTTCATGCTCGACTGCAGACGCAGATATTGCATGCCAAACGGAGCATACTGGTAATTCGAATCCGTATCGAAAAGGAAATATTGTGATTCGGATATTCCCCATGGGATTTGCTGCTTTTTACCGTGTTTTATCTGAAGCTGCACCGCCGCCGTACAGCTTCGTCCAAGTTTCGTTCCGAAAGGTGTTTTCATAATCAAATTCGGCATCAAATATTCAAACATGGTGCCGCTCCAGGAAACAAGGGTCGGAACCCCTCTGACGAGTGTGAGCGGCCGCCCAAGCGCGAACCAGCTTCTCTGCGTAACATCTCCTTTGGCGATCGCCAAAAAGCTGGTGATTCTTGCCTCGGATGCGAGCAAATCATAGAATCCCGCATCGGCTGTCTGGGTTGCGACATTATATCCGATATGAAAAAGGCTTCGCTTCGAATCATAGAGAACTTTAAAGTCCGTTAATTGCACCATCTCATCGATTTGTACACATATGCCATGAATTCTTTCCGTCCATATCCGTGCACCCGGCTGGCCGCGATCCGACAATTCCCGTATGCTCAGATCAGGATGCAAGCCGTCAGGTTCTTCAAGATCCTTCATATCTGCCGCAAGGCTGTCATGCATGGATGCGAAACGGCGGCGCCAATACTGTGCTGTATTGGTTGATTCCGAAGTAGCCCGTAAAAATTCGAGCAATGCTTCGCGGCTTTCCTGCGAAACAAAGGACCCGGACAACAAATCCGGAGGAAGACCGGCAGCTGCAAGGGTATCACGCATTCCCAGAAGCATGCGGTCCGGGAATGCAGGCTGCTCCGAAAGACCCTGCAATCCGTTCTTAAGCGTAATCAGAAACGCGAGAAAGTTGCCGCTGTCAACGCTTGACACATAATGCGGCATGAGTAATTCCAGTGTTTTTACATTGTACCAATTGTACAGATGCCCGTTCCATTTGGGCAATTTCTGCAGCGTCCGCATGACATTCTCGCAATGATCAATCAGCTCGCGCAGGCTTATGAACCCGAAATCACAGGCACTTAAAGCACTGATCAGCTGCAGGCCGATATTGGTCGGAGAGGTTTTGTCAGAGAGCCGAGGTCCCGGATACTGTTGATAATTATCCGGACAGAGATGGTTATTCTCCTCCGTGGCAAAATCCTCGAAAAATCGCCATGTTTTGCGCGCAAGAACGCGCAGTTCAAGGGCGTCTTCCGGCCCGATTTTCTGTCTTGCCGCAAGGACAGCGGGTTTACTGGCGGCATAGGAGACAAGCGGTGCGGCAAGCCATGCCGCGGCAAGAAGATACTGAATAACTGCCATCGGCGGTTTCCCCATCATGACGGTTGCAGCGATCAGCAAAATGGCCGCCGCGTATGCAGGCACCATAAGCTTCATATAGCTGCCGAGAGTTTCCTTCTGATTTTTCTCCGATGATTCCGATGTCTGCCACTCCAGGAGATTGCGGTGGCTGATAAATATGCGGTATAGCGTACGCGCGATTGCGTCCAGCGACAGAAAAGCATTGAAAGGAAGCAGGATAATAAAAAACGAAGTCTGTGTAATCATGGTAACAAATTGTTCAAAAAGAATCTTAAATGCAACGCGCAGGGATGTGTTCAGCAATTTCTGATAAACGAGACCTATAATACGGACAGCGATGCGCCAGATATCGGAGAAGAGGACAAAGGGGATCCATAGCCAGGCATCCTGCGGGAAAAAGAACACCGTAATCAGTATGGCAAGAACGCTGGCGACCGGAGTCAGACTCCGGCGCAGGTTGTCGATCATTTTCCAGCGCGACAGAAGATTGATGCGTGAACGGCTAAAAATCCACGGCAGAAGCTGCCAGTCTCCGCGAATCCACCGGTGATCCCGTTTGGCGAAAGCGGCAACATTCGGCGGCGTCGTATCGAGCATCCGGATGCCGCTTGCAAAAGCGCACCTTGTCAGACTGCTCTCAAGCAGATCGTGAGACAGAACCGTATTTTTCGCGATCATGCCGCGCAGAAGACGATGCATGACACGAAAATCGTATATGCCTTTGCCGACAAAAATGCCTTCATCAAACGTGTCCTGATACAAGTCCGATACGACTGTCGAATAGCTGTCAATTCCTGATTCACCGGTAAAGAGCCGTGTGAAGAAGCTGGCATTGGTGTCCGTAACCCTTGAGCAGATCTCCGATTGGACGATCGCATAACCGCTTGTGATCCGGCTGCTTTTCTCATCAATAACAGGAAAATTCAGCGGATGCGCCATAATTCCGACGAGTTTCGCCGCGCTTTCACGAATCATATCGGTGTCCGCGTCGAGTGTTATGACATAACGCAGGCTGGAAAACATCTCCGGCGAACCGACGCGAACGTCAAATTCAATATCTTCCTCTCCGGACAGCATGGCATTGAGTTCTTCGAGCTTCCCTCTTTTTCGCTCCCAGCACATCCAGCATTTTTCTTTCCCGTTCCATTGACGTTCGCGAAGGATCAGAGAGAATCGCACAAAAGCACCGGGGTACCTGCCATTGAGTTCGCGAATTGCAGCCTCCGCTGCCTCCAGGATGGTATTATCCTCATCAAGCACCTTCGCATCGGCATCCTTTAAGTCGCCCAGTATTGCAAAATACAGATTCTGCTGCTTGTTGGCAAGATAATACTTTTCGAGCCGCGCGGCGTACGTTCGTGCACTTGATGCATTTCCGATAATGACCGGCATGACGACAAAAGTGCGGCAGTCATCCGGTATTCCCAGCGAGAAATCCATAGCAAGCTGCGGAAGAGGATGGATCAGACGTGTGAAAACGGTATTGATCAGATGGATCGCAATACCGACGGAAAGAAGTCCCAGCTGTATGAGAAGAAAGACTGCAAGCAGCGGGTTTTGTGTATGCAAAATACCCGTCGAATAACTCACCCAAATGAGCAGCACACCGGAAATCACGAATATCCCCGTCAAATAAAGAATCGCGCGCAGAAGCCGCTTATGATTATGTGGTGTAAGAGGCCGTGCAGGTCTGTTTTTCAGCATATCAACGAGAAGAGGATACCCATTCCCGACCAAATACGTTCCGACATGGTTCGGCAGCGTAAGCAAAGGATCCTCATGTCTCGTTCTGGTAAGCTGCAGTGCTTTTTCTGCCACTGCAGATTCCCTTAATCTGTATTTTGCAGCCAGCTTTTCCACACGAATGCGGTATCGGCCGCGCGTATTGGCATCAGACAGTGAGTAAATTCCGTCGGGATCCTGTTCCAGCAGCGCCTCTATTTTCGAGACATTCTTGAAGGCCTCTTCCCAATTGAGTTCCCACATTTCCTTAAGGCTTATGATCAGCGAACTGATCCGCGACTCCGCCATAGCCTCAATCTGTCTTTCCTTGTTCACCATTTCGGCAATCAGCCTGAGATACGCATCCTGATCCATGTCATTCGTTTCCGAAAACCATTTCACAACATCCGTTTCATCAATCGACATGTTTCTGAGGCAAAAGAAGAAATACGCGATAAACTTATCGCTTAAATATTTGTTCTTTACAATTTCTTTTTCGAGCAGCTCGTTAAGGTTCTTGCTGCTGCTTCGAACGGCGGCCGCTATACGATCCGCAGCCTGCCCGGCCTGAATTTTGATCTTGATGCCCTGCGTCAGAAGAACCGCTTCATTGACGACTTTTTCAAGAAGACAGATGCTCATGACGGTTCCGAAAGACCATAGTTCCTTCGAAGTAAGCTCCTTCTCAAGCTGGTAAGCGTTCAGCAGCGTGATGATGGAGTTCTCCTGCGGGTGATTGTTTGTAGCATTGATAATCACCCGTGCAATAACGTAAATTCGGGGACAGCTCTTTTTCAATCCTGTTTCAAGATTCGGAAGCTGGGAAAGTTCGCGCATTTTACCTGTTCCATGCAGCTTTTTGATCTCGCGGTAAAGAAGATTGTAATTGTCGAAAATCCAAAGGGAAGCCGGAATCGTCGAAATCGTCCTCGCCGGCGTCTTGCTCAGCTGACGGCGCACAGACTGAAGATTCAGGTATATTCTCCACTGAGCATTCTTGAGAACCGTGCTGTGCCTGCGTCTGCGGAGGACCTGTTTCTTTGCAAGTCTCCGCATCATCTTCTCGCTGTTCTCACCACCCGGAGTCGATTCAAGATGTTTAAGCCACTCTTCTGTCTTTGATTGGATCCGGTACGGCTTGATATAGTGATATAGATTATTGAGCTTTTGAACAGCATAGAAAAGTATAATAGCTACGGGAATCATCCATAATAATATCGTATCCTGTGAAACCAGAAATAACTGCTTCATGGCACAACCTCCATTCAGCTGCTTATCCATATTTAATTGTTCCACATGGTTTTATTTTATACAAGTATATTTATAATAACATAAAATGTAGTCTAATTGTTCATGATCCATTTACAGCTTGAAAAGACATTCTGTCCATTTCGTTAATTTTCTGTATCAAATTTCTTTGATGGATTTACGCGCTTCTTGAACATGCTGATTGTGTTAGAGATAGTGGTTGAATTTTATTTTCAGTTCTAATATAATCATAATGTTATATTTACTAATTTTGAGTGTCATTGATTTTTCCTTCATCCCTCGAAAACAACCGTCCAATTTTCGGCAATTTGTGTGATTAATGATTATGTGAGGGCAAACTATGATTAGGAATCGTTGCGAAAAGCAGTCCACCACAAGTACCCGATCGCCTATTCGAAAGACACGCCCAGCTCATCGGAATGACGCCGGATTCCGCGAAAGCGGCCGGATTCCGGTCTTTCTTCTCTATCCTCTTCTCCTCTTGACGGTCTGCGGGTGTGGACTTCTGGCAGCATGTACGGACAAAGAACCGGCTAATACTTCCGCAGCTTCCGTAACTTCTTCTGCTGTCTTAAGTACGGCTTCCGAGACTTCGCTTCCGGAAACGAGTGAGGCTGCTTCCTCTGCCCCTCTTCCGACTGAAATACCTTTTTCAAAATACAAATTCGATCTTACGGACGTCGAGGAGGAAAAGCCGGCGCATCAACTTGCGTATCTCGCCGACGCGGACGGAGCGGTTATATTCGGAGGAGAGACGTCTCCCTATTATATCGAGGGGGGATTTAAGCATTCAGAAGTTGATTCTATGTGGAGTCCAATGACGAGTTTTACCTTCCATTTAACAGATGCTGTAAACGATTATGCCTATTCCATCGACAAGACGTCCATTGTTTTTCTCGTCGGAGAAGAAGGCAGCATAAACGAGAATCTCACCTATTTTGATGGTTCCAAGGCGTATACCATATCTGTATGCACCGGGTATTTCTGTATTTCCAGTGACGGCAGCGCGGTTGCCTATATCAACGCCGGCAGCCTTTACGTCTGGAATTCCTCGACGAATGAATCCACACTTATAACGGAAGATGCAACGGACTTCTTCGGCCTTTCTCCTCAAGGAACATATATTAGTTTCACCACTAAAAATGACGGTTCCTGTTATGCCGCACCGATCGGAGGAGACTCTATACAGATCGGCAGTTCCTGCCAACCCATCGCGCTCACAGACGATGGATCCCTCGTCTATTATTATGAAGGAAACGGAAATCACGGGAAACTGTGTGCCTACTGTTCCGGGATTATACAGGTTCTTGACGAATCTGCCGCCATTAACGGATCCGGCCTTGTCTTTAATCGGGACTGCACGCAAATCGTTTTCCCGATAAATGACAGTTACTATTTCTCCATGAACGGCGGAAAGCCGATTAAGGCCACGGGCGGCGCCCCAGTCGACACCAATCCCAAGTATTACGCGAACGACTCCTTTGTGCGGCTAATCAAGATAAACGGGCAGATCATTGCTCCTTACTTCGTGGATAACAAAAACTTATGCAATCTGCTCTTCCAGAGCGGAACAACACTCAGCTTTTTTGATGAGGATCTGAATGTATTTTCCTTTCCTATCGGAGAATATTCGGAAGGAATTCTGTCGGAAGGCGGAAAAGCACTTCTGTATTTTTCGACGGATACCAAGAACATGAGTAAGTATATATACACCTTCATATCGGATTTTGCCGATCCGGCATGCGCGCAGGCGGTCCTGGATGACAAATACATCTGGAATGCTCTGCTGACCGCGGGCGACAGCATCTATTACCGAAACGACATCGAACAGCTGTTTATGATCCGGGGATCCGCCGAGCCTGTCAAAATCGATACGTACGTATATGACCTGAATACGATGACCATCGGCGGCACTTCTTATGTGTACTATCTTAAAGACGGTCTTGAGGATAACACCTATACCCTATGCCGCATCGAAGATGCTCCCGGCGCAAAGTCCGTCATAATCGACAAAGGTGTAATTGACATGGATATCTGCGACGCAGGTCTGGTGTACTACAAGAACGTGAGCTATATCTTTCCGGATCAATCAACCGTCGACGTCTATTTTGCCGATGACGGACTTCATGGCGAAAACATTTTCAACCTGTTTCGCGGATGAATTATATACAGGGAGGAACGGACATGAATCGAATCGCTCCAAAGTATCTAATCACAGCACTTCTTTTCCTTCTTTTTGTTACGGCCACATCCTGTAGTCAATCAAAGGGATCGCCGACCTCCGGCGCCTCCAATGACGGCACACAATCCGCTCTTTCAACCAGCGCTGCATCGACTGCATCTATGGCGACAACCGCCGAAACGTCAACGTCACCCGCCATATCTCCGACACCGGCCTTGCCTCCGGAGATCGTTTTTGACATGTCTGGAGATCAGACGAATGTATACGCAGAGAATCTGCGGGTGGAAGCAAGCCTGTCATCCATTTCTGTAATCGGTAATGGAAACGAACCGGTACACATAAATGGCTCAATAACCAATGATAACGCATATTGCAACAGCATGATGTACCAAATCAACGGTGTCGAATACGCCATGGACGGCTCATCTCTCGCCATTCTTCTCGACTGCAATATTTACGGGGCCGGCCGTCTCGTCTATTTCGACGGAACGACAAAAGTCGAAATTGCATCCGATGTTGATTCTTTCCATCTGTCAGGTGACGGAAGCGCGGTCCTTTATCTGGTCACTCCCAAATACGAGCACGGAATCGGCGGAGATCTTTATTATTATGACTGCGTCACGGGCGCTTCTCAGCTAATAACAAAGGGGGCCGGCCGCCTTTTTGCGATATCCCCATGCGGAGACTCCATATCCTATACGACGTTCTATAAAGCCGACGATCCTGACGCACTCACCTGTTACTCCCTGGTAATCGGCAAGACCCCGGTGATCGTTGATACCGACAGCTATTGTGCCGCCGTCTCCGATGATGCAGGGACTGTCTATTACCTGAAGAAAACAGAGGAAGGAGAATCACTCTTTGTCCATTATGCCGGTGTTTCAAAACCGCTGTCTCTTCCCTATAAGGCTCAGATGTACAGTGAAGAGAAGACTTTTTTCTTTAATACCGATCAGACTCAAATCGTATTTAACTCAGATGGTTCCACCTACTTTTCCATGTCCGGAAGCGATCCGTGCAAAATAAGTGATTTCCCGGTAAGATCTTTTGAAGGGAAATCTCATTATGATGATATTCCAAATTATCTCTATAAAACGATCACAGATTCTGCGCGGTCCTATATCACGACTTCCGTCTATGGGACAAAGAATCTCTGTTATGTGCCATTTCAAACCGGGGATAACAATTTGCTTTTCTTCGATGAAAATATGAAAGTCACAGAATCTATACTGCCCGGGTATTGGTATACTCTCTCTGTTTCAGGCAACGCCCTTATTTGTACCGACAATACAGAGTGCACCCTATATCCAAGTTACCTGAATCCGGATTTTGTCATATTACCGGCTGTTATTTCTCCCTGCATAACGGAAGATCAGACTCTCTATTACCTGTCTCTCGCAGAATCAACCGAAACAAATCTTGATATGACCGCATTTATATATAACTTGTATGTGACATTCGACGACTTTGACACGACAAAAGGGGAACTCCTTGCGTCAAATGTATCGTCCCCGCAGCTTTTCAAGAAGGATGGACCGGATATTCTCTATTTCCTTGCTTATCCGGAAGGCCATGGCAAAGAAATTGAGCGTGATTACAATCTCAACCCCTTTTGGGATCTGTATGCCGTAGAAGAAATCCCTGGCGCGAAGCCGGAGCTTGTTGCGGAGAAAGTGTGCAATTACGAGACCGGAGACTTTGGCGTCGTTTATTGGCAGTATAAAGACGCATACAAAGGTGACTTTGAACCCATGGGCGGGTCCTATATGGCGACTGTCGGCGTATACTCGAGCAAAGACGGTCAGTCCTTCCAATACGTCATGGAACGTCCTTATGTCAATCAATTCGGCGGATAAGGGTTCGGCAAAGCAAATGCAATCCGGCTGTATAGATCTGTTCCTGCGCATCATTGAACGGTAAATATGCATCGACAAAACTCCGCACAAGATGTCGGGCATTTCGTTTTGTCATCGAATAAAATAGGACTCAAGAACGAGGAGGAACGACAATGAACTGGATTGAAGGCATGAGCAACGCTGTAGACTACATCGAGAATCATCTTCTCGAAGAACTCCCCGCGGAGGACATCGCGGCGCAGGCCCACGTATCAAGCTTCTATTTCCAGAGAGCATTTGCACTTCTTTGCGGAATCAC